>Ga0210394_10001690_pt1 | contig 33676 bp, 27 predicted proteins | sample IncBWC12MmetaG_FD_160121 | JGI IMG/M metagenome (GOLD analysis project Ga0210394, IMG submission 160121) | Forest soil microbial communities from Barre Woods Harvard Forest LTER site, Petersham, Massachusetts, United States - Inc-BW-C-12-M | ecosystem: Environmental > Terrestrial > Soil >... | reverse complement strand
ACCACTTTGCACGTCCCGCGCGCGAACCGCTTCCATGCCTGAGCGGCAACAGGAAGAAGCAACCCAAAGCACCGGCTATAGCAAATGAAGCGCCCGTCGGAAATGGAATATCCAAAGGCCGCACCAGCGGTCCCAGGGCAAACGCGGCCGCGGTGAACAAAGCCCACAATGGCAGGGCGCGTTTCCAGCTATTTTTCAGGGGCCGAAACGCCCAGGCAGCCACTTGCGGCATGAGCGCGAGCGACGTGAAGGTAAGATCCACTATGAAAATCCAGTCCCAGGCCACCCGCGAATAATTGGCTGGACTCCACAGCATGGTGCCAAAGTTCGTGATGACGTCCAGGAAAATGTGGCTTCCGATCGCTATCAGATAAATTGCCAACAGATCGCCGAATTCGGGAGCAGGCCATTGCACGCGGCGCGCCAGCCACCAAGTGATCGCGGTGAGCGCCAGCGCCCATACGGGCAACATCACCACGGAATGCGTGATGCTGCGGTGCCACGTCATGATCGCGAGACTGTTGTGCGCCAGCGGACCGGCGAAGACGTCGATATCCGGGAATACCGCTCCGGCCGTGCAGGCGAAAATTGCAACACGACCGGCGGTTCGAGGGGGATCGTTCCAGGACATCGGAGCGCGCGAAGGCTCTCCCGCAAAAAAAGCTTTGCCGATCAGCGCGCCGACAATGCCATGCGTGATTGTGTCCATCAGGGAGTGAGCGAAATTCGGCGCCGGTGACGGGCGGCCAGACTACTTGACCTCCATCAGCGGAGAGCGCTTTTCCAGTACGCGGCCGATGCGGCGCGCGGAAACTTCGCGAGCCGCCAAAGCGCTCAGTGCCCCATCGGCTTGCGCCGCTTCCAAGGCCACAAGAAGCCCGCCCGAGGTCTGGGGATCGAATAGAAGATTTTGGAATTCATCGGGAACCGACGGCCGAAAGGCGACGCAATCGCCAATGAATTGACGGTTATTTTTTAGTCCGCCGGAATAAAAACCCTCGCGAGAAGCGGCGATTGCGCCGGGCAGATATTCGATCGCAGCGTGATCGATCTCCAGGGAGACACCGCTCCCGACGGCCATTTCCCGCGCGTGGCCAAGCAGAGCGAAGCCAGTGACATCCGTTACCGCGTGGATCGTTCCCGGATTTCGTTCCTCTACTTCGGCCAGGGCCGCGGCTGCGTCGCGATTCAGGCGCGACATCGTGGCGGTTGCTGTCGTCATAACCGACTCCGCAATTCGTCCCTGTTTCAGGCCGGTGGTGATAACGCCGGCACCAAGTGGCTTCGTCAGGAGCAAGGCGTCGCCGGGCTGCGCGCCTACATTTCGCCAAACACGGCCCGGATCGATCAGGCCCGTAACCGCGTAGCCAAATTTCATGTCGTCGTCGCGGATGGAGTGGCCGCCAATCACGGTGCAGCCAGCCTCGTCCATCTTGGCCAAACCGCCGCGCAGGATCTGCTCCAGAATTTCGAGTGCGCCCTTTTCAGGAAACGCCACGATCGAGAGCGCCGAGATTGGCCGTCCGCCCATGGCGTAGACGTCGCTAAGGGCATTGGCCGCGGCAATCTGGCCAAAAGAGAAAGGATCATCGACGATCGGCGTGAAAAAATCGACCGTCTGCACCAAGGCGAGTCCCGAACTCAATCGATAAACGCCGGCATCGTCGCTGGTCTCAAATCCAACGACGACGTTGTCGTCCACTTGCCGGGGCAGGCGCCGCAAGACCGAATCGAGCACACTCGGGCTTAACTTAGCGGCGCAACCGGCCGCTTTTACCGTGGATGTAAGTTTCACTTGATCGAGCACACGTTCCCTCGCTGAGGAAACTTCGATTATAGCCGCAATCAGGCCTGAGCCGCCCTCTGGCAATTCGACGGCGGATGATGCTATTGCCTCTCAATTTTGTGTCGGAGGCGTCACGGGAGTAACCGATAGAGGAAATGTCAACGAGGGACAGGTCAGGTTCACATCGCCACTGCCAAAATGAAGGCAAGCTTCCGCAGCACGGCCGTGTCATATATCCCGATGGCGCCTTTTATTGGCCAGTGCGACGGAGCTTCTCGGCTCAGATTTTAATCTGGAGGCATCGCCGTGATCATTCCGTTGAATCATGAAAACATGCAAGGGCGCCGCTGGCCCTACGTGACCATCGGGATCATCGCCTTGAACGCGATCGCCTTCCTTGCCACGAATTCGACCATCAACCGCGAGACCAAGGAGATGGGCCAGGTTCGCGAGCACATCCTTCTTTTGGCGGCGGCACATCCCAAAACTCCCATGAACACTACGGAGCAGAAATTAGTCGAGAGTTTCCGCCATTCCCAAGTCAAGACCTGGGATTTACTGGCCTCGCCCGACCACACTCCGTTAGACGCCTGGGACGTGGATATGCGCACCTGGACGGAGCCGCGTTGCGAGGAAGAGATGACCCGGCTAGGCGCGCAGCTCGACCAGATGCAATCGGAATCGGTGCTCGGGCGATATGCTTTTTATCCATCGCGACGTGTCCCCATCACTTATTTGACAGCGAACTTCCTGCACGGCGGCTGGTTGCATTTGATCTTTAACATGTGGTTCCTCTGGCTGGCGGGCGGAATACTCGAGGACACCTGGGGCCGGCCTGTCTACTCGGCGTTTTATCTCGTCTCTGGTGTGGCGGCGCTTTGGGGATATGCGCTCGTTTATCCCAACGGCATAATTCCGGTTATCGGTGCTTCCGGTGCGATTGCTTCTCTCATGGGCGGGTTTCTAGCGCGTTTTCCGAAAACGAAAATCCAACTTGGGTTTTTCTATTGGATTCGGCTCCGATTCTTTCGTTTCCACGCGCCTGCTTACGCTGTCTTACCGCTGTGGCTTGGTGTTCAGCTTCTTTCCGGGGTGATGGCGGGCGAAAGTGGAGGCGTAGCCTATTGGGCGCACATCGGTGGATTTGGCTTTGGCCTGGTGCTGGCGCTGATTTTGCGATACAGCGGCATCGAAAAGCATGCCGATCAAGCTATCTCGGAGAAGGTGGGCTGGTCTGCCGATCCGCACATCGTCAAGGCGACTGACCTGCTCGAAAAGGAGCAATTCGACGAAGCGATAGCCGAGCTTAAGGCTCTTATCGCGGAGAAACCCGCTTCCGTCGACGCTTATGAAATGCTCTCGAGCGTTTACTTTCGAAAGGGCGATACGCAAGATCATCTGCAAACCATCGAGACTGCATGTCAGCTTCACTTGAAGCTGCACAATGCCGAAGCCGCTTGGCAGGACTACGAGGATTACGTGAAGGCCGGCGGCGCGAAAATGCCGGCGACGAGCTGGCTTGAACTTTGCCGTCACGCTGAGAACATCCAGCAATGGGAGCGCGCCGCCAGCGAATACGAGAAGCTGGCTGAAGCGTGGCCCGAGGACCGCAGTTCGGTGCTCGCGTTGATCTCCGCAGGGCGAATCCAGCAAAGACAACTCAATCAGCCACAGCAGGCGCTGCGGCTCTACATCGCGGCGCAGAATTCGCCGGTTCCACACCAGGACTGGAAGGATACGATTCGCAAAGGCGTGGACACGGCCATGGGCAAACCGAGCACGAGGCAGGCAGCGCCTCCGCCCATGGCTGGTTCGCTGCGGTCTTAAATTAAATAAATGCAAACTAAGAATTCAAGAAAACTTCTGTCTGTGTGATTAGCTGGCTTGTGCGGTGCGGATGGGGATCGTTACTGCCTTGGTCGCTTCTGATGGCGCAATGACGTGACACTCGCCGTCAAAAATTCCGCCTGGCTCGATGACGAGGCAATGCGAGTGAATCTCTCCGGTTGCGGTGCCTTTTTTGTGAATCTCCACTTTTCCCTTGGCGAAGATTACGCCATTGAAATGGCCTGAGATCACAATGTCGTTGCCTTCGATCTGACCCTCTACGCGGGCCTCGTCGCCCAAAATCAAAACGTGCGTGGAAATTATGAGGCCCTTCAACTCGCCTTCGACCCGGAACGTGCCGGGGCACTCGAGCGTCCCTTCGAAACGGACGGATTTATCGAGGAACCCGGTCCATTCGGGGACGTGTTTCGACTCTCGCTTTCGAAACTTCCAGGGCAGAAATCACCTCAGAAATTTATTGTGCGAGCGTAATTGTTTCAGAGCGGGGCGCGCGAGCACAAGCTCACCGAAGTAATACTACATCTGTAGTGTTCACTTTTGGATAACTAGCCGATCATAGAGCCACACCAGTTGAGAATCTTCGTGATACTCGATAGCCAATTCGCCAGGCCGATTTTTCGTCGGCTGGCGAAGACGCACGCGCATTCCCAGCATGTGTTCCATATCCTCAATCGCCGCGCGCGTATTTGCGTCGAGTTGTGGCTCGGCAGCCTCAGGAGCTGCGGCGCGGGCGCGCCGAGTGCCGCTTCGTTCCAACTGGCGAACGGTCATCCTGCCGCGGGCCGCACGATGCGCGAGGGAAAGCCGAAGTTGCGGGTCAGCTATTGCAAGGAGCGCCCGGCCATGCCCCGGCGAGAGATGGCTGTCTTCGATAAGGTCGAGAATCTGCTTTTCCAGACGCAGAAGCCGCGTGGCGTTGCCAATGGTTGCTCGGTCTTTGCCGGTTTTTGAGGCTACTTCTTCCTGGGTTAGATGAAATTCGCTCATCAAGCGCTCGTAGGCTCGCGCTTCTTCGATGGGGTTGAGGTCCTCGCGTTGAATATTCTCGACCAGGGTTATTTCGAGCGCTGCCTCATCGGTGACTTCGCGGACGACTGCGGGCACACGGCTCAGGCCTGCTCGCTGCGCTGCGCGCCATCGGCGTTCGCCGGCGAGGAGCTGATAGCGCGATCCGATTCGTCGGAGCACCAAAGGCTGAATGATCCCGCTCACCTGGATCGATTGAGCGAGCTCCGCCAAGGCCTCTTCGGCAAAATGAGTGCGCGGCTGATAGGGACTCGGCTCGATCAAATCGATGTCTACGAATTGGGAGCCCGTGATTCCTGAAGCAGGCTCGACATTGGTCGCGGCAGGAAACCTGGTTACGTCTACAGGCTGAGGATCCGGCTCACGAATGAGCGCTCCCAGCCCCCGCCCCAGCGCGTTTCTGGCCATTGGCAATAACCTCCTTTGCGAGTTGAATGTAGGCTTCAGCACCTTTACTATGAATGTCGTAGAACATGATCGGTTTACCGTGACTAGGCGCTTCCGCCAACCGTACGTTCCTTGGAATTACACTTTCGAATACTTGAGTTCCGAAAAAACTCCTGAGATCGGCAGAGACCTGGCGCGAAAGTGTAGTCCTGTCGTCATACATGGTCAGCACGATTCCCTCGACAGCTAGATCAGGGTTAAGCGTGCGCCGAATTCGCATCAGCGTATCAAGCAGCTCCGAAACACCCTCAAGCGCGAGGTATTCACACTGAATCGGGACCAGGACAGAGTCGCTCGCGACCAGGACGTTGAGAGTGATCAGATCGAGTGTCGGCGGACAATCGACGATGATAAAGGCGTAATCCGAACGAACTCGCTGAATCAGCTCTTTCAAGCGGTATTCACGGTTTTCGGCGGTGGCGAGCTCGACTGCGGCACCGGCCAGATTCCTGTCCGAAGGAATAAGGTCCAAGCCTTCGACTTGAGTCTTTATGATGACTTTGCTTAACGGTTCGCCCAGTGACAAGGCGTTATAAAGGGTGCGCCGGGAAGGATCTTTCTGGAATCCTATGCCCGTCGTGGTGTTTCCCTGGGGATCGGCATCGATCAAGAGGATGGGTTTTTCAGCCAGTGCGATCGAAGCGGAGAGATTAATTGCCGTGGTGGTCTTGCCTACGCCGCCCTTCTGATTGGCGACAGCGATTACGCGCGCCAAATGCTCTCCTTTAGTGGCCGTGCTTTTGGGGCGGCAATTTAGCAAACGCAAAGCGAATGTGCAAGATGTTTCGTGGTGGGGAGCGTCTTGTCGGGGTGGGGCGAACCGTATTAGCCACGAGAATTGTTTCACGTGAAACATTTTCACGGTCAGAAGATGCCTCTACTCAAGAGCGATGGGCTGTGTTTCGCAAAATTGTTTCACGTGAAACAAAATTCGCATAATTACGGCTTAGGTGTCCCCATTAAAAGGATGCGCTGCCTGGATTCGGGAATTCTGACGGGCAGCGCCCAATTCCAGCCCTTCGTTCTCATCAGCAAGTTCGAATCCTCTGCTCCAAGCCATAAAATCACGTGCCCCCCTGGTTTCAGGAGCGCTTTGCACCATTGCAGCAGCCTTTTATAGCCCCCAAGCGCACGGGAACAGACGAAATCGAAAGAACCGGGCGCAGCATGGAAATCCTCATACCGGCTGCGGACGACTTCCACGTTAGACAATCCCAAAGTAGATTGAACTTCCCTCAAAAAAGCGCATTTTTTGAGATTCGGCTCCAAGAGAGTCACTTGCAGCTCGAGAAACGCGATTTTCAGGGGCAAACCAGGGAATCCAGCGCCGCTTCCAACGTCGGCGAGCCGACCACGGCTGCTGGGAAGGAGCGAAGCGGGGAAAATGCTCTCGCCGAAGTGCCTCGCTACGATTTCTGTGTCATTCTCGATGGATGTGAGAGGGACGGTTTGATTCCACTTTTTCAACAACTCCAGATACTTGGCCAGGCTCGCTAATTGCGAATCGGTGAGCCCGTTGCCGCCGTAAGGTAAGAGAATCCGGCGGATTTCGTCGAGAGAAAGGCGTCCGACCGCGTTTTCGTTTGTCGACATTGCGTTAAGAGGCCTCGAATCAAACCACTGATTGCCTCCTCGCACAAGTGCCATCGAGCCCCACGCAGACGTTGACATCGCCCAAAGCTCCGACATAATGTTGGCGATTTCTATGAAGATTCTGGTCATCGGAAGCGGCGGCCGAGAGCACGCACTGGTTTGGAAACTGCGGCAGGGCCCGTCGGTCTCGAAGATCTGGTGCGCTCCCGGAAATGGCGGGATTTCGCAGCAAGCCGAATGTATCCCGGCCAGTCTCGCAGATATGCGGGCACTTGGTGATCTGGCTCAAAAGCTGGGGGCGGATTTGACAATTGTAGGTCCTGAGCAACCGCTCGTTGACGGAATTGCCGAGGAATTCGATCGCCGAAAATTGAAGATAATCGCTCCTTCCAAGGAGTGTGCTCAACTTGAAGGCAGTAAAATCTTTGCGAAGGAGTTCCTCAATCGCCACGCTATACCCACAGCAGCCACTTACGGCGTATTCGCTTCGGCGTCGGATGCTCTAAAGAAGCTTGAAAGCCTCCAATATCCCCTGGTTCTCAAAGCCGATGGACTTTGTGGTGGAAAAGGGGTCCTGGTCACGAAATCCTTCGGCGAAGCGGCCGACTTTACGGATCGTGTGCTTGGAAAACGGGAATTTGGAGAGGGCGGCGCGAGTCTTCTGATCGAAGAAGCACTGGAGGGCAAGGAACTGTCTTTCATTGTGCTTAGCGACGGCCACGATTTCGTGCCTTTAGTGCCGACTCGTGATCACAAGCGGGTCTTTGACGCAGATCGAGGCCCCAATACGGGGGGTATGGGTGCATATTCCTGCGATGGAATCGTTTTGCCAGCAATTGAACGCGAAATCCGACGGCAAATTGTGGAGCCGACGTTCACCGCGTTGGAGCGTGAAGGCTGCGCTTATCGGGGATTCCTCTATTTCGGGCTAATGCTAACGTCGAATGGCCCTAAAGTGCTTGAATTCAACTGCCGTTTGGGGGATCCGGAAACACAGGCAATCGTGACAAGAATGGACTTCGATCTCGCCGAGGTCCTTGCCGCGACTGTAGAGGGAAAATTGTCGAAGCAAATCCTAAAATGGCGTCCTGGTGCGAGTGTTTGCGTGGTTATGGCGTCTGGCGGCTATCCTGGAAATTATGCAACTGGCAAAGAGATCCACGGGTTGGAAAAAGCGTCCGCAATGCCCGGTGTAGCCGTCTTTCATGCGGGTACGAAGCGCGATGGAGATAGCTACTACACAAGTAGTGGTAGAGTACTTGGGGTCACTGCTGTCGGGGACAGTTTGGACGAGGCGCGGCGGACGGCCTATGAGGCCGTCGGAGGCATTCAGTTTTCCGATTGTCATTACCGCCGGGACATTGCTCTGGCGGCGCCTCTTGTCGCAAATGCTGGAGAGGCTTGAAACGAATGGCGCACGTCTCGAATCTTTTTATTGCTGTCGAGCACCGTAAACCAATGACGGCTGTTGATCAGGCCACAGCGGTAGCGAATCGGGGATTTGAGGGCTGCATCCACGGACGGCTCGGCAGCAAGCGACAGGTTCTGCTGGTCGACACGGAGACGCTGGCCGAATTTGGTCTCGAACCGGGGATCGTACGGGAGAACATCACGACGGTGGGCCTAGATGTCGCGAACCTAAAATTGGAGCAGCGGCTTGCGATGGGCGGCGCGGTGCTCGAGGTGACGATCCCATGCGAGCCATGCCATCAAATGGACGAGATTCGTATGGGGCTGCAGGAAGCATTGAAAGATCGCAGAGGAGTGTTGTGCCGCGTGATCGAGGGTGGACGAATTTCACGCGGAGATGAGATTGAGATTCGCGAGGCCGTTACGGTCATTCAAAATGTGGGAGGAGCGCGTTGAGCAAAGGCGAGACGTCCAAAGAACGACCGCAGGTCGGCATCATTATGGGTTCGGACACCGATCTGCCGGTAATGAACGAATCGGCGAAAATGCTGGATAAGTTTTCGATCCCATTCGAAATCGAAGTAGTATCAGCACATCGTTCGCCTGCGCGTACGCATGAATATGCGACGACGGCGATCGAGAGAGGGCTGAAGGTAGTGATCGTCGCCGCTGGCGGGGCGGCACATCTGGCCGGCGTTGTAGCGGCTCTTACGACTCTGCCGGTGATTGCGGTGCCTATGGCCACCACGGTGCTATCTGGCATTGACGCACTGCTTTCGAGTGTGCAGATGCCGGCCGGCGTACCCGTAGCGGCGATGGCCATTGATAAGCCCGGCGCGATCAATGCCGCTATTTATGCGGCGGAGATCATAGCCACGTTCGATCACCGAGTCGCCGAACAACTCGTTGCCTACAAGCAGGAGTTGGCGCGCTCGGTAGCAGAGAAGAGCGCGCGCGTGAAGCAGCAGTTCGCAGAGAAAGCCGCAGCGAAGTAGCGCCGGCGCAAAATAATCAGTAAAAATCGGTCTGGAGACGAAGCTATCGCGGACGCGCTCCGCGATTGCGTAGCGAAGGCGCGTCGGGTTCGCTGGGTTGCGTCTGCGTTTTGCCCGGCGGAATGGGTTCCTGGGGCGGGAGGATCCATTGAAACCCGCGGTTCATATCCAATGCGGCCATTACCAGGTTCTGTTCATTTCCCCCAGCCGCGGGAATTGCGGCGCGCATGAAATCGGAAATGGGGGCGGACTGAGCTTTGATGCTATTCCCCGCGGCAACTAAAGCGACAGCGTCTGAAACGTTGCGCGAGGAATTGGCAATCCGGTCGAACTGCGGATCAGGTTGCGCGACACGCTGAGCCAACTGAAGCTGCGGAAGATTCGCAGGATAATCAGCCTCTATAAACGTGCGCGGCAGTCCTTTTTCCGGCGGGTAGAGCTGGACGTACGCAGGACGCAGGATGCGCGTCTGCCAAAAATCATTGGCGAGATTTTCCTGGCGGACGCGATACTGGAGGTTCCAGATTTCGGGTCCGTAATTCTGCACGTAATCGACGAGGATCAGTTCCACGAGAGGCTCATCAGAGGCGAGGTCGAGCTTATGATGGATCTGATCGACGATCGGCCGGATCAATTCAAGCACTCCGACGCCGATATCTTCGATCTCGCTGGGTTCCTCAGAAGGTTTCTGGGAGGGACGGCGAAGGGCGTTCGCCGCCACGGCCGGCAATTCAGCATCAAAACGCGTTGCCTTGCCGGTATCGGGGGCGGTCCAGTCGATGGCTCCCAGCATAATACCAATGCGGCCGGAACTGACGGGGAGCACGGCGGGAGGCCGCGAGCCCACTTCTCCGCCGCCGCTGGTTGCCGCGACGATGATGGCATCTTTCGTGACGCAAAAAATCGCACGCCCGGTCGCCAAATTGGCTACGATTTCGCCGCCTGCATTTTCCTGCGCGCGCGCCGCTGCAGGCAGAAGAATCAGCTGACAGAATGCAAACGCCAGCAGGAAAAGGCGCGTGACGTTGCAATTTGCCAACGGAGTGGATCGCATAAATCGTCCAGGTTGGATGCTCTTCACAATTCACACAGCCAGTTGAAGGCCATCTTCACGTTATCATAACTTCGAAGCATCTTCGGCTTGTCAGCTGATCGTTGACGATGATTTCAGTAGAATACGTGCACGACGTACTTTCCGGTGCAGAGGATGGACAATGGGACTTTTGGATTTGATTACTGGAGGCAAGGGGCTACGCAAGCCGACGCGAATTCGCCACCAGGGCAAAAAACTATCTGAGATCCTGGACGCGCACAACAATCATTTTCTCGGCAAAGTGGGAGGCCAGCGTGCCGACCTGACAGGAGCGGATTTGAGGCTTGCGGATCTGCGCCATGCGAATCTGAGTGGCGCGATTCTCGACGGAGCGAAATTGGAAGGCGCGGATCTGCGGCAGGCCAAACTCACGCACGCCAGTCTGGCGGGAGCTCAACTGCGCGGCGCCGATCTGCGTAGCACAGACCTAACGGAAGCTAATCTGCCCGGCGTCAATCTAAGCGAAGCGCAGGCCAGCGGCGTGGAGTTTTTCCGATGCGATTTGAGCAACGCGGATTTCCGCCGTGCCAATCTGCGCAACGCCAATTTCCGCCTGGCAAATATCAGAGGCGCGCAGTTTGCCGGCGCGGATATGGGGGTGACAATTCTGCGCGAAACGAATCTGGAAGGAGTCGACCTCTCGGGAGTGGATCTTACGACGACGCTGCTTCCCAAGGGTTATACGCGACCGGCGGCGCCCGCTTCAACGCATCAGCAGTAAGGATGCAAAACAGGATCCGCCGACAGCTGTGCACTTATCATCTGCTTTCCGCAGCATGGGCTGGCAAGCCGACGCTGCGACGGCGAATCTCGATCCCCAATCGCTTAATTTTTTGATTCAATGTCGAGAGCGGGACCTGAAAGCGCTCGGCAGCCTCGGTCTGGTTCCAGCCGGTTTGCTCCAACATATCCAGGATCACGCGGCGTTCAATCTGCTCCATGATTTCGAAAAGTGAGGGTGCGGGCTGACCGGCAGGCGTGTGCTGGTTGCTTTCTTTGGCGAGAGAATTCAGGAGATCGGAGAGCTGCAGCCGCGCGTCGCCGAGCATTTCTCGCGTGAGAATCGGCTCCGGGAGCAGATCAACGTCAATTTCTTCGCGCGAAGAGAGCACCACGGCGCGCTCGACGACATTTTCGAGCTCGCGCACATTTCCCGGCCAGTGATAGTCCATCAGCAGCTTCATGGCTTCCCGAGTAAATTGTCCCAAGGGGCGATTGTTCTCCTTGGAGAACTGCTGCAAGAAATGATCGAGGAGCGAGGGAATATCCTCGCGGCGCTCGCGCAAAGGCGGCAGCTTAAGGGCAATCACGTTTAGGCGGTGATAGAGATCCTCGCGAAAGCGGCCATCGCGCACAAGCCCCAGCAGATCTACGTTCGAGGCGGCGACGATGCGCACGTCCACTTTAATATTTTCAGTGCCGCCCAGGCGCATGAATTCGCGCTCCTGAATCACACGCAGCAGCTTGGCCTGCGTTTCCATGCCGATGGTGGAAATTTCGTCGAAGAAGATCGTGCCTTGATCGGCGACCTCGAAGAGTCCCTTCTTCGAAGCGATAGCGCTGGTGAACGCACCCTTTACGTGGCCGAATAGCTGCGATTCGAGAAGGTCGACCGGAATCGAACCGCTATTCACAGCCACGAAGGGCTTATCAGCGCGCGGAGAAGCGGAGTGGATGGCCTTGGCGATGAGTTCTTTCCCGGTGCCGCTTTCGCCCACAATAAGAATGGTGGATCGCGACGGCGCGACCTGTGCCACCAGGTCGAGAAGCGAAACGATACGATCGCTTTTGCCAATAATGTTCGGGAAGTTATAGCGCTGCTTGAGCGCCCGCTTGAGCTGAACATTTTCTTCCCGCAGTCGACGGCCCTCGATGGCCGAGGCAATCTGCGCGAGCAGCTCGTCATTCGACCACGGTTTGGTGATGTAGTCCTGGGCGCCGCTTTTGAACGCCTGGCGTGCCATGTCGATGGAGCCGTAGGCTGTGATCAGCACGACAGGAAGATGCGGATCACGCAGCCGAATATCGCGGAGCAGATCGAGGCCACTACGGCCGGGAAGGCTTACGTCGAGAAGCAGAAGGTCGAACGGTTCTTGTTCGAGGCGCGCGAGCCCGGCTTCGCCGGTCTCTGCAGAAGTGACGGAGTAGCCTTCCGAGGAAAGTAGTAGCTCGAGACCCTCCCGAATTTCTGCTTCGTCGTCTATGACCAGGATCGAGCCATTAGGCATGAACCGCTTTCCTTACCGCCGGAAATTCCAGGCGGAAAGAGGTGCCTTTGCCAGGGGTTGAGCGCACCTCGACTTTGCCGGCATGCTCTTTGATGATGCCATAGCTTACCGAGAGGCCCAAACCGGTGCCGCGTCCTGTGGCTTTGGTGGTGAAGAAGGGATCAAAAACACGCGCGAGATTTTCGCGCTGAATGCCCATGCCTGTGTCGGATACTTCGACTTCTACAGTGCCGTTATTTGCACTACTTCGTACTTCGAGCATCCCGCCGGAAGGCATGGCGTCTTTGGCGTTCAGGAAAAGATTCAGGAAAACCTGCTGCAAGCGATTGCTCGATCCCAGAATGCCTGGCAACTCGGCATCCAGATTTTTGATCACCTGAACGTTGCCGGCACGGAAGGGATGAGCCGCCAACGTCAGTGTTTCATCAATAACCTGATTGAGATTCACTTCCTTGAACGCCGCACCGCCGGTGCGCGAGAAATTGAGCAAATTATTGACGATCTCACTGGCGCGGAAAGTCTGCTTGACGATCTTATCGGTCAATTTTTGCCGAGGATCGTTAGAAGGCAGCTGTTTGGCGAGCATCTGAATGTAATTGGAAATCACCGCCAGCGGAGTATTCACTTCGTGGGCTACCCCCGCAGCCAGCAATCCCAATGAAGTAAGTTTTTCCGTCTGCACCAGCTGTTCTTCGAGCTGCATGCGCTGGGTAATGTCGTCGACGAGGATGAGCCGGCCGAGGCGCTCCTCGGATTTGCCCGCCAGTGGAGCGATGGAGACATTCACGACCAAAGTGCGGCCATCCCGATTTCGCAGCGGGAACTTGTAGAGATTCGTGATACGTTCTTCCTGCGCGCGCGCGGCTATTTCCACGGCTAAATCGGCGGGGAGAATTTCCTCGAGGATGTGCCCAACGGCATCGGCGCGCCGCACGCCCATGGACTGCTCCAGTTGCGTGTTCCAGAACTCAATGCGGCCGTCGAAATCCACCGCCAGCACGCCGACATTCATCGATTCCACGATATTTTCCGAAAAGTCCTTCAAGCGCTCCACTTGCTGCGCCTTTTGCTCGAGCGAGGAATAAAGCTGCGTATTATCGAGCGCCACGGCGAGGTAGCCGGCTATGGTGAAGAGCAGTTCGACATCCTCGCTGGTGAGGAAGTCACCGTCGATCGTCTTGCCCACGCCGAGAATGGCGACGGTGCGGTCATGAATGCGGCACGGGATGAAATAGGGGAGATCCAGTTGTTCAAGTGAACGCCGTACGGATTCGCTCTCTTCGCGCGCCGCACGATAGGAATCGAAGAAGAAATAACCACGTGCAAATTCCGGCCGATTGGGCGAGAGAAAGCTCAAGTCCAGCGCCTCGGCCGCCGAATCGGAGATACCCAAACCGCGGAAATTGAGCAAGCGATAACGCCCTGGCGTGGACTCGTCATCGAGAAATACAGCAAGACGGTCTACCAGCAAAGTTTGCGAGATTCGATCCATGACCGATGCGAGCATGGGTTCCACGCGAACTTCGTTGGTGAGCGTGCGCCCGAATTCGATCAGCGTGCGGCGATAATTCAGGCGATCACGATAGAAAAAGCGGTCGAGATGGGCCTGGGTCCATTCGCGGAACGGTTGGAAGAGGAATGCAGCGATGATGATGGCGATGACTTCACCAAATAGGCCCGTCGGCCACGCCGTGTGGAACAGCCCCCCGATGACCGTCACCAGCGCGACATAGATAGCGATCACACCACCAGTCGCCGCTGTATACGTCAGCCCGCGCTTGAAGATGATGTCGACATCCATTAGCCGATACCGCCCGATCGCGTATGCGAAGCACAACGGGAGCAGTGCCAGCGAGAGCGCCGATAAGTTCATCCACTGGCGCGGGACGGTTCCCAACGAGAAGGGCAGAATGTACAGCGCGGCGAAGGGCAAAATGCCGGCCAGCGTGCCGCCGGTGAGCCATTTCAACTGCTGGCGCACCACTCCGTTAGGTGCGCGCCAATAGCTGCGGAGAAAGATAGCCGCCGCCAACAGGAAGTAGGCTCCCAGATAGACCAGCTCCAACTGATCGAGCGCCACACGCGCGGGGAATGAGGCCACGAAACCTACTGCGCCGAGCGCCACAGAGATTTGGAGCGTGAGCAGGGCGACTGCCGGCAGATAACAAGCCCACAGCACGATGCGACGTATCGTGCCACGCTCGACAGTTCTTTCCGGAAACACTCTTTCGGGAAACACGAAGGAGAAATGGACCAGAAGCGCAGGAGCAATGAGCAGCGCAAGGAGCTTGGCCCAATAAACTTCCCAGTCGAAGGAGTTCAGCTTGCCAGTGTAGTGAAACGAGAAGAGTACAAACGACGCGAGGCAAAACGTGTAGAAGTGGACAGCCCGCGAGGCATTCCAACGCCGAGCGAAAACATACAAGCCGATGAGCAGGTAAAGCAGGCCTACCACTCGAAGATAATTTTCAATGGAGATGGGCTTGGGGGCCGGCGCGGTGATTACGCTGGTATCGAAGGTGCGGTTCTCGCGCCGGATTTCGTAGTGCGCCTGCGACCATATTCCCAATCCCCAGAGGCGCTTGCTTACATCAATGGCGCGAGTCAGGGGCTGTCCGTCAATGGAGACAAGCACATCGCCCGATTTGATTCCCGCGCGCTCGGCCGGCGAATTAGGCGCAACGAATTTCGCCGCGAGGCCTTGTTCGCTATCCCACCAGGAAACCCCGTCGTCCGGCACGTCGAATGAGAGGCGCTGCTGGAAATTGATCACACCGAAGACAATCGCGCCGATCGTGAGCAACACTAATACAACGGCGCTAACACGAGACCCCATGCTTTGGCTGTCGTGAGTCATACCCATCGATCAGGTTCGGCAATAAATGCTGAGAAAGGGTAGCACGTTCCATACCGCGGTATATGGATTTTAATTACGATTAAGTCATTTGGGGGCAGCGGTATGCATGAAGCCACACTCGCGACTGCCAATGGTATACGGTTTCTGGTAGGAGATTACGCTATTTCGTAGAGGGCCACTAAAACTGAAAACTCAACCCACCGCGGAAGGAGCGTTCGACCGGCATCACCAGCATGCGCCCGTCCGCGCCTTCGAGAGATACATAACCCTGCGCCAGCATGTTCCGAAAATCGGCCAGAGCTTCCCAGTGTCCTTTTCGGAATGACGGCAGCGGCTGGCGGATTGTGAGGCTAAGGTTAGGATCGATGGCCATGGCGGTTTCGCTATACACGTCCTGGCGTGTAAGAACCGTGCCATCGATCCACTTATAGCTTGCGGCCAATTGGGTTTTGGACTTTGGCACTTTTCCGGCAACGCGGGCGGCGACGCTATGGTGATAGCGGGTTTGCACCATGTCACGCAGTTCTGCAAGCGGCGCGGATTGGCCGTTGGCGGCCAACGCGCCAGCCCAGGCATACACGCCCGCCAGTTCGAGATGATCGGAAAGCTTCTCGCGGTAAACCAACCGGGTGCCCCAGAAACCGGCAGCTCCGGCATCACTGGCGATGGGACCTGGAATCTGGCCAGCGAGCGCTGTTAGCTCCATACCGTTCCCGTAGACAGCCTGATGCCTGGAGTCATCCCGGAAGACTGCACTTTCGAACTGACCTCGGGTTCCCACATCGTGCCGGACTGTAAATTCCTCGTGCCAGCCACCATTCAGAATCGGCTTGCCATTACTCCAAATGAGTGCAGGCCCCGCCTGGAGGGCGTCAATGGCGGGTTCCCCACCTTCTGAAGAAGCCTGAGTGCGCAGGCCGTACGCATCCGGATCTGTTTCAACCAAAAACGCGGCGTCCCAATGAGCGGAGAGATGCACGCCCAAGCGGGCGTGCGGCCGCAATGAGGAGGTCGCCGCGCCCACATAGCCCCCCGAAAGGTATTCGCCGCCGTACTCCAGAATTACGCGATCGGTCAAAGCCATTTGTTCTGAGTGCTCAAAGCGCATGGCCCGGAGGGACCTGCCTGAGTCGCCGAGGCGAACCTGCCGTATAGTAAGGGTAGTTTCCGGTCCTTCGCCGAACTGCCCACTTGGGAGCCAGATACTCGCCACTGAGCCGCCAAAGACCCCAGGAATCGCCTCGTCGTAGTTGATTTCACCGGCCATCAACAACTTGCCCGCGCGTCCCAGGCTTTGATCGTAAGAGACGGCAGTGCCCATGAATCCTGGGGCGCCGGAGAAAGAACCAGGTCGAACCGAGCCATTATTCATTTCCACACTGACGCGTGGCTCGCTATCTTTCTCGACGTCCGAGCTACTCGCGATCACAACAGTGCCGTCCCGTAGCTGCAATACAGGACGCGAAGAACTCGCTGTGCGTAGAACCCACTTCCAATCGTCGGGCTCAACAGGCTTGGCTGATTTCTTCCGTAACTGATCAAGCGACGCAAAGATGGAGTCAAGTTCGATGTGGAGGGATGTATTTACATCCGCACCAACGCTGATGTGATTTTGAAACGACGGCATGAACCCGGCGAGTGTCACCTTCACCGAATACAGGCCCGGGCGGAGCCGCTGATCAACGAAGATCCCGTTCTCGTCGGTAAGCAACTCAATGGCGCGTCCGCCAGCAAATTCCGGCGTCAGCCAGACACTGGCTCCCATTTGGGGGTTGCCGGAAGGGTCAGCTACAAGACCAGTGAGTTTGCCGAAATTATGCGCTGCGAGCGAAGGGCTGGCGGACAGGAGGAGTCCGCAAAGGACGAAAGTCGCGTTCCGCAAAAACTTCACTACTCATCACCTCGCGGAAGAGGTCTGGGCCGCAATCTTCTCGTTCGCCGGAGGTGTAACTGTAAAATCCGCCGTCCGGGTAATGCTTTGGTTGGCCACTGCATCCGTCGTTTTGATCTCGAGCCGATATTTGCCGGGCGGCAACGTTTGGGCCGGCACCGATTCCTGAACCGTCAATTGCTCGCCCTGCTGGTGCAGTTGTTCAGAGCTCTGGACCACTTGTTTGACGGCCTGGTCCCCCTGCAGAATCTTTATCTCGATTGAGGCGTTGTTTTTGTGCGTGCTGTCGTCGATCTTCAGGTTGTAAATCTGAAAATAAACGCCGATCGGCTGAGTGGCAAGAAAACTTTGGTCGAGCTTCGGCCTGACCTTCATCGAACCGATCACAAACATACCCAAACCTATGTCCTTCGAAGCGACGGGAGAAATCTCGTCCGCCAGGATCAAGGTGCTAGCCTGCAGCTTGTCGTCATCGAATGGCGGCACGGCCAAACGCGCGTTTACCACGCCGACGTTGTTGCTTGTCGTGTCCTTGAGTACCACGTCCAGGCGATATAAACCGGGACGCAGCGGAACCGCCTTTTGATAAATCGAGGAGGAACGCAAGGAGCCTTGCAGGAGCGAATCCGGGAAGTCCTTGCGGATCGTATCTTCGAACGTTTGCACCGTGCGTCCGCTAAGTGAACTTACCCGGGCAAAAAGGTTAAGCGTTGCTGTGTGCACGCCATCCTTGCTTTGGTAGCTCAATTGGTTATTGGGGATCTGTATTGTTATCGGGACCAGCACGGTATCGCCGGCTACACGCAAAAAATCGAAGCGGTAGTCGAATTTGATCTGGTCACGAACGATGCGCGAGGAGACGACTTCCTCCAGGTCCTTGAATTTGACCGCAGGCGGCGTCCAAATCTTCGCCTCCAGTTCGAGGCGGCTAAATTCATCTAAATTGGAACTGCGGGCCCCGTAAGGCGACGGCGCCATGTGCGTTCCATCGGTATTCGTGAATCGGGCCGCTTTGGAAGACTGACCCTGCTGCTCCGCGAGGGTCAGGCCCGCGCCAGGAACATAAAGCATCGCGTCTTTTTCCGACGGATCGGTGGTCAGGCGGAATTCGCCAGTGCCCGAAGGATCCACAAATTCCAGTTCTACGTTCTCGCCGATGCCTTCGATGTAGTGATACGTCCAGTCTTCGTAGGCGTAAGTTTGGGTTTGGCCGCCTCCCTGGTCCAAAGGCCGATTCCACGTCTCGCCCTGAGTGTGGCTTTCAAGGTCGTCAGGTTTGCCATACATGATGTAGATGCGGCCGCGATCGGTTCTCCAGCCGGCAACGCCGGACGCGTAATGCTCGTTGGTATAGGCGATGCGCCGATAGTGCTCTTCTTTTACAGGATTATCGACCGAATCCGGATCAGGATTGCGCCGCTGCCAGAATTCCTCGATGAACTGCTCGCGCTCTTCATTGGTTTGCAACTGCAAGAAAGCTTTCCGTTCGGAGTCCGTGATGATGTAAATAACGTCTTCGCTCAGCCACTTTTTGTAGGGGGTGGCGAGTTCCTTCAGAACCTGCTTATCGCTCTGTTTCTTCTTATTCGTATCTTGTTTTTGGTCTGATTGCTGGCTGGGAGGGGCTTGCTGTTGGGTTGCCGGCTGTCCCTGAGCCGCGGCAGAAATGGGCGGCAAGGCTCCGAGCAGACACAAAGCGCTTCCCAAAATGGAAAATCGAAGGTGTTGCGACTTCTTCATTGGGTATACCCCATCCTAGGTAGACCTGAATTTTAGTCCCAGACCGCGACAGGCGTCAACGAGAGAATCCACGCCCCAACGGCATCCCTTAGTCCCTAAAGAATCTTAGAAGGCATGTAAGGGTTGCCCACCGTAGCGCGGGGCAGAGCCAGCCATCTTCTTTGAAACAGATGGAGTCTCGACAGGGAGGATAAGTTGAGGCAATGTTAGAATGGAGAATGGAGCTTCAGCCGATTGCTCCCGGTCGCTAAGACGTGAAAGGACAGCGGCATTCGTGATGTTGCAGGTTCCACTTTCTGAATGCACTGACGTTTGGGGACGACTCTGATGGCCGTCAGCTCAGCAATTCCCACTTCACTTCGAACTGACCTGCTGGACCAAGGTTTGGCCATCAAAACCGAGGATCTCTCAAAGAGTTACGCGATGGACGCGGAGACGGTGCACGCTTTGCGAGGCGTGAGCCTATCCATTCAGCGCGGCGGATACGTCGCTATCATGGGCCCATCTGGGTCGGGTAAATCCACGCTGATGAACCTGATTGGCTGTCTGGATGTGCCCACCAGCGGTAAATATTGGCTCGCCGGAAGACTGGTCAGCGATCTCGATGAGGATCAATTGGCGCGTATTCGCAATCAAGAGGTCGGCTTCATTTTCCAGACCTTTAACCTCTTGCCGAGGGCTACGGCTCTTCACAATGTGGAACTGCCGATGATTTATAAAGGAGTGCGAGCCGAAGAGCGACTGCAGCGGGCCAAAGCTGCATTGGAAGCGGTAGAGCTGGGGAATCGCATGATGCACAAGCCGAGTGAGCTTTCCGGCGGCCAGCGGCAACGTGTGGCCATCGCGCGAGCCCTGGTGAATTCTCCTTCGATCCTGCTCGCCGACGAGCCCACCGGCAATCTCGATAGTCGCACCGGCAAAGAGATTATGGCTTTGTTCGAACGCCTGCATCGGGAGAAAAACACCATAATCCTGGTAACGCACGAGCGCGACATCGCGGAACACGCCGACCGGGTTATCTACCTGCGAGACGGCCAGATTGAATGCGACGAGATCGTAAGGCACTAGCAGGCGAATTAGCGGTTCTCATCCATGCATGTTTGCATCGCGCACAAATTGGAATCTCCAACCGAATCGTTTCGCAAAAGCTCTCGAAGAGCATCGGCGCTCAGGCAAACCTCTTTTTGACCTGACGAACTCAAACCCTACAACCTGCGGTTTCAGCTATCCCGAGGAGCACCTTTTTGCCGCGCTGCAGGATCGGCGCATATTGCGCTACGAGCCTGAAAGCCAGGGTGTGCGTCAGGCGCGCGAGGCAATCGCGGAGTACTATCGCAGCCGGCCCGGATTTTTCGGCGCACAAACGCAGGTTGACCCCTCGCGCATCGTTCTGACCTCGAGCACCAGCGAAGCGTATAACTACGTCTTCCGCCTGCTCTGCGACGTGGGAGACCAAGTGCTCGTTCCGGCGCCGAGCTATCCGCTTTTTGAATATTTGGCTGACCTGGCCGACATTCGCCCGGTGCCCTATCCACTGATTTACGACCAAGGCTGGCAAATCGATTTTGCCGGCCTTTCGGCTTCGCTGACGACGCGTTCGAAAGCCATAATGGTGGTACATCCGAATAATCCGACGGGCTCTTTCGTTAAGAGACAAGAAGCTCAAAAGCTCGCCGAGATTTGCACGCGCAAAAATCTGGCCATTATTGGCGACGAAGTTTTTCTCGATTACGCGGATGGCGCCGACCCGCCCTGCACGTTTGCTCTTGATTCCTCGGCCCTGACGTTCACACTCAGCGGACTATCTAAAATCTCTCTGCTCCCGCAAATGAAGCTCGGATGGATGGTTGTGAGTGGGCCAGATGAACTCGTCGACGCCGCCATGCTGCGGCTCGACGTGATCGGCGACACATACCTTTCCCCGAGTATTCCTGTACAGCTCGCACTCGGTGAAATGTTAAGCATGCGCGGCGATTTGCAAAAGCAAATGCAGCAAAGGGTCTGTTCGAATCTTAAATTCCTGGACGCACTTATGCAGAAAAGTTCGGTTGATCGCCTGAAACGTGAAGGGGGCTGGTACGCCGTTCTGCGAGTTCCCGCTAGAGGTTCAGATGAAGACCTTGCGATCGAGCTGCTCGAGAATTGCGACGTACTCGTGCATCCGGGGCACTTCTTCGATTTTCCTCGCGATGGCTTCGTGATCGTTAGCCTGACCGAACGCGAGGCGGAATTTCAGGAGGGTGCGCAGCGTTTGCGAAACTTCTTTAGCAGCACATAATCAATTTCGCTGATTGGCGCAGCCGTTGCCGGTGAGGTTGGTAAGGGCTTCTTTAACATCAATTTAACAAGCCATTGGCGTCGGCAACCGTTGACAGGCATCGGGACTAATGCGAGACTTCACAAACTAGCTGGAGGTGCAGATCACATGCGGAACAAATTGATTTTGGCTCTCATCTCTCTCGGGATTTTGGGCATTCTCTCGGGGCCCGCCTTCGCGCATCATGGAGCGGCCGCTTACGATATGTCGAAGACTATCACCGTCACCGGCACGGTGACGGACTTTCAGTTCGTTAATCCTCACGTACTTATAGCCATGGACGCAAAGGATCCGTCCGGCAAGATGGAGAAGTGGCAGGGCGAATTGACAAGCCCGAACCATCTGGCCCGAGCCGGTTGGACCAAGAGCACCATAAAGCCGGGCGATCAAGTGACACTAACCGGCGGTCCGGCGAAGAGCGGACAGCCGACGATGTGGATCCGCAAAATTGAGAAAGACGGTCAGGAAGTTTCCCTCGGCGGGGGCGGCGATAACTAAGGTTGCGCTTGGAATTACGCAGCGCGCGCCAGCGACGCAAGGAGTTTCGATAAATGCGAAAGGCTTCGGCTAGGGCTACCTTTTTGGTGGTCGCGGCGTTGGTGATTTGTTCAGGTGCAAGGGCACAGGAGTCGCCCGCCGGCCAGCGTCCCGCGCAAGGTAATCAGCCAGCAGCGAACCCGCCGGCTCAGCAGGGGATGCGAAGAGGACCAGCGCCTCCCGTGCAGGGCCCAGCCCACGATCCGCACGATCTGAGTGGGATTTGGAACGCGCGTCGCGGATACGGCGGTGATAGCTACGTTGGGAGCGCCGCGGAGTTTACTTCGTGGGGTGAAGAGCAATTCAAAAAGGCGAAGTCCTCAAACGGTGGCCAATACACCCTACAGGAGACCAACGATCCGGTTATAACCAAGTGCTACCCGCCAGGCGTGCCGCGAATCTATCTGCAGCCTTTCCCGTTGCAAATCGTGCAAACTCCGAAAGAGGCCATCATCCTTTACGAGTATGACCACACGGTTCGTCATGTCTTCACCGACGGGCGGAAGCATCCCGAAGATCTCACAGCGACTTACATGGGCGATTCGATCGGGCGTTGGGACGGCGATACTTTCGTCGTCGATACCGTTGGTTTCAATGACAAAAGCTGGCTCGATCGAGCGGGCCGCCCGCATAGCGATCAGCTGCACGTGACCGAGCGCTTTCAGCGCATGAACCAGAATGACCTTGAGATCGACGTCACGATGGAAGATGCGAAAGCTTTAGCGAAGCCCTGGAATGTACACCTAGGATTTCAACTCCGTCCGGATTGGACGCTTCAGGAGCAGGTCTGCGCGGATAACGGCGATTTCGTCAGCTTCGAAAAATAAACGGTAAGGCAAATCACGAAAGGGACTCCATTCGGAGTCCCTTTTTATTTTGCGCCAGGCGCCACGTTATTGGTCGCCTTTGTCGCTGGCGGGATTCCCAATCAATTTGTCATATGCGGCAGAGTCCGACGGCGAACAGATCATCTCTCGGACATCGAGATTGGGCGGTTGCAGATAGAACGGCAACTTATCGAGCGCCACCCACGGTTGGGTATACATTTTGGGATCGTCAATGGTCACGGTCCATTGCAAGTGATCACGATCGACGCGGTGGAAACGCTCCTCAACGCGCAGTTCACCGCTATGCGGACGGCCGACATTATCGATCCAGCTTCTTTCGTCGATGCCGGAAGTCTGAACGACCAACGTATAATCATCTGCCCACTTGCCCACTGAATAGCCGAACCATCTCGGTTCGGGATCCCTGGGAAGCTCGCGACCATCGGTCCAGATGATCCGCCAGATCTGGTCAAACTCATACAGAATGACCACAGAGACGGGCGTCTGGACGATCTGCGTGGTCCTTAATTGAAAAAGATTTTCGCGCGGGAATCCCTGAGGGTCGCAGGCGAGCACTGGATCATTTGCTTGCGCGGGGACAACGCCTCTCGATCCTATGCTCGGTTTATTGCGCTGCCATTCCTCGCGGCCCAGCGCGGTGTAAGGCGGCTCGCGATCGGCTTTGCCGTCTTCTTGAAAGGCCTTGGAGCCATTGAACTGGACTCCATCGAGCTGCCCGTTTACGGGGTCCCAGGTGCCGGAGACATCGTGGCGCGGAGCAGGGACAGACTTCTGATTGCGTGCGGGCGGCGGTACGGGCCGCCCCCAAGGGTCGAGGTCGACTGGTGCCGGGGCGGCTGATTGTGGCGGCGCGACTTGAGAATGTGCGAGAGGTGCGCACGCCCATACGGCGAGAGCGAATCCGGCAGCGGCGAGGGAAGCGCTTTTAGCCCGCAGAGAAACAGTTCGGAGAATCAACCGCATTTTTCGGCGCTGCGGCAGAGTTACTCGCGCTGCGAGATCGCTACAGACGGAAGCCGGAAGGCGACGAGCTCGCCCGGGTAGTCCCGTCCGCTGATGGAAACGATGATGTACTGCTGGCCATTCATCATGTAGGTCATCGGCGAACCGCTCTGCGGCGCGGGCATGTAGACGGCGCCGACTTCCTTGCCGGTCGTCTTGTCGTAAGCGCGCAGCATGGCGCCGCGCGCGCCCGACCCGGTGGTGGTAAACATCGGCTCGCCGGCGATGACGAGCGACTTCGTCGTCAGTACTCCAACCAACCCAGCCTGGCCGGTACGCGGAATCGCCAGGCCTTTGAGCGCGGAATTATTTCGCACGTTGTCCGGCGTTTCACCGTGCGCGACCTGCCAGGCAATTTCGCCTTTGTCCATGTCGAGCGCCGTGATGCGGCCGTAGGGAGGCTTCAGCAACGGCAAGCCGCTGACGGTCAGGGTCGGGCCGCCTTCGTCGCCGCCGCGAGCTGCTTCCCCGGGAGGCGCTGGACGGGGCGCCGCGCCCATGGGCGTGCTGTTCCGCGGCTCTTTGCCCGCCACGCCCTGTACGTATTCCATGTCTGAAAATTGAGGGCCCGGCGAGGGGACCATTCCCAGCAGTGCGATGGCGGTTTGCGAGTAGACGTACAACTTATGCGTCTCGGGATCGTAGGAACCGCCCGGCCAATTCGCTCCGCCGGTGGAGCCCGGCGAAGTTATCGTGCCCAACGTCCCATCAGCTTTGCTCACGGAGGGCGGCGTAAACAGAGGCCCGATGCGATACTTCGAGACGAGCTTCGCGGCTTCAGCGCGCAGCTCCGGCGTGAAATCGATCAACTGATCGATGGACACGCCTTGATTGTCGTAAGCCGGGGGCTTCGTCGGAAATGGCTGCATCGGCGAATACCACTCGCCCGGCACGTCGCCTTTCGGAACGGGCCGTTCCTCGATGGGCCAGATCGGCTGGCCGGTTTCGCGGTTGAAGACGTAAAGGAAGCTTTGCTTGGTGGGCTGCGCGACGGCTTTCACCGTGCGGCCATTGATCGTGATATCGCAGAGGATCGGCGCGGCAGGGATATCCATATCCCACAGCCCGTGATGGACGAATTGGTAGTGCCATTTGCGCTTGCCGGTTTGCAAGTCAACGGCGACGAGGCTTTCGCCGAAGAGTCCGTTGCCGGGACGGTCGCCGCCATAGTAGTCGCCGGTCGGCAATTCCACAGGCAAATAGACGAGGCCTAACTCTTCGTCGACGGAGATTTGCGCCCATACGCCGGTATTGCCGGTGTAGGCCAGGGAATCCTTGTCCCAAGTGTCGGTGCCATATTCACCGGGCTTGGGAATGGTGTGGAAAATCCAGAGGCGTTTGCCGGTGCGCACATCGAAGCCGCGAACATAGCCTCGAACGTTTCGGCGGCTCTTCGGATCGCCGCCGGAGAGATGGGCAGCACCGACGATCACCACATCTTTGGCGACGAGCGGCGTGGAATGCAGGCCTACCTCGCCCGTCACGAGGTCGATTTCCTGGTCGTCGTCGAGCTTGAGATCGACCACGCCACTTTTGCCGAAGCCAGGAACGGGCTGGCCGGTTTTGGCGTTCAGGGCGATCAGCCGGTAGCCGGGCGTGACGTAAAGGATTCGTTCTTCCTTGCCGTCGCTCCAATAAGCCACACCGTGGCCAGAAAGCTGCCGCGGCGCGTAAGTGCCGCGCATCCCTTCATCTTCGCGATGAACCCAAAGAAGTTCGCCGGTAGCGGCATCCAGGGCCACGACTGAGCGGCGCGAACCGCCGGTTGAGTAGAGCACACCGTGAACCATCAATGGAGTCGATTCGAACTTGAATTCCGGCCGCGCGCCGAGCGAATCCGTCTTGAAGCGCCATGCTAGTTCCAGCTTGCTGAAATTATCGGCGTTGATTTGATCGAGCGGCGCGTAACGCGTACTGCCCTGGTCGCCTCCGTAATTGCGCCACTCGCCGTTCTTTGTGCCCGACTGTGCGCGCGCGTTTATCGCGACGGAAAGCAGGCCAACGCAAAGCAGGGACAACACCGAATTCAAGCGAGAAGACTTCAGCATGGCGGTCCTCCTATGCGGGTTCCCTGCCCGCATGATCATGTGGCGGATTCGAATTGCCGGTATTGTGTGCCGACTTTCGGCCGCAAACAAGCAAATTTGGAAAGCGGCGAATACGTTTCGCGGGCAAGAGAGCGAAAAATGAAGTTAGAATTGAGGACAATCACCAGGCAAGCGGAATGAACTGCGACAGCCGGATGCCGATTAGCGTGCTTGGAGCGCTGAGTTTTGCGCTCTTGCTGGCGATTTCCGCTCTAGGGCAGAGCAACGCGGGCGAACTGCGGCTGAAGGTTAGCGATCCCGCTGGGCTGGGAGTGAAGAGTTCGGTCGAGCTGGCTTCTGAGGCGAATCAATACCGGCAGAATTTTGTGACGGACGATTCCGGCGTGCTGACGGTCAATCACCTCCCCTTCGGCATCTATCGCGTCTCAGTGGAACACGCGGGCTTCGCGCCATTTTCCGGCTCGGTGGAGATCCGGTCGGCGATTCCGAGGGAATTCGAGATCAGGCTGGCCGTGGCTCAGCTGAATACAGCAGTGGTCGTGAAGGAAGAGGAGACGCTCGTCGATCCCCACCGTACAGGAAGCACCGAGCAGATCGGCTCCCAAATGATTGACGACCGCGTTTCTTCGCTACCGGGCCGATCGCTGGCGGACCTCGTGAATTCGCAGCCGGGATGGCTCTACGAGGGCAGCGCTGTGCTGCATCCGCGGGGCTCGGAATATCAGACGCAGTACGTTGTCGACGGAATCCCACTGACGGATAACCGCTCGCCTTCGGCCGGCCCCGAAATTGAAGCCGACGATGTGCAGGCGATGACGGTCTACACGGCGGACTTCCCCGCCGAGTATGGACGGAAGATGGGCGGAGTGGTCGAAATAACCACGGAGAAAAACGAGCGGCCGGGATGGCATGGGAGGACCGTGATTGGAGGAGGAAGCTTCGACACCGTTAACGCCTATGACTCCACTCAATACGGCTGGGTGAAAAACGTCGTGAGCTTCAGCGCTCAAGGTGCGGCGACGAGCCGATTCTTGAACCCGCCGATTCTGCAGGCCTTCACCGACAACGGCACCACGGCAGATTTTTCGGGGCGCTACGACCGCGATTTCGCCAATCAGGACCACTTCACTGTGAGTGTGCGGCATGAACTCTCACGGTTCGGCGTGCCCAATGAATTCGTTCAGGAGCAGGCGGGCCAGCGGCAGGACCGGAGCATTTCGGAAACCATGGGAACGCTTTCTTACCAGCACATCTTCTCGCCGAACGTGCTGGGCAACGTGCGTGGGATGTTCCGGGACGATACCCAGAGGCTTTGGTCCAACGATCTCGGCACGCCGATTATTGTTTCGCAGGACCGCAGCTTTCGCGAAGGCTACGTAAAGGGCAGTGTCTCGGTTCACCGTGGGCGCCAGGAGTGGAAGGCGGGGATCGAGGCGGATTTCACGCATCTGAGCGAAGCCTTCCGCGATGTGATTACCGATTTTACGCAGTTCGATCCCGGCACCCCTGGGGCCTTTCAATTTTTTGGCAAGCGATGGGACCTGGAGCAAGGCGCGTTCGTTCAGGACCAGGTGCGCCTGGGCGCCTGGACCATAAATGCGGGCCTGCGCTGGGATCACTACGATCTGCTCGTCAATCAGAATGCCGTGAGCCCACGGCTGGGCGTGGCGCGTTATTTCTCCTCGGCTGGTCTCGTCGTGCGGGCTTCCTACGACCGGATTTTTCAGACGCCGGCGTTCGAAAATATTCTTTTGTCGAGTTCTCCGCAGGTCGCGGTGCTGAATCCCAACGTGCTGCGGCTGCCTGTGGAGCCTTCGCTGGGAAATTACTATCAGGTGGGCGTGACCAAGGGCTTCTTCGGAAAATTCAAGCTCGATGCGAACTATTTTCTACGACGCGTAAATAATTTCGCCGATGACGATCCTTTGCTCAACACGTCAGTAAGCTTTCCGATTAGCTTTCGAAACGCGGATATCTATGGCGCGGAAGCGAAGCTGGATTTCCCCCGGTGGGGACGGCTCGGCGGCTACGTGGCCTATTCGTACCTGGTGAGTTCGGTCAATCTGCCGGTGACGGGCGGACTTTTTCTCGGTGTGGACGCAACGAATGCGCTGAACGAGACAGGACGATTTTGGTCGTCGCAGGATCAGCGGAACACGGTAAGGACTCGCTTTCAATATCAGCTCATGCCGCGATTGTGGGTGGCGGGCGGGGGGCAATACGGATCGGGGCTTCCTGTCGCGTTTAATGGCACCCAGCAGCAGGCCTTGGCGCTATACAGCGCTACCATTGTCGATCAGGTCGACTTCGGCCGCGGTCGGGTGAGGCCGAATTTCTCGGTGGATGCGGGCGCAGGATTCACCGTGTGGACGAGAAACGAGCTCAGCATCCGCATGGAAGCGGATGTGCAAAACATCACCAATCACCTGAACCTCCTCGACTTCGCTGGACTCTTTTCGGGCAATGCAGTAGCGACGCCACGAGCGGCTTTCGCCCGCGTGGAAACTTCATTTTGAGACGAGGCAGTGAAGCGCACAGCTACATAGGACAGCGTCAGTTCTGAAGCTATTGCTTATTCTTCTCACTGGCGGGATTGCCGATTAACTTATTGTATTGCGCAAATTCCGAGGGCGAACAGATCATCTCGCGGACGTCGAAATCGCGCGGCTGTAAATCGAATCGCAATTTATCGAGTGCCAGCCAAGGTTTCGTGTACATTTTCGGATCGTCAATCGTCACTGAGATCTCCAGGTGATCGCGATCCACGCGGTGGAATCGTTCCTCCACGCGCAGCGCGTCGCTATGCGGACGGCCGGCGCGATCGATCCACGTTCTATCGTCCAGACCCGTGGTCTGCACGACGAACGTGTAATCATCCACCCACTTGCCGACTGAATAGCCGTACCACCTCGGTTCAGGATCCTTGGGAAGCTCGCGCCCGTCGGTCCAGATGACCCGCCAGACTTTGCCGAACGTATAGAGGACAAAAATCTTCTCGGGAGTCTGAAGGATTTGGGTGGTCCTCATTTCATAAAGGTCTTCGCGAGGCATTCCCTGTGGATCGCAAGTTACCACCGGATCATTTGTATCCCCGGGAAGAACGGCTCTAAGCCCATTGCTCGGCTTGTTCTGGTTCAAGGCTTCCCGCCCCTCAGGAGTTAAAGGAGGCTGATGTTTCGGGTTGCCGTCTTCCGGCATGGCCTTTGAGCCGAGCTGCTGGATTCCGTTGTCGCCCGGATCCCAAATGCCGGAAATATCATGCTTCGGAGCCGGACCTGAGTTGTGCTCGTTCTGGACTGGTGATGACGTCCCAGTCCCCCATTGTGACGGTGCGGTTTGAGCACTTGCGAGCGGGCCGAGGATCAACAGGCCTAGCAGCAGTTTGGGGACAAGCAAGAGCTTTCGCATAGGATCCTATTGGTGGTCCTTTTTGTTGGCTGGCGGGTCAGCGGCCTCGCTGGCGCCACTGCCAACCAGTTTGTTGTATTCCGTATATTCTGACGGCGAACAAATCAGCTCTCGCACATCAAAATCGGCCAGCTGCAGCCTCATCGGGAACTTATCCATCGCCAGCCAGGGTTTGGTGTACATCTTCGGGTCATCTATCAACACGGTCCATTCCAATCGGTTTTGGTCGACGCGATGGAATCGCTCCTCGACGCGCAGGTCGGCGCTGTGCGGACGACCGGCATGGTCAACCCAGGTCCTGTCATCCATGCCATTGCTCTCAACGACGAGCGTGTAATCATCCACCCATTTCCCGACCGAATAGCCGTACCACCTCGGTTCGGGATCCTTGGGAAGCTCGCGCCCGTCGGTCCAGATGACCCGCCAGACTCGGTCAAATTCATAGAGGATCACAACCGAGACGGGCGTTTGGACGATCTGCGTGGTCCTTAGCTGGAAAAGGTTCTCGCGAGGAAATCCCTGGGGATTGCAGATGATTTCAGGATCATTGGTGTCCGTAGGGGCGACCATCCTGGCTCCGTTGCCCGGTTTCGTGCGGAGATAAGCTTCCAGTCCTTCAGGAGTGTAAGGCGGCTCGTGTCCCGGTTTGCCGTCGACCGGTAAGGTCTTCGCTCCGAGGAACTGGCCGCCATCCTCGGGGCCGTTGGCCGGGTCCCAGGTGCCGGAAATATCATGCTGCGGCGCGGGCGCCGATTTCTGGTCCTTCGCTAGCTGGGGTATGGGCCGGCCCCATCCGTCGTAATCGACATTCGCCGCGGCGGCAGCGGCATTTTTTTGGTTCTTAGGGATCTCTGCTTGTGGCTGGGCGCTTTGAGCCCGCGCGAGGGGTGAAAACATCAACCCCGCGAGTAGGAGTTCCGGGACTACAAAGCGCTTCAGCATCGCGGGAAGCTTTTCCACGGTCTAAAGCCCATCCTTGAAGTCAGCATCCATGCACGCGACCGTGATGCATACGCCAGAGACGCGTGGCCGGGCGCCCCTTACTGTTTCGGAGGGTCTTGCGGGTTATAGGTCGGCAGCGGTGCAACTATACGACCCGCCAGCTTTTGGCCGTTGGGCAGGACAACCTCCGTGATGCGCCCGATGGGCTTGCCATTCTTAACCGTGATCATTGTCACCGTGACTTCATCTCCCGGTTTGAACGAGGTTTTGGCCCAGCCTTGGTGACTCATGGTAGTGGGATTCTCGGTCTCCGCGCCCCAGTGCACGATTTGTCCGTTTTCATCCTTTACGTCGAGCTCAAGGACGCAATGGGGATTGGCCCAGAACCACTGGGTAACGGTCCCTTTGAGGGTAACCGTCTTCTCGGTGTCATAGGCCGCGTTGCCATGATGAGCGGAAAGCGGAAGAGAAAGGATCAAAACGCCGATGGCGAAACCCAAAAACATCGGGAAATTGCGCTTCAAGGGCCACCTCCTCTTTGCGAGGACATGATTTGCGGTTTAGGTAGAGTCCCGGGCCGATCTTCTGGGGCGATTCTAAAGACAGCTTTGGGCGCAGTCAAGCAGGCTTGCATCGGAGATATGGTATGGTGCCGTCCGCTTAAGATTTCGGCAGGCTGAGTATTGACTGCTGGGACACGTTCGCGCGGCAGTTCAGAATGTGCAGTTCGAACGGCGACTGAGGTAATATAGTCTTATGCGGACGGTCGCAAGATTACTGCCGATCCTGTTTTCGCTCCTGCTGACGTTCGCGCCGCTCTCCGCTTCCGCCTGCGATTTATCCTGCTGGTTAGAGCGAAACGCTCCCGACTGTCACTCGCTCGGCTCGGCCGCCGAAAATGCGCATGGGGCGATGTCTGGAGCCTCAGACATGGATATGAGCTCAGGAGCGGACACCAGACTTGCTAATGCCCACGATATTGCGGCTTCAGATCACGCCGTGAATGCCGTTGTGCATCATTCGATGCCCACGCAAATGAATATGCGCCGCGGCTCACTCCAGGCCATGCAGAAATCGGACGCGAGCTCGAGCGCCAGGTTCGATGATTCGAACACGCTCTCCCCATGTGTTCATGGGACATGTGCTCAATCCGCGACGTCTTCTTCGCCTCCCAGTGCCGGCCATGCTCAGCTCGCTCATCTTCAGTTCGTTGCTTTTCATGCATTGAATCTTGCTAAGCCGTTGACGACCACGCGCCAGTCTGCTCCCGAAACGTCTCCGCCTGTAAGCGTACTGTTTGATCTTCTTCCCACACTCAGAATCTAGAACTCTCCCGCGCACTCAACGGTTCGAATCGCGGCGCGCTCGCTGCGTGTAAACGGCTGCTCGCCCGCATCCAGACACAACCGAACCTGTAACGGGAGATACTCATGAAGCCATATCGCTGGTTTTTGCTACTGATTTTTACTTCCCCTGCCGTCGCTTTCGCGCAGCAAGCCGGCCCGCAAGCTCAGCCATGCATGCCGGGGATGAACATGCCGGGATGCGATGACGGCGGTCTGATGACCATGCGGCCGCAGAATTTCTTGCAGAAGATTGTCAGTCACACGGGCTCGGGCACCAGCGCGGAGCCGGTTTCCACTTCTGCACCGATGCTCATGACGAGAACGGGTAATTGGATGCTCATGTTCCACGCAAACGTATTCATTCTAGACGAGCAGCAATCGACTGCGCGAGGCGCGGACAGGTTCTTTTCGACGAACTGGTTCATGGGAATGGCCCAACGCAAAGCTGGCCCCGGCGTTTTTACCGCCCGCGCCATGCTGAGCCTCGAACCGGCGACCGTAACGCAGCAACGCTATCCGCTGCTTTTTCAGGAGGGCGAAACGGCCTTCGGCGTTCCGATTGCCGACGGCCAGCACCCGCATAATCTCTTTATGGAGCTGGCTGCGCTCTACGATTTGAAGCTCAGCGAAAATAGCCTGTTCTCTTTTTACCTCGCTCCCGTGGGCGATCCTGCCATTGGCCCCGCGGCGTATCCGCACCGCGCCTCCGCGCTCGAGGATCCGCTAGCGGCTTTAGGCCACCACCAGGAAGATTCCACACACATTTCTGACGACGTGGTGACGGTTGGTTTCACCTACCGGATAGCCAGAATCGAAGCTTCAGGATTTCACGGCCGCGAGCCGGACGAGTTTCGTTGGGATATCGACCAGGGGAAAATCGATTCTTGGTCGACGCGCTTGACGATCGAGCCGGGAAAGGATTGGAGCGGGCAGTATTCCTACGCGCGGATCAAGAGCCTGGAAGCGCTTTTCCCGAACGAAGACCAGGAGCGCATGACGGCTTCCGTCATGTACAACCGCCCGTTCGACAAAGGGAATTGGGCCAGCACGATTCTGTGGGGCCGCACGCGGTCGCTGAGTGACAACTCTGTCTTCGATAGCTATCTTTTCGAATCGACGGTGCGTTTCCGCGACGGCAATTATGTGTGGACTCGGATCGAGAATGCCGAGCGATCAAACGAACTGATTCTTGGTGAGAATCCTTTGCCCCCCGGATTTCTGGAACAACCGATCGGCCGGGTCCAGGGCTACACTTTTGGCTACGATCATGACGTCAAGCTCGTGCCACATCTGGCCTCCGCCATTGGGGCGCAGGTGACAACGTATGGCGTCCCCAATCAGCTGCAAGCGATCTACGGCCAGCACCCGGTGGGTGTTTCTATTTTCGTGCGATTGCGTCCATTTTCCGGCGAAGATAAATAGGCCGGCATGGCAGTGACCTCCGGGCCCAGCCGCGGTATCCAATGCACGGGGCACAGCACGCAGTTTTCGGAACTGCGGCAAAATGCTCTAAAATCAATCCAGCGCTTTCGTGGGCGTGTAGCTCAGTTGGCAGAGCACCTGCTTTGCAAGCAGGGGGTCGGGGGTTCGAGTCCCCCCACGTCCACCAAAACTTCCCTGCCGTCAAGCATTTACAGCCATTTCTTTAGGGGTCTCGGAATTGAGTTTCGGTCCAATAACGCGGATTTTGGACGCAAGTTCGAAGCCCAACCCCGCTCTTTCGGCCCACGCCTTGCGCAATGCACGTTCGTGTTCCGCCTTGTCGTAGCGGTCGGACATGCTTTCTCCCGCTCCCGCAAACGTATCGCCGTCCGCGCTCGCGTGACCCATCCAGAACCGGTAGACTCCTGGCGGCGTCGAAGTGTAGTTGCGCAAGTAGGTGTTGCGAAAACGACGGAACGCGTGGAGGCCGCATTTCGGCTGGCCGAGCTGGGCCAAAATCGGATGCAGCACTCGCCGCAAGATGTTCGACTGGTGGAGCGGCCGACCGCTACGTGAACGAAATGGCAAACCGGAGTTCCGCGCTCCAATAAACTCCCGCAGCATCTTAGCCACTGAGGGATGCAAGTCGATCTCCCTCTCGCCGTTCTTGGTCTTGAGGAAGTCGTGCATCTGGCCCTGCCACGCCTTCTTGCAGATGCGGATTCGGGAACCATCCGGGGAGGCGCTCGGGATCTCGATGCCGAGGGCTTCCCCGAAGCGCAACCCAGACGCCGCGCAAAGAACGAAGAGCATGCGGTGCACGTCCTTCAGTTTGCGTTTGACATCCACGTTGCGTTCGGTGTCCCTGTACGTGTACTCCCGCGTGGCAATG
>Ga0210394_10001689_pt1 | contig 33681 bp, 26 predicted proteins | sample IncBWC12MmetaG_FD_160121 | JGI IMG/M metagenome (GOLD analysis project Ga0210394, IMG submission 160121) | Forest soil microbial communities from Barre Woods Harvard Forest LTER site, Petersham, Massachusetts, United States - Inc-BW-C-12-M | ecosystem: Environmental > Terrestrial > Soil >... | reverse complement strand
GTCGGGGCGGTGGTGGTGGTCGTGGTCGTGCCGGTGGTCGGGTTGGTCGTCGTGGTCGTCGTCGCGCCCGTGGTGGTGCCGGTGGTCGGGTCGGTGGTCGTGGTCGTGGTCGTGTCGGTGGTCGGATCGACGACCGTGGTCGTGATCGTGCCCGTGGTCGGGTCGGTGGTCGTGGTCGTCGTCAGGCCCGTGGTCGGGTCGCTCGTAGTCGTCGTACCCGAGGTCGGGTCAATGGTCGTGGTGACGTCCATATCCACGGTCGTTGTGACCGTGGTCGTGATCGCGCCGGTGGTCGGGTCGGTGGTTGAGTTCTCCGACACGAAATCGGCGGAGGCCGGTACGGCTGACGCAGCGATCACAACGGCTGCGATGGCCAACGCGGCCATGGGGCGAACGATCGCAAGATGAAGCCGCGTCGACAGCGCCGCGCGCAGCCGCGCCGCAACCCTCGCATCATCGACAAGGTTCCTACGGTTCAAGAACACATTGCATTCCTTCTACCATCACGCCGCCGTTAGCAACGATGACGCCCGAATGTACAACCGCAGCAAGATCCATGCCTAGTTAACAACTCGAGGATATTCACCGCCGATCAGTATGATAGCACAGAGCCGTCCAGGCCTAGTGTAAGGTTTGCCGACAAGGGAGGCGCATCGCCTTACAGGTCGGCGCGGTGGTTTCGGGCACGCCGATTTTTACACCGCGAGCGCCTCGACCGGCCGGTGAAGCAACCACGTGGCCAGCCGTGATGGGGCGAAGGCACCGCCCTCGTCGCCGATCGCGGCGGCATCTATCGAAATACGGCCGCCGCGGGCCGCCCGGATGGTGCCGCGTTCAAGCACGGATCGCTGGTGAGCGATATGGTGAACCCGTTGGCGCGCGGCTGCAAGGCTGGCCGCGTCATGGCGTCCACGCGGGAAGGACAGCGCATCGAGCACCTGGCCGGGCGGCCGGAGCTGGGGCTCCAGCGCGGCACGGGCGCGGCCAAGGTCGGTCTCCGGCTCCGCCACATCGTCAGCGGCCGATGCGCCGCGCCGTGCGGCCGAGGCCAATGCCCTCGGCCGCCAGTTCACGCAAGTCCGTCGGGCCCGATCATGTGGGCGCCTTCGGCCGCCGCATCTGCGACAAACGGCGCGAGCAGGCCTACCCGCTCCGGCGTTCGCGGGCGGCGTAGCGCGCCAGCACGGCGAACTCCAGCTCGCCCGGCGAGGGCGGGTCAGCGTGTCGCGACGGCGCAGCCGGTGGAGCGCACCGAGCACTGCCGGCATAGCGATCCCTCGGGCGATCGTAGACAGGCGCACCCCGATCGATGACATCGGTCTGCTGCCATCGATGATCCTGCGGCCCGGTTAGGATGACAGGACGAATAACTGTCGATTTGTTACTAACAGATAATGCGGCATTAGGTCGCGCTCACACGCGAGGCGCGCGCCAGTCGCGCATTCAACGTCCTCAGTTGCTTGCTGGGTCACGATTTTCAGCGGATAGTTGCTTCCCTACGCGGATGGATATTAACCTTTGTGAACATTCGTTAACCATCATGCTCTATCGCATTTGACATAAAAGTGGGCATACTTCGGCCGATCGCGGTTTGCCACCATCCCCCGGCCTGCCGCTACCGACATCGGAAGAACCTTGGGAATGCTGAGAATATTCCGCCATTTTGTGCCAGCGTCGGTCGTTTCTCTGGCATTTATTGAAGTTGCTCTGCTCTTCGTCGCTTGGCATTTTTACCTACTTGATCAGCCGTTTTCTATTACCCAAGCGTACGATATCTTACAATCTCCATCCCTCCATCTGGCGTTGTTGACTGGCGCCGTGATGGTTCTCAGCGGGCTGTACCACACAAAGGTGTTTTCGGATTATCGCGTACTGGCAATACAGATTGCCATTACCTTAGTATTTTTGTGCCCAATCGCGCTTGCCTGGGGTTTCTACCATACCAGCGACAGCACTGATTCGGCGAATTCTCTTTGGCAAATTGACCGACGGGCGTTGTTCAGTTGGTTGCTGTGTATCCTGCTCACCCGCAGCGTGTTCCTGATGTTCGCGGATCTGAACGTGTTCAAACGGCACGTTGTGGTGCTGGGAACGGGCAGAAAGGCGGCGCGCATCGCGGCGCTTGCGGCAGAGCCGAGCGTTCAGCACTTCATCCCGATGGCCTATCTGCGTTGCGGGGATGAACTGGGGATCGTGCCGGCCGAGATCGATGTCGACGAAACCGACCCAGCGTGGATCGCCCGGTACGCTCGCAAGCACCGGGCGACGGAAATCGTCGTCGCCACCGACGACCGGCGAGGCCTGCCGGTGTCCCAACTGCTGCAATGCCGCGTCGCAGGGATACACGTCATAGACTATCTCGACTTTGTGGAGCGAGAGACGGAAGCCGTTGACCTCGACGCGTTGCAACCGGGCTGGCTGATTTTTTCGGATGGCTTTCGAAGCTCCCTGCTGCGAAGGGTTTGCAAACGCGGGTTCGATATCGCCTCGAGCCTGGCTCTCCTGCTCCTTACACTGCCGCTGCTGCTACTGGCCTGCCTGCTGATCGTCATCGAGAGCCCCGGCCCCGTGCTTTACCGCCAGCAGCGGGTTGGCCTGGGCGGACGCCCGTTTGTGCTGCTGAAGTTGCGCAGCATGTGCACGGATGCGGAGAAGGATGGGGCGCCGCGGTGGGCCAAGACCGGGGATCCTCGGGTGACCAGGGTCGGCAAATTCATCCGGCGGGCTCGGATCGACGAGTTGCCCCAGCTCTGGAACGTCCTGCAAGGCGATATGAGCTTTGTCGGACCGCGGCCGGAACGTCCTGCTTTCGTCGACGATTTCTGCCAGCAGATTCCGTTCTACGCCGAGCGCCATTGCGTCAAGCCCGGCATCACGGGATGGGCTCAAACCAATTACCCGTACGGCGCTTCGCTGGAGGATGCTCGCAATAAATTATCCTATGATCTATATTACGCGAAGAATCATGGGTTGTTCCTGGACCTGATAATTCTCCTGCAGACAATTCGGGTAATCCTGTGGGCTGATGGCTCACGGTAGCTGAGCTGACAATATGGGTCTGAGCGAAGCGATCTACGGATCGTGCAGCGCCGCATTTCTCGCCCTGATTGCCCTGATGCTCCTGCGGGGCCGCGTCAGCGGCCCGGGTGCGGTCATCATCGGCGCCTGCGCCCTGACCGCCGTCTGGGCGGCGGATCTGGCGATGCCCGGGTTCCTGCCCCGTACCGCGAGCGCGGTTCTCGATAGCTTGCGGCTGTCGGCTTGGTTGATTCTGATGGTGACGCTGATCGGGTTGCGCGATCAGCGACGCTATGGGTCGGCGTCCCTGCCCTTGCTGCTCACAATCGGCTTCTGCGTGGTCGTTGTCGGTTACGAAGCCTGGATCCTGGTTGTCGATCCGGCAACCGCCGACGCGACATGGCGCTTGCACGACTTCCTCCGCGTCAGCCTCGGCGTGGCCGGCCTCCTTGCGGCTGAAAACCTGTTGCGAAACGCGGGGGACGGGCGGCGGCGCGACCTATGGCCGCTGTGCCTGGCGCTCGGCGCCACGTTCGCGTTCGAGCTGTTCCTTTACGCCGATCACCTGATGGTGCCGGGGTCCGGTCGGATCGTGGCCGGGGGACGGGGGTTGGTGGGCCTCTTTGCGGTGCCTCTGCTGGCGCTGGCGATGGCGCGCAACCGTGAATGGCGGGTCGATATTCATGTGTCACGCACCGTCGTGCTGCACACGGCCGCGTTGGTTGCGAGCGGCATATTTTTTATGGTGCTGGCGGCTGTCGGTGCTCTCGTTCGCCAGTTGGGTGGCGGGTGGGGGGCGTCTCTCCAGCTTCTCACCCTGCTCGGAAGCGCCATTGTTCTGGCCTGGGTTCTGGAGTCGCAGGGTATCCGCGTCCGCCTCAAGCAGATCATCGCTAAACATTTCTTCAGCCACCGCTTTGATTATCGGACGGAGTGGCTCCGCTTCGTGGATACGGTTTCCCAGCCGGGCAACGGCGAAGACGGTCTTTCGGTAAGGGTCGTCAGGGCGCTGGCTCAAATCGTCGATAGCTCGGCGGGCACGCTTTGGTGTCTGCGAGAAGACAGCGGGTACGTCCCGGAGGCCGGTTGGAACGCGCCCTCCGAGCGCGCCGAGAAGCTGTCGATTGACGACCCGTTCATCCTCGGTTTCCGAGACGGCACCTGGATACAGCAGCGGCCCACCGAGGCGGACGCGGATTGGCCGCTCGACTTGTCCCGCGCATGGCTGGCGATCCCCCTCGCGCACGGCAACGCGCTAATCGCCTTCGTGGTGCTGGCGCCTCCGCCGCACTCCCATTCGCTTGATTGGGAAAGTTTCGACCTGCTTCGCGCGGCAGGCAGACAGGCTGCGAGCTATCTGGCCGAGGAGCGGTCCACCCGAGCATTGCTGGATTCCCGCCTACTGAATGATTACAGCAAGCGCTTTGCCTTCGTGGTTCACGACATAAAGAATTTGGCGAGTCAGCTGGGGCTGATCGTCTCCAACGCGCGCCGCTACATTGAGGATCCGGAGTTCCGCGGCGATATGTTGCTTACCCTTACGGATTCGGTCGCGAGAATGAACCGATTGATCGCGCAATTGCACGCGGGGGGCTATCAGGCCCCGCCTCAAGTGGTCGAGCCCGACGTGATTATCGCCAACTTGGCGCAGGAGCTATCGACGGTGGGAACGCCCATCGAGACCCGGCTGGGGGCTCGTGCCTGCAGGGTGTCAATCAACGGCGATCAATTCCGTGCGATCTTGTCCCACCTGATCAATAATGCGCGCGAGGCCGCGCAATCGGCAGCGGCGGTTGTCGTTGCCTCGCGCAGCACAGACGATAGGATCATCATCGATGTCGTCGATCGTGGCCCCGGCATGGACGATGAATTCATCCGAAACGAGCTGTTCCGACCGCTCCGCTCGACCAAATCGGGCGGACTGGGCATCGGTGCCTACCAAACTCGCGAACTGCTGCGAATGGCCGGGGGCGGGCTGGAGGTCATCTCCGAAAAGGGAGTCGGCACCGTTATGCGTATGACATTTCCGATGCACGTAGACGCACGGTTGGCGCCTTCGGCAGCATGACCGAGACATCCGCCACGTCGGACAGCCTGCTGATCGTCGAAGACGATGAGGGGCTCCGCCGGCAATATCGATGGGTCTTCCCTGAAGTGCGGCTGAACCTGGCGGGGTCGCGCCAGGAGGCGATCGCCGTCATCCGCCAGCAGCCGATCTCGGTCGCCATCGTGGATTTGGGGCTGCCGCCTTATCCCAATGAGGCGACGGAGGGCCTCGCGACGCTCGCAGAGATCCGCGAATTGTCGCCGGCGACCAAGGTCATCATCGCCACCGGACAGGAGGCTCGCGAGCATGCCTTGAAAGCCATCGAGCTTGGCGCCTATGACTTCTATCAGAAGCCGGTGGAGCCGGATGTTCTTCGCCTGATCGTGGACCGTGCCCGCAGGTTGTTCGAGCTCGAAGCGGAAAATTCTCGCCTCGCCGAAGCGCGAGCGGCCTCGCCGATAGATGGGATCGTCGGAAGCAGTCCCCAGATGGTTTCGGTATTGCGCACAATCGAAAAGATTGCGCCGACCGACGTGTCGGTTCTGCTGTTGGGTGCGAGCGGCACCGGCAAGGAACTGCTGGCTCATGCCATTCACGCGTTGAGCCGACGATCCAACGGGCCGTTCATTCCGCTCAGCTGCGCGGCAATCCCCGAGACCCTGTTCGAGAGCGAGCTATTCGGACATGAGCGCGGCGCGTTCACCGGTGCGGTCAAGCAGACGCTGGGCAAGATCGAGTGTGCCGACGGCGGGACCCTGTTCCTGGACGAGATTGGCGACATCCCGCAACCGATACAGGTCAAGTTGTTGCGGTTCCTGCAAAACCAGGTCATCGAGCGGATCGGCGGTCGCCACTCAATCCAAGTTGATGTTAGAATTGTGTGTGCGACCCACCAGAACCTGACCCATCTGATCGCCGACGGCCGCTTTCGCGAGGATCTCTTCTACCGGATCAATGAGGTCGAGGTGCGCGTTCCCTCGCTACGCGATCGGATCGGCGATGCGCCTCTGCTGGCGAACTATTACCTGAAGCGTTTCGCCGCCGAATTCAACCGCCCCGTGCGCGCCTTCACGCCGGGTGCACTGATCGCCATCGAGAACCATCCGTGGCGGGGCAACGTGCGGGAGCTTGAGCATCGGGTCAAACGCGCCACCATCATGGCGTCAAGTTCCATCATTGGCGTCGACGATCTCGAACTTGACGGGGCCCCCGAGGCTACGCTCTCGCTCGATCTACGGGATGCGCGCCTGCGTGCCGAAGCACAGGTCCTGCGGCAGGCGCTCACGCAAACCGGATCGAATGTGTCCCAGGCCGCCAAACTTCTCGGCGTCAGCCGCCCCACCCTGTACGACCTAATGCGGCAGCACGGGCTTGCGGTCGAGGCCTGATAACGGACAATTTGGTTTGGTTAGCCTGGCGGATCGCCCCGATCGGCGGCCGACGTCAGGTCCCGCAGCAATGCCTGCAGCTCCGCTGACAGCCGCGATCGCGAGCCTGGTGATATCGGCGCCTCGCGACCCGTGACCGCCGGCGTCTCGCTTGCCGACAACAGCAAAGTCATTTCTCCGAGCTTGGTGACCGAGGCATCAACCGCCGCCACCACGGCGCGCAGCTGATTCGTCGCGTCTTCTGCTGCGGAGGGCGAGGCGGTGTCCGACTCAGTCGATCGTTTTGATCCGCGGTCTTGCAGCACGAACTTGATTTCGCCGAGACCCCGGCGAAGCCGATTGACCGAGTTTGCCAGATCTTTGATCGCCTCCAGTACTGGGCGCTGTGCCTGTTCGATCAACGCAGCGAGCTGCTCAACATCAATCATCACGTTCGCCGGGGCCGGCTCCGGACTGGGCGACGGCGGCTGTGCGGCGCCGGCCACCCCGTCGAGCGCCGGAACGGCCAGCGGCTGCTCCTCAGCATCGGCCACCGGATCCGCCGGCGCCGGAGCGACCGGGGGTGCACTGGCTTGGCCGAATAGCCGACCCGCTCGGATTCCCGGCGCACTCAATCGCATTTGCGGACTTTCGCCCATTACACGGGTGGCTGTCACGAGAAGCCCGCCGAGTAGTCCGATAACGAACATCGCGCCGCATGCTGCCAGCGCCGGCGAATCGTCGAGCGAGCTGGGAAGAACCGGAAATAGCGCCGTTTCAACCGTTACACGCGACAACCCGAGAGCGAACAGCGCCAGCATCGATGTGAAATATTGTGTTACCGCGAGCTGAACGGCGTAACGCCCCATCCGATCGCCCCAGCCCGGGCGAATTGTGCCGCTGCTGACCTGAAGAAATGCCGCGAGCGTGGTCAACACCAGCACGGTGACACCGTAGGAGCCGAGCCAGACCACCGCGATCGCCGGCCAGTTTGCAAGGAGAAATGCCGCCATCCCACTGGGCCGCAGCACCACGCCGGGCAGAAATCGAAAGGCGCTGACGGCGGTCGCCGCGACCGCGCTTGCAGCGATGATTTGCCCAGATCGCATTGGTGCTCGCCCGCTCCGGAACGAAGGGCTCATCGGGATCTCGCCCTGATCCTATCATGATTCGCTCGGGAGTTTGCTTCCCGCCGTGTCAGTACGCGGTCTCGGGGGGCCGGTCGGGTTCGGCCGCGGGCGACGATCCGACGGGTTCTGAGCGATGAACCAGCGCGGCAGCGGGTGCGGTCGGCTCTCCGCGCACCTGATGGTAAAGCTTGGCCGCCCCGCGCGCGAGACCGAGCCGCAGGCCGCGGATGGTTCGCGGATTGGCCGCGGTAATGCCCCATCGCTCGCGCCGCTGTGGCAGCCACAACTGCTTGTAGGGGTCGTCACCCCGCCCGAGGTTGATCTCGCGGGGGCGATCCTGCGTCAGCACGCGGTCGATCATTTCCATCGTCAGCAGGGTCCCGAGAGACAGGCTGTCGAACCGCCGATCATGGGCCAGCTTGTAGATGACCGCGCGCCCGTTCCAGACGATCCAGAATTGCGCCGCGGCGGGAACCCCATCGATATAGTAGATCCCCAGCCGCAGAGCGCCGAGCTCGGCCGCCAGCCGGATAAGGGCAGGGATGAAGGGCGGAAATGCTTCCGGCGGTTTCCAGCTCGCGGCATAGACCGCCTGGTAGTCGGCGATCGCCGCATCGATCCCCGACGAGTCGAGGAAGAACGTCGCACTGAGCCGGCCCGCCGTCGTGATGCTGCGCTGCTTGCGGCGCCAGGTGCTGCGCAGCTGAGACGGACGCGCGGCGAGGTAGTCCGAAAAGGCTAAACCCTGGGTCTCCTCGTACCACGTGGCCGAGCCAGCCGTACATTCGACGAAGAGGCCGGTCTGGCGCAGAATGCGCACCAAAGCGTCGTAGCTCGCATCGCGTGGATCGAGCTCGGCAAACCTCAAGCAATCCCAACGCGGCCGTTCGCACTGGATCTCAGCCAGGATCGCGGCGAGGCCCCGGCCGAGGTCGACGTCGGAGGCGGCGATTACGTTGTGCTCGACGCTGTAAAAATTGGCGAGGCTGACGAGGGAGCGGCGCCCCTCCTCGGCGGAAATCTGCAACGGCACAGCAACCATCGAGCCTGGGCGCTCGTCAGTGTAAACGCGGATTTCGGTTCCCGACGGTACCGCGAACCGGGCCAGCAAATCGTACCATTGCGGCAGAGTGAAGAAACTCGCGGGGCACGACCTATCGAATACCGTCGCGAGGCCCGGCGGCAGCCGGCGAAAATCGGGATTCTTGTAGAGCGGCATGGGTCAGTGCTAGATGTTGCCACTCGCGATCTTGCGGCTTCAGCGTGCGAATTCTGACATTCAGTACATTATACCCAAGCGCGGCACGCCCGACACACGGGATTTTCGTCGAGACGCGGCTGCGAAAGTTGGTCGAGAGCGGCGCCGTCAGCGCGCGCGTCGTGGCTCCATGCCCCTGGTTTCCGTTCGCGTCGGCAATGTTCGGTGATCGTTCGCTGTTTGCCCGAATCCCGCGACGGGAGACGCGCCACGGGATCGACATCAATCATCCTCGCTATCCGCTGGTGCCCAAGATCGGCATGAGCTCGGCGCCACTTGCTCTATTCACCGCCGTCTTGCCGCTGCTGCAGCGACAAATCCGCGAAGGCCAGGATTTCGACCTGATCGATGCGCACTATTTCTATCCGGACGGGGTCGCCGCTGTCCTGCTTGGCCGTGCCCTCAACCGGCCGGTTGTCATCACGGCGCGCGGCGACGATCTCGATTTAATATCCACCTACGCCGTCCCGCGTCGGTGGATTCAATGGGCGGCGAAGCGGGCGGCCGGTCTCATTACCGTTTCGAATGGGCTAAAGCGGCGGCTCGAGGCGCTGGGAACCGCTCCGCCCCGCGTGCACATGCTGCGCAACGGCGTCGATCTCGTCGCCTTTCAGCCCCGCGACCGTGAAACGGCGCGGCGCGGCCTCGGCTTCACCCGGCCGACGCTCCTGATGGTGGGCAACCTCGTGCCGAAGAAACGGCACCTCCTGAGCGTCGAGACGCTAGCCCAGTTGGAGGGCGTAGATCTTGCGATCGTCGGCGACGGACCCGAGCGTCCGCGCATCGCGGCGCTGGCGCGCAAGCTCGGAGTCAGCGATCGGATCCGTTTCCTCGGCCGCAGGCCGCAGGAGAGTCTGCCCTGCATCTACAGCGCTTCGGATCTCCTCGTCCACCCGTCGCTACGCGAGGGCTGGCCCAATGTGCTACTCGAAAGCATGGCCTGCGGCACCGCGGTCGTCGTGACCAATTTCGATGGGATCGGCGATATCGTCGCCGCGCCGGAAGCCGGCCGGATCCTAGCGGAGGCGACGCCGCGCTGCCTTGCCGAGACCATCCGCGACCTCCTCGCAGCACCACCCGCGCGCGATGCCACCCGCCGCTACGCCGAGGGCTTCGACTGGCAGAGCACGACCGCCGGCCAGATCGAGCTGTTCCGATGCATCTGCGCTCGCGATCCACTCATTGCTGTGCGTGCCGCGAATTAATAATAGGCTGACTGTGAGCCAATAACGCATCATGCATTATGACGAAACCGAGCATCTATCGCGGGTGGGTGCTTTAAGAATACTCTACCACCATCGAATTGGCTCGAAGGACGGTCAGGCCGTCCATATCGAGTCATTGATCGCTGCACTCAGGCGTATGGGTCATGCGGTGTACGTCGTGTCCCCTCCCGCTTTCAGCAAAATCGATTTTGGCGGTCAGTCGCGCTCGATTTCGCGGCTGAAGCGCCTGCTCCCGCGCGCTGGGTACGAGCTGTTGGAGATCTGCTACAATTTGCCGGCACTTTGGCGCCTGGAGCGCACGCGCTGGCGCTGCCGCCCCGACCTGATCTATGAGCGGTACAATCTCTTTCTGATGGCGGGCGTCCTGTTTGCCGTTCTCCATCGAACCCCGATTTTTCTCGAGATCAACGCCCCACTCGCCCGGGAGCGAGCCGCTTTCGGCGGTCTCGCCTTGGATCGCATAGCGGCGTGGTTGGAACGGTGCACTTGGCGGGCGGCCGATTTGGTACTGCCGGTCAGCCATGAGCTGGCGGAAATCGTTCAGCAGGCTGGTGTTCCGCCCGAGCGAATTGTGGTGATCCCAAATGGCATCAATGAGGAGGATTTTCTATCCCCCGACAGCACCGGCTCAAAAAGAGATCTAGGATTGCAGGGGAAGACCGTGCTCGGGTTTATCGGGTTCGTTCGGGACTGGCATGGCCTTGATGGCGTCCTCGATCTCTTCGCGGATCCGCTCTGCCCACCCGATCTACATTTGCTCGTGGCCGGCGACGGTCCGGCCCTGCCCGGCCTCAAGTCCCGTGCAAAACGGCTTGGGCTGTTGCACCGGGTTACCTTCTCCGGGCTCGTCGACCGAGATGTGCTCGCTCGCCACATCGCTGCGTTCGATATCGCACTTCAGCCCAAGGCGGTTGGGTATGCATCGCCGCTCAAGATCTTCGAGTATATGGCTGCCGGTAAGGCGATTGTGGCACCGAACCAAGCCAACATCAGAGAAATCCTGGTCGACGGCCAAAGCGCGCGGCTCTTCGCTCCCGGCGATGACGCCGCTTTCCGAGAAGCGGTTTTCGGCCTCGCGCAGCAGCCGGCACTGCGCGAACGCCTAGGGGCGCGTGCGCGACTTACAATCCGCGAGCGGGGCTATACCTGGGCCGACAACGCCCGCCGCATCGGTGCGCTCCACGGGCGGCTGCGAGAAGACCGCCGCGAGAGAGCGTGATAGGGGTCGGTGGCTGACGCGCTACCCGGTGGCGTGACAGGCGCTCGGCGGAGAAGGAGAACTGGAGATTGCCGGTTGCCAACCACAATTGACAAATACCAGACCCCAAGAGGTAGGTCGTTGCCCGCTCCGCGCGATCGCGCCGCATCTCGATTTAATGCCACGTTAACTCAAGATCGCTATAAATGTCCCTCAACGTTGAGCCTTCGCGGTGACCTTGCTGCAACCATCACATGCACGATCTCATTGTCTCACACCCCCGGGCAGCTAGGGATAGGTAAATGGACAGAAGTTTTGTAGCTGTCGCGCTAACGGCGACGTTTCGATCTCCCATCGCCTCAGAGACCTAGAACATGGCTCGCTATCTGGTAACCGGCGGAGCTGGATTCATCGGATCCCACCTCGTTGAATCATTGATCTCCGACGGTCATCTCGTCCGAGTGCTGGACGATTTGTCGAGCGGACGAGTTGAGAACTTACCTCGTGGTGTCGAGCTTGTGACAGCCGACGTTACCGAGCCACTAGCCGTGCGTCGTGCCCTGAGTGACGTCGCTGGTTGCTTTCATCTGGCCGCGATCGCGTCTGTCGAGCGCTGCCGGCGTGAATGGCTGCGCAGCCACAAGGTCAATCTCGCCGGAACGATAACCGTGTTCGAGGAGGCATGCCGCGCGCAGAAAGCACTCGGACGGCCGCTTCCGGTCGTCTACGCCTCGTCCGCTGCGGTCTACGGAAACACGAGCGAAATCCCGATCTCGGAGAAAACCCCGACACAACCGGTCAACGCCTATGGCGTCGACAAACTCGGCTGCGAACTGCACGCCGCCGTGGCCAGCCACATCCACGAGTTGCATTCTGTCGGGCTACGGTTTTTCAATGTCTATGGCCCGCGACAAGATCCTCATTCGCCTTATTCGGGGGTCATCTCGGTCTTTTGTCAGCGAATTTTGGGAGGAGCGCCGATTGAGATTCACGGCGACGGCAACCAGATCCGCGATTTTGTTTATGTGCGGGATGCGGTGAACGCGCTGCGCCAGGCGATCGACGCGTCAAACCTTACTCCACAAGTCTATAATGTCTGCACGGGTGTAGAAACCAATATTTTTCAACTTGGTACAATAATCGGACAAATGCAAGGTGCCCTATTTTCACCGCGATATACACCAGTACGCGCGGGTGATTTGCGGGTATCGGTGGGAGACCCACGAAAGGCGCGTGAAATGATCAATTTCAACGCAGAAACCTCGCTGAAACAGGGCCTCTCGCAAACCATCGAATTCATGATGCTCCGTCAGACCAAGGCAAGCGCGTCCGACCGCTTGATAGCGACGACCAGAGACTGAGACTGATCGATCGACTCTTACCAAGCGGGTACGGCTCTCGACGAAACCTGGCCAGAGGCTGACCGCTGAAGCCCGACCATCGCCATCGTCCTCTCGGCGCGAGCTTCATGCCGCATCGCAGCGGTTTTGACCGGTCGCATGCTCTCCATCAGCCGGCGATCCCGTGCAGGCAAATTTTGGCGAAAGGGATAAGCGAGCACCATCAGGGGGCCGATGGGCACCGCCCATTTGTGCTCCTCCGGCTTTCTTTATTACTCGTATCTTAATAATGACAGTATCAAGCAAAAGCTCTTAAGTTATTATCGCAATACTCGCGCTAGGCTGCGTAATCCGGCAATGGCAATGTACACGATCATGATAATTAGAGCGCCTATCAGGCCATCGCGAGAAAATAGAAAGTGGTGCAATGCCACAAGGTAGTACGCCAAGCTGCCAACCTCGTGGAACGACCCGCCGACATCGGTGCGCGGGATCGCGGTGGCCGGAAGTCCGGTATCGGCGGCGTTGCCATCGAGGCTGATGGATTGATAACGGTTAACAGGTTCGAGCCCAGCGGCGTCGTCGAGGTAATGGATTGCTTCCGCCCCAAGCCGGAGCATCGCGGCGACATCGCCGTTGCGGCTGATGGCATCGTAATACGGAGCGATGTAATACTTAGCGGCCTGCCGCAATACGTTGTCGAGTGAATCCGTCGCCTCATAGGTGCTGCGGCCACCCAACGCGACGTGATGGTCGGTGCCGGTGGCGAGAATTTGCGGCTGGGGCAGACCTCTGGGCCCAGAACCGTCAGCCACGTCTGATTCAGCATCGCCGACATAGACGAATACCCCCGGGTTACGTTTGGCCAACACTTCCAAACGACCCCCAGTAGATGACCATAAGACAAAACCAGAGGGGTATAAAGGAGCAAGATGGTCCTCAGACAGGTCCTGTCGGGCGAGATCCCGAATACCATCCTCCTCTTCTGCCGGACCGATGCATTCGTCAAAATTCGCCGAGACCACGGCCAAGTCTTTGATAACGATCGCACACGCCTTCGCCGGCCCCGACCAGACCGCGAGGATGAGCAGGCTGACGGCCGAACCAAAGATTAGAATAATGCGTATCACAGGCGCGCCCCCCAACTCCCGGCCCGTTGAACTTGATTTTCCGTCCCCGGAGGTTCCGCCGCAATGAAAAAATTGGTTAGCGACCGCCCCTGCTCGCAGCCAAACCATCGGATGTGCGCAGCGTCCTGGCCGATCGCTCTTAGCACCCGCACCAAATCCGCGCGCAAGGGGTTCTGAGCCCCGGTTAATGAGGCGGGAACTCCCGCCTAGGGTCGGACTGAGTCGCCTGACGCCGGGGTCCGGAACGATGCGCCGCGGCGCGACCCATCGGCTGTGCGTCGAGGATTGCAACGGCATTTCCGATACATATGGACGCTAGATGTGGTGCGCGGCCCGCTCTTCTGCTAACGAGGTTGCCTCGCCGGGAACAACGCCCCCACAGAAGCCGATGATCGTGGCTGGTCCGATCGAGTTCCGCCAGGAAGGGCTTCCATCGCTCGCCGTCATCGAGCGCGAATGGCGGGAGCTCGAAACCGTTGCCCGCCCGTCCTTCTTCACCTCCTGGCATTGGATCGGGACGTTACTTGCAATCCTCCCCGAAGCAAGCCGGCCCAGCCTGCTGCGCGGCTCGGTACGGGGCGAGACGGTTGCCCTCGCCTTACTCGGCGCGAGGCTGGTGCGGCGTCGCCATGGTCTGATCCGTTCGCGGAGCCTCTATCTCAACGAAACCGGCGATCCAACTTTCGATTCCTTGACAATCGAGCATAACGGCTTGCTGGTCGCCGTTGCGCACGAGACCGCCGCCCGCGACGCCTTGATCGCGTGGTTCGCTGGAAATGGTGCGGATGCCGACGAGCTTCACATCAGCGGTTCGCTGATGGAGGTTTCCGAGACGGCGGTTGAGACCTGCGGGCTCCGGCGGCGCGAGATCACGGTTCCCTCGTATCATATCGACCTCCGCCGCCTTTTCCCAAGCTGCGGCGAACTTTTCCCGATTCTCAGCGCCAACGCCCGCCAGCAACTCCGGCGCGCGGTCCGCTATTTCGAGTGCTCCGGTCCTCTACAACTGAGGCGGGCGGCGACGATCGCCGAAGCCGACGAATTCTTTGCAGCCCTGAAGGAATTGCATTCGGCATCATGGGAACAACGAGGTGAGCAACACGCGTTTACCACGCCATTCTTCGAGTCGTTTCATCGCCTGTTGATACGCCGCAGTCTTGACGCAGGCGCGACGGAGGTGTTCAAAGCGAGCGCTGGTGATCGCGTGATCGGCTATCTCTATAATTTCCGGCTGCAAGGCCGTGTCTACGCGTACCAGAGCGGCTTCGCCTATGATGATCGAGCTGCCCGTCCCGGTGCGGTCACTCACGCAATGGCGATCCGCGATGCGTACCGTTCGGGTGCCACGATCTATGATTTCCTCGCCGGTCGCAACCAGCTGAAAGAAAGTTTTTCGACCCGTTGCGAACCGATGATGTGGCAGGTAATCCAGCAGCCGCGCCTGGCGTTCCGGCTCGAGGACCTCGCTCGCGGCGTGAAAGATGCTGTCGGCGGTGGCCTTACCGACCTGTGGCGACGCAAACAGATGTTGCCGCGGTAGCGGCGAAGGCGGGTCCCAAGATGCCATGGCCAATGGGCTTCCTCAGTCACCGGCTCGTGTTGACGTTTGTCACCTCCATGATCCTGACAGCCGACAGCTTGGGCAGCGGTGCCACACCTGCGAGCGAACTCATCCTGCCCGAATCGGTGGAACAATACCATCCGCGCCCTTTACCGCTTCGAGGGTCCGGTAACCGGGCACGGACTGCTGGAGGCCGAATGGACCGACGTCGACGGCCGCGTTATCGAGCATCGCCGCATCCCACTCGACCTCGCCGATGTGGCCGAGGAGCACTTCTCGTTTGACGCGAGACGAGCGGTAGCGGCCAAGAACAAGCTCGCCGTTCACGTGTCGCTCGATGAGACTGATCAGAACGGCAAACGGTCTCATCGGGAACTCGATAAAACCGCCTCGTTCATCGTCTCTCCGCCAACCAACGCGTGGAGGGATTACCAGATCATCATGTGGCAGCGCCAGACCAGGGCCGGCTACGCCGCTTTGAAACGGCTCGGGGTCAGCGCGGGCCTGGTGATGAGCGACCGTCGCGACGAGCCAAGCCAGGTCATGGATCAGATCGAGACGATGCTCGATGTCGATCTGCCCTGGTATTTCGAGAACACCGCCACCGATTTCTATTCCTCCTACCATCAATGGTCCGCCGACCGCCCGGTCAATTGGCGTTTTCTCGAAGCGAAGCGGCGCTATTGGGCAAATCCGCAGGATGTCGCAGCCTTCATCCGGGAGCCCAGCCTGTCCGATCCGGCATGGCTCGAGAAAATCAGAGACCGTCTGACCGCCGATGCGCATGCGCTGGCCCGCTATCGGCCGCTTTTTTACAATTTGGGGGACGAACCCGGCATCGCCGACCTGACGGCGTTCTGGGATTTTGACTTTGCCCCCGCATCGCTCACGGCAATGCGCAAGTGGCTGAGGACGCGCTATGCGGACCTGACTCACCTCAATGACCAGTGGGGATCCACGTTCCGAAGCTGGGACGAAGTCGTGCCGATGACGACCAACGACGCGATGAGGCGCACCGACCAGAATTTCTCGGCCTGGGGCGATTTCAAGGAGTGGATGGATGTTGCCTTTTCCCGCGCGCTGAAGAGCGGCACCGACGCGGTTCACGTCGCCGATCCGGAGGCGCTGTCGGCGATCGAGGGCGGGCAGATCCCGGGCTGGGGCGGCTACGACTATTCGCGCCTCGCGACCAGCGTCGACGCGATGGAGTTGGGCGATGACGGCGACAGTGTCGAAATGCTGCGCGCGTTCAATCCCAACGCGGTCATGCTGACGACCGCGTTCGGCGGTGGGGCGGCCGAGGAGCATCGCGTTTGGCGCGAGCTGCTGCGCGGAACCCGTGGGCTCATTCTGTGGGATCCCGACAACCAGATTGTCGGCACCGACGGCAGCATCGGCCCGCGGGGCCGCGAGGCGGCGTCGTATTTTCGCGAGATCCGCGACGGTCTCGGCGCGTTGCTGATCAACAGCCGCCGGCACGAGGACCCGATCGCGATCCTTTATTCTCCGGCCAGCATGCGGATCGAATGGCTGCTCGACAGGATACGGACCGACGACGATTGGAGCCAGCGGAGTGCCGAGACCGAAGACGAGGACAATCCGATACGGGTCTCGCTGCGCAACTTCGCCGCCGCGATCGAGCATATCGGCTTGCAACATCGCTTTGTTTCGGCCGGGCAGGTGGAGAATGGCGAACTCGTCCGGGCCGGTTACCGCGTCCTGATCCTGCCGCGGACGATCGCGCTTTCTGATCCCGCAGCGACCGCAATCCGGAAATTTGTCAAAGCGGGCGGCACTGTTATCGCGGATGGCACGCCCTGTGTCTTTGACCAGCATGGGCGCAGGCGCAAAACACCCGCGCTCGCGGACATTTTTCCGCATTCGTCGGACGCAACGGCGACCCGCACTAGGTTCGGCCAAGGTCAGGTAATCAATCTCGCCGCTCCGGGTCCGGGCGACCGCGCTGGCCGCCAGCGCTTGCGCGATATCGTCGCTGGCGCCGGGATGGAGCCGATGATCGCCCTCGCACGGCGCGATCGCGGACCGGTCGAGGATATGGAGACTTACATTTTCGACAATGGCGCGGTCACGATCGTCGTTTTGCTGCGCGATTTTGACGCATCGTCGGGCACGATCTCGGACCAGCCCGAAACCGTCGATCTCATGCTGCCGCGCTCCTACGAGGTCTATGACATCAGAGCGCAGCGCGGGTTGGGGCGGACCGCCCGCCTGGAGGTCGAGGTCGGATCGGCCGCGCCGGTCGTGCTGGCGCTGTCGCAGCGGGAGCTGCCCGGGCCGTCAATTGCCGGCCCTTCGAGCACCCATGTGGGCGGCCGCGCCGAATTCCGGATTTCGCCGCATGGCCACTTCGCCGCCGCGCGCGACGTGTTTCATGTCGGGCTGACCGATCCCGACGGTAATCCCGTTCCCTATTACGGTGGCAATCTTGTCGCGCCGCAAGGCACCGCCGCCTACACGCTGCCGCTGGCGCTCAACGACAAACCGGGCGACTGGACAGTCCGGGTGCACGACCTGCTGGCCGGCGCAACCGCGACGACGCGGCTCAACGTCGAGCCGTGATCGGTTCGGGCCTAGAAGACCAGGTGGTACACTTTCGCCAGCACGCGGTGCGCCATCCCATGGAACATCTCATATATTACCCGCAGATACGACTTCCCGAGGAACCAATGATAGCCGGCGCTGGACACCGGGCTGATGCCGTCGGGGAGGCGGTTTTCCGCGATCTCGGCATCGCGCCCGGTCCAATTCTTGAGGAGCAGTGCGCCTGCGCTGGCAGCGGTCTGACCGACAACAAAGTTGTTGCGAAGCACAAGGTTCTTGACGGTCTGCGCTCCATACCCTGCGGCCACGAAGACAGCCGCATCCCTGCCGGCGCGTGCAGGGAGCCATTCCAACGAATTCCCCTCCATCAGCAATGACCCGCCGCTCGGCAATTCGACGAGGTAACCGGGCAACTCGGCACTCCCTGCGGCGATTTCGTTGCCCACCAACTCCGTCGAATCCGCCTGCGAGCGGATCGCGTCGCGCCCGTGATTGTTCTTGAACACGGTATTCTCGACCCGCAGCGTCGCCAGCGCGCCGACAGACAAGGCGTCGGTACAGGAGCTGCCGCAGGTGCCGTTGCCGACAAATTGGCTGTCTGCGATCATGATCGTGGCGCCCGGCCGGTCGGCCGCCAGCACCCCGACCTGATTATCGACAAACCGGCTGTGCTCGATCCGCAAATTGCCACCTTCGGCGCGAATGCCCGCGCCGTTCCTGTCGGCTACTCGCGCCCTCGCGAAGGTGAGGTTGCGAATCGTCACCTCGTTCCCGTCGATCACGAACAGCGCCTTGCCCTGACAGGTTGTATCGGTGATGCGAACGTCGCTGCCGATCCCCTCGATTGTCAGATTGTTTTGATGCCAAACGGCGCAATCGTAATATCCCCCGGCGACGGCCTCCACTTGAACCCTGTCGCCGTCGCCGGCCTGCCGCGCCGCCTCGCTCGGCGTCTTGACCACCTGGTCGGGGCCGACGAGCCAGGTGGCAGCAAGCGCCGGACTGCCGAGCCCAAGCGCGCATGTCGCGGCGGCGATGATGACGGACCTCATCCAGATTCACCCGATTTGCGACGACGGCGTTTGCTCATTGGCGGACTCGCGCTCACAAAGCCGCGGAGGCGCGAAACCGCGCGCGGCACGATTGATATATCACAGGCCACCTACAATGGCCGATCCGGGGTGCAAGCGTCGCGACCCCAGGAACTTCGCGACGAGGTTCGCTTCGTACGCTGTCCGCTGCTCGAGGTGTGCGTCAAGGCTTGACTCCGGATCACCGTGGCCAAGCTTGACCTGCCGGGAGGATTTGACGTATCGTCATCCGAACCCAACATTGCGCCGCAGAATTATAGTTAATGTCAGACGTTGTCGTTATTGAATCCGGAAGACAGGCGCTCAATTACTGGCGCGATGTGTGGCGCTATCGGGAATTGTTCTACGTTCTTGCGTGGCGCGACCTCACGGTGCGCTACAAGCAGACGGTGATCGGAGTTGCCTGGGCTTTGATCCGACCGCTTCTGACGATGGCGGTCTTCACCATCATCTTCGGGCGGATCGCCAAATTACCCTCCGACGGCACCGCGCCCTACGCGCTGATGGTGTGTGCCGGGATGCTCCCTTGGACATTCTTCTCCACCGGCCTCAGCGATGCGGCCAACAGCCTGATCGGAAACGCAAATCTGATCACCAAGGTGTACTTTCCCAGGCTCATCGTGCCGACGGCAACGCTGGTCGTCGCCTTCGCCGATCTCCTCGTCGCGTTTTCGATCCTCGTCGGGATGATGGCGTGGTATCAGTTCGCGCCCGGCTGGCAGATCATGGTCCTGCCCGCCTTTGTCCTCCTCGCCTTTGTCGCTAGCATCGGCCCGGCCTTATGGATCGCCGCGCTCAACGTCAAATACCGCGATTTCCGTTACGTCATCCCCTTCATCGTGCAGTTCGGCCTCTATATCTCGCCGGTCGGGTTTAGCTCCAATATCGTGCCGGAGGAGTGGCGGCTCGTCTACTCCCTCAACCCGATGGTCGGGGTCATCGACGGCTTTCGCTGGTGCATTCTCGGCGGGCAGAGCCAGCTCCATCTGGCCGGCCTCGCGGCAAGCCTTGGCGGTGCGGCGTTTTTTCTGTGGTTCGGCATCCGCCGCTTCCGCAAGACCGAAGCAAGCTTTGCGGACATGATCTGAGCGGGATGGTGCGAAGGCGATGCCGGTACCGATTATTTCCGTCGAGAACCTGTCGAAATCCTATCTTGTCGGACACCAGACCGAGCGAGGCGCACCCTATCAATACACCGCGCTGCGCGACATCATCGGGCGCGAGATCCACAACACCGCGCGCAAAGTGCTTGATGTTGTACGCGGCCGGCGGGTGGTGCAGGGTGACGCGGTCGAGGAGTTCTGGGCGCTCAGGGATGTCAACTTTGAGATTCATGAGGGCGAGGTCCTTGGCATCATCGGCCGCAATGGCGCGGGAAAGAGCACGCTCCTCAAGATTCTCTCGCGCATCACCGAGCCAACCGCTGGACGGGTCACGCTGCGGGGCCGTGTCGCGAGCCTTCTCGAGGTCGGCACCGGCTTTCACCCCGAACTGACAGGGCGCGAGAACATCTTTCTGAACGGCGCGATCCTAGGCATGTCCCGCGCCGAGATCCGCAGGAAGTTGGACGAGATCATCGCCTTTGCCGAGATTGAAAAATTCCTCGACACCCCGGTCAAGCGCTATTCGTCCGGTATGTATGTGCGACTTGCCTTCGCCGTCGCCGCGCATCTCGAACCGGAGATCCTGATCGTCGACGAGGTACTCGCCGTCGGCGACGCCGAATTTCAGGCGAAATGCCTCGGCAAGATGAACGACGTCTCGCGCCACGAGGGCCGCACGGTGCTGTTCGTCAGCCATCATATGCCGGCAATCGAGAATCTCTGTGATCGGGCGATATGGCTGGAAGCTGGTCAGGTAACGCTGCAAGGAAGCACCTCGGACGTGATCGCTGCCTACCAACGTCAATCACTCGCGAAAATTCGCTCGAGGCATCTCCAGCCGGAACGTCCGGCTTGGGCAAAACCCTGGGTCACGGAGGTTAGGACCCTCAAGGAGGATGGTTCAGAGTGCAGCGGATTCGCGCTCGGCGAAGACATCGTTGTCGAAGTACATTTCTCTGGCGATGGCATATTACGCCGGCCCGTTCTAGGTGTTGTTGTAACCCATGCGACGCGTGGTGAAGTCGGCGGGGTCAATACCCGAATGTCCGCCTATAATCTTCCGGCAGCGGATTATAGCTCCGGGATCTACCGATGCAGGCTACGTCGACCGCCGTTTCTCCAGGGTGATTATTCGGTAGATGTGTGGCTGGGGGATGGGTTAGCGGACGTGGATACGGTCCCAGGTGCAGTAAATTTTACCATTCAAGAACGCGACATCTATAATAGCGGAGTCGTTCCGTTCAAGCATCTCGGTGTCATTTTTTTGGACTCGACGTGGAGTTTCGAAAACCCGGCTTCCGACCCCATCCTGAAGCGTGATCCCGGTGTCGAGAAGCCGTGCAGCGGTGCAGCGGCGCCGATTCAAGATAGTACCGACGATGCACCGTTCTTTATCGTCGGCGCCAGCCGTTCGGGAACCACCTTGCTGCGGCTGATATTGGCCGGGCATTCGCGAATTCACATTGCGCCGGAGACCTGGTTTATTGAGGATCTCATCCGTGAACTCCCTTTGACAGGATCGCTCACGCCACAGCAAACCCATCGAGCGGTGGAGATCATGACGCAAGGTTATCGTTGGCCCGACATGGGAATCTCCGCCGAGGATCTTGCCCGCTGGGCTGCGGCCCTCGAAGCGCCGAAGCTCGTTGATGTCGTAAACCTCGTCTATCGCCGGCAGCTCGAAACCTATGGCAAGCAGCGGCTCGGCGACAAGACGCCGCGCTACATCAATATCGTGCCGCAGCTTCGCGCTCTTTACCCGAGTGCAAAATTCGTTCATCTGATACGCGATGGTCACGACGTTGCAATTTCATTTATTGATGTCGGGTGGGCGAAGTATTACGATCGGACAAATTTCGAATGGCCGCACGCGATTCAACGACAGCGGGAATACCTGAATGCAGGCTATGCTTCGAAGATCCTTGATATTAGATACGAATCCTTTGTCATCGATCCAGAAACGACGGTTCGAAGGATTTGCGAGTTCCTTGGCGAGGAATTTGAACCGCAGATGCTTGATTGGCAGAAGCTAATTAATCTGGTACCTGAGCGCGAGCGCTCGGTCCACCCAAAGCTAACGCAGCCTCTGTCAAAGGAACTGGTTGGTGCGTGGCAAGAGAAGCTTTCCGGCTGGGAATGCTTCGCGATTGAAGCTTGTCTCCACCAGGACCTTCGCCGGCTCGGCTATCGCTTGCGATTTTCCAGCAACGCCTGGCGCCCGCTGCTGACCGTTGTTAGGTGGACCCTTTGGCTTTCGGCTCCGGTGTTGAAGCGCGGTGTCCCCTACCTACAACGCAGAGGTCTCTTGCGGCGCGCGATCTACATCTGACGGACAGAGAAGAAATCGGATGCGCCGACCCGTATCGCGCACAACGCGGCGGCCGGAAGAACTTCAGGGACGTCGTCCGCTCGTGTCGCGGCTGCGGCCATGGAGCGACGTCGAAAGCATAGCGGTCCGGCCACGGACCAGCTTCTTCACGACGCGCGCGGGTGGCGATGCGACGATCAAATACCACAGGTTTTCGCCTACCTGGTGGCATAGCAGGATCGCCTTTATGAGAAGGACAGCGCCGCGGATGACGAGCCCGTTGCGATAGAGGGTGCGGCCGATCGAGGTATAGCGAGCGCCGAGAATATGGCGGATCTCTCCGTTGGAGAGGTCGTGCCGGCGCCGCTCGATGTGCCGGCGCACCATCGTCAGGACGTATTGGTCGGTCTGGGCCGCGTAGACTTTGGTGAGGCTCCCCGGTGTGTCGTGCGTCACCGTCAGCAGATCGGGGATGAACTCGACCTCGCCCGCCATCGCCAGCCTGATCCACATATCCTGGTCGGCGCCGATCCGGAGCGATGTGTCAAAGGGCCCAACCTCTCGCAATGCCGAAGCCCGGGCCACCACGCACGGCTTGGTAATGTATGTCGCTGCGAGCAGACCGCGCCAGAGATCCGCTTTGCCCAGCCCCGGCGGCGGCGTCCCCCAGTCGGGGGCCACGTCGCCGGATTGATCGACGCGGTTGTGCCCACAGTTGACCATCGTCGCCCTGGGGTTTTCGCGCAACATCGGAACCTGCTCGGCCAGCTTCGTCGGGAGCCACTCGTCATCGGCATCGAGGAACGCGATATACTCGCCCCGGGCGCTCGCGAGACCCTCGTTCATGGCGCCGCTCTCTCCCTGATTGCGCGGCAGGCTGAGCAACCGGATCCGCTCGTCGCGATAGGCCGCGACGATTTCCGAGGTCGCATCTTTGCTGCCGTCGTCGATTACGATCACCTCGATCGGCCGGTAGGTCTGCGCCAACGCCGAATCTAGCGCGCGCGCAACTGTCGCCGCAGCGTTGTAAGCCGGGATGATGATGGTTACGAGTGGCTGCGGCTGCATTCGCGATCGACGTGATAAGGCAGCCCCCTTAAATAGGGCCTATTTTGCCCATAGCCTAGATCCTCAGGGCGTCAAAGCTGCAACTGCTAGGGGCCCGCAACACGGCGCGCACCTGAGTGGCGGAGAAAGCACCGGATCTCCTTGAGAGGATGCTTGCGATGGAGGAGGGCGATCCAATCTTCACCTGTCGTTCGAAAGCGGAGCAAACGCGCAAAACGCTCGGTCGGTGCCGTATTCTCGAAGCTCTGTTACGTGCGATGTACGTCGCTCAACGCCGCAGATCTCCAATCCCTGTTGGCGCGCACAAACGGGGAACCGCCCGATGGGTTGGGTGGATTAAGAGCACCGACCCAGCATGGTGGGCTCGGCTATGCGAACCGATACCAAAAAATATAACCTAAAGCCTTGATCCCGTCTTTCCAGTTTATCTTCTTTCCTTCATCATAAGTGCGTCCATAATACGAAATACCTAATTCATAAATCCGCAGACTTCGTGCCCGAGCCACGTTAGCGGAAAACTCGATCTCAAAGCCGAATCTGTTACTTCGAAGGGTGAGCAATTGCAGAACTTCTCTTCGAAACATCTTGTAACAGACCTCCAAGTCGCTGAGGATTTGATTGTGTAAAATGCTGAATAAAATCGAGATGAGTTTGTTCGCTGCAAAATGATGATAATAGAGACACCGGTGCGGCTCGCCACTGAACCGCGAACCGTAGACCACGTCTGCATGACCCTCTACGAAAAGAGGCCAAAATCGATGCCAATCAGCAGGATCGTATTCGAGATCGGCGTCCTGAATGACAATGACATCACCGCTGACGTGCCGTAACCCATTGCGAAGAGCAGCACCTTTCCCCTGGTTTTTGTCGTGATACAGAGCAACTATTGTTGTCTTGGCAATTCCCTCCGGTTGAGAGCAATGATCCGCATCGTGGATCGCCACTATGCCATCATCGCCGGACGATGCAAGCTTTACGCTGTTGCCCACGTTGCGCATTATCCACTCACGGGTTCCATCCTGTGAGTGATCGTCGACTAGAATAATCTCCTTCTCTACATGCGGCAGTGCTAGAGTTACCTTGTTTAAGACCCGTGGTAGCAATTTGACCTCATTGTATACCGGAATTACAACCGAGAGCTTCATAAGACCTCCGTGACGAATGTAGTTCTACGATGCTCAAAGTAGTCTGTTGTCGGCGTCTCGTTTGGTGAAGAGCGAATGGATTAGGCCGCCCGATCGGTGTGCAACAATGCCAAGAGCGACGATCGCTATTGGCATGAAAAGGCACAGCTGAGCCAGCGTTGCCGCGGCGATCCCAGTGGCGGCACGACCACCTGCAAATTCCACAGCCATCGCGTAGGCGAACTGCAGGGTCCCGAGGAAGGCAGGCCCGGACGGTACCAACGTGCTGAGGCTCGCGGTGCCGACAAGCACCAAAGCGTTGGCGAACCCAAGCGTGAGCCCCGCCGCTTTTACGAGACACCACAGCGACAGCGTATCTGGGACGTAAATCACGAGGGTAAGGCAGATGATTCCTACCGTGCGCCGGGTGTGAAGAACTGCAAACCCGCGCTGCACCATTGCCATCTGTGCGGACAGCCTGGGGAAACCGCCGAGGAGCCCCAACATCGTCGACCCCGACAGGCAGAACGCGGCTATCAGGGCGGCGCCGAAGAGGATGCTGGCTGTTACGAGAACCTCAATCAGCACATCTGGATACTCGCCAGGCGCAGCAGCGAGATAGAGCCCGATCCCGAGGCACGCGATAACCGTCATGCCGTCGAACAGCCGCTCGATGACAATCGAAGTCAACCCCCATACCCGCGACAGCCCATACGTGTCCTTGAAATACTCAGTGCGAAACAACTCGCCGAGCCGTGCCGGTAGCAGAGTGTTCAGCCCGTACCCGACCACCAAAGCCCGTGCCACGATCGGATACGAAATTCGCGCAACCGGACGTAGGATGAGCTGCCACCGCCAGGCGCGAAGCGCCAAGTTTGTCCCATAAATGAGCATAGCCACCACGATCCACGACGGGCGCACGTTCGTCAGCGCCACAGCGATTGTCCTTAATTCCACGCGAGAAAGGGCAAGCCATAGGAAAAAAAAGGTGCAGCCAACACCGACAGCCGCTTGAACCGCGCGCAATCGAATCAATTGGAAAATCCTCCTCGGGGATTTCGCCGAATGAGCCGGATAATCCTTGACGGTCAACGAGATTTGGATACTGTCGCGTGTGCCGTTGAGTCAAGCCTATCCCTGGGTCGCCGTAGGCTTGATCGTCGTGCTGTTGTTGGGGTGGTACCTGTACGGCAAACGCCTCGCACGGTTGTTTTGGGTTGGTTTTGTACTCATCATGGCCGGTGCTCTTTTGGTCCAGTATGGAGCCCCAAGCCAATGACAGGGCTTTGTAGCCGGATCGCGGAAATCGTCGGAGACCGAAGCCGTCCGGCCAACGCCCTGTACAATGTGGCGGCGCCCGCCTCGCTGCCGGTCCGGATCGCCACCCATCAATGTCGCAAAATGTTTAGCGTTTTCCTTCACGTTTCCGGCGTTACCGCCGCTCATACCGTCCTCGATATCGGGGTCACAGGCGACCGCAACTATGACCACTCCAACTATCTGGAAGCTTGGTACCCGTACAAGCACCACGTTACCGCGATTGGCATTGATGATGCGTCCTTATCTCAAGGGCGCTTATCCGGGCCTGACCTTCGTGCGCGCGGACGGCCGAAGATTGCCATTCCGGGATCGCAATTTTGATGTCGTGCACTCAAGCGCCGTGCTGGAGCACGTCGGTAGCCGCGAGAATCAGGCGGCCTTCATACAGGATATGTGGCGGGTCGCGCTCAAAGGTATCTTCCTTACCATGCCGAATCGCTGGTTCCCAATCGAGTTCCACGCCGTCTTGCCGCTTGCGCACTGGCTTCCGGCGCCCCTCTTCCGCAAGACGCCGCGGGCCCTGGGCAAGGATTTTTTCGCCGACGAGGAGAACCTCAACTTGCTGTCGCGGCGTGATCTCGTGATGCGCGCTCGCAAAGCCGGTATCGAGCGCTCCGACATTCGCACCGTATCGCTTTTCGGCTGGCCTACTAACCTGCTCTTGTGCGCCTCAACGCAGCCGGCATAGCTCGGCGCGCCGCGCAAAACGGTGACACTGTTCGCTGCGGTTTGAATACCAATTGGCGCTCGATCCGGCCGCTTTGTTTTCTGTGAAGGTCTTGAGATGGGGATAAAATCAACGGCTGTAGCTACTCACGCGGATCGAACCCCACAGACTGCACAAATCCGCGCGAGCGTAATCGAATTAATCGCCGTTGCATTTCTGCTGTTCGCGGCAATCGTCGGGTTTCAGAAAACAGGTGGCGCATTCAGCACCGAATTTCTTGACGACGAGGCCTCGCATTATATCTCCGGCTTGATGGTCTATACTTATCTGACGACCGAGATTCCAAGATCACCACTGACATACTTGAAGAATTTTCACAGCTATTATCCACTGGTCGGCATCGGCCATTGGGGCCCCTTCTACTATCTCATTGAAGCGGTGTGGATGCTGGTCGTCTCCACGTCACGGAGCGCGATGTTGCTCCTGTCGGCAACGGTCACGATGGCCACAGGATTGTGCTGCTACGCCTTCGTCGTCCATCGGCTCGGGCGACTAGCGGCGATTTTCGTAGCCTTCGCAGTGGTATTGTCGCCGATCGTGCAACGCGCCAGCGGCGAGGTGATGCTTGACATGCCGGTCGCCTTTTTCTGCGTCGCGGCAATGATGGCGTACGGGCGCTTTCTTGACACGGGGTATGCGCGATATTCGGCACTCTTCGGTCTGTTGGCCACCGCCGCATTGTTGATCAAGGGCAATGCCGCCTGCCTCGCCTTGCTGCCGCCCTTCGCGGTTCTTATCGGCCGTCGCTTCGATCTGCTGCGCATCCGGTCTTTCTGGCTCCCTGTGCCGATCGTCGGCTTGATCGCTGGCCCCTGGTACATTGGCACTTATAGCTTGGTGTCGCAGGGATTTCGCTATCGCTGGGGGTTCGATTACATAGTCACAGCGACATTGGCGAACAGCCGCTTTCTGCTCGATGCCGTGGGGCCGCTTGTACTCGTTTGCGGCATCATCGGCTTGGTTGCATCGGTTGCCAGGCCGAAAGCCTGCGACAAGGAGGATAGTTGGCTGGTCTCGGCAGCGGCGTTGTTCGCCGCGGTGTGGACCTTCCAATCCGTCGTGCCCGCCGCCATCCAGGACCGATATCTCGCGCCGGACCTCCCGCCACTGCTCATCCTGGCGGTATGGGGGGCCCGGATCGCCGTCCTTTGGGGCATCAACCACATCCTGAGGGGGAGACCGCTGTCGCGGCATTCCGACGCCGCCAACGGGGTGGGCCTCTTCCTGCTCGCGGTCTCGTTCGTTCCCGGCACACTGAACATTGCTAGCGAGCCGCAGCGCGACTTCACCAAGGCGGCACAAGTGATCTGGGAAAACTACGCGGCCAGCAATCCCTCGGTGCTGGTTGGGACAGACGCGACCGGGGAGGGCTCGGCGATTGCCGACCTCGCCATGATCGACCCGCATCGGCCCAGCCTGTTCGCTGTCCGAGGGTCGCGGTTGCTTGGTGGCGGTGGATACAACAACCAGGATTACATGCCGCGTTTCCAGACGGCCGAGCAGGTCATGGCGGCGATCGACGATTATGCGATCCCGTTCGTTTTGCTGTCCGGCCGCAGCGGCCCGAAGGAATGGGCCCACCTTCGACAACTCGACGAGGCGCGGGTGCTTTATCCGGATCGCTGGGAACTGATCTACCACGATGCCAGCGTGTCTCCCGAGGTGCTGCTGTTCCGGATACGCGGGAACCCGGGCAAGAAGGCCGACATAGCGCGGTTGTTGAAGCTCAGCGCGCCGCACTCGCTCGAATGAGCGTCCGTCCCCGCGTTCTCTGGCATCGCCAACGTTGCTCTGGTTGCGGCTGCGGCCATGGGGCTAGGTCGACAGGATTCCGGTCCCGCCACGGCCCAGCTGCTTTACGATCTTGGCGATCGGCGACGCGACAATCAAATACCAGAGGTTCTCGCCGATTTGGTGGCGGAGTAGAATCGCCTTCGCGAGCAGCACTGCACCGCGGATGACGACCCCGTTGCGATAGAGGATGCGGCCGACCGAGGTGTAGCGAACGCCGAGAATATGGCGGATCTCGTCTTTGGAGAGGTCGTGGCGACGCCGCTCGATGTGCCGGCGCACCATCGGCAGGACGTATCGATCCGTTCGGGCAGCATAGACCTTGGTCAGGCTGCCCGGTGTGTCGTGCATCACCGTCAGCACATCAGGGACGAACTCGACCTCGCCTGCCATCGCCAGCCTGATCCACATATCCTGGTCCTCACCGACGCGGAGCGATGCGTCAAAGGGCCCAACCTCTCGCAATGCCGAAGCCCGGGCCACCACGCACGGCTTGGCAATGTAAGTCGCTGCGAGCAGACCGCGCCAGAGATCTCCTTTGCCCAGCCCTGGCGGCGGCGTCACCCAGTCGTGCGCCACGTAGCCGGATTGATCGCCGCCGCGGCACGCGCAGTTAACCATCGTCGCCCTTGGGTTGTCGCGCAAAACCGGCACCTGCTTTGCAAGCTTGGTCGGCAGCCACTCGTCGTCGGCATCGAGGAACGCGATATACTCGCCCCGCGCAACCGCGATTCCCGCATTCATGGCGCCGCTTCCGCCTTGATTCCGCGGCAGGCAGAGCAGCCGGATCCGCTTGTCGCGATACGCCGATACAATCTCCCCCGTCGCGTCCTGGCTGCAATCGTCGACAACGATCACCTCAATCGGTCCGTAGGTCTGCGCCAACGCCGAATCCAGCGCGCGTGCGATCGTCGCAGCGGCGTTGTAAGCCGGAATGATGACGGTAACGAGCGGTCGCGGTTGCATACGCGGTCAACTTGTCAACATGCTTCACGGACCGCTATATGGTCCGGATTCGACCCTAACCGCTAGGGGTTAACGTCTGGAAAGATGGATCGGGCCAGAGCGCCGGCAGCAGCACTCGGGCCTGGGTGATTACGGCGATGTGCGTGGGGGACGGCTTCACGCTCGTGTCAGGGGGTTAGGTTCGTGAAAATATTATTATCACCGAGCACCGATACCTTCCCCAATATCTGGGCGGTATGCAGACAAACTGCCGACGACCTTTGCCACGATTTGTTGGAGCGGGGCCACAAGGTGGCGATCCTCGTCTGGGTCGCCACTTGAAGGATTATGCCTCCGCTTCAGGCGCGATTCGGTACTGGAGAAGCTTGCGACATTGATGGGCTGCAGCCGGCGCGAAGCGGCAGCCGGCCGATATCTCGCGCCGGAGACTAGTCCACCGACTCTGACAGAAGGTACAGCCGAATGCGGCGCAATCCCCGCCAGCCGGAGGTTTCCGATGAATCATCCGTTTGTGTCTGTGCACTAGCGCATAGCGAACAGCCCGGCCGTATCGTCGCCGATACCGGCTAAATCGTTTCGGACGACCCACACCATGACCAAGCCGCAACTGATCACCGATAACAAGAAAAACAGGCCGTCCATCGGCAAATCCCCCTTACCGTCCGAGCATTTGGTATGCTGGGCTAGGGTTCCGGTCAAGGTGTAAGCGTGCTGCGCAGCATCATTCTCGTCCTGGCGACGCTCGGCTTCGTGCCGTCCTGCCTGCGCTATCCGGCGACGGGCATGATCTGCTGGGTGTGGGTTTCGATCATGAGCCCCCAGCAGGTTATCTACGGTTTTGCTTCGGGCCTGCATTTCAACCTCGTGATCGCGGTGGCAACGCTGCTGGGCTGGCTGCTGTCGACCGAGCGCAAGCGCTGGACCCCCGACCTGGTGCCGAAGCTGATGCTGGTCTTCGCCCTGTGGATGACGTTCAACTCGTTCTTTGCCCTGATTCCCAATTGGTCGTGGGGCTTTTGGGACCGGACGATGCGCACCCTGGCGGTCGTCTTCCTGGTTTTCTTTATTGCCAACACCAAGGCGCGCCTGCATGGGCTTATCTGGATTCTGGTGATCTCTCTCGGCTATTACGGGGTGAAGGGGGGAATATTCACCGTCCTAAGCGGCGGAAACTACATAGTTGTAGGACCCGATGGTTCGATCATTAACGACAACAACGATCTGGCGCTCGCGGTCGTGATGGCGCTGCCGCTGGTCAACTACCTGCGTATGCATACGAAGATGCGCCTCCTGCAACAGGGGCTCGCGGCAGCGATCGGGTTGCAGATGGTCATGGTCCTGGGCACGCACTCGCGCGGCGGCGCACTCGCGCTGGGTAGCACTCTCTTCATCTTTTGGTTGAGTACGCAGAACAAGGTGTTCTATGGCATAGCCTGCGTTGCTCTGGGTGCGGTGGCGCTGAGCCTGATGCCGGATACCTATTTTCAGCGACTCGACACGATTTCCAATGCGGGCAGCGACGGCTCGTTCATGGGCCGGGTCGACGCCTGGGAGGTTGCCGTAAAGATCGCGATCGACCGCTTCCCGTTCGGCGCAGGGTATTACGCGCCGCAGCTGCCTTTCGTGTTCAATCAATACCTTCCGGGTGCTGTAGCTCGCGCGGCCCACAGCATCTATTTCCAGGTCCTCGGCGAACATGGGTTCATCGGCTTGGCGCTGTATCTGCTGATTATCGTTCTCGCGCTGCGCAACGCCGGGGTCATCATGCGCCAGACCCGCGGTCGGGCCGAACTCCTTTGGGCATACGACCTGGCGAACATGACGAGAGTTGCCCTGATCGGCTTTTGTATCGGGGGCGCAGCACTCAGCATGGCGTATTTCGACGGCTTCCTGCTGTTGATCGCGCTGCTGTCCGTGCTGCGCGAACTGACAGCGCCGCAACGGCTTCCCAGCCCGGTTCCGACGCGGGTCGGCGTCACGGCCTTTGCCGGTGACATCCCGTACGAGCCGGCGCGGTCCCCTATACCACCGGCCAGTTAGGCGAGAATGCCGCCGCGGCTAAGCCACCAAGCGGAGCGGAGCGGCGAGGACGCGCAAGGAAGCAACCGTCGCCAACGGCGTAAGAGGCTGGCAGAAGAACTCCACGCGGCCGCCATCTTCGCTCTTCTCTTCTAAAGCGAGACAGCCAAGAAGGCTCGACGCTCCGATAACCCACCGCGAGGCAAAGTGTCGCAAAACGAGGTGGACCGGCTGTAGTCGACAAATGACCCAAATGGAGCAAACTGCGACATGGCCGTGGGGTGGAAATGAAGCCTTATGTGATCTGCCACATGAACGCGAGCGTCGACGGGCGCATTCTGGGCTCCCGGTGGCGGCCTGCCGAGAACCGCATGGCGGGGTTGTTCGAGCGCCTGCACGAAGAGCTCGGCGGCGGCTCCTGGCTGATCGGCCGGGTGACCGGCAGCGAATACGCCAAGGCCCCATCCTACCCCGATCACACCGACCAGACCTATAAGCGGCAACCTTGGTTCGCCCGGCGGGATGCCGCCGCATACGGGATCGCGCTCGATGCGCGGGGCAAGATCGCCTGGGGACGATCCGACATCGGCGGCGACCCCATTGTCACGGTGCTGGCGGAGCGGGTCTCCGACGCGCATTTGGCGGGGCTGCGCCGGGATGGCGTCTCTTATATCTTCGCGGGCGAGGAGGAGCTCGATCTCGGATTGGCGCTGGAGATCCTCAACCGCGAGCTGGGGCTCGAACGCCTCATCCTCGAAGGCGGCGGCGGCTCGAACGGAGCCTTCCTGCGGGCCGGCCTCATCGACGAGATCAGCCTGGCGGTCTGCCCCGCAATCGATGGCGCGAAGGGCGCGCCGAGCATCTTCGACTCCGGCGACAAGGATGCCGGGATCGCCGCACCAATCCGCGCAATGGTTCTGACAAGCACCAAGGTCTTGGACGGCGGCGTCGTTTGGCTCCGCTATCGGCTCGAATCCGGGTGAGCACGGCGGCGAACGGCATCCGGTCATGTCGAAGTCGCGCGGCCCCCCTTTTCCTCCCTCTCCCCCCGCCCCGCCAGGGGTATCGCATTTGGAAGCCCTCCCCCTGGATGGGGGAGGGTTTGGGTCGGGGTGATGCCGCTGCTCTCCCCGTTCGCGCGGTCGTGAAGCAGCCGGTGCACCCCCACCCCGGCCCACCCCCATCCAGGGGGAGGGAGAAGAGGGGCGCTTCGATGATGATCGAACTTGACTGGATCGTGCTCCAGGTTCGATCGGCGATAATTCAGGCTGGCATGCGATGGAGCCCGACGATCTTGTTGCCATCGGGATCGCGCAGATAGGCGAGATACATCTGCCCGGCGGCCCCTTGCCGGATGCCCGGCGGGTCCTCGATCGACGTCCCGCCGTTGGCGACCCCGGCCTTGTGCCAGGCCGCGGCCTGCTCGGCGCTGCTCATCACGAAACCGATCGTGCCGCCGTTGGCACCGTTGGCCGGCTTGCCGTCGATCGGCTTTGACACCATGAAGCGCCCGCCATTGTGCGCGTAGGCGAGCCGCCCCCTCGCGTCCGGGGTGGCAGGGCTGACGCCGAGCACGCCGAAGAGCGCATCGTAGAATTTCTTCGACCGGGCGATGTCGTTGCTCCCGACCATGATATGGCTGAACATTCCGTTTTCTCCTCGTCACAATCACATGCGCCTGCCGTCTCCGCCCCGCGAGCGGAACACGGCTTACAGGCAGGGGCAGTATGACGGGGTGATGACCGGCAGATGAGAAAAATTTATTCCTTCCTCTTCCGACATTCTGTCGACCCCTCTGGTCAATCGCTTGCCTGCGCCCGCGGGGTAGGTAACAAACTGTCCGCGGACACCGGGAGGCGCTATGAGACAACCGCGCCCCCGCACACGGGAGAGAACTCATGGAGCTCAGGGGCGCGGTTGCCCTGGTGACGGGCGGCAACGGCGGGCTCGGGCAGCGCATCTGTCACGCGCTGGCCAAGGAGGGGGTGCATATCGCGGTCGTCTATGCCCAGAGCCGCGATGAGGCGGAGGGCGTCGCCCAGGACCTCACATCGAGATACCAGACCAACGCCGCGGCGTTCGCCTGCGACGTGACCGACGGCGCGGCCGTCGCGGGCCTCGTCGCCGAGGTGGCGGGGCGCTTCGGCCATCTCGACATTCTCGTCAACGACGCCGCCTATAATAAGGCGATCCCCTTCGCAGACCTCGACAACTTGACGATCGAGGTGTGGGACAAGATCATCGCCGTCAACCTGACCGGGCCGATGCGCTTGACGAAGGCGGTGGCGCCCTTGATGAAGGCGCAGGGCCGGGGCCGCATCGTCAAC
>Ga0210394_10001688_pt1 | contig 33701 bp, 32 predicted proteins | sample IncBWC12MmetaG_FD_160121 | JGI IMG/M metagenome (GOLD analysis project Ga0210394, IMG submission 160121) | Forest soil microbial communities from Barre Woods Harvard Forest LTER site, Petersham, Massachusetts, United States - Inc-BW-C-12-M | ecosystem: Environmental > Terrestrial > Soil >... | reverse complement strand
TGGACCACCAGCATGCTCGTCAATCTCGTGAAGGATCACAATGCGCTTCTCGAAACTCTCGAACTCGAACGCGCTAAAGAGAAGCAGCTCCGCCGAAATCTGAAACTCGCTGTTGGCGGCGCGCTCACTCAGGAGCGCAAAGCTGAACGCGCCGCCGACGTCGCGATGGCGCAGGAAAGCGCCGGCGCTTCGCTACGGCGCCACTGGCAGCTCTGGCGCGAGGAACGCCAGAAACTGAAAGCGATCCGCCAAGGTTTTTACGCCGAAACAAAAGACCTCATCCACCAGGAGCAGGCTGCAGAAAATAAGCTGGGTGCGCCCAGCCCGGAAGCATCCCAGCCCGCCCCGAAGCAAACTCCTCCGCAAAAGCCTTAACAGCCACTACCGCGAAAAGGAATTTGAATCAGGGAAAATCGCAGCGATTAATCAAATAAACTGGTGCCGGAGGAGGGACTTGAACCCACACGGGCCGTTAAGCCCACCGGATTTTGAGTCCGGCGCGTCTGCCAGTTCCACCACTCCGGCACGTGTTGCGGAAGCACGGCGCCTTTCAGCGCCGCTTTCAGACTAGATTGAATGTATCGCTTGTGAATGGCGCGGGTCAAGCAGGCGGCGGCCTCGCCATCACGCTTACAGTTGCGCTCCGCAGCGGTCTAATGCGAGAGTCTTACAATTCCGTTTGCTAATCGGAGGCCGCATGAAGCGCTCGGTCCATTGCGTAGTGCTGATCAACCTCGCGCTCCTCACACTCGCGTTTCCTGCTCGCGCATTTGCCTCGGCCGATGAATCTGCTCCCGGCCATTTCGTAGAAGTCGAAAAAGGCAAGATCTACTACGAGGAATGCGGCACAGGTCCCGATGCTGTCGTCCTGATTCACGACGGAATCGCGCACTCCGCCGTTTGGGACGCCGTGTGGCCCGCGTTTTGTAAAGAATTCCACACCGTGCGCTATGACCGCCGCGGATATGGCCGCTCGCCCGCCGCCACCACCTGGTATTACGAAACCGACGATCTCGTCACGCTCCTGCGCCATCTGAAGATCAGCCGCGCATTTCTTGTAGGAAGCTCGCACGGCGGCGAACTCACAATTGATTTCGCGCTCGCGCACCCGAAGCTCGTCGACGGCATGGTCCTCGTCGGCGCCGTCGTCAGCGGCTACGGCTATTCCGATCACTTTTTGAATCGCGGCATTGCCAATAATGCCCCGATGGAAAAAAACGACGTCGCGGCCATGATTTCCAACTGGTCGAATGACAAATACCTGCTCGCCGCCGATCATCCCGAAGCAAAAAAGAAACTACACGCAATCCTATCGGCCTCTCCGCAGGACTTAAATCATCCCGACTTCCTGCGCCCCACGCCCGATTCTCTTCCGCGCCTCAACGAAATTCGCGTCCCTACTTTAATTCTCGTAGGCGACATCGATATCCCCGACGTTCACTCTCACGCTGGCGTAATCGAAGCCGGTATCCCCAATTCCCGCCGCATCGTCGTAGAAGACTCTGGCCATCTCATGTACCTAGAAAAACCCGAAGAATTCACCCGCCTCGTAGTCACATTCATCAAATCCAACCGCGACTAATCCGCCGTTGCCGTTCGGTAGCACAGGCATTCCTGCTCGTCCTGAGGAACGAAGGGTTTACCCTGAGAACCGAAGGGCCTGTGCCTGCGCAACAACACGTCACACATCATCGACGCGTGTCGCCCGCGCGATTTCGTTCTTCTCGCCGTCGTTTATAACAACGTGTGTGCCAGGGTCTGCAAATGATGCCTGCACCGAGGTATTGCCACACCGCGAATCACCAAAGGCCGACATATCGCGCACACCGCGCCTACTTCGCCGTTACCTTGATTTCGCGTTCTTCGCCGCCCGCCACCTCGACGGACGTTCCCTCCGCCACATATTCGCGAATCACCTCCGGCTTCCCCCACTCAAGGTTCCAGTCATTGAGCGCAACCACCGTGTACTTTCCCGGCGACACGCCATTCAGCGAAAACGATCCATCGCTATCGCTCTGGTCCCGTCGATATTCGCCAAGCTCCCGAAGATCTTCCGGAACCAGAACCACCATCATTCCCGGCGCCGGCCTCCCTCCCCGTTCCACGATCCCTTTCACGCGAGCATTTACGCCGCGCGCTAGAGTCAAAGTCAATCGCAGGTCGCTTTCGTTACTAATCTCGATTCTGTGTCCAGTCACCTTCGTTCCGCTGGCGCTGACGCTCCGAAGCTCTAGTCCCCCCGGCGCCGCGGAAGATACTTCGTAAACTCCCGGCTCGATCTCATCCGAAGCAAAACTGAAATTCCCGGCCGAGTCTACGTCCTGCCTGAAACCCGTTCCCTTGGTGGCGTTTCTCAGAAACACGATCACTCCCGGTGGTGGAGATGCATTTCCTTCCAACCGTACGGTTCCACTCACCACTCCCGCAGGCGCTATTCCCCTCACATCAAGCGTCTGCCCATCCGTGGGGTCCACAGGAACCGACTTACTGACTCTGATGGGCTGCCGCGCCTCTCGGGGATTGCCGGTCATCACTTGGACGACTGATGGGCCGGGGCGTAGACCGCCGACTTCGAAAACTAGAGGTCCTGACGATCCGACGCTGTCCCTATCTTCGCCATCGTCAGAAGTGTCGTCGGGCGACACCCGCCGAGTGGAAACATTCGACTGATCCTGGAAGCTTCCAAGAATTGTTTGCTTGACCATGACCTCTGTAAACGCTTGCGCATCTGCCTGAGCCATTTCAACGCGTATATGTAGCGCGGGCACGGGCACGAGTCTTATGTCAACCCGCGTGCTCCCGCCCGCCTCCACGCGGATTGACGCCGCGCCACTCACGTCTGTCGCTTCGGGGTAGTAGGTAATCGGATAAACTAAGTCGAGGTTGGGATTGCGCAGCGCGGCCTTTTGCGGAGTCCCCGTGAGTCCGAAGGAAAAACGTCGCGCATAGTCCGCATACCATGGGTGCGCTGATACGGCGAGATAGTAGTTGCCACTCGGCAGGGATGTGAATCGATACTGTCCCTCATCGTCTGTATTTTTCTGTGCCTGGAGATGCTTCACATGCCTTCCGTTCTGGGTATCCTCACGAAATAAAAACATTTTTGCGGACTGGACCGGCTCGCCGGCCTCATCCGTCACCTCGCCGGAAATCACGCCCTCTGGCGCCAGCGGAAACACCAAATTTTCAGTATTCAGGTTTGGCCCCACAAGGATCGCGGTCGTGAATTGTTCGTGCTGCAAATACATCTGCTCAACGTAACCCTTCCGCCGCGCCATCAGGACATAGCGGCCCGCTGGAATCTGGGTAAACACAAAGCTGCCGTCTGCGCTGGCTCGCAATGTGCGATTCAAGTTCGGCGACGATGCAGCAGCAACGAGCACATAGGCGCCAGCCACTGGCGCGTTCGTCATCGAGTTCACCACTCGGCCTGTGATTCGGAATGCGCCCACAGTTGCCGCGTCATTCTGTTTTTGCTGCTGCGCGGCTTGTTTCTGCGGCGATACCGGCGCTCCCGCGCGAGATGCATCCTGCGCCGTGCTTCCCGCCAATAACAGTGTTATCCACGCAAGCGTTTCGAGCATGATTTATTTCTCTCTCTGCACCAGTTCCAGTTCCAAGTGACTTTCTTGCTTCGGGCTGAGCGTTACGTCTTGCGCCTTCGCGAGGTAATCGCGCAGCGCTTCCGGATTTGTATATTCAAGATCGTCCGCCCGATCAATAGCCAGCGCGCGGTATGAACCCGGCGCGAGGTCCGTAACGGTGAACGCTCCGTTCACAATTTGCGCCACCCTTACCAATCGCGGCGCACGAGTGGACACCAGGAGCACCTTCCCGCTCACAGGTGCAGCTCCTCTCCCTCGCACATTCCCACTCACACTCGCGCCGCCGTTCCTTAACGTGACCTCGATCGCTTCCGTCGTTCCCCCCTCTGGCACGGTCAAATCCTCCGACAGCAAATCAACGGACCCGTACAGCGCGGACTCCACGTACCATCCGTAATTTGGACGGATGTCTACCGAATAAGCTCCTGGCTCCACATTCTTAACTACCATGCGCTTGTCATCCCCATCTCCATCCCCTTCCCCTTCCAGTTCAGCCCACGCCGCACCGAGGCGCCCGTTCCGTTGGTTCTTCATCAAAATAATCCTGCCAGTTGGATTATTTTCGTTGGCGCCCGAGCCGGCCTCATTCGTTCGGAAGTCCACGGGAATCGAGGCCGTTGGTGCCACCGATAAGATCACGTTCGTAATATTCGAATCCACATGCAGCGGCATCCTACCCGCGAGGGAAATTCCCCCTTCGGCAGTGCAGTCAGCCATAAGTGTGTAGGATCCCGCTGGCACCTCCCCGCTCCGAAAAACCCCTGTCACGGGGTTCGCCCTCACACCAATCGGAATGTCCTCGCCGGGGCTGTCTATAAGCCGCGGATAACATGGCTGTCCGGGCGGTCCGCCCACGACGGCCCCGGAAATTCGATACAGCGGTACGGTGCCGAGCGCAAGCTCCAGTCGCGCCCGCCTACCCGGCATCACCTCCACGGCCGCCGCCCCTTCCAATTCGGCAGCGTTCGGGTAGAACACGCGCGGATAACCGATATCGTTTCCTTGCGCGCCGTCGCCGACGTGTCCCACAGGTCGAAAACTCGGCCCTACCGACACATAGTATTTGCCTGGACGCAGATTCCCGGCCCGGTATTCACCTTGCTCGTCGGTCTGCCCTCCTCCCTGCGTATTCCAATAACGGCGCCCCTCCTGAACTTGCGACATCAATACCCGCACGGGCAAACCCTCCACCCCCTCGCCATCCTCACCCGTCACTTTCACCACGATCGCGCTCTCCGGATCGAGCTTTAGCACCAGCGGCGATGTATCCCCGCCGATCATGACCCTGACGGGCGCTCCGCCCGAGGAGTCTGTGTACCCCGGCTTATGCGCGTAGATTACAGCCTCGCCTTGCGCAAGGTTCTCGAATCGGAATTTGCCGCCTTCATCTGTGAGTACTGCTTGCGATTGCATTCCCATCAACTGGACCATGGCTCGCCGTATTGGCACCCCTGTCACTGCGTCCACCACAGTTCCGCTTAACTTATACTGTCCTGCGCCATTTGATTTATCTTGGTCTTCAGTGGGAGCCGTGCGGATTTGGACAGCCTCTGTGGGCATGGCGAGGGCAAGACAGGAAGATACGCCGAAGGCGCAGACTAAAATTACATTCCGCAAGAGGTGCTGTACCCTATCACGCATGTTTCCTCTTAACCGGTTGAATACTTTCGCGAATTATATCTCAAACCAATCGGATAAGTCCTAAAGGCGTCACCTCATTTCACTTCAGAGATCCCCGCGATCGCTACAGCTCATTGGGAGTGCGTGCGGCTCGCCGCCGTTTTGATAAGCCACGGCTTGCCGGGGCGGTTCCCGACGAAAACGTAACTAAGCCAGCTTCAATGTAGAAAGGGAGAAATGGGTGTCTCACCAAGAGGTTGAACAAAAGCTCAGCGCAGGCTGCGCTCTCTTTAAGGGGTGCTCTGCCAAAAGCTCAATTAGCCTGCCGCGTTAATTACTTCGGAGCGTAGAAAAGATAATCTGCAGAATACGGCACGCGTACTTCCCCGCCCGAGTGCGCGCCATCACACCCAGTCGCAGGCGCTTTGCCGCCTTTCGTGTTGATCCGCTGGATCGTTGTGGCGTGCGACAGCACCCCGCTGCCTTCGTGGCTCACAATGTTGACCAGAAGCCATGGAATGGAATCAGCTTCAGGTGAAGGAGCATTCGCAACGGCCTTGCCCGTCACACGGCTGCCGTCGTTTGCTTCCCACGACGGTCCTGCAAAATGCTTACCGAAGGCTTTGCCATCATGGTCGAAGAGTTGCGCGTCCGGCGCCTTCAACGTCCAGGCGAATTGCCCCGCTTCTCCCTTGCAGATGTAAACTTGATCGCCCTTCGCATGCAGCCGAAAAAGAAGCTGTTCGTTAGCCGGCGGCCGAAGTTTGTCCGGCACCTCTTGCGCGCCAACGGCGCACGAAAGAACGGCGCTCGCAAGAGCGAGTAGAACAACGCATCCGAATCCGCCAATGTGATTGAGCATAGGAAGTTTCCTCCCATCAAAGCGCAGAGCAGATCGCTGCGCAATATAACTCAAGTCACCTGCATCGCGAAACAGCACGGCGGGCGCGTATCGGGTAAATGCAAACTACATCCGAAAAACGGACGGAGATGGGCGAGCCTTTTGGCCGTTGGAGCGGCGCAATGCGGGACGTAGCTCCTCAGGGTGCTCCTGAAGATACGAGAGGAGACGGCGCCTTTTTTCCTTGCCGCGTTTGCTGTTGGGGGCGGCCTTGGAATCCTCGGCAATCAATTCCGGCGCTTGCGCGGCGACGCGATTGTAAACGGAGAGCCATGTCTTTTTTACGGTGGTGAGGGAAACGTCGAGTTTCTGGGCCAGAGCCGGGTTTGTGGCGGTTCGGTTGGAGATGGCGCAGACGTGCCGACCCAGGAGCCGGGCCTGCCGAACTCGAGTTCACGCGTGATGCCGACAACATGAGGGTTTCTGGCAAAATCGTCGGTTCCTTTCTTGAGTGACTTAACGTAGCGCCCAGCTTTAGTATCCCAGTAAAGCCCACCGGCATCGATGGCCCACTGCAGGCGCTCCGGGCTCTCTGAGAGGTGATCATCTCCTTCAAGCGAAATCCGCGGTGTATCTCGATATAGGCGCTTCCCATCAGGTGGTAGATTTCGGTTCTCTTGGCGTAGCTCGGCCCAGTGATCGTTTCCCAAACGAGTTCGTTGAGGCCTTCGCCGGAGTTGGCTTCGCGAACTTCCTTGTCGGATAGCACAGGCGAGTTTCCGTTGAGAATTCGTTTGGTGAGCTCGGGACCGACCCAGAATTGCCGCGGCGTTTTCATTTCGCGAATAAATTCATCGCGCACAAACACGCCCACGCCGACGCCGGCAAGATGGGCGCGACCTCTATCGACCTCTTCAAAGACGGCCGTGGTCATCGCCTCTGACCCCAGCAGGCGATGCCAGGCTCGGCCCAGATCCTTGATCGCCGAGCCGTAGCGCGGGCCAATCACGGGATGGGCAGCAATGATTTCCGCGCATTCCGCCACATCTTCTGGTTCCATGGGGCGCCAACCGAGAGACATGGGGAACCTCGAGAGTCCTTAGCCAGACCGGGCAAGGGGATATGGTTCTTTTAGGTCACTTGTATTTAGCACAGATATAACTAGGATTCCACCTCGCACCGCAGTTAGATCCTGTTCATGTGACGCAAGCAGAATCTGGGGAAAAGCAAGGCGGATCGAAGGAGTAGCTTCATAAATCGGACGAAGAAGGTACGAAGTGCAGAATCCTCTGGTTTGCAAGCCAGCGGATCTAGCCGAATTCTCAAACAGGAGGCTTTATGGCAGCGAGAAAAGCAATAAAGAAAAAGAAAACAGCGAAAGCGAGGAGTCTGCATCAAGGTAAAAAGCTGGAGGCCCAGAAATCGCTGAAGAAGGGCGCTCCCGTACCGTACTTTAACTATAATATGACACAGACCACTCTATCCTAGTCTACCGCCGAGCGACGACGCACCCGATCTGAGTTCGCCGCCGCTCGCTCGCCAGGGCGCGGTCCCGCCATGGCATTCGGGAGACGCAACATAATCCAGATATGGTCCTTTTAGGTCACTTGTAACTGACATAAACGCTGCTAGGATTCCGTCCCTCTCCGCATCGGAGGACTGATGAGCCCAATTCCAGGCACGCAAGCAAGCACTATGAAAGCCTCGATCCTGAGGTTGTCACTCGTGGTTCTTGGTTTGAGTTTGCTCTTCGTGAGTGCGGCTCGGGCTGACACTTGGAGTGCTGGGGCGTTTACGACTTACGATCAGGCCGAATGGGGCGACTCCACCTCTGCGGCAGGCATGTTGTTGGAGTTCGAATACGCCACGGTTTATCTGTCGACAGGCGATCTCTTCGTAATAGGAACCGCGAGCCCGGGATTTTTGGCTGAATTTACTTCTGGGTTTGACCTGGGAGACTTTCTGCCGGCGAATGGGACTCCCGGAGCGCTGGATACCGACCTGGAAAATCCAACGATGACTTCGGCCGGTATTTTCGCAGGTCAGGTCGCCGGACTGAAGCTCAACATAGACTTTTCCGCGGCAGGACTCTTGCCGGGTACCTCAGGACTGCATTTCGGAGATTTGGTTCTGACGGGTATGACGGGCGCAGACTCCGGGCTCAATGGCCTCACAGTAAGTCAGTTTCTCAGCCTCACCAATACGGCACTCGGGGGAGGGGATACTGGCTTCACCTTTCCCGACCTCGACATCGCCCTAGCAGGGCTCAACAACGCGTTTGACGACGGTACCGTGGCGAGCTCGTTCGCGCAAGACCATCTCGTTGCGCCCGGCTCGTCTGTGGCGATGCCGGAGCCGCCCACGCTACTGCTCGCTGTGGTGGGAGTTCTAGCTGCCGCCATCTTTAGCAAGAAGCGCACTCTGCACCGTCCAAATTTGATCTAAGCGAATCACCGGAGGTTCCACGTGAACATCAACAGTCTGAAATTCGCCACTCTCGTCATGCTCGCCGTCGCGGCAATAACCCTTTGGGCGAGCAGCGTCAAAGCGGACCAAGTCGTCTATAGCCAGCCTTTGCAAACGCCATTGGTCGATGTCGGGGGCTTTTACACACCCACAGGTAACTTTCAAACGGCTGATACGTTCAATCTCGCACAGGGGGCCAGCATAAATTCGATTCAGTGGTTTGGGTCCTACGAGAATGGCAACTCCGTTGGATTTCCCACTGCGACCGCGACCGATTTCGTTCTGGTTCTTGGTATTTGCCGCGCTTCGGATTGTCTCTCGAATAATGATGCGGATAGCATACCTGGGTTCCCCCTATTGGAGGTTTCACCGTCCATGGCACACGAGACCTTCCTGGGAACTTCAACTAGCGTCAACGTAGAGGGCGACTTTCCGTCTTCGTCGTCCAACTACAGCTATCAAGTGAACTTGTCCGTGCCATTGCAGCTCTCCAGCGGGCAATATTTCCTGACTATCCTTCCCCAACTCGCGGCCGGCGACGTGGACTGGTCTTTTGATGCCGGCACAGGTGGAGACGGTATTTCGCAAGGCCTCAACCCAAGTCTCACGGACAACTTCGATTTGGCTTTCACTCTCAACGGAACCCCAACCGCTAACGTGCCAGAACCATCCAGCATGTTGCTTCTGAGCCTCGGGCTGGCGCTTATATGTCTGCGAGCCGTGCGTGTGCGGCATCTGCTATCGAGTATTCCAGTAGTTGTTCTGCTGGTGCTCGCCAGTTTTCCTGCGGTCGCCCACGCCGACACCTTCACTCTCGATGGCGCCTCGATCGATTCATTTTCGTTCAATACAACCCTGAAGACGTTCTCCGTTCAGATGGCCACAGCGGACGCCCTGCCCTACAAAACGGATTTCATCACGGACACCAAGATTCCCTTTCTCACCCTGGATGAATTCGTCACCGTTGACGGGACACCAATCGAGAACGAAATCGAATTCCTCGGAGTCTTCGTCAAATCCTTCCAGTTCGTCACCGGCTCGGACATGCTCACGAGCAACGTGACCTTCACCTACGGAGAAATCAAAGTTATGGAGGGCAGCGGCGGCACTACGGTAACCGAATCCTCAAGCCTGGTCTTGCTGGCCTCCGGTCTCTTTGGCCTGATCGGTTTCAGTCGCCGGAAGCTCCGACCTCGCTTGTTCGGAAAGAAAAACTCAGAGTCTCCGCGTAACGACTGCGCTTAGTTCACGATTCATTTTCCCCTCCCCCATCCATTCTTCCCCGCCGACTCCACCAAACTCTCCGCTGCCATCACGCAAGTCTGCCGCAGCTCTCTCACCACGCTCTCCTGCACTCCGGCAATCAGCAATTGTGTTGCTGTCCCGTGCGACAGCGCCGCAATCGCTAGCGTCAATCGCCGATGATCTTCGGGTTTTCCGCCCAGCCGATCTGCCAGCCGGCGTTGCAATAACTCGAATGACGGCCTCGGCTCGTTTCGGTGCAGCCGCGCGGACCAGTCCGCATGAATCAACTCATACTCGTGCTTGTGGCTCGCTGCAAAGTCCAGATAGCGCCGGCAGAACTGCGCAACCGCCCGCGATCCTTTCACCGCCGCGAAAAGTTGCAGCTGCGCCCGCAATCGCAACGCCTCCAGAATTTCTCTCTTGTCTTTAAACCGCTGATACACCGTCGGAGTGGTCGTCCCCGCTTCGCGCGCCACCGCCCGCATCGTCAGCCCGCGTTCGCCCTTGCTTCGCCACAACCGGTACGCGGCGTCCAGAACGTGCCCTTCCAGTTCCAAATCAGGTTGGCGCGGCATCGAGGACTCCCCCTTACTGCTCGTGCCCGGAAGTTTAATACATTTGACATCGTTAAACAAACGTTGTATAAGTAATGGCCCCAGATTCTTACCTGTTTCGCAATCAGCGGAAAGGAAGGTCAAGGAGGGATTAGTTCGTGAAGTTGCTGAGCGATTCGCATTTATTTCAATACACCGTAATTACCAAGGCCAGCCCGGAAGTCGCCTGGAACATCTTCTCCGATTGGACCCGCTGGCCCTCTTTTGCCAACGTCTACGGCAACCTTCGCTGGCACGAAGGCAGGCCCTGGCAGGTCGGCAGCCGCCTGTTCATCGAAATCTTGCGTCCCGTGGAAACCGTGATCGAGCACGTCATCATTACCTGCACGCCTATGAAGCAGATTGGCTGGATTGATAGCGCTTTGGGCGTCACCATTATTCAGTGGGTTGAGTTCGAGCAGCAGGGCGAAGGCCGCACCGTGATTCACACCTGGGGAGAAATTGCCGGAGCAAAATTCGAAGTCGCCGGCCGCACCGTTCCGCAACTCGTCAACACCTTCACCGAAACCTGGTACGAAAATTTCCGCTCCGCCTGCGACGAAGCCGCCGAAATCGGCGATCTCGTCGCCGACCCCGTCTAAGAAATCGCGCTCTGGCGGCGCGCGAGCTGATTCTCTCAGCGCGCGTTCCCGACTCACAGAATCTATTTGCGTTGGATCACAGCGGACTTCCGGAAAAACGAATTCCGGAGCTGCGCGCTCGCCCAGGATTTGGCGCGCAGCCCCGGAACCCGAGGAGGAACCGGTGAGGATTTAGTTCGCCGACGACGAAGCGCCAACCGCTTCGTACTCTTCCGTTGACGAGCCGCCCTTCGACCGATCGATCTCGATGCGGCCCTTGAAGTAAGCGCCGTCTTCGATGCTGATCCGCGAAGTGGTGATGTCGCCCGTCACCGAGCCGTCTCTCTTGATCTCGACGCGGTCGCTCGCGCGCAGGTTTCCCTGCACTTTTCCGAAGACGACCACTTCGCGCGCCTGCACTTCCGAATTCAACTGCCCGGTGCGTCCCACCGTCAGACGCTGCCCCTGCAGCGCAATCGCCCCTTCCACTTTGCCGTCGATTTGCAGATCTTCTTCGCCGGAAATCTTGCCCTTGATTTCCAGGCTCGCGCCAAGGCACGAAAGCCCCCGCGCTGTTGGCGCAGTCGGCGTAGACGTAGCCGGCGCGTTGAAACGCGTTGCGCTTGCGGCGCTATTGAAATTTGATGCTGGTGCGCTTCCCTGCCCCGATGCCGGTGCGTAGCCGGGCGCTTCGGGTTGAGTCTTGGTCCACATGGTGCCTCCTCGTTCGATTCGAAAGGGTCGTCAGGATGGCTGACGTACGACAACTTTATTCGCACGCTGCGAGCCGAGGCAATCCAGAAAAGGTTCAGGTATGCGCGCGCGGAAACCTGTTCGTTCGTACAGGTGGCCGCGCGTTCTGAAAAAAAAACTAGTCGGCGTTGTCGATTTGTGCGCGCTGCAGGCGATCGGAATAATCGATGTAGAGCGTCTTCCACTCGGAGTAGAAATCGAGAGCGGCCATGCCGGATTCGCGGTGGCCGTTGCCGGTTTGCTTGATGCCGCCGAACGGAAGGTGCGTTTCAGCACCGATCGTGGGCGCGTTCACGTAGACGATTCCGGTTTCGAGATCGCGTTGCGCGCGGAAGGCGTCGTTCACGTTGCGGGTGTAGATGGAGGATGAGAGACCGTACTTCACCTCGTTCGCGATGGCGAGCGCGTCATCGAACGTCTCGAACGGAATCACGGAGACGACCGGGCCAAAAATTTCTTCCTGGCAGATGCGCATCTTCGGATCGCAGTCGATAAAAACGGTGGGCTCGTGGAACCAGCCGTTGGCGTACCCGCCGCCTTCGAGACGCTTGCCGCCTGCGGCGAGCTTTGCGCCTTCGTCCTTGCCGATTTGGACGTACTTCATCACGGTTTGCAGCTGCTGCTCGTTGATGCAAGGGCCCATTTCGGTGGCGGGATTCAAGCCGTCGCCCACTTTCAGGGCTTGCGCGCGCATCACAAATTTTTCGACGAACTGGCCATACACTTTTTTGTGCACCGCGACGCGGCTCGCTGCCGTGCAGCGCTGGCCGGTGGTGCCGAAGCCGCCCCAGATCGCGCCATCCACGGCGAGATCGATGTTGGCGTCGTCCATCACGATGATGATGTTCTTGCCACCCATCTCGAGCGTGCACTTTTTGAAAGTTGGCGCGCAGGCGTTGCTCACGATGCGGCCCACTTCGGTCGAGCCGGTGAAGCTGACGAGATTGACATCCGGATGAATTGGGATCGGTGCGCCCGCGTCGGGGCCGTCACCGAACACGACGTTCATCACGCCGCGCGGCAATCCGGCTTCGGCGAGCACTTGCATCAGGTTGTAAGTGGAGAGCGGCGTGTCTTCGGCCGGCTTGATGACCACCGTGTTGCCGCACACGAGCGCGGGAATCGCTTTCCACGACGGAATCGCCATCGGGAAATTCCACGGCGTGATCAGTCCTGCGACGCCGATTGGCGAGCGCACGCACATTGCAAATTTGTTGGGCAGCTCGGATGGTGTCGTTTGGCCGAACTGGCGGCGGCCTTCGCCAGCCATCAGGTAAGTCATGTCGATGGCTTCCTGCACGTCGCCGCGCGTTTCGGCGAGCACTTTGCCCATTTCGCGGGTCATATCGATCGCGAAATCTTCTTTGCGCTGGGTAAGAATTTCGGCGGCGCGGTAGAGAATCTCGGCTCGCTTGGGCGCAGGTGTGAGGCGCCAATCTTTGAAGGCCCGCTTCGCGGCGTCGATCGCCAGATTCACGTCCTCGGCGCTCGATGCCGGGAACATGCCGACCAGTTCGCCCGTGTTCGCAGGGTTGCGATCTTCGATGGCCTTGCCGCTGCGCGCGGGAATCCATTCTCCATTGATGTAGTTCTTAAAGACTTTTGGTGCCGCGGCAGTAGCCATGCTAAATCCTCTCGTTTGAGTGCAATCTGAAGTGGTTACGTCCATTAGATGACGATCCGGCGCAAACGACGCACGGGCGGGACCGCTTCCTACTGCCGATTTGGCGGCCAGTCTTCATAACTTCTTGGTGACGCTAGCATGGTGGGCAGGGCGATTCAACAGGTTTGGAGCGCAGAGGACCAAAACCGGTGTGGGTCGCGGGGCCGGCTCCTTTGACTTGCCGTTGACCCACATTTCAAATCCAAAATTTTAAATTTAAAATTGCCTTCCGACGGCGGGCCTTCCAGTAGCACAGGCATTCTTGCCTGTGCCCCAAGTCCCACACGGCGCAGGTCCCAATGTTTGGCAACCGTCGCGACCTCGTCCTCGTCAGTTTCCGTTCGTACCGCTGGCCTCAGGCCGGCGCCTTTGTGTAGCGCCGGTTACCCTAAAGCACGAAGGGCGTCCTGCGCGCAGTCTGCGTCCCAATCGAATTTCGTGGGGCCGGCTCTCTTGCTCTCGCCTTGCCCCCTGGTGCTTGCGGAAGCGCGAGATAATTGATATTAGAATTGTCGCGATGGCGAATAGTCTAGAGCGTGGGCTCAAATGGTGGCTCCGATACGTAATCGTCCCTCTCGTGGGCGGAGGCGGAATCATCGCTATTTGGGTGGCTACAATCGAGAGGTCGAAGGACGCCACACATCCGAAACCGTCAGTTGAAAAGCCCGAGGCAGGGCCGGAAGAAAATGAAAAGATAGACTTTTTTCTGTCAACCAACACAAGACCTAGGGACGACCGGGAAACGGTGATTGGAATAGGTGAGACGGTTCTCATTCATTGGAACATTTTGAATAGCCATGGCGAATCGTTCTACCTAAGAGAGATCGATGTGCAAGGCAACACGCTTCTGTTCCGCCAGGTTGAAACATCAGGAATATTGCCTTACAACACGACAGAAACCGTTGATTGCATCTTGGAGCGCGACAACGCAAGCGGGAAAGGACGGACCGTATTAGGTTCGTTGCGAATTCTTGCTCCCCGGTAAGATTCAAGCTGGCCTGGTGTCGAAAACAAAATGCCCAACCAACAGTCGCGTGCGCATCACTACGTACCTCGTTGGTATCAGAAGCTATTTCTCAAGCCAGGGCAGTTCGAATACTTCTACTTACACCTTAAGCCAGAAACGATCCTTCATAAAGGTATCAAGCATCAAAAACGCGCCGTGTTTCATCGTGGCCCGGCCACCTGTTTCTACGAAAATGACCTCTATGCTCTAAAATTCGGGAAGGCCACGACAGACGAAATAGAAAAACGGTTTTTTGGTGCTATCGACAGTTTGGGACGTCAGGCAGTCATCCTATTCAGCGAATATGGTGGATTTAGCAAAGTGCATCCTCAGAACTTCAACTTTCTCACTGCGTACATGGGGGCGCAACGGTTGCGTACGCCGAAAGGTTTGGATTATCTGAAGCAGGAAACAAAACAGTCAGACCACAACCTTACTCTGGCAATTCTGGGAAGGGTTTTTTATGCCTACACGACAATGTGGTATGAGGGAATATGGGAGATCGTGCGGGCACGGCAGAGCAAGACGAAGTTCATAGTTACAGACAATCCAGTTACATTCTACAATCGCGGTACCTTTCCACATATGTATCCTTATCCCCGCGATGTAGACCTGGAAGACATCGGGACCCGCACGATCTTCCCTCTTAGTCTTGATTCATGCCTTATCATCAGCCATCTACAACTGATTAGAAATCCACACAGCAACCCTCATAGAACCCGCACAAATGCGCGATGGTTTGCACAAACAATGAAATACGCTCTTGACACACAGTTCAGCCGTGAACTTGAAGAAGACGAGGTGCTGCGTATCAACTTTATTCTGAAAAAGCGCGCTCTACGTTACATCGCGGCGGCCGAGGAAGAGTGGCTATATCCTGAGCGATACGTGGCGGAACGAAAATGGACGATGCTCGACGATGATTGGTTCCTCCTTCCGCATCTTTACAAGGTCGGATTCAGCAGCGGCATCATGGTTGGTTACAAGAATGGTTCAGTCTTGGCAATAGACGAATACGGACGAACTCCCGATCAACATGATTTTGAAAGTAGAGAGCAGCACGACAGAGAATGGAAAACGTTTCACCAGGCCAAGAAAGAATGGGCAAAGAAACGTAAGGGTAAATCCGTCGCACACGTAGAAAAAATGAGCGGCGACGATGAAGTCGGCGACCTAATGATGAAAGAGGACTTAGAGAAATGACTTAAGAGGTAGAGCCACACCAATTGAGACTCAGCCAATACAAATTTTCCCGTAACACAAGCTCTCTACTGAACCTGAGTGCCCGCTCCAACTCCTCAATTCTGTCGTCGGCGCGGCGCTTGTCGCGAGTGAGATCAATTACTTCCTCTTCTAGCTTCAAGATGCGTCGATTCAGTTCTATATCGTTGAACTTCTTCACTAGCTCCGCGACCTCTTTAATATTTTCAACCGCGCTCATACTTCCTTTCCTCCGATCGAACCAAGTAATTGAGTAATTGATAGCATAGGCTAGGTGCCCTATGGTTAGTTCCTCAGAAGCGTGGGGATTTTGGTTTTTCCCGAACTGGCACTGCCTGCGCCTTGCAACCCCTTTACCTTCAATCCACGCGATACCGGTAGTCCTAGAACAATTCTGAATCAGTTAACCGTAAAACTACGTAGTCCTCGAATCACTAAGAGTCAGACAACCCCCTTCCCTTTACAAGCGTCCATCTATGTAGGATTGGCGTCGTTGCAAAAGCCGCCAGGGAGGCAACTGAACGAAAGTCAGCCGGCGCCAGCCGGTTGACCACAAATCGAGCGATCTCCCGCCTCACCACACCCGCGCCCGCGTCCTGCGGCCCGCGAATCCAAAAAAGGACAACCCACCATGACCTCAAAAGCCACCACGAAAGCTGCCAGCTCAAGAACCGGAAGGAAGAAGCATTCTGTGAAAAAGTCCAATCGCATCAACCGTCAACGCCGGCTGCAAAAGCAGCTGCAAGCGCTCATCTTCGAACGCCACAGCCGCCGCTGCATCATCTGCCACCACCCCGAACGCGAAGCCATCGAAGAGGAATTCGTCCACTGGCGCGCCCCTTGGAAGCTCTCTCAGGACTACAAGCTCAACGACTACCGCACCGTCTACCGCCACGCCCGCGCCGCCGGCCTGCTCCTCCAGCGCCGCGAACGTCTGCACTCCGCCCTCGACGCCTTCGTCGAATCCGTCGACGACGTAACCTTCACCGGTGACACGATCCTTCGCGCCATGCGCGCCTACAGCTGCATCGACAGCCACGGCCGCTGGACCGAAATCCCCACCCAGGTCCAATTCTCCACTTCCCACGACGCCTACCCACCGCACCCGCCCACCCCATCCCCGAGGAGCGGTTCCGCCGCCTCCGGCATCCTGGATGTCGCTCCTAAATATTCAAATCAAGCATCGCGAAGCGATGCCACCGCTTGCGCAGCTTTACCCCGACCTTCAAGGGGCTCACCCGCGCAAGCCTTCAACGTCTCCGACTCCGACGACGACCGCGACGAAGAGTTAGAAGGAGACGAAGAAAAAGCGCTCGAAGAGCGCATCACCGCCCTCCGTGCCTCTTCAAAATCCATGTCGCACAGCGACGCTACCGCTTGCGCAGCCCCACCCGCGCAAACTGTTTCAGCCGTGGCACTAAATTCAAACAATCGCGGTCGAAGCGTGACCGCCACCGCTCGCTCAGTCTCTTCAAAAATAGAGTCGCACAACGACGCTACCGCTTGCGCAGCCCCACCCGAGCAACCTGTTTCGGCAGTGGCACTAAATTCAAACCATCGCGGTCAAAGCGTGACCGCCACCGCTTGCGCTGACTCATCCGCGCAAGCCTTGCCGCGTGACGTTGTTCGCGGCCAGAATCCGAATGACCGGGCGCCATCTGACCGCACCGATTGCGCCGCGTTACCTTCCGGCGGCGCACCCGCGCAAGCGCCCGCTCCCCAAAAACCAAAGCCCGACGCCGACGGCCTCATCTGGCACCCACACCCGGGCTATCCGAATCAGGAGAGGTCGGAGCCAGACGCTCAAGGCCGTGTCTTTTACAAAATCCACATGACGACCACAGCGGCGCTGCTCCGCTCGAGCGAAACGGATGCGCAACGCGCCGCAAAGTTAATCTACGGTTCCGTGATTAAAAAGTACGGCAACCCATGAGCGGTCAGCAGTTTGAAAAATTCTAATAGGCGGTAAAAGGGGGGAAAGGCGCCGGCCGGAGGCCAGCGGTACGAAAACAAGAGCAACGTCAAAAGAGTCGGCCCCGCGAAATTCGAGCGGGACGCAAACTGCGCGCAGGATGCCCTTCGTTCCTCAGGGTGAACCGGCGCTACAAGGGAAAAGGCAACGGCGCAATCAAGCGCAACGGCGTCGGCCGGAGGCCAGCCGTGCGAAAGAACGTTTGCGGTAAGGTCAAGTACTGATTGTTCGCGCTTGGGGCTGGGCGGTATGCTGAGCGCAGTGGAGGGTGGCGATGGCGACTTCTGTGTGGCGGGGGATGATTTCGTTTGGGTTGGTGTCGATACCGATTCGGTTGTATGCGGCGGCGCGGGAGAAACGAATTAACCTGCACCAGATTCACAGTGTGTGCAAGACGCGGTTGAAGCAGCCGCTGTATTGTCCTCATTGCAAGCGGTTTGTGGACCGGAAGGAAGTGATCAAGGGATACGAGTATGAGAAGGGGCAGTATGTGTATATCGAGCCGGAGGAAATCAAGAAGATTACGCCGGAATCGGGGCGGACGATGGAGATACTGGCGTTCCTTGAGGAATCGGAGGTGGACCCGATTTATTTTGATTCGTCATTTTTGGCGCTGCCTGATGAGAAGGCGGACAAGCCGTATGTGCTGCTGCTGAAGGCGCTGGAGGAAACGAACAAGATGGGCGTGGCGAAAGTGACGATGCATCAGCGGGAGTACACGGTATTTATTCGCGCGCGGAATCATGGGTTGACGCTGCATACGATGTATTACCAGAACGAGATTGCGAGCGTGGCCGGTTACGGTAAAAATTACGATATTAAATTGAGGGCGGAAGAGGTGAGGCTGGCGGAGCAGCTGGTGGAAAGTTTGACGTCGCGATTCAAGCCGGAGGCTTATAAGGATGAATTCCAGGCGCGGCTGCAGGAATTGATTGACGCGAAGCTCGAGGGCAAGACGGTGGCTCCGACGCCGAAGCGGGAGAAGGCGCCGGTGATCGACATGATGGAGGCGTTGAAGAGAAGCCTGGCTGACGGGCGTCGCGCGGCTGCGGGCGGGGCGAAGGCGCGGCCGGCGAGGGCGGCGTCGGGCGGGCATCGGCAGCATCGCAAGGCGAGTTGAGGCGATTCGCCGCGCGGATCTTTTAGTGCTGAGTTTCTGGAACTGAAGAATCGGAATCGTTGGTCGCTTTGTTCTTTTGATTTCTCTGGATCGCGTTTCCCCTTCTGCGAATTGGTGCACTTGACTGCGCGTGTCTTACGATGCGCGATATTGCCGTGGCGCGTGTGCTTGCTTGACATGATGGAGTGGCGGCGAATATAAGGAACGGTTTCGAGCAGCGCGTTATTCGGACGAGGAGAATCTTTGACAAGGAGAAACATGGGCCACGAACGAGGGGGAGAATCGCGGCAGGAGCGGGAGCAGCGTCAGGGGAAAGGGCGGCCGAATCGGAGGGAATTTTTGGCGGGATCGGTGGGGGCGTTGGCGGCGGCGCGGATCAACAAGAAATTTGGCGGGCTCAGTTCCCTTTCGCGTGAGAGCGCGGCGATCGAGAAAGCGCCTACGGCTGCGGCGCCGCTTCGCGTGATCATTGATACGGATCCTGGCGTGGATGACGCGCTGGCGATTTTGCTGGCGTTGCGCTCGCCGGAATTGCAGGTGGAGGCGATCACGCCGGTGGCGGGAAATGTGCCGCTGGATTTTACGCTGCCGAATGCGTTGAAGCTGGTGGAGATTGCGGGGCGGACGGATGTGCCGGTGGCGGGAGGGGCGCGACATCCGCTGGTGAGGAAGCTGATTACGGGAGAGCACGTTCACGGGAACAATGGACTGGCGGGCGTGGAATTTCCGGAGCCGAAGATCAAGCCGGTGGCGGAGTCCGCGCCGGAGATGATTCGTAAGATCGTGAAGGCGAATCCGGGCGAGATTACGATTGTGGCGGTGGGGCCTTTGACGAACGTGGCGCTGGCGCTGCGGGACGATCCGGGGCTGGCGGAGAAAATCAAGGCCATCGTGATCATGGGCGGATCGCTTTCGGGCGGGAACGTGACGCCGGCGGCGGAGTTTAATTTGTACGTGGACCCGGAGGCGGCGCGGATTGTGTTTGATGCGGGGGTGCCGCTGACGATGGTGGGGCTGGATGTGACGCGCAAGGTGCTGTTTACGGACCAACGGCTGAAGGCGCTGGAGACGGCGAAGAATCCGTCGGGGATTGCGGCGGCGAAGATTATGGCCGCGACGCTCGAGCATTTGAATCGAGGACCGCACCCGATGATCGAGGCGATGCACGACCCGTTGACGGTTGCGAATTTGATCGATCCGGGAATTTTGACGCTGAAAGATTATTACGTGGAAGTTGAGACGGAGGGCGAGTTCACGGCGGGAGAAACGATTGGGTGGGCGTATGGGCCGGCGCGAGGCTCGGCGCCGATGGCGCTTGCAGATAAGCATGAGGGGTCGCCGGTGCTGGCGACGGAAGAAAACTTCAAAGCGAATGCGCGAGTGGCGGTGGAGGTGGATGCGGAGCGATTTTTCCGACTGTTGTTGGGGCGGCTTACGGCTTAGCTTCGATCGGCTGAGCGGTGTTGTCGGCTTCGATTACGGGGATCAGGTCGGTGGGAATCTGAATTTTGGCAATGTAGCCGCGGGCGCCGGCGTCGGCTGCCGCTCGGGCCATTTCGAGCGAGTGATGCTGGGTGACGAAATAGATGTTCGCGTCCGGCAGATCTTTATGGATCAGCTGGGCGGCTTGCAGGCCGTTGAGATTGGGCATGGAGACGTCCAAGAGGATTACGTCGGGAGCGAGGGCGAGCGCTTTTTCGACGGCGTCCTTACCATCTGTAGCTTCTCCGCATACGCTCCAACCTTTGTGCATTTCGAGGAGCATTTTCAGGCCGGCGCGAACCATCGGAACGTCGTCTGCGATGAGAATTCTTAGCATTGCGTTACCTCCGTTGTTGCTCTGCACTGACAGGAAGGAGCGCGATCGTGAGAGGAACGCGGGGCCGGGGAATGAGCTCGTCTTCTGCTACCAAGATAAGATGCGGGTTAGGGTTTACGAATCGGGTAATTCGTGTATTCGATGGCGCTTCGCGGTACTTAATGGACACATAGTCACAGGGGTTTTCCTCAGACTGTGTAAAAAGGCGGAAAAAGCGGGAAGCGTCCTGGTCGGAAGTACTAATCCAGAAGATTGCCGGCGTCGCAGATGCGGATTGAGTGCGGGGATTTGATAGACTCCTGCGCGAGAGGAGAAAGCTATGCTGCGGACTATCGGCAACGCGCTCTTGTGTTCCCTTTTCACGCTTGGCCTGGCAAATCCAACTGCGCCGACAACCTATGACAATCTGAACGCCGTTCTGTGGATGCAGACCGCCGTGGAATATAAGGCGGCTACGGTGCAGACCTACCGGGTGGCGCAAGCAGCGCTGCTGCAAGGGCTTCGCGATCCTCATTGGACGGCGGCCCTCGAACAAAGCGGCGATTTTGCGAATCTGCCTCCGGCTGTGGTCCTCGACCTGGATGAGACTGTGCTGGACAATTCGGCGTTTGATGCGCGACTGGTGGCGTCTCCCGTGCCGCAGAATGAAATCGGCGCGGAGTGGACAAAATGGGCTAACGAAGTAGGCGCGGGTCTCGTCCCCGGGGCGATCGATTTTCTGCAGTTCGCGCATGCCAACGGGGTGACGCCGATTTACATTACGAATCGGAAGTGCGACTCGTCGAAAGATGACGATCCGACGGTGGAGGTGCTGCGTAAGCTTCAGGTTCCACTGGATTCTCCCGTCGATCGATTATTTTGCGCGAAGGAGAGCAAGGATACCGACAAGACTCCGCGGCGAAGGCTGGTGGCGGCAAAGTTTCGAATTCTTTTGCTATTTGGGGACCAACTCGGAGATTTTCTGACGATTCCGCCGGGCGAGGCAAACCTCGCGGGTCGCGAGAGGCTTTTCGTCGCTCACCAGAGCTTGTGGGGCGAGCGTTGGTTTCAATTGCCGAATCCAATGTATGGATCGTGGGAAGGGGCGGTTGGCTTCACGGTGCCGGACAAGCTGAAGCATTTGCGACAGTGATCGGTCTTACAGAGAGGGTGCGAAAATTGCGGAGATTGGACAGCACTTTAGGCCGAGCGTAAAATCGAGTTGTAAGCCATTTTACGATTCGAGGATTCAATGATCGCTGAGAAGCAATCCTATCGCGGTGTCATCTGCATTCACTGTCATCAAGCGACTCCGTTAACGGCATGGGCAGAGAACAAAGAGCAAAAGCATAAAGGGCCTCAAGTGGCAGAAGATGAGTTCGCAATTTTTTCGAATCCCCTGAGGTGCCGAGCTTGCGGCAAGGAATCTGTCTACACGGCAAAGGATGTGAGGGATTTCGAAGGCAGTCCGAGAAAAAGACAGCGCAGACGCGCGGCAAGTTCTTCCAGCTAACCCATGCAGAGATCTTGAGAACAGGTTCTTTCGCAACACCTTACCGGTCTGAAACTTCCGGCTAACGTGGCGCTTCCGTCTGCAGGTCAATCGCCTGACGATGGCAACCGACTATAACCACCGCTTAGCGCCGATGCTTCCCGGATAGATTGTCCTGGATGAAATGCGAAATTCCTTCGAATAGCAACATCACGAAAACCACCCACCCGACGATGAGTCCCATCGCAAGACCTCCAGGGCTTGAAAGACACCCTACGCGACTGACAGCTTAACGCTCAGGCCCAGATCAGTGAGCCAGGGCACTCTCTTCTCTTTTGTCGTTCAGCAGCCTGCAGACTTCTTCGTCAGCAAGCTGGGGGAAGTCAGAGTAGAATTCCCCGACAGAGCGGAATTCTCTCGGAGTCAGCAAGCACAGGACCTCGTCGGCCTCTGAGCCCAGCATAAGGTACGTGGAAAGAGGAGCGACTGCCGCAGCCACGATGATGCGAGCGGGGTACAATTTTCTCAGAGCTTCGATAGCGACGCGAATCGTTGAGCCGGTGGCAATCCCGTCGTCGACGAGTATGACAGTCTTATTGTGCACATCGAGTGGCGGACGCGCACCACGATAGACATGCTCGCGACGTTCCAGCTCCCGCCGTTCCGCCGAAGCAACGCGGCGAATCACGCTTCCCGATAGATCAAATTCCTCCACAACATCGGGATCGACTATTTCAGTTCCGCCCATCGCAATGGCGCCCATAGCGAGTTCTTCGAACCCCGGAACACCGAGTTTGCGAACAATGAAAACGTCCAGCGGAACGTCAAGGGCCTCCGCTATTTCGTGAGCAACGACTACACCCCCGCGCGGGAGTCCAAGAACGATTACGTCAGGCCGACCGTTATGTGCTGCAAGCCTCTGCCCCAGCAGGCGGCCCGCTTCCTCTCGATTCCTAAATTGTGGGTTCATCCTTCTACCTCATTTGGGTCCGGCCCCTAAACGCGAATCGACGCCACTCAGACGCCTAGCTCCGGATGGGATTCCAGTAAGTAGTTCTTAAGCCTAAGATCAACGGCCTTCCGAGCAGCTCGCCTCAAAGTGGCGCGATGCGCGCGGCGCAGCTTTGTGTTTCTTTCAATTCTCGTCTTCCGCTCCATGGTTTCTGCTCCTTTCCATACGCGGGAAGCTCACAGGTTTTTCACCAGGGGCTCCTAAAAATATGCACCGTGTACCAGAGCAACAGCGAGGCGCTGCCGATGGTCAGCATCATGAGTGCCACGAAAAGTCCCGAAGCCGTCCCGCGAATAGCGATACCCAGGGTAAGTCCTGTGGCGATTACGATTCCGATGTAGGCGAGGAGGCGGCTAACCTCGTATAAGAACCACAATGCGGACGCCGGCAAGGCATTGCGGGAGAGGGCGGACACCCACGCAAAAGCGAGCAGGCTCGGAATCAGGAAGAAAAGAACACCGAAAAGCCACTTCGAGCCCGCCGGGTGAGCTGCTTGCATTTCCCTGCGCATATCGGCTCCTTTCTAACTGACTGCTCCACAATCGCAGCTATGCAGAGCCGAAACAGTGACGCAGGTCACGATGAAAGGTGACGGCGGAGACCAGAATTCGGAGCACTCTAATATCAGGCTGCGACACGCGAGAAGAGCAAGCGCTTTGCCCATTCAACGAGGAGCAGGTAGGTGATCGTGGAGATCGCAAGAAACGCAAAAAATGGTGCGGGCAGAGGAGTAAAGCCCAGAAGTTTCGCCAGGGGTGAAAACGGCAGAACGATGCCGACGATTACGATGAGAATGGTCGTAAACGCGAGGGGAATGCTTGGCCTGCTCTTCAGTGGATTTCCCGCGGTGCGAATGATGAAGAGCACGAGAGTTTGCGTGGCAAGCGATTCGACGAACCATCCGGTATGGAATTCCGGCTGGCTCGCGTGGAAATAGTGAAGCAAGACGTAAAAGGTCAAGAAGTCGTAGAGCGAACTGATGGGGCCGATGAACATCATAAAATTCCGAATGAGTTTCATGTCCCATCGCCGAGGGGCGCGAATCGAGTCCTCGTCAACGTTGTCAGATGGGATTGTGATCTGCGCAGTGTCGTAGAGGAAGTTGTTCAGGAGGATTTGCGTCGGAAGCATAGGCAGAAACGGCAGAAACACGGATGCGCCTGCCATGCTGAACATGTTGCCGAAGTTCGAGCTGGTGCCCATCAGCAGGTACTTCATGACGTTGGCGGAAGCCCTACGGCCTTCGATGATGCCATTGTGGAGAATCTGCAAGCCTGGCTTAAGCAGGATGATGTCGGCCGCTTCGCGCGCGACGTCGACGGCCGAGGCAACCGAGATGCCGACATCTGCCGCATGCAGCGACGGCGCATCGTTGATTCCGTCGCCCAGATAGCCGACCACGTGGTCGCGCTGTTTCAGTGCATGGATGATGCGGTCTTTTTGCATGGGCGAAACACGGGCAAATACGGTGGTTTCCTCGGCGAGGTGTTGCAGAGCGGGGTCGCTGGTCCGTTCCAGTTCCTCGCCGAGAATTATGGAGGGATTTTTGATTCCGACCTGCTCGCAAATGTGCCGCGCAACGAGTTCGTTGTCGCCCGTGAGTATCTTTACTTCCACGCCGTCGCGGCTCATAGCCGCAAGCGACAGCGCGGCATCGGGGTTGGGCGGATCGGCAAACGCGAGATAGCCCGCAAGAATGAGTGAGTGCTCATCGGCGACGGTGAAAGCGCAGTGTGAATCCACCATTCGGTAGGCGACTGCGAGAACGCGGAATCCTTGCGCGCTCAGATTGTCGAACGTCTGCCGGCAACGATTCTTGGCGGCAGCGTCGAGCGGTACGACGCGACCTTCTGTTTCATAGGATTCCGAGAGGTCCAGGATTCCTTCCGGCGCTCCTTTGGTAATCAAAAGGGAGCCAGTGGATCCTTTTTTCTCTACAACGATCGAGAGCCGGCGGCGCTCGAAATCGAATGGAATTTCGTCGCACTTTACGTATCCATGGGAATTTGGCCGCTGGAGCTTCAAAATCGCCGCGTCGAGGGGACTCCGAATTCCGGTTTCAAGCTTACTGTTGATGTAACCGAGTTCAATGGCGCGTTCGGAAGGTTTTCCGAGAAAATCGACGGAGGCGGCGAGGCTCATGATGCCGGTCGTGAGTGTGCCAGTCTTGTCACTACACAGGACGTCGATCGTCCCGAAGTTTTGAATGGCAGAAAGATGTTTCACGACTACCTGGTCTCGCGACATGCGGATGGCTCCGCGTGCAAGCGTAACGGAAGTAATCATGGGGAGAAACTCTGGCGTCAAACCAACGGCCAGAGCGACAGCGAACACGAAGGACTCGAACGCGTCTTTATGCAATGCGACGCGAACGACAAGAATGAATAAAACCAGGAAAAATACGGCGCGCATGATCAACATTCCAAAGTGCTTCATGCTGCGCTCGAACTCGGTTTCAGCCGGGCGCGTCGCCAGCCTCTCCGCAATGGCTCCAAACGCGGTTTGCGCTCCCGTCTTCAGAATCAGAACCGTGCCAGTACCGCTGACAACCGAAGTTCCAAGAAAGACAAGATCGGGCACATCGGGGCTCCCGTCTGTCGGCGGGGCATGACCGTTGGCATTTTTTTCTGCGGGTAGCGACTCACCGGTGAGGGCCGCCTGCTGTACATACAGATCGTGTGATTCCAAAAGTCGGCCGTCGGCGGGAATTAAATCTCCGGCGGACACGCGCACAATGTCGCCAGGTACGACCTCATGGCGCTTGATTTCCTGCCAATTGCCGTCGCGCAGAACCGTGGCAGTCGGCGTGACATTTTCGCGAAGCTTATCGATCGCACGCTGCGATCGATAGGTTTGGACGAAATTGATCGAGACGCCCAGCAGGATCACCACCAGGATGATCGCGGCGTCCGTCGCATTTCCGAGGATGAAGGAAACGACGCTTGCGATGAGGAGGATGACGATAAGCGGATTAACGAAGAGGAGTAGAAGTTCAATAACTGCGGCGCCACGTTTTACGGGCGCGGGATCATTTGGGCCGTACTTGGAAAGGCGTTCCGCTGCTTCCTGGGAGGACAACCCACGCCGCAGGCTCGAGTCCTGGTGGCTCCCTTCGCTGGTTGCGATCGAGGGGGAACTCATATTCGCCGCTACATTCGCGCCAAGGCATCGTGGATAGCCACGGAGCGCTCAAATGGCTCTAAGGATTCAAAGGGGCCGCTGAGGCGCCAAAGTCACGCCGCGGCGATCACGCGAGCCGTTTCTCGGGGGCGGACCGCTTCGGAGCGAATGCTGATGAGAACGCCTCGGCGTTTTTCGTAGTGCAAAGTGTACTTCTCGCAACAGCAGTCGCATAGCCAGAAATGCTGGACGGAATGCGACTGCGTGCCCGGCGCTTCATCCATGTGATCGTTGTGAAAGCGGAAGAATTCTCCGCGGTGGTAGTCGAACGGAGTCGCACAATCGGGATTGGCGCATGTCGAGAACATTACCCCGCTCCTTTTCCTGGACTCGACGACAGACGAGCCAGGAAAGATTTGAGGACATCTACCCAGCTCGTTCATCGTAGTGCGTGACGCCGAATTCAAGAAACAATAGCGAGGGCGAGCGCGTTTGGCGCTCGCCCTCTGCTTGCCACTGCCACTTCGCCGATTCTATTCGCTCACGGCTTGGCTGCGAGCGAAGGCCTCATGACTTGGTCGTAAGCACCGGGCACTTCGCCGCACTGATCACCCGATATGCTTTGGTGTGGGACACGTGGCCCGCAAGGCCCTTGCGAGGCTTGGCACCCATGACGATCAGGTCCGCTTTCTCTGCAAAGCGGAGGATTTCCTCCACGGGCTCGCCGATGATCATGAAGAATTCAGGTTTGTATTCCAGGTTTGCCTTGGCCGGCACGAGCTCTTTCAATTGTCGAACGACCCAGTTGCGCCGGTTTGTGACGGCTTCCTCGGAAAATTCTTCCACATAGGGCACCACGTTCAGAAGCGTGATGTGAGCGTGATGCTCCTGAGCGAGTGCGAATGCGTAGGCCGCTTCGCGGTCGACGCCGGGGCCAAAATCGGTGGCGAACAAGATGTTCTTGAATTCGGTTTTGCCCAGGGATTCGTCTTTGGCATGGGGTCCGACGGTGAGGACGGGAATGCGCGCCTGCCGGAAGGCTTCTTCAGCTCCGGAACCGAATACGATAGTCTTGACGCCGCTGAGGCCACGGGTGCCAAGAACGAGCAGATCAATCTTGTATTCGTTAATGAGCGAATCGAGGGTGGGCCAGAATGCGCCCTCCGCGATGTTGGTGTGGTATTCGATTCCGTGGAGGCCGCCGGACTCAACGATCTTGGCGAAGTTCTCTTCGGCTTCACCTCGGCTCGTGTCGAGGGTTTTGGCGGCGATTTCGGGCGCAATCATCGGATACCCATCCAGGGTGATGACGTGGCTGAGATAAATCTTAGAGCCGAAGCGGCGGGCAATTGAGATCGCGTACTCAAGCGCGCGTTCGGACGCGGGCGAAAAGTCCGTAGCGACCATGATCTTTGAGAAAGAAAGTTGCGCCGCGGGAGAAGTGACTCTTGCAGGCGCTGCTGCTACTGCAGGTCCTGGAAACATTTGAACCTCCTCTACATCTGAAAATGTATAGCTAGGGCCATCGTGCTAAATCCACCACCACGCTAATCCTGGTCGATCTTATGTGCTGTGACACTCGTCACGGTTCAATGCGGCGTGAGTCACAAGAGCCGCCTGGGTGGCTGCCCGTTTTTTCCCCTCGCTTGGCTGAAAGGTAGCGACAGCTTTGCCTTATCGCGGGCCTGAGATAGAATCCGGTGGCACCCGGAAAATAGGCGTTCATAGCGGAGGCGTACGTCCGAAAGGAACGATTTGTTCCTATAGCAAGCGGGTGCACGAGTCATTGGGAGCTATAGCTTGCCGAAACCCCGTCCGGCGGCTCCGGACTTTCGGACGCTTTTTGAGTCCGTTCCAGGTCTGTACCTCGTTTTGACGCCCGACCTCACCATCGTCGCTGCCAGCGATGCCTATCTCCGCGCCACGATGACTCAGCGCGAGGAAATCCGGGGCCGCGGAATCTTCGACGTCTTTCCGGATAACCCGGACGATCCAGCTGCTACCGGGGTAAGCAATCTGCGAGCGTCGCTGCAGCGAGTGCTGCAGGGTAAGGTGGCCGATACCATGGCCGTGCAGAAGTACGACATTCGCAAGCCGCAGTCGGAGGGCGGCGCTTTCGAGGAGCGACATTGGAGTCCGGTGAACACTCCCATTTTGGGGCCGGATCAAGAGGTTGCATACATCATCCATCGCGTCGAGGACGTAACCGATTTCATTCGCCTCAGTCATCAAGAGGCCCAACAGCAAAAGCTGACGGAGGAATTGCGCACAAGAGCCGGACAAATGGAAACTGAGATTTTTTCGCGGGCACGAGAAGTCCAGGAAGCTAACCAGCGACTGGAACGCGCCTATCATGAATTGGCGCGCAACGAAGCCCGGTTTCGATCCCTTGTTGCGGGCGTAAAGGACTATGCGATCTTCATGCTCGATCCCCAAGGCCGAGTGTCCACTTGGAACGCCGGCGCGCAACGAATCAAGGGCTACAGCGGAGAGGAGATTATCGGTGAGCACTTCTCGCGGTTCTACACGAAAGAAGACATCGAGCACGGAAAGCCCGAACAGGAACTAAAGATAGCCGCGTCCGAGGGGCGGATGGAAGAAGAAGGTTGGCGCGTCCGCAAGGATGGCTCCCTCTTCTGGGCCAATGTGCTCATCACGGCCATCCGCGATAAGGACGGCGAGCTGCTGGGGTTTTCGAAGGTCACGCGCGACATTACGGAACGCAAGAAATTGGACGAAGCGCTGCACCTGAGCGAACAGCGCTTTCGAACCCTTTTCGAATTCTCGCCCGACGCGATTCTCGCCACCAACCAAGATGGGGAAATCACCGAAGCAAATTCGCAAGTGGAACAAATTTTCGGCTACAGCAAAGACGAGTTGTTGGGCCAGAAGATTGAAATCCTGATCCCCGAGCGGTTCCGGACCGCCCACCCGAACCATCGGAAAGAATATAACGAACAGCCTCGGACGCGACCGATGGGAATCGGCCTGGAGCTTCGCGCAAGACGCAAAGATGGCACGGAGTTTCCGGTCGACATCATGCTCAGCACCGTGCAGACCGGAACGAACAAAGCGGTGCTAAGTGTGATCCGCGACCTCTCTGAAAAAGCCCGAATCGAAGAGGAATTGGAGCGCAGAGAGCGTGAAAAACACTACCTCGAAGAGGAGCTTAATACCGAGCACAGGTTCGAAGACATAATCGGAGAGAGCGCAGCTCTGAAAAGAGTCTTGAAGCAGGTCGAGACGGTTGCCGCTACCGACGTGACCGTGCTCATCCTTGGTGAAACCGGAACAGGAAAGGATTTGATTGCGCGGGCCATTCATCAGCTCAGTCCGCGGCACTCGCGCACGCTGGTGAAGTTGAATTGCGCGGCGATTCCCACCGGCTTGCTCGAAAGCGAACTCTTCGGGCACGAAAAGGGCGCTTTCACCGGAGCGCTTTCGCAGAAAATCGGCCGCCTGGAACTCGCGCATCAGGGTTCGCTGTTTCTCGACGAAATCGGGGACCTTCCGGCAGAGCTTCAGCCTAAAATCTTGCGAGCGCTCCAGGAAAAAGAGTTTGAGCGGCTGGGCAGCTCCCGCACCATTCTTGTCGATATCCGGCTCATCGCTGCAACCAACCGAAATTTGGAAAAGATGGTAGCCGACCGGGAATTTCGAAGCGATCTCTACTACCGTCTCAGAGTCTTTCCGATCTCAATGCCGGCATTGCGCGAGCGCCGGGAGGATATCCCCCTCCTCGTGCGCTACTTCGTCAACAAGCACTCGCGGCGCATGGATAAGCATATCGAGTCCATTCCCTCCGAGGTGATGAAAGCCCTCACCAAATGGGAGTGGCCGGGTAACATTCGAGAACTCGAGAACTTCATCGAGCGCGCTGTGATTCTCTCGAAGGGTCCCGACCTCCGCGTCCCGTTCGGGGAGCTCGAGATGCTGCCTGATAGTTCCCAGAAAGACGACGCCACGCTCCAAGCCACCGAGCGGGACTATATCCTCCGCATCCTTCGGGAAACCAAAGGCTTGATCGCGGGACCCAAGGGAGCCGCGGCACGCCTCGGCCTGAAACGGACAACACTGAACTCGAAGCTCAAAAAGCTGGGGATCGAGCGCGACGACTATATCTAGTCTGGCTGACGATATCTCGTCAGTGCGCTTCGTCACGCTTGCGTGTGTTGCTAATCACTCCCCAACGTGGCGGACTATAACTCCTTCACCCACAGCAAATTTCTCCACTTCTGCACCGTTATTTGTTTTGGCTCCCTGCGTGCCATAAGGAAACACGTGGCGCAGGAGAGCCAAGGTCACGCTGAGAATCACAGTTCAAACGGAGCCACAAGCCACGACGTTAAAGCTCGAAGGAAGAGTCGTGGGGCCATGGGCGAGCGAACTAGATCGCACTTGGCGGCCGCTGGCTGCCTCGCTGGGGACAAAAAAATTGGTGGTCGACCTTTGTGGGGTCACGCACGCGGATCTGGAGGGAAGGCGAACACTTGCGGATATTCATAGGGCGACCGGCGCAGAGTTTGCAGCTGACACGCCAATGACCAAGTACTTTGCAGCAGAAGCACAGCGCAAGACGAAGAAAGATACGGAAGGGGAGAAATGAAAATGCGAGGACCTTACGGATTCGAAATGAGCGAAAATTGCCAGTCGTGCAAACTGCGGAAGAGCAGTTTCTTCTGCCAACTCACGCCCAAAGCCACGACGGACTTCGACGCCGTCAAGTCCACCTCAGCATACCCTGAGGGCGCAATCTTGTTTCTTGAGAAGCAGGATCCGCGCGGTGTCTTTCTCCTCTGTGAAGGCGAAGTCAAGCTTACGATCAGTTCGAGCGAAGGAAAGACGCTTATTCTGAGAATTGCCAAACCGGGGGAAATTCTGGGCCTGATGGCCGCTCTCTCAGGGAAGCCATACGAGGTTACAGCCGAAACTATTCGTCCATCCCAGATCGCCCACGTTCGCCGTGACGATTTCGTCCGGTTCGTCGCCCAGTATCCAGAGGCCGCGCAGGGAATCGTCAAGCAGCTGAGCTCAAACTACCACGGAGCTTGCGAGCAGCTTCGAACCGTCGGACTCTCAATGTCCGCACCCGAAAAGCTTGCAAGACTCTTACTGGAGTGGTCCGCTGGAGCCGAGGAGACGAAGCTTGGCACTCAGATCACGATTCGTCTGACGCACGAAGAAATCGCGGAGTTCATCGGTAGCACACGCGAGACAGTCACTCGAACGCTGAGTGATTTCAAGAGCCGCCACCTGGTGACTACCAAAGGTTCTACTCTGTCGATTCCGAGCCGCGCCGCTCTCGAGAATTTCGTCACGGCCTGACCGCCGCGCGCCAGCTTTATCGTTGTACTCGTGAGTTTGGCCTGGTCGCGCCGCCCTAAGCGGACCGTTAGGGACCGGCGCTGCGCGTGCGACAACTCTCCTAAACAAATAAGTATCAGCGACGGCCTTCTTTTGCTTTGTGACACACATCACGTCGACAAGTGATGTGCATTCCATACAACGAATCGTCGGGGATTTATCGTTTAGGTGTGTTCACGTTGGCGAGATTTGAAATGATGTGCCCCGTCTCAGGCAGAAGTATGCACGTCGCAATTAAGGGATTCCTAACGATAGGCCTGGCCATTCCTTTGATTCTGCGAGTTTATGTAATTCGGGAGTTTATCGCCAGATTCTAGAAGCGAATTGGGAAAGGAGAAAACAATGAGGCCCGAAAACGAGTTGCAGAGGCGGTACGTAATGGACGAACTTGCGTGGGAACCAAGCGTGAATATGGCGGACATCGGCATCTCAGTCGACTCCAGTGTTGTGACTCTCACCGGCACGGTCGACAGCTACCCACAAAAGTGGGCAGCCGAGCGTGCGACGGAACGAGTGAAGGGAGTCAAAGCGGTGGCGAACGAAATCGAAGTCAGGCTTCCCGGAGAGTGGGAGCGCACTGACTCCGACATCGCGCGCGCCGCCGTGAATGTGCTGGAGTGGAATGCTCTGGTACCACAGGACCGCGTTCAAGTCCTCGTAGACAAGGGATGGATCACCCTCGACGGCTCGGTGGAGTTTCACTACCAGAAGACCGAAGCCGAGAGGGCCATTCGCAGTTTGCTCGGTGTAAAAGGCGTGGTGAACCGCATCAATCTGAAGCCAGCCGTCTCACCGGCAGATGTTAAGAACCAAATCGTTGAGGCGCTGGAACGTGCTGCCGAAGTGGATGCCAAACGGATCTGCGTCGGAGCGGTGAATGGCAAAGTGATCCTAAAAGGGAGCGTAAAGTCTTGGGTCGAACGCGAAGAAGCCGAACGAGCCGCGTGGGCCGCACCAGGCGTTTCCGAGGTTGAGAATTACATCGAGATCGCCTAGGCGTTTTTTCGGAGACCACAGTCAGCGAGTAGTTCTGTCGGGGACTTCTGCGTCGCAGGAGACTCACGCGCCACGATTACGATACGATCGGGAACTCTTTTTGCGGGTTGCCGCAAGAATCGCAGTGAGTGCCGTTCTCGGCTGTACTGCCACAGAGGGTCTTTATTTGGTTGATAACTTCAGATCGCACGGCCCGATTCGTGACCGGATTATCGACGTACTGACCTTTCCTGGAATTGTGATTACGCGCCTTTTCGATCTGGTGAGCATTCACGCACGGAGCGGAAGTTCCGAGATTTGGTGGGCCTTCTTCTCCAGCAATTCGTTTTTCTATGCTGTCGTCTGCTACTTTGTTCTCGACGCCTTGCACCTCCCTCCAGAGCACAGCGAATTTTGAATTGGCGGGTGAGCCTGTAAGCCGGATTCTGTGTGCTGCGTCTCGTCGCTAACTTGCGTTAGTGGCGATTGGCGCTCCCGGCACCGTGTTTAGGCGGGGCCAGGACTAAACCGACGCAGCGCGATGATCATTCCTCTAGGTCCCGGATCGCTCCGGGACTCAAGCAGCCTACCCGAGGGTCAGAGCGCCGCGTTCTTGCGAACGCGATACATACGGGCCGGGCCAGCCCTCCCCTCCTATTTGGCCTTGCTCCACGCGGGGTTTTCCGTGCCCCGAGTGTCGCCACCCGGGCGGTGGGCTCTTACCCCACCTTTTCACCCTTGCCAAATGCGCTCGACCGAAAGAGGCGAGCCCGCGGTTTTGCCGTGGGCCTGCCGCAGGGTGCGAATCACACCGGCGGTATATTTTCTGTGGCACTTTCCGTGGCCGCGACTTCGCGTTTCGCCTTCGCGGAACGCGCGACGCAACCCCCTGGCGTTACCAGGCGCGTTGCCCTTTCGCCGCGGCTCTTGCGAGGTAGCGGCGATGGGAGTCCGGACTTTCCTCCCGCTGGCCCTTTCCATCTTGCGATGAATTTGGCCAACCGGCGATCATCCAACTCACCCGCCCAGATAATTATAAAGCATGTACGCCCAGGCTGCGATGGAAATGGACTGGAATTGCCGTCGGTCGAGCGGGCACGGCATGCCGGGCTCCTACTGACACAGACGGCGACGTGAAAGACACTTGTTGCGCAAGAAGGACCTTTGCCGAGGAAGGTATCGCTGCTAGTGCGACGGGAGGAGTTTTTCGAAGGCGGCTTCGTCGAGGATGGGAACGCCGAGGGTCTTGGCTTT
>Ga0210394_10001687_pt1 | contig 33734 bp, 28 predicted proteins | sample IncBWC12MmetaG_FD_160121 | JGI IMG/M metagenome (GOLD analysis project Ga0210394, IMG submission 160121) | Forest soil microbial communities from Barre Woods Harvard Forest LTER site, Petersham, Massachusetts, United States - Inc-BW-C-12-M | ecosystem: Environmental > Terrestrial > Soil >... | reverse complement strand
GCGGCACCGGCTCCTACTCTGTCGGCCAGGTGCACGTACTGCTCATCGAGGACGACAGTGAGGCCGCGCGCTTTCTGGTCAAAGGCCTGCGCGAGAGCGGCTACGGTGTCGATCATGCCGCCGACGGGCGCGAAGGGCTGGCGCGCGCCACCGAGGGGCAGTTCGACCTCATCGTGACCGACCGCATGCTGCCGCACATCGACGGGCTTGCGATCATCGAGCTGCTGCGGGCCAAGGGTATCCTGACTCCGGTACTGGTGCTGTCCGCGCTCGGCAGCGTCGACGACCGCATCCGCGGGCTCAAGGCCGGTGGCGACGACTATCTCACCAAGCCGTTCGCGTTCGCGGAGCTGCTGGCGCGCATCGAAGCGCTGCTGCGCCGGGGCGCCGCGGCACCGCACACCACGCGCCTGAAGGTGGAGGACCTCGAGTTCGACCTGCTGGCGCGGCGGGTGACGCGCGGCGGGCGCGCGGTGGAGCTCACGGCGCGGGAGCTTAAGCTGCTGGAATTTCTCATGCGCCGCGCCGGACAGGTGGTGACGCGCACCATGCTGCTCGAGGGCGTATGGGATCTGCACTTCGACCCGCAGAGCAATCTCATCGACGTACACATCAGCCGGCTGCGGCAGGCGATTGATCGCGGCACCGACCACCCGCTGATCCACACCGTGCGCGGCTCGGGCTACGTGCTGCGCACCGACACCTAGCGCGTGCGGCTGGACCTGTTCAATACCACAGCCTTCCGCCTGTCGGTGGGCTACACACTGCTGCTGACGCTCGCGGTCAGCGTAACGCTCGGCAGCGCCTACCTGCTCACCGAAAGGCTGATCACCGACGAGGTGGACCTGATCATCGACACGGAGCTGCAGAGCCTCGAGGAGAAGTTCGCGCGCAGCGGCGTGCCGGGCGTCAGCGACGAGATCAACCTGCGCATCGAGCGCTGGGGCCGCATCGGGGCCGTCTACATGATCGCCGACGCCAACTTCGAGCGCATCGCCGGCAACGTGACCCATTGGCCGTTCGACGGCATGCCGGCGGAGCGCTGGCCGGAATTCGAGATCGCCACCATCGAGCCGGGACGCCGCGCGGTGCACCCGGTGCGCGCCGCGGTGCGCACGCTTGCGGGCGGGGATCTGCTGCTGGTGGGAACGGATATCTCACAGGGGCGGCGCTTTGCCGAGAAGTTCCGCGTCGCCACGCTGTGGGGCATCGGCCTGTCGACGCTGGCGGCGGCGCTGGCCGGTTTCTGGTTCAGCTACAAGCTGGCGCGGCGGGTGGGCGAGGTGACCAGCACCTGCCAGCGCATCATGGCCGGTGAGACCGGGCGGCGGCTGCCGCTGGCGGGCGCCAATGACGAGTTCGACGCGCTGGCGGTGTCCGTCAACCGGGTGCTCGATCGTCTCGAGGAGCAGGCCGTCACGCTGCGCGCGACGTTCGACAGCACCGCGCACGATCTGCGCGCGCCGTTGCACCGGCTGCGCACCCGCATGGACGCGCTGCTGCTGCGCTCACCGGCGCTCGAGCCGGCCGTGCACGAGTCGATCGAGCTGGCATTGCGGGAAGTCGATCACCTGCAGCGCACTCTTGCCACGCTGCTGCAGATCGCACTCGCCGAATCCGGCGCGCCGCTCGCTTCCGCGGCGTCGGTGGACGTCGGCGATCTGGCCGCCGAACTGGTCGAGCTGTTCGAGCCGGTCGCCGCAGCGCAGGGCCTGCAGCTTGCCTGCCGGCATGACACCCGGGCCATCGTGCAGGGCAATCGCCAGTTGCTCGCGCAACTGCTCACCAATCTCATCGAGAACGGACTGAAGTACGTGCCTGCGGGCGGGCGCATCGAGGTCGCCGTGCAGCGCTTGAGTGATTGCGTACGGCTCACTGTCAGCGACGACGGTCCGGGCATCGCCACCCAGGACCGGGTGCGCGCCGTGCAACCGTTCGTGCGCTTCGGGCCGACCGCCAAGCAGGAAGGCAGCGGCCTGGGCCTGAGTCTGGTCGCGGCCATTGCGCGCCTGCACCGCGGGCGGCTGGAGCTGCAGAGCAACGACCCGGGTCTCAAAGTGGTGGTCGAGCTGCCCGCCTAGAGTTAAGACCGACGTCCCCGCTGCGCTGCGGTGCGCGCCGCCGCTTCAGGGACTCTTGCCGCCCCGGCAGTCCTTCACGAACTGCGCGCGCGCCGGCCCGGTGAGCTTCTTCGCGTCCGCCTGCTTGTTGCAGACCTTGAGCGAGGCATGCTTCACCGGCGTCGCCGACGGCGCCGCGGGCGTAGCGGCGGCAACGGCGGCGCCGCAACCCACGATGGCGATGGCGGTGAATGCGGTGATGATCTTCATGCGCGCTTTCCTCACGTGTACGACTGGCGACTAGCGCAGAAGTTAGAGGGCTTAGGCCTCACGCCGCAATGAACGCCGCATTAAGAAATCTTCATGCGCGGCGCTCGGGCGCCAGAATCGGGCCTGGGTGGCGGACCAAGGGGCCGGGGCGGCCGCAATGCCCGGGCGCGTCGCCCTCAGGCGTCCTTGTCGTGCTCGATGAGCGCGTAGGCCGAGTGGTTGTGGATGGACTCGAAATTCTCCGATTCCACCACGTACGCGGCGACGCGCTCGTCGCCGTTGAGCCGGGTCGCAACGTCGCGCACCATATCCTCGACGAACTTCGGGTTGTCATAGGCGCGTTCGGTCACGTACTTCTCGTCGGGGCGCTTGAGAATTCCGTACAGCTCGCACGAGGCCTCGCTCTCGGCGATCTCGATGAGCTCCTCGATCCACATGTGGCTGCGCAGCTTCGCGGTGATGGTCACGTGCGAGCGCTGGTTATGGGCGCCATAGTCGGAAATGTTCTTCGAGCACGGGCACAGGCTGGTGACCGGCACGGACACCCGCACCCACATCTCGGTGTGGCCGTGCCGGTGTTCGCCGATGAGGCTGGCGCGGTAGTCCATCAGGCTCTCGACGGCGGAGATCGGCGCGCGCTTCATGACGAAGAACGGGAAGCTCATCTCGATGTGCCCGGTGTCGGCCTCAAGGCGCTCGCTCATGGTGCGCAGCATGCCGCGAAACGACTCCACCGAGATCTCGCGCTCGCCGTGCAGGATTTCCACGAAGCGCGACATATGCGTGCCCTTGAAGTTGTGCGGCAGGCTCACGTACATGTTGAAGCTGGCGATCGTGTGCTGCTCGCCCGCGGATCGATCCTTGACCCGCACCGGATGGCTGATGTCCTTGATGCCCACGCGGTTGATGGGCAGTTCGCGCGTGTCGGGGCGTGCCTGCACGTCCTCGACCTCGGGGACGGCAGTGCGCGCGAGCTTGGCGGTGGCGAGCGGAGGAGTCATGATGCAAAAGCCTACAGCAAACGCCCGGATAGTTGCATTGTTGGTGGCGCGGCAGTGCCGCGGAATACCTCTTATTAGGTACGGCGCGCTTGGGTGAGCTCCGGGTGAGCGGCTGCGCCGGCGGCGCCCGCCTGGCGCTGTTGGCCGGGGCGGGCCGAGAGCTTTTACGCCCCGCCGGCGGAACGCAGGCGTTGCTGCGGCTGCCGGGCCCACCAGCGCTCGATGCTGGCGCTGAGGCCCGCCGCATCGAGTCCTGCGGCCGCCAGGCACCCCTCGCGCGAGCCGTGTTCGATGAAGCGGTCGGGAATACCGAGCTGCAGCAGCGGGATCTGCAGACCTTCCGCGGCGAGCAGCTCACCGACCGCGGAGCCCGCCCCGCCGCGCGTGGCGTTCTCCTCGAGGGTCACGAGCGCGCGATGCCGTGCGGCGAGCGTGACAATCAGGTCCTCGTCGAGCGGCTTGACGAAGCGCATGTTGACGAGCGTGGCGTCGAGGGCTTCGGCGATCGGCTGGGCCGGCGTCACCAGCGCGCCGAACGCCAGCAGCGCCAGCCCGCTCTTGCCCTCGCGCCGCAGCTGCGCCTTGCCGACCGGCAGCGCGCTAAGCTCCGCGGTCACCGCCGCTCCAGGACCTGCGCCGCGCGGATAGCGCACGATTGCCGGGGCGTTGAGCGTGCTCGCGGTGTACAGCAGCTGCCGGCACTCGTTCTCGTCCGCCGGCGCCATGATCACCGTGTTGGGAATGCAGCGCAGGTAGGACAGATCGTAGCTGCCCTGATGAGTCGCGCCATCGCTGCCGACGAGGCCGGCGCGATCCACCGCAAACACGACCGGCAGGTTCTGCAGCGCCACGTCGTGAATGAGCTGATCGTAGGCGCGCTGCAGGAACGTCGAGTAGATCGCGACCACCGGCCTCAGGCCGTCTGCGGCCATCCCCGCGGCGAAGGTCACCGCGTGCTGCTCGGCGATCGCGACGTCGAAATAGCGATCGGGGAACCGTTTGGAGAACTCGACCAGGCCGGAGCCCTCGCGCATCGCCGGCGTGATCGCAATGATGCGCGGATCGCGCTCCGCCATGTCGCACAGCCATTGGCCGAAGACCTGCGAGTAAGTGGGACCGGCGCTCTTCTCCTTGAAGATCGTGCCGCTCACCGGGTCGAACGGCCCCGGCCCATGCCACTTGATCGGGTCGGCTTCGGCGGGTGCGTAGCCTTTGCCCTTGCGCGTCACGACGTGCAGGAACTGCGGTCCGCGCAGCTTGCGGATGTTGCGCAGCGTGCTGACCAGCGCCTTGACGTCGTGACCGTCCATGGGCCCGATGTAGTTGAACCCCATCTCTTCGAACAACGTGCCGGGCAGCACCATGCCCTTCAGGTGTTCCTCCGAGCGGCGCGCGAGCTCCCACACCGTGGGCATCTGCCGCAGCACTTTCTTGCCGCCCTCGCGCAGGTGCGCGTACACCCGGCCCGAGAGCGCGCGCGCGAAGTGATTGGAAAGGGCGCCGACGTTCTCCGAGATCGACATGTCGTTATCGTTGAGGATCACCAGCAGGTCCGCGGGCAGTGAGCCGGCGTGGTTCAGCGCCTCGAACGCCATGCCCGCCGTCATGGCGCCATCGCCGATGACCGCCACCACGCGGCGATCCTCGCCGGCGCGCGCCGCCGCCACCGCCATGCCCAACGCTGCGCTGATCGAGGTGCTCGAGTGTCCGACTCCGAACGTGTCGTACTCGCTCTCGTGGCGCGCCGGAAAGGGCGCCAGGCCCCCGTCCTGCTTGATGGTGTGCAGGCGATCGCGCCGCCCGGTCAGCACCTTGTGCGGGTATGCCTGATGGCCCACATCCCACACCAGACGGTCGCGCGGCGTGTCGAACACGTAGTGCAGGGCGATGGTGAGCTCGACCGTGCCCAGACCTGCGGCAAAGTGACCGCCGCGGGTGCTGACACTGTGGATCAGGAACTCGCGCAGCTCAGCGGCAAGCGCCGCGAGCTTGCCTAGCGGCAGGCGGCGCATGTCTGCCGGCGACTCGATCGCGCACAGCAGCGGGTAGTTGTCGGGCGGTGAGCTCATCGCAGCATCAGTGTACACGGGCGGCCGCGCGGGGCCGACAGCGGAGCGCGGCGCTAAGCGCCGGTGCCCAGGCGCCGCGGCGTGCAGGCGCGCTCAAGTGGCGCGATTGACGACGAAATCGGCCAGTTGCGCGAGCGCCGCGCCGCGTTCCCCCAGGGGCTCGAGCGCCGCGATCGCCGCGTCGCGCAACCGGTCGGCACGCACGCGCGAGGCTGCAAGCCCCACGGTGCTGGGATGGGTGGGCTTGGCGAGCGCGGCGTCGGCGCCGGTGGACTTGCCGAGCAGCGCCGGGTCACCCTGGACGTCGAGAATGTCATCCTGGATCTGGAACGCGAGCCCGATCTCGGCGCCGAAGTGCTGCAGGGCTGCCAGCTCACGGCCGCCGCTCACACCGGCCGCCAGGGCTCCGAGCAACACGCTGCACTGGATGAGCGCGCCGGTCTTGCGACGGTGCATGTTCTCGACGGCGCCGATCGACAGCTTCTGTCCCACGGCGGCCAGATCGACCGCCTGGCCGCCCGCCATGCCCCCGGTGCCGGTGGCGCGGACGAGGACGCGCAGCATCTCGAGGCGCACTTCGGCGCTCACGCCGTCCATCGGCTCGTTCGCGAGCACCGCAAAGCCGAGTGCCTGCAGCGCATCGCCCACCAGAATCGCGGTCGCTTCATCGTAGGCGCGATGACAGGTCGGTCGGCCGCGCCGCATATCGTCATCGTCCATCGCGGGCAGGTCATCGTGCACCAGGCTGTAGACATGGATCAGTTCAACGGCGGCCGCGGGCGTGTCGAGTCGCGCGAGCGGCGCGCCGAGTGACTCGCCGGTGAGGTATACCAGCGTCGGTCGCAAACGTTTGCCCGCGCCCAGGACGCTGTAGCGCATCGCCTCGCGCAGGCGTTGCGTACCCGGATCGGGCAGCGCGAGGGCGCGCTCGAGCACACCCTCGATACGCGCCTGGCAGGCGAGGACCCGCGCGGCGAAATCGGCGGCCCGCGGCGCATCGCGTACCTGTGCGTCCATGACCTGTGCGTCCATCACTCCGGGTCCGGAGCCGCGGCCGCAGCCTCGTCCCCGGGCTCCTCGAACGGCTCGATCCCGGCTCCGGGCTGACCGCTGCGCTTCAGGAGGATCTCGACCTTCTGCTGCGCGCCCTGCAGCGATGCCTGGCAGTGGCGCGTGAGCGCGACGCCGCGCTCGAAGATCTTCAGCGCCTCATCGAGCGGCAGATCGCCGCGCTCGAGACGCTCGACCAGGCCTTCGAGCTCCGCAAGCGCCTGCTCGAAGTCGGGGCCTTTGCTGTTACGCGTCAAATCGGGTCGCTCCTGCGAGGCTGAAGCGGGAGGTAAGCCCAGGGCGCGCAACGTTACACAGCGCGGTGCGAGGGTCAACGCGGGGTTGACGTCGCTTGCGCTGCGGCGATACAGTCGCACGCCTAGGTTAGACCGAGTCTAAGCGAGGAGCGTTATGAATCTCAAAGGCAGCAAGACGGAGCGGAATCTCAAGGATGCGTTCGCCGGGGAATCGCAAGCCAACCGGCGTTACCTGTATTTCGCACAGAAGGCCGACGTCGAAGGGTTCAACGACGTTTCGGCGGTGTTTCGCTCCACCGCCGAAGGCGAGACCGGCCACGCTCACGGGCACCTCGAGTACCTGGAGGCGGTGGGTGATCCGGCAACGGGACTGCCTATCGGGGAGACCCGGCTCAATCTCAAGGCCGCCATCGCCGGTGAGACCCATGAGTACACAGACATGTACCCCGGCATGGCGAAAGCTGCCCGCGAGGAAGGTTTCGGGGAAATCGCCGATTGGTTCGAGACGCTGGCGAAGGCCGAGCGCTCGCATGCCAATCGCTTCCAGAAAGCCCTGGACGCTATCTAAGCTCGCACCCGGTCCGCGCGAACCGCGGCGGTATTTGTGCCCGAGAGTCTGACGCGCGCATGAGCCCTACGGCGCCGCGCTCAGGTTCCGCCACGGGCGGACGCGAGGGAAGCCTGGAGCCTCCCACCCGGCACCCGCTGCAGTGGCGCGACCCGCAGTTCTACGACGTCACCGCGCTCGAGACGGAACTCGAGCGCGTGTTCGACATCTGCCACGGCTGCCGTCGCTGCTTCAGCCTGTGCAACGCCTTTCCGACGCTGTTCGACGCCGTGGATGCCTCGCCTCACGGGGAAGTTGCCGGCGTGGAGCGGCAGGTGTTCTGGCAGGTCGTGGATCACTGCTACCTGTGCGACATGTGCTTCATGACGAAGTGCCCGTACGTGCCGCCGCATCCCTGGAACGTCGACTTTCCGCATCTGATGCTGCGGGCGAAAGCGGTGCGCGCGCGCACCGCGGGCTTCACGCTGCGCGAGCGCGCACTCGCCGCCACCGATACAGTCGGCAGGCTCGCCGGAATTCCGGTGGTAGTGGAGCTGGTGAACGCGGTCAATCGCACGGCGGCCGGCCGGGTGCTGCTGGAGAAGACTCTCGGCGTCGACCGTACGGCGCCGCTGCCGCAGTACCACGCGCGTAGCGCGCGCCAACGCCTCGCGCATCTTGGCACCACGCAGCGCGCCGCCGGCGCGCACGGCGCGCAGGCGACGGCGGGGACCACCGGGCGGGTGGCCCTGTTCACGAGCTGTTACGGCAACCGCAACGAGCCGGCGCTCGCCGAGGACCTGGTCGCGGTGTTCGCGCACAACGGCATCGAAATCACGCTGGTGGCGCAGGAGCGCTGTTGTGGGATGCCGCGCCTCGAGCTCGGCGACCTGCGGGCGGTCGCGCGGCTCAAGGCGTACAACATCCCGCAGCTGGCGCAGGCCGTCGACGCCGGCTACGACCTCGTGGCGCCGATCCCCTCGTGCGTGCTCATGTTCAAGCAGGAGCTGCCGCTCATGTACCCCGAGGACCCGGAAGTGCGCCAGGTCGCCGCGCACATGTTCGACCCGTTCGAATATCTCATGCTGCGCCACGACGCGGGGCTGCTGCGCACCGACTTCAAGGTAGCGCTCGGCAAGGTGAGCTACCACGTCCCCTGTCACCTGCGGGTGCAGAACATCGGGCTCAAGACGCGCGATCTCATGAGGCTCGTGCCAGGCACCAGCCTCGACACCATCGAGCGCTGCTCGGGGCATAACGGCACCTACGGCGTGAAGCGCGAGTTTCGCGCCGCTTCGGTCCGGATCGGGCGCGCGGTGGTGCAGCGGGTCGAGAGCGCGCAGGCCGATCACTACGCCAGCGACTGCCCCATGGCGGGGCAGCAGATCGCGAGCGGCCTCACGCAGCCGCGTGCACCCGAGCATCCGCTGCGGCTGCTGCGGATTGCGTACGGCATCGAACGCCCCGACGGAGGCTGACATGGACAAGCTTGCGGCCACCGACCTCATGCCGCTCGAGCAGTACGCCCGGGAGCGGCCGGCATTTCGCACGCGGGTGATGCGCCACAAGGGCGAGCGGCAGCTCGCGGTCGGGCCGAACGCCACCTGGTGCTTCGAGGATCGACTCACGGTGCAATATCAGGTGCAGGAGATGCTGCGCACCGAGCGTATCTTCGAGGCGCCGGCCATCGCGGATGAGCTCGGCGCCTACAACCCGCTGATCCCGGACGGCAGCAACTGGAAGGTGACGCTGCTGATCGAGTTCGTGCAACCCGCGGAGCGAGCGCGGGCGCTGGCGCGCCTGAAGGGTATCGAGGATCGCTGCTGGGTGGAGGTGGCCGGTCACCCGCGCGTGTTCGCCATTGCGGACGAGGATCTGGAGCGCGAGAACGAGGAGAAGACCTCGGCGGTGCATTTTCTGCGCTTCGAGCTGGACCCCGGCATGATCGCCAGCCTGCGCCTTGGGGCGGCGCTCGGCGCCGGCATCGATCACGAGCACTATCGGCACGCCGTGCACCCAGTGCCGGCGTCGACACGCCTCGCCCTGATGGCCGACTTCCGCTAGAGCCAAGTCGGGGCTCTGCTAAGATCGCGCCGCGCCCAAGCGGCGCTCAACCACGGATGAGCCACGCAGCCGGATGACTCCGTCGTACACCGCCTCCGATATCGAGGTCCTGAGCGGCCTCGAGCCCGTCCGGCGACGGCCGGGCATGTACACCCACACGCAGCGGCCCAATCACCTCGCGCACGAAGTCATCGACAACAGCGTCGACGAGGCGATCGCCGGTTACTGCAAGCAGATCGACGTCACGCTCTTCAAGGACGGCTCGCTGCAGGTGGAGGACGACGGCCGCGGCATGCCGGTCGACATCCATCCCAAGGAAAAGGTGAGTGGTGCCGTGCTGATACTCACGCGCCTGCACGCCGGCGCCAAATTCTCCGACAAGAACTACCAGTTCTCCGGCGGCCTGCACGGCGTCGGCGTCTCGGTCGTCAACGCGCTCTCCAAGCACCTCGAGTGCTGGATCAAGCGCGGCGGCAAGGAATACAACATCGGCTTCAAGGACGGCAAGGTCAGCTCCAAGCTCGAGGAGATCGGCGCCGTCGGCCAGCGCAACAGCGGCACCCGCCTGCGCTTCTGGCCGGATGCGAAGTTCTTCGACAGCGACGAGTTCTCCGTGCCGCAGCTCAAGCACACCCTCAAGGCGAAGGCGGTGTTGTGCCCGGGCCTGCGCATCACCTTCAAGAACGAGGTGAGCGGCGAGAAAGACGAGTGGTTCTACACCGGGGACCTCGCCGCCTATCTCGTCGAGGAACTCGGCAAGCACGAGCGTATTCCGGCCGAGCCGATCACCGGCACGCGCGAGGGCGATGACGACGCGGTGAACTACGCGCTGTGCTGGGCGCCGGATGCGGAAAACCCGATCGGCGAGAGTTACGTCAACCTGATCCCCACCATCGAAGGCGGCACCCATGTGAATGGGCTGCGCGCGGGCGTGGCGCAGGCGGTGCGCGAGTTCTGCGAGTTCCGTGCTCTGGTACCGCGCGGCATCAAGCTCACTCCCGAGGACGTGTGGGACAAGGCGAACTACGTGCTGTCGGTGAAGATCCACGAGCCGCAGTTCGCCGGGCAAATGAAGGAGCGGCTCGGCTCGCGCGACGCCGCCGCGCTCGTCGAGGGGTTCGTGCGCGACTCGATGGCGCTGTGGCTCAACCGCCATCCGGATGCCGGCGAGCGCATCGCGCAGTTTGCGATTGCCAACGCGCAGGAGCGCGCCAAGGCCGCGCAGCGCGTAGTGCGCAAGCGCATGGCGGGCGGACCGGCCTTACCGGGCAAGCTCGCCGACTGCACCAGCCAGGAACCCAGGCGCTCGGAGCTGTTCCTGGTGGAAGGCGATTCCGCCGGAGGCTCGGCCAAGCAGGCGCGCGACCGGGACTTCCAGGCCATCATGCCGCTGCGCGGCAAGATCCTGAATACCTGGGAGCTCGATGCGGGTGAGATTGCCGGCAGCCAGGAGGTGCACGACATCTGCGTGGCGCTCGGCATCGAGCCGGGCGCGACGGACTTGAGCCAGCTGCGCTACCACAAGGTGTGCATCCTCGCGGATGCGGATTCCGACGGACAGCACATCGCCACGCTGCTGTGCGCGCTGTTCCTGCGGCACTTCCGCCCGCTGGTGGCGCACGGACACGTGCACGTGGCCATGCCGCCGCTGTACCGCATCGATGCGGGCAAGCAGGTGCACTACGCGCTCGATGACGCCGAGCGCGACCAGTTGCTGAAGAGGATCGAGAAGGAGAGCCCGCGCGCCAAACCGACGGTCACGCGCTTCAAGGGTCTGGGCGAGATGAACCCGACGCAGCTGCGCGAGACCACCATCGACCCGCGCACGCGCCGGCTGGTGCAGCTCACCATCGACGGTAAGGACAACACCGATCAGCTGATGGACATGCTGCTCGCCAAGAAGCGCGCCGCCGACCGGCGTGAGTGGCTCGAAGCAAAGGGCAATCTCGCGGAAGTGCAGGTGTAGAACCACCCCAAGAAATTGAGCCAGGGCTAACGATGGAAACTCCGGAACTGAACTTCGAAGGCGTCGAGCGCCAGCCGCTGCGCACCTTCACCGAGAAGGCGTACCTCGACTACTCGATGTACGTCATTCTCGACCGGGCGCTGCCGGCGCTGGGCGACGGGCTTAAGCCCGTGCAGCGGCGCATCGTTTACGCCATGAGCGAGCTCGGGCTGTCGGCGGTCTCCAAGCACAAGAAGTCCGCGCGCACCGTGGGCGATGTCCTCGGCAAGTTCCACCCGCACGGGGACACGGCGTGCTACGAGGCCATGGTGCTCATGGCGCAGCCCTTTGCCTATCGCTATCCGCTGGTCGACGGCCAGGGTAACTGGGGCTCGCAGGATGACCCCAAGTCCTTTGCCGCGATGCGCTACACGGAAGCGAAGCTCACGAAGTACGCCGAGGTGCTGCTCGCGGAGCTGTCCGACGGCACCGTCGACTGGACGCCGAATTTTGACGGCACGCTGGAGGAGCCGGTCATCCTCCCGGCACGGCTGCCGAACCTGCTGTTGAACGGCACCTCAGGGATAGCGGTCGGCATGGCGACTGACATTCCGCCGCACAACCTGCGCGAGGTGGCCGCGGCCGCAGTCCATCTGCTGGAGGATCCGGAAGCCACGCTGGCTGCGCTCATGAAGCACGTCAAGGGCCCGGACCTGCCCACGGGAGCCGAGATCATCTCCCCGCGCGCCGATCTCAAGGAGTTCTACGACAAGGGGGTGGGCACCTTCAAGGCGCGCGCCACCTGGAAGATCGAGGAGGGTAACGTCGTCATCACGGCGTTCCCCTACCAGGTCTCCCCCAGCCGCGTGTTACAGCAGATCGACGAGCAGTGGCGCGCCAAGAAGCTGCCGATGATCGAGAGTTACAACGACGAATCGGACCATGAGAATCCGACGCGCCTGGTCATCGTGCCGCGCTCCAACCGCATCGATCTCGTGGAGCTCATGAACCACCTGTTCGCGACCACGGACCTGGAGCGCAACTACCGCGTCAATCTCAACATCATCGCGCTCGACGGACGCCCGCGCGTGATGAGCCTGAAAGAGGTGCTGGGCGAGTGGCTTGAGTTCCGCACCACGACCGTCACCCGGCGCCTGCAGCAGCGCCTGGGGAAAGTGACGCGCCGGCTGCACATTCTCGACGGCTTCGCTGTCGCATTCCTGAACCTCGATGAGGTGATCCGCATCATCCGCCGCGAGGAGGAGCCGAAGCCGGTGCTGATGAAGCGCTTCAGGCTCTCGGATGAGCAGACCGAGGAGATCCTCAACACACGTCTGCGCCACCTGGCGAAGCTCGAAGAGATGAAGATCCGCGAGGAGCAAAAGACGCTCGCGGCGGAGCGCGAGGAGCTCGATGCGCTGCTCAAGAGCAAGGCGAAACTGAAGAAGCTCATCGCCACCGAGATCCGCGCCGATGCCGACCAGTACGGCGACGAGCGGCGCACCAAGATCATCGAGCGCGAGGCGGCCCAGGCGATCGATGAGACGACGCTGATCCCCAACGAGCCGGTGACCGTGGTGCTGTCCACCGGTGGCTGGGTGCGCTCGGCGAAGGGTCACGACATCGAGCCGCGCGCGCTCTCCTACAAGAGCGGGGATGCGTTTCAGTCGCTGGCGCGCGGGCGCAGTCTGCAGCCGGCGGTGTTCATCGACAGCACCGGGCGCACCTACTCACTGCCGGCGCACTCACTGCCTTCCGCGCGCGGGCAGGGCGAACCGCTCTCCGGCCGCCTCGATCCTCCGGACGGCGCGAAATTCGCCGGTGTGATGATCGGTGAACCCGAAGATCTGTGGCTGCTCGCCAGCGACGCGGGCTACGGCTTCACCGCCCGCCTCAGGGACCTGATCACCGATCGCCGCGCCGGCAAGACGGTGCTCAATGTGCCCGAGAACGCCCAGGTGCTGGCGCCGGCGCCCGTGCCGTCCGCGGAGTCCCTCGTGGCCGTGGTCAGCAGCCAGGGCAAGCTGCTCGCTTTCGCGGCAAGCGAGGTTCCCGAGATGCCGCGCGGTAAGGGCAACAAGCTCTACGACATCCCTTCCAAGAAGGCAGCGGCGCGCGCAGAACTCATGACCGCGGTGGCCGTCGTGCCGCCGAAGGCGACTCTGGTCCTGTGGTCCGGCGAGCAGCGCAAGGTGCTCGAGTGGCGTGACCTGCAGGACTATGTCGGTGAGCGCGCACAGCGTGGCGCGGTGCTGCGGCGCGGCTGGCCGCGCAACATCGACCGGCTGGAAACGCTGCTGCCGCCGCCCAGCGGCTGAGCCGCCGCCAGAGCGGCACGCTACCTGAGCATGCCGCAATCCGATTGCTAATAGGAATGATTCGCATTAGCATTTGAACCTGCTCAGGCCGCGGGGGAGACCCTGGGGAGTGGGAGAGTCATGCCGAACAGGGTTATCCGAAGAGCTCGCGCGCTGGTCCTCGCGAGCCTGGCTTGCGGCGGTGCGCCGTGCGCCACCGGTGTGGCTGCCGGTGCGGAGGATGCAACGCTCATCGATATGCGGGCGCAACTGGCGCAAGTGCAGGCGCAGTTGCAGCAGCTGGCGCAAGAGAATCGCTCGTTGCGCGAGCACCAGCAGCAGATCGAGCGCCAGCTCGCGCAGCTCACCGGCGCGGCCGCGGCGCCGTCCCCGGCGGTGCCTGCGTCGGCCGACTCATCCGCGCTGCCGGCAGCGTCGACCCCCTCGACGCCCTCCGGTTCGCCGCTTGCGTCAGGCGTGAGATTGTGGGGTTACGGCGAGATGTACTACACGCACCCCACGCGCGATGGAAACAAGGCACAGGCCGATCTGGCGCGCGCGGTGTTCGGCCTCGGGTATTCCTTTGACGAGCGCACGGAATTCAACTCCGAATACGAAATCGAGCACGCGGTGGCCTCGGCGAGCGACGTGGGGGAGTTTGAGGTCGAGCAGCTCTACGTCGATCGCCGCCTGAGCGAGGCGGTGAGTGCCCGCGCAGGCCTCTTCCTGATGCCGTTCGGCTTGCTCAACGAGCATCACGAGCCCACGCGCTTCTACGGCGTGCAGCGCAACTTCGTGGAAACCCTGATCATCCCCAGCACCTGGCGCGAAGGGGGCTTCAACCTCCACGGCGACACCCGCGCGGGATTTGGCTGGAACCTCGGGCTGACCACCGGCTTCGATGTGTCGAAGTGGGACTTCGCGCCGGCATTCCCGCCCTATACGAGCGCGCTCGGGCTTGCGAACAGCGGCGCGGCGCCGCTGCAAGCGACGCACCAGGAGCTGGCGCTGGCAAACGCCCACCACCTGTCGCAATACGCCGCGCTCGGCTACTACGGTGTCCCCGCCTTGCTCCTCGGGGGCGCGATCAGCAGCGGCGAGTCGCCCGCGCCGGGCGATCCACGGGTGACGTTGTGGGAGGCGCACATGCGCTGGACGCCCGCGAAGTTCGACCTGTCCGCGCTCTACGCGCGCGGCTCGATCAGCAACGCCGGGCCCCTGAACGTGGCCCATCCGAACTCTCCGAACCCGTTGCCGTCATCGTTCTATGGATACTTCCTGCAGGGCGCCTACCGGCTGTGGGAGCAGGGCGATTATCGGGCGACGCCGTTCATTCGCTGGGAGCGCTACGACCTGGGAGCCAGTTACGCCGGGACCCGCGGGCCGGTGATCCCTGCGGGGCTGGTGCCGCTGTGGCCCCGGAGCGAGGATCGGGTCTGGACGGCCGGTGCGAACTTCTACGTCGGCGCGCACCTGGTGCTGAAGGGCGACTACCAGTGGTTCCAGCTCAACCAGGGTTTCAGGCGCTTCGACCTGGGCCTGGGCGTGAGCTTCTGAGCGCGGGCGCCGCTGAAGCGGGGCTGAAGCGTGCTCACCGCTCGGCGAGCACCACCTGCTCGGGCTCTTTGATCAAGTAGCCCTGGACGTATTGCACGCCCACCTGCCAAAGCACGGCCATGGTGTTGGCGTCTTCGACCCGCTCCCCGATGGTCTGGATGCTGTGCCGGCGTGCGGCTTCGACCAGCGTGCGCACGCGCAGCTGCAGCTGCGGATCCGCGGCCAGTCCCTGGATGATGGTGCCGTCGATTTTGACGAAATCGAGCGGCAGAGATTCGAGCATGCCGACGCTGTCGCGACCGGAGCCGAAACCCTCGAGCGCGAAGCGGAAGCGCCGCGCGCGCAGCGCGGTGGCGAGCGCCTTGACCTGCGTCACGTAGCTCGCCGCGCTCTCCTCGGTGATCTGGAAGCACAGCCGCTGCGCCTCGGCGCGGCTGGTGCGCAGGTGATTGTCGAGCCACTCGAGGAAGCCCGCGTCGCGGACGGTCTCCTTCGACAGGCGCACGAACAGACACTCGGGTTTCTTCTGCGCCGCAAACGACAGCGATGCGCCGACGACCCAGCGATCGATGTTCTTGAGCAGGTCGTTGCGCCCGGCGGCCGCCATGAACTCCGACGGCAGCACTTCCCGGCCCTGCTGGTCGATCATGCGCACCAGCACGTCGAACATGCCCGGACGCTCGCCCTGAAGACTCGCGATCGGCTGCTGCACCAGCCGGAAGCGGTTCTCCATCAGGGCGGTCTTGATATGCTTGACCCACACCTTGTCATAGGACATGACGCGGCTGTCATTGTCGGCGCGGTCCGACGAGATGCTCTGGTTGCCGCCACGGGCGGCGCCCTTGTTGGCGCACTCGAACGCATCGGCGATCACCGCGTCGACCTTGACCTCGCCGGGTGGCACGACCGACAGCCCCAAGGTGCAGGTCACCGACACCGCCTTGTCGCGGATGCGCATCACCTGCTTCTGCATGCGCGTCAGCAGCCGCTCGCCCCAGGCGTTGATGTCGTGCTCGTTGCCCCGCTCGAGCAGCACCAGGAAGCGCACACCGCCGAAGCGCCCGGCCAACTCCTTCGGATGTAACGTGTCCTTCAGCAGCCGCGCGAACTCGACCAGGATGTCCTCGCTCGCCGTGGCGCCGACCACGCGCTCCAGATCCGCGAACTTGTCGAGCTTGATCATCGCGAGGCAGCGCATGCCTCCCGGAGCCGGGGTCGCCAGACGCTGCGCGAGCGCTTCGAGCAGCTGCGGCCGCGGCAGCAGAGCGCTGCCCGTCTCAGCGGCCGCTGAGGGGCGCTCGACGGTGCGGCGCTCCTCGCGCAGCCTGGAGGGCACCATCAGGCTCACACACGGCTCCGCCTCGTGCTCCCCGAGCGCGAGCGTCATCTCGATGGGCAGCACGCTGCCATCTGCAAGCAGCGCGTTGGCCCGCAACGGGTGATCGGCCTTCCAGCGCCCCTGCAGGCACGCCGCCAGTGCGCCGCGCAGCGCCGCATGCGTCGAATCCTCGAACAGGTCCATGACCGGCTCCCCGGCGACGCCTGCTTCGACGCCGAACAGCTCCAGCCAGGCGGGATTCGCGTCGACCACGATTCCCTCCTGCACCTGGATGATCGCGTCGTTGGAGCGGTACAGCACGGTGCCGAGCTGGCTGCGTGCCTCCTGCGCGGATTTCAGCGTGGCATCGAGCGTGCGCGCGGTGCGAAACACCTGCAGCTCGCGCAGCATCACTGCCTGCAGGCGCTCGCTATTGGCCAGCGTGACGACGTCGCGTGCGCCGAGCGCGATGGCCGCGGCGATGCCGGTCTCGTCCGCGGCCGGCGCCAGCACCAGCACCGGCACGGTGGGCGCCAGCTGGTCGCGCACGCGGATTACCGACCCGAGCTCCTCGTGGTTGTCGGCCACGTGCACCAGCAGTTCGGGGTTGAGCTGCGCGAGCGCGTCGCCCAGATCGCGCAGCGCCGGGATCCAGGTGCAATGGGCCGGATGCCCCGCGCGCCGCAGTATGCTGTTGACGGCCTCGACCGGCTCGCGCGCGAAGCTCAGCACGATGAGCGGAACGGCGTTCTGCTCGGTCAAGTCGGCCTCCACGGGTGCGCTCGCAATGGCGGTCGATTCTAGCACCGGGACGCCGGCGTTCCGTGTGCGCGAACTCGCGGTATCGGCGCTGAGAGCCGCGGGCGCGCTGGCGGGGGTGGGGCGATGCCGTTATCATACGCGGCCCTTTTGAGCGGCCGCGCATGCCGCAGCCTTCAGGGCGCGAGGGGAGAAATGGCCAGCTACACGACCAGCGAGATCCGCGGGGGTCTGAAAGTCCTGCTCGACGGCGATCCCTACACCGTGATCGAGAACGAGTTCGTCAAGCCGGGCAAGGGCCAGGCGTTCAACCGCATCAAGGTGCGCAACCTCAAGACCGGCCGCACGATCGAGCGCACCTTCAAGTCCGGGGAGTCGCTCGAGGCCGCGGACGTCGTCGATACCGGGATGCAGTATCTCTACCACGACGGTGAGTTCTGGCATTTCATGGTGCCGGAGAGCTTTGAGCAGTACACCGCCGGCAAGTCGGCCGTGGGCGAGAGCGCGCAGTGGCTCAAGGACGGCGTGGTGTGCATCGTGACCCTGTGGAACAACGTGCCGCTCGTGGTCACGCCGCCTCCCCACATCGAGCTGAAGATCGTCGCGACCGACCCGGGTCTGCGGGGCGATACCGCCACCGGTGGCCAGAAGCCCGCCAAGGTCGAAACCGGCGCCGTGGTGCGCGTACCGTTGTTCATCAACGAGGGCGAAGTGATCCGCATCGACACCCGCACCGGCGAGTACATCTCGCGCGCCAAGGGGTAGACTCAGGCGCGCACGGCGCGCGGCGCGTTCCGGGCCCGCCACAGGCCATCGGCAGCGTAGATCAGCAGCGCCATCCAGATCAGCGCGAAGCCCGTGGCCAGGGCCGGCCCGAAGCTCTCGTGATAGATGAGCACGCCGCACAGCAACTGCAGGCTCGGCGCGATGTACTGCAGCACGCCGACCGTCGAGTAGGGCAGTGCACGAGCCCCGTAGGCGAACAGGAACAGCGGAATCGCGGTGACCAGCCCGCTGCCGATCAGCAGTGCGCCGATGCCGGGGCGGGCGAGGCTCAGCGCTCCCGCGCCGGTGGCCTGGCACCAGCCAAGATATGCCACCGCGAGCGGCAGCAGCAGCAGCGTCTCGGTCGCAAGGCCCGGCAGGGCGTCGACACTGATCACCTTGCGCAGCAGCCCGTACAGGGAAAAGCTCACCGCCAGCGTGCCGGCGATCCACGGCGGACGCCCGGCGAGCACGGTGAGATAGGCAACCGCGATCGCCGCGAGCGCCACCGCGATCCACTGTGCGCGATTCAGCCGCTCGCGCAGCACCAACACTCCCAACACGACGTTCATGAGCGGGTTGATGTAGTAGCCGAGACTGGTGTCGACGATGTGCGCGTGGGTCACGCTCCAGACGTACACCAGCCAGTTGCAGCTGATGAGCAGCGCCGTGAGCATGAGTCGCGCCACGAGCCTGCTGTTGGTCAGCGTCGCGGACAGTGCTGTGAGCTCACCCCGCAGCAGCATCCACCCGAGGATGAACAGGCAGCCCCAGGTCACGCGATGAGCGATTACCTGAAGCGCCGGCACGCCGCTCAAGGGGTGCAGGTAGACCGGGAACAGTCCCCAGATGCTGAAGGCCGCGGTCGCCGCCGCGAGCCCCCGGGGCGAGAGCCGCGCCGCAGTCATTCGCGGCCCGCGCGCCCGGAGCTGTCCCGGATGCTCTGCAGGAACAGGTCCGCAAGCGACTCGAGGCCGCGGGCGTCGGCCGCATCGAAGCGCCCGGGACGCGGGCTGTCGAGATCGAGTACCCCGAGGAGCGTCCCGCCGGCGATCAGCGGCACCACGATCTCCGCGCGCGACGCCGCATCGCAGGCGATGTGGCCGGGGAACTGATGCACGTCGGGCACGACGAGCGTGCGGCGTTGCGCCGCAGCCGTGCCGCACACGCCGCGGCCTAAGGCAATGCGCACGCACGCGGGCTTGCCCTGGAAGGGGCCGACGATGAGCTCGCCGCCTTTGAGGAAATAGAAGCCCGCCCAGTTCACCTCCGGCAGGGCGTCGAAAATCAGCGCCGCGGCATTGGCCGCGTTGGCGACAGGATCGCTTTCGCCCGCGAGCAGCGCGGCCAGCTCCTGAGCCAGGCGCGCGTAGTCCGCGTCCTTGTCATGGAAGTCGTAACGGCTGCCGGTGTAGCTCATGCCTGGGATCACGCCCGCGCGGTCGGAAACGCCACGACCTCGTCGATGTGCGTGGCTCCCGTGGCGAGCATCAGCGTGCGGTCGAAGCCCAGCGCTACACCGGCGCAGTCCGGAAAGCCGCAGGCGAGCGCGGCGAGCAGCCGCTCATCGGGCGGGAAAACCGGCAGGCCGAGCCGCCGCCGCTGCGCGTTGTCGCGCTCGAAGCGTGCGCGCTGTTCGTTCGGCGCGGCCAGTTCGTGAAAGCCATTGGCGAGCTCGATGCCATCGCAGTACAGCTCGAAGCGCCGCGCCGTGCGCGGCTCGCGCGCATCCAGGCGCGCCAGCGCCGCCTGGGTCGCAGGATACCCGTGTACGAAGGTCAGCGCCTCGCGGCCGAGCCGCGGGCCGACCAGCGAACCCATGAGCAGCTCCAGCCACACGTCGCGGTCGGCGCCGGCGCCTGCGAACCCAAGCGGCTGCGCCGCTTGTGCGAGCGCGGCTGCGGGCGCGCTGAACGGATCCAGCCCCAGCTCGCGCGCGAAGGCGTCCCGGTAACTGATGCGCTCACTCGGGCGCTGCGCGCTCACCCGCCCCAGCAGCTCGCGCACCAGCGCCTCCACCTCGTCCATGAGCGCCTCCAGCGAGAACCCGAGACGGTACCACTCGACAAGAGTGAATTCCGGATTGTGCAGCCGGCCGCTTTCCCGGCCGCGCACGACGTGACAGACCTGGTAGATGTCGCCGCTGCCGGCGGCGAGCAGACGCTTCATGGCGTACTCGGGCGAGGCATGCAGGAATAACCGCGGTGCCACTGCCGGCTGCGGCGCAGCTTGCGGCGCAGGCGCAAGCTGCACCGAGGCGCAGTGGATATGCACGTCACTCACGGGCGCATTCACCACTAGCGGCGTGTCGACCTCGAGCACCCCGCGCGCGGCAAAGAATTCCCGCGTGCGCGCGAGCAGCGCCGCGCGCTCGGCGAGCCGGGCGCGCGAAGCGCTCGGCCGCCAGTCATCGCCGCCGCCGGTCATGTGAGCCGCGCCAGCGCCTGACCCAGCCGAACGCTGCTGCCCGGCGCGAGCCCGGGCAGCCACTCGCTACTGCCGGGCGGCAGCAGCAGGATGACCGTGGAGCCCATGTTGAAGCGGCCCAGCTCCGCGCCCTTTTCCAGATCCAGCGCCGCGCGACCGGCATCGAGCGGCAGATCGGCACAGCCGCGCACTGCGCGCGGCGTCACCTCGCCGTGCCACACGGTGGCGATGCTGCCCACCAACAGGGCTCCCACCAGCACCACGGCGAATGTCAGCGCCTCATGCGCGAACACACACACCACGCGCTCGTTGCGGGCAAAGACGCCGGGGACGCCGGCGGCGGTGGTGGCATTGACGCTGAACAGCTGCCCGGGCACGTACCACGCGGCGCGCAGAGCGCCGCGCAGCGGCATATGGACGCGGTGATAGTTGAACGGCGCAAGATACAGCGTGGCGAAGGCACCGCCCCGGAAGCGCGCCGCCCAGGACAGGTCCGCCGCCAGCAGCGACTCGAGCGTGTAGGCATGCCCCTTGGCCTGCACCAGCCAGGAGCCGTCCAGGCGGCCGATCTGGCTCACGGTGCCGTCGACCGGGCACACGAGCACCGCCGGGTCGGGATCGGAGGGGCGCGCCGGCGCGCGCAGCGCGCGCGTAAAGAACGCGTTGAAGCTTTGGTACTGCAGCGGATCGGGCTGCTCGGCCTCGCTCATGTCCGGGTGGAAGTTGCCCACGAAGCTCCTGATGAGAGCGTTCTTGACGAGCGGCACGCGGCTGCGCGTGATCCGGTAAGCGAGGCGCGAGATAAAATGCTGCGGCAGCAGATACTGCAGGGCGACGAACAGCCGCGCCCGCGCGCTATCGGCATCGAGCGGGCTCATGTCGCCGACCTTGCGTCGCGCACGTCAAGATAGGGCGCGGCGCGGCGCAGGTCCGCGGCCAGCGCCGCTACCTCGAAGGGCGGCGTGAAAATCGCGGCGATGCGCGCGCGGGCGTCGAGCAGGAACACCACCGCGGAGTGGTCCATGGTGTAGTCGCCTCCGGGCAGCTCCACGCGGTTGACGGCCACGCCGAAGTTGGCAGCGACCGCCAGGATCGACCCCGGCTCGCCGCTGAGCCCGAGGAATGCGGGATCGAATGCGTGCACGTACATGCCGAGCACCGGCGGGGTGTCGCGCTGCGGGTCGACGCTGACGAACAGCACCCGCAGCCCCTTGAGCCCGGCGCGTTTCCTGAGCTGCGCGAGTTTCATCAGTGTCGTCGGGCACACGTCGGGGCAGTGGGTGAAACCGAAGAACACCAGCGTCGGCCCGCCGCCGAGGTCGCGCCGCGTGAAGGCCCGGCCGCTCGTGTCGATGAGACTGAAGTCCCCGACCGGTCTCGGCCGCGGCAGCCAGGTGCCGCTTGCCAGCCGCGGGCTCGCCCTGTCAAGTTGTCGCGCCATCCAGTAGCCGGCCAATGCCGCGCATACCGCGGCGGCGACCAGAAGTAAGCGGGCGCGTCGGGTCATGATGAGGGAATTATTTCATACCGCCACGCGCGCCGTACGCGCGCGCAGCGCGCGTGCCGGCCGCGCAGTCACGGTGCGCGCACTGATCGCGCGCGCCGCCGGCAGGCTGCGGCGCGCGCGCGTGTACTTCGGACACGGTACCGACAACGCGTGGGACGAGGCCGCGGCACTGGTGCTGCACGCCGTGCGCCTGGCGCCCGGCGGCGGCGCGGCCGCCTATGGGCGGCGCGTCGGCCTGGCGGCGCAGGAGCGGGCACGCGCGCTGGTGACGCGCCGCATAAACGAGCGCATTCCGGCCGCGTACCTGACCGGCGTCAGCTGGTTCGCCGGTGTGCGGCTGCACGTCGACGCGCGCGTGCTGGTGCCCCGCTCGCCGATCGCCGAACTGATCGAGCGCCGCTTCGGGCCGTGGATCGATGCGCGCCGCGTGCGGCGGGTGCTCGACGTCGGCACCGGCTCGGGCTGCATCGCGATCGCCTGCGCCAAGGCCCTGCCGCATGCCCGGGTCGACGCCGTCGACATTGCGGATGCCGCCCTGGAAGTCGCGCGCCGCAATGTGCGCCGTCATCGTCTCGTGCGCCGGGTGCGAGTGAAGAAGTCCGATCACTTCCGCGCGCTCGGGCGCGCAACCTACGATATCATCGTCTCCAATCCGCCTTACGTGGGCGCCCGCGAGCTTGCGGGGCTGCCGCCGGAGTACCGGCACGAGCCACGCGTGGCGCTCGCGGCCGGCAGCGCGGGGCTCGACTCCGTACGGATCATCCTGCGGGAAGCCCGCAGGCATTTGCGGCCGCGCGGGGTGCTCATCGTCGAGGTGGGGAACACCGAGCGCGCGGTGCGACGGGCATTCCGCCGTCTGCCCTTCGTGTGGCTTGAATTCGAGCGCGGTGGCGGCGGAGTGTTCCTGCTCTCGCGCGAGCAACTGCCGGCGCGCTGAAGACGCGTAGCAACGACCACGGGCGCAACGCACGACCATGTCCGGCAACACCATTGGCAGGCTCTTCACCGTCACCACGTTTGGCGAGAGCCACGGGCCCGCCATGGGATGCATCGTCGACGGCTGCCCGCCGGGCCTCCCGCTCAGCGAGGCGGATCTGCAGCAGGATGTCGACCGCCGCCGCAGCGGCACGTCGCATTTCGTCAGTCAACGGCGCGAAGCCGACCAGGTACGCATCCTCTCGGGGGTGTTTGAAGGACGCACGACCGGCACCCCGATCGGCATCCTCATCGATAACACCGACGCACGCTCGCGCGACTACGACAAGATCAAGGATCGCTTCCGTCCAGGGCACGCGGACTACACCTACCAGCAGAAATACGGCGTGCGCGACTACCGCGGCGGTGGGCGCTCGTCGGCGCGCGAGACGGTGATGCGGACCGCCGCGGGCGCGATCGCGCGCCGCTATCTCGCCGCGCGCCTCGGCGTGCGCATCTACGGTTACCTGAGTCAGGTCGGGTCGCTGCTGATCGAGGCGGTGGATCCGGCATTCGCCTACCAGAATCCGTTCTTCTGTCCCGACCCCGGGCGCATCGCCGAGCTCGAGGAGCTGATCTGGAAAGTGCGCGGTGCCGGGGACTCGATCGGCGCGCGCGTCACGGTGGTGGCGAGCGGGGTGCCGCCGGGACTGGGTGAGCCGGTGTTCGATCGACTGGACGCGGACATCGCCCACGCCCTCATGAGCATCAACGCCGTGAAGGCGGTGGAGATCGGAGCCGGCACGCGGGCCGCGGCGCAACGCGGCAGCGAGCATCGCGACGAGCTCACGCCCGCGGGCTTTCGCAGCAACCATGCGGGCGGCGTGCTGGGCGGCATCTCCTCCGGTCAGGACGTCATCGCGCATCTGACGCTCAAGCCCACCTCCAGTATCCAGGTACCCGGCAGCACCATCGACACCGACGGCAAGGCGGTCGATATCGTGACCACGGGCCGCCACGACCCGTGCGTGGGCCTGCGGGCGACGCCGATCGCGGAGGCCATGCTCGCCATCGTGCTCATGGACCACTATCTGCGCCAGCGCGCGCAGAATGCCGACGTGAAGTCATCGACACCGGACATCACCGCGGCGCCGCGCGGTTGATGGCCGCGGCCGCCTTGAAGCCCATGGACAGACAGTTCAGAGTTGCCGTGGTCGGCGCCACCGGTCTGGTCGGCGAGACGATAATCACCGTCCTCGAAGAGCGCGGCTTCCCGGTGTCGCAACTGCACCTGCTCGCCAGCAACCGATCCCTGGGCCGCAGCGTGAGCTTCCGCGGGCGCAGTTACCCGGTGCAGGAGCTGGCGGACTTCGATTTCGCGCACTGCGACTTCGCGCTGTTTTCCGCCGGCGCGCAGGTCTCGCGCGAGTACGTGCCCAGGGCCGTGGCGGCCGGCTGCCTCGTCATCGACAACACCTCCGAGTTTCGCTACCAGGAGGACGTGCCGCTGGTGGTACCGGAGGTGAACCTGCACGCCCTCGATACGATCGGCCAGCGCGGCATCGTGGCGAACCCCAACTGCTGCACCATCCAGCTGGTGATGGTGCTCAAACCCCTGTATGACGCGGCCGGCATCGAGCGCATCGACGTGGCGACCTACCAGGCGGTCTCCGGCGCCGGTCGCGAAGCGCTGGAGGAGCTGGCGCGGCAGTCCATCGCGGCGCTCAGCGGCAAGGGAACGGTTGCAGCGCCAGCGGGCAGCGGGCAGATCGCCTTCAACTGCGTGCCCCACATCGACAGCTTCCAGGACAACGGTTACACGCGCGAGGAGATGAAGCTCGTCTGGGAGACCCGCAAGATCCTCGGGGACGCGGCGATCCGCGTGAATGCTACGGCGGTGCGGGTGCCGGTGTTTTACGGACATTCCGAGGCGGTGCACCTCCAGACGCGCCGCCCGCTGAGCGCCGACCAGGCCCGTGAACTACTGCGCAAAGCCCCAGGCGTCACCGTAATGGACGAGCGCCGGGCGGGCGGATACCCCACGGCGGCTACCGAGGCAGCGAAACGCGACACAGTTTATGTCGGGAGAATCCGGGAATATCTCGCCCCGGATCGAGGACTTAACTTATGGATTGTCGCCGACAATGTACGAAAAGGGGCCGCCACGAACAGCGTTCAGATCGCAGAGGCTTTGGCGCAACGCCCCATTTAAGTTATATTGCCGCGGGATTGACGGGGGGGTCATATCCTGTGCCCCATCCTTTTGTTTTCACAGGACATTTGGTCCGATAATGCCTTTCGGGGTGCCCTGATGGTCGCCAAACGCTCAAGTCGGGCGCTGGCATTGCTGCTGGCCTTGCCGTCGGCGGCGTTTGCCTTAGGTTTGGGAGACATACGTCTTCTCTCACCGCTCAACGCGCCGCTCGACGCGGAAGTCGAACTCGTCGACGTCGCGCCCGATGAAGTCAGTACCGTAACGGCACAGCTTGCCTCACGCGAGACCTACGCCCGCTACGGCCTCGACTGGCCCGCCTACCTCACCGGCGTCCAGATGCGCACGGTACGCACGCCGGACGGCCGCCAGATACTCAAGCTCAAGTCCACGGAGGCGATCTCCGAGCCCTTTATTACGCTGCTGGTCGAAGTGAGCTGGGCGCGCGGCCACCTGGTGCGCGAATACACCATGTTGCTTGATCCGCCCGTGTACACCCCGGGCCAGTCGGCCGTGGCGAGCGCGCCGGTGAGCGCACCGGTGACCGGCTCCGGCGTGCGCGAAGGTGCGATTGCACGCAGTGCCGAGAACCCGCCGGCCGCGGCGCCTGCGCCCGACTCGGGCGCGGCGAGCACCGCACCCACGCCGGCACGCGGCGCGAGCGCGGCGAGTACGGAAGCGGGCGCTGCCTCGATGCACGTGGTCCAGCGCGGCGAGACGCTGTCGGCGATCGCCAGCAGCACGGTAGGCGCCGGGGCAAACGCTCCCCACACCGGCAGCTGGATGATCGCCATCTACCAGGCGAACCCGCGCGCCTTCGAAAAGAACATGAACGTGCTGCACTCCGGCGCAGTCCTGCGCATCCCGGACGCCGCGCAGGCGGCCGCAGTGTCGCCGAGCGATGCGTCCGCGGAGATTCGCCGCCAGTATGCTGCGTGGCGCTCCGCCGGCGGCGCCCCGGCTGCGCCCGCGGGCGAGCGGCCCGGACGGCTGAAGCTGGTGACGCCTTCAGAGTCGCCTTCCGTGGGCGCCACGCCCGGGGCCCCGAGCGCTGAGGTCAGCCAGCTCCAGGGCCGCGTGCACGATCTGGAAGGGCAGCTCACCGAATCCAAGCGGCTGCTGGAGCTGAAGAACGCGGATCTGGCGCGTCTGCAGGCGCAACTGGCGGCCAAGCAGGGCACGCAGCCCGCCGCCCCGGCAGCACGCGCCCCTGAAACAGCCCCTCCCGCGGCCGTGCAAGCTCCTGCTGCGAAGGCCCCTGCCGAACAAGCTCCGGCAGCGCAGGCGGCTCCGCCGCCGCCCCCCGCAGCCGAAGAGAAGCCGCCCCAACCGGCGCCCGAAGCACCTCCGCCGGTGAGCGCGCAGCCTGCGCCGACGCCGGCTGCCCCGGCCGCCGGTGGCTCGTGGCTTGACACCCTCAAGGGCTACTGGTGGGTGCTCGCGCTGCTGCTCCTTGCCCTGGTGGCGGTTGCGGTGTCGAGGATCGTGCGTTCACGCCGCGCGACGCAGTTCGATGATTCCCTCGGCCGCCTGGCGGTGGCCGGGGCGGCCTCAGAGTCGGCCTACGCGCCGAACCGCGGCTTTGGGTCCTCGGATACGCAACCGCTAGCGGTCGGGCGCCCCGACCCCGCGTTCCTGGTGGAGGAAACCGGGACGGTCGAGCGGCTGCGCTTCCCGGCCGGACCGGCCCCTGCGGCGCCGGCGGCGAGGCATGTGACGAGCGATGAGACGATCAGCAGCGAGACGGCGATCAACCTCGACCAGGGGGACCCGCTCGCCGAGGCTGACTTCCACATGGCGTACGGCCTGTACGACCAGGCGGCGGATCTGATCCGCATTGCCATCGGCCGCGAACCCGCGCGCCGCGATCTGAGACTGAAGCTCCTCGAAGTATTCTTCGTGTGGGGCAACAAGGACCAGTTCCTGCACGCGGCACGCGAGCTGGCGGACACCCGTGCCGAGGCCGCGCCCGGGGAGTGGGAGAAGATCCTCATCATGGGCAAGCAGCTCGCGCCCGAGGATCCCCTGTTCGGTACCGGCGCGGTGAGCGGTGCGACGGCCGGCGGCGTGGATCTCGACCTGGAAGGCGGACAGAGTCGCGTGGACTTCGACCTGGCGGGCGAGCCGGTCGCAGGCGAAGCGCCTCAGGGAGTGGATCTGGACATCGGTGCTGCGGTGGGCGACCACGGCACCGCGGAGTCGCCGACCAACGTCACCGACCGTAACGCCGCCCTGCTCGAGAACACGTTCCTCAGCACCACCGGCACGACGCGCCAGATGACGGCCCGTATGCGCCACCAGGACGGGGTCGCCACAGGGGAGGTCGAGGGTCCGACGGTGGAGCAGCCCCTGATGGCCACCCAGGAGCACCCCACCCTGCGGCAGAAGGTCGAGACCGCGCTCAAGCAAGGCGAGCAGACCGCGGAGCTGGCGATCGATGATCTCGGCCTGGATGTGGGGGCGGCCGACACGGCGGATCAGCCAGGTCTCGCGGCCGCTTCCGGCCCGGATACCCCGACACTGGTCGCGGGCCTCGATGATCACTCCCGCCGGGTCATGGAGAACGCGCAGCAGCGCGGCAGGGGGGAGACCGGCTCCTCGACCGGCGCCTGGCAGTTCGATGAGGATGAACTCGAGGCGGCGCTCACGCAGAGCACCCTTGCCGTACCGGACAGCTCGCCGACGTCGCGGCTCGCAGCCCTCGGCGCGCATGAAGTGGATGTCGATGTGGGGGATTCGACCGGGACGCACCCGGCGGTGCACAGCGGGGGTGTGGACCTCGACGTCGGCGCCGCCACCGGGATGCACGCCGCCAACGGCGGCGGATCCCTGGACCTCGACGTGGGCACCGCGACGGTACCGGACACCGCGTTCGCCGCCACACAGAGGCTGTCCTCGGAAGACCTGGCACTGCCGGACCTTGAGCCGGTGACCATGAGCGAAGTCGGCACCAAGCTCGATCTGGCTCGTGCTTACATGGACATGGGCGATCCTGACGGTGCGCGCAACATTCTCGAGGAAGTGCTCGCCGAGGGCTCGGCGGCGCAGAAACAGGAAGCGCAGCGTCTGATGGAGTCGCTGCCGGGGTAGTTGACTGGCTGCAAGCGCCTGCGGCGCCTGCAGCAGGCCGGTTGTTATTGCGGGTGGATTGCACGTGGCCAGGATTGCCGTCGGGATCGAGTACGACGGCTCCGCTTACGCAGGCTGGCAGGCGCAGGCCTGCCTGCCGACCATCCAGCACCTCACCGAAAGAGCGCTGAGCAGCGTCGCGGCGGAGCCGCTTACGCTGGTGTGCGCCGGGCGCACCGACGCGGGTGTGCACGCGTGCGGGCAGGTCGCGCACTTCGACACGCGTGCGACCCGCAGCGCGCGCGGCTGGGTTCTCGGAGCCAACAGCGAACTGCCGGCGGACGTGAGTGTGTCCTGGGCCGCGCCGGTTCCGGCGCACTTCCATGCGCGCTACTGCGCCGAGGCGCGCACCTACCGTTACCTGATTCTGAACCGCCTGGCCCGTTCGGCCCTGCTTGCGCGACGTGCGACCTGGATCCATCGGCCGCTGGACCAGGAGCGCATGGCGCAGGGCGCGCTTGCCCTGCACGGCGAGCACGACTTCAGCGCCTTCCGCTCCTCGGAATGCCAGGCCAAATCACCCATCCGGCGCATGGAGCGCCTCAGCGTGGAGCGCCGCGGCGACTGGGTCGTCATCGAGGCGACCGCCAATGCCTTCCTGCACCACATGATGCGCAACATCGCGGGCCTCCTGATTGCCATCGGCAAGGCCGACGCGCCGCCGTCCTGGGCGCGCGAGGTGCTCGAGGGGCGTGACCGCACCAGAAATGCCGCCACCGCCCCGGCCGCCGGACTGTATCTGGTGACGGTGCGTTATCCGGCCGCGTTTGCCCTGCCGGCGGCGTCCCGGCAGGAGGTGCTCCCGCCCGATCGGCTATGATCGCGCACCTTACGTTTCACCCCCGCGCGGGTCCGTCTGAATGTCCTGGTTCGAGAAGATCATGCCCTCACGCATCAAGACCGAGCGGCGCACGCGCTCGGTCCCGGAGGGCCTGTGGATCAAGTGCCCGGCATGCGATGCGGTCCTGTACCGCGCCGAGCTGGAGCGCAACCTGTATGTCTGTCCCAAGTGCAGCCATCACATGCGTATGGGTGCGCGCGACCGGCTGGAGCGCTTCCTCGACCCGGGCACCACCGCGGAAATCGGCGCCTCCATCTTACCGGAGGATCCGCTCAAATTCCGCGACAGCAAGCGCTACCGCGACCGGCTCGCCCAGGCGCAGAAAGCGACCGGCGAGAGTGATGCCCTGATCGTGCTGGCCGGCACGCTGCACGGGCTGCCGATCGTGGCCTGCGCATTCGAGTTCCAGTTCCTCGGCGGCTCGATGGGTTCGGTGGTCGGCGAGCGCTTCAAGCGCGGCGTGGACTACTGCATCCAGGAGCGGCGGCCGTACGTGTGCTTTTCCGCCAGCGGCGGGGCGCGCATGCAGGAGGCGCTGTATTCGCTGCTACAGATGGCGAAGACCGCGGCGGCGCTGTCACGCCTGGCGCAGGCGCACCTGCCGTTCATTTCAGTCATGACCGATCCGACCACCGGCGGCGTGTCGGCGAGTCTCGCGCTGCTCGGGGACCTGAACCTCGCCGAGCCGCGCGCGCTGATCGGCTTCGCCGGTCCCCGGGTCATCCAGCAGACCGTGCGCGAAACGCTGCCGGAGGGCTTCCAGCGCAGCGAATTCCTGCTCGAGCACGGAGCCATCGACATGATTGTCGACCGCCGCGAGATGCGCGACCGGATCGCGACGCTGCTGCGGCTGCTGCTCAAGCTGCCGGCCGCCGCTGCCTGACGCGCGCGCCGCTGCCGAGCGTCAGGTCCGATGCGCACGCTCGCCGAGTGGCTCACGCTGCAGGAGTCGGTGCATCCCAAGAGCATCGACCTGGAGCTCACGCGCGTCGCCGCCGTCGCGCGCGCCCTCGGGGTCGCCGAGCCGGCATTCCCCGTCATGACCGTGGGCGGCACCAACGGCAAGGGCTCCACCGTGGCGCATCTGACGGCGCTGCTCAGTGCGCTCGGGGCCTCAACGGGCATGTTCACCTCGCCGCACTTCATCCGCTACAACGAGCGCATCCGCGTGAACGGGGACGAGGTCGGCGATCAGGAGCTGATCGCGGCGTTCGAGCGCATTGAGGCCGCCCGCGGCGCGATCACGCTCACTTTTTTCGAATACAACACGCTGGCGGCGCTGCTCATTTTCGCGCAGCGGGCCGTGGACGTCGCGGTCCTGGAAGTGGGGCTCGGCGGCCGGCTCGACGCCACCAACCTGGTGGCGGCGGATGTTGCCGTGGTCGCCTCCGTCGGCCTCGATCATCGCGACTGGCTCGGGGATACGCTCGAGCTCATCGGCGCGGAGAAGGCCGGCATCTTCCGCGCGAGTAAGCCGGCGGTACTCGGCACGCCGGACATGCCGGCGAGCGTGTTTGCGACCATCGCCGCGCTCGGTGCGCGCGCGCTGGTTGCGGAGCGGGATTTCAGCTGGCGCGTGAGCGCTGAGCGCTGGGACTACGACGGTCTCGGGGTGTCGCTGCGCGGCTTGCCGCCGCCCGCGCTCGCCGGTTCCATCCAGTACCGCAACGCCGCCACCGCCATCGCCGCGGTGGAGGCGCTCGCCTCTGACGACGCGCCGCGCGCGGCGGCCCGGCGCCTCACCCAGCGGCTCGCGCGGCTCGATGAGCGCGCGGTGGGCACAGCACTGCGCGCGGTGCGGCTCGCCGGCCGCTTCCAGGTGGTGCCGGGCGAAGTGGAGTGGATTTTGGATATTGCGCATAACCAGCCCGCCGCCGAGGTGCTCGCCCTGCAGCTGCGCGAGCGAGCGCTGCCCGGCGCGCTTGACGGCCGGCGCGACCCGGGACGGACCTTCGCGGTCATCGGGGTGCTGGCGGACAAGGACGCCGCGGCGATCGCCGCGGCGCTGAGCGCCGTCATCGACCACTGGATCGTGTGCGCGCTGCCCGGTCCGCGCGGTGGCAGCGCGGCGCAGCTGGCGCAGCGCCTCGCGCGGCCCCCGGGCGAGATGACGCTCGCGGACTCGGTCGCTGCGGGCTGCGAGCTGGCGCGCGCCGCGGCGCGCCCGGCAGATCGGGTCGTCGTCTGCGGTTCCGTCTACACCGTGGGGCCGGCGCTGCAGTGGCTTCGGATATACTGAACGGCAGCCGGCGGCTGCCTGGCGAGCGGCCACTGTTGCGCGCGGCGTCCGCTGCGCTTGGCTTTCTCCGGTTTCGCCCCCATCGTGGGTAGCTAAGTGAAAGAACGGCTGACGGGCGCAATGATTCTCGTGGCCCTGATGGTGCTGTTGGTGCCCGAGCTGTTGACAGGACCCATCCGCTCCGCGCCGCGGGCCGCGGCCGTGGCGCCCTCGGCCGAGGAACCGCCATTACGCTCCTACACCATCAATCTCGCCGACGACGCGCATTCGCGCAGCGCTGCGGCAACCGCCAGTGGACCGCAACAACCCACCTCGCTCAGCGTTGCGCAACCCGCGGCGGCCGAGTCGCCGCCGCCGCCCGCCTCGAGTGCCGCGCCCCGTGCGCCGCAGGCTGCGCCTGCCGCGCCGCCCCCGCTGATGCCGGCGAAGAGCGGGCGGGCGAGCGCTGCAGCGCCGAGCGCAGCGAACAGCGTCGCAGGGGATTCCGGCGCGTGGATGGTGCAGCTCGGCAGCTTCGCCAGCCGCACGAACGCCGAACGCCTGGCGCGGCAGGTCAGAGCCGGGGGCTTCAAGGTGAGCGTCTCGCGGGGCAGCTCCGGACGGCGGCTGTACCGGGTGCGGGTCGGCCCGGCGCACGACCGCGAGGCGGCGACGCAGCTGGCGGTGCAGTTGCGGGCCGCGGGTCACAGTGGCTCGATCGTGCCGAAGTAGCGGGTCGCGTGACGCGCTGCGTGGGCAGCGCGTGCGATGCTCTTGTACAATCCGCGCCGCGCGCGTGTGTCCGCGATCAGACCGGTGAGCGATGAACCTGACCGACTACCTGCTGATTGTCACGATCGTGCTCTCGGCGATCGTGGGCGCGGCGCGCGGCTTCCTGCGCGAGGCAGTCGCCGTGGCAGCCTGGGTCATCGCCCTGTTCCTCGCCTGGCACTTCTCCGATCTCATCGCGCCGCACCTGGGGGGCCTCATGTCGGATTCCGAGGTGCGGCCCTGGGCGGCCCGGGTCATTATCGTGCTGCTGGTGCTGCTGCTCGGCGCCGGCGTCGGTGCGGCGCTCGCGCACTTCGTGCGGCTGTCGATTTTCAGCGGCATGGACCGGCTGCTCGGCTTCGCCTTTGGCGTGCTGCGCGGCTTCGTGCTGCTCGGCGTGTTCGTCATTCTCGGCCAGCTGCTGCGCCTGCAGGAGGAGCCGTGGTGGCGGCACTCGATGCTCATCCCCTATGGGGAGTCGATCGCGAACGGGCTGCGCATGCTGGTGGGCGAGGAGCGTGTGCGGCGCGCGGGCGATCTGCGGGTCCGGGTCTGAGGAGTTGCGGCTGACATGTGTGGGATCGTCGGCATCGTCGGTAGCAGCGCGGTCAATCAGCGTCTGTATGACGCGCTGACGGTGCTGCAGCACCGCGGCCAGGACGCGGCCGGCATCGCCACCTCCGGTGACGGCGAGCTGTACGTGCGCAAGGGCAGTGGCCTGGTGCGCGACGTGTTCCAGCAGCATCACATGCTCGAGCTCAAAGGCAACGCCGGCATCGGCCACGTGCGTTACCCGACGGCGGGCTGCGACGGCGTCTCCGAAGCGCAGCCGTTCTACGTCAATGCGCCCTACGGCATCTGCCTTGGCCACAACGGCAATCTCACCAACGCGACGGAGCTCGCCGAGATCCTGATCCGCGAGGACCGGCGCCACCTCAACACCACCTCCGACTCGGAGGTGCTGCTGAACGTGTTCGCTTCCGAGCTGCAGCGGGTCGGGACCGCGCGCATCACGCCCGCGGACGTATTTGCCGCCCTGAACGCCCTGTACCGCCGTTGCCGCGGCGGCTATGCCGTGGTCGCGATGATCATCGGCCACGGCATACTCGGCTTTCGGGATCCGAACGGCATCCGCCCGCTGGTGCTCGGTGAGCGGCGCACGCCGCGCGGCACGGAATGGATGCTGGCGTCCGAGAGCGTGGCGCTCGACAGCCTGTCGTTCCGCTTCGTGCGCGACGTGGCGCCCGGGGAAGCGGTATTCATCGACGAGCAGGGCAGGCTCCATACCCAGCAGTGCGTCGCGACGCTGCGGCACACGCCGTGCATCTTCGAGTATGTGTATTTCGCGCGGCCCGACTCCAAGATCGACAACATCTCGGTGTATCGGGCGCGCATGCGCATGGGCGACCGGCTGGCGGATAAGATCCTGCGCGCGCATCCGGCGCACGACATCGAGGTCGTCATTCCGATCCCGGATACCAGCCGCACCAGCGCGCTGCAACTCGCACAGCGGCTCGGCGTGAAGTACCGCGAGGGTTTCATCAAGAACCGTTACATCGGCCGCACCTTCATCATGCCCGGGCAGGATGAGCGCGAGAAGTCGGTGCGCCGCAAGCTGAACGCCATCGATCTGGAGTTCCGCGGCAAGACGGTGCTGCTGGTGGATGATTCCATCGTGCGCGGCACGACCTCGGCGCAGATCATCGAGCTGGCGCGCGAGGCGGGCGCCGCCAAGGTGTACTTCGCCTCCGCCGC
>Ga0210394_10001686_pt1 | contig 33762 bp, 29 predicted proteins | sample IncBWC12MmetaG_FD_160121 | JGI IMG/M metagenome (GOLD analysis project Ga0210394, IMG submission 160121) | Forest soil microbial communities from Barre Woods Harvard Forest LTER site, Petersham, Massachusetts, United States - Inc-BW-C-12-M | ecosystem: Environmental > Terrestrial > Soil >... | reverse complement strand
TCCCTCACTATTTCTTGTCTCTGAACTCACAGGTGAAAACCAATCTCCAAGCACGGATTTGAATTATCAACGCGAGAAAAAGGCAGGTGGGCGATGAAAATTATATTACTGGCAACCGCATTCCTTATGTCCGTCCCCGCGTTTGCACAAGACAAGCTCACTCCTCCCGTTCCGCAGGCAGGGAACGTGACTCTTCCCCTCGAGGAGTACAACCGGCTTCTCGAATTAGCGAACAAGTCGCCCAGGCGAGTAGAGTCCGCGCCGCTGCCTTACACAATCAAGCGAGGAGACTTGAAGCTTCGCGTTGCGAACGAAACGGTGATGGGGACCGTTCAGTTGCAAGGCGAAACATTCAACAAGGGCGAAACGAAGGTCGCGCTCACTTCGGGGATGACGATTCTGGATGCGCGCCAAGAAGGCAGAGTTCTTCCTCTTGAACAAGAGAGCGGAATGCAGACAGCGATCCTGACTGGTCCCGCTGAATTTTCCGTAGTTCTCGACGCAGGTTTGCCCTTGAATATCGAAACAGGCCGCGCATCGTTCAGCTTACCCGTGCCCTCGGCGGGCAGTATGCGGCTGACACTCGAGGTTCCGGGCGATCACACCAACGTGAAGTTAAGTCCGGGATTGATCACGAGTCGGGAGACCGCGAACGGGAATACCACGATCGAAGCGACACTCGTGCCAGGACAGCCCGCAAACATCTGGTGGGCCACGCGAGAAGTGGTTGCACCGGTCGTCCCGCGCGAAGTGCGTTTTCTCTCCAACATCAAGACTCTGGTTTCCGTTAGCGAAGCGGAGATTCGCCTCGCCGTGCTCGCCGACATCAACGTAGTTCAGGGAGAACCCACGCAATTCCAACTCGAAGTACCCGCCGGTTATGAAGTGACGGGGGCGTCGGGCGCTTCAGTGGATTCAAGCGATGTGCAATCCGGCGTTTTGACTTTGAAAGTGAATGCGCCGGCACAGCGAAACTATCAGTTCCTGATTTCGATGGAAAAAGCGATCGGCCTGACGAAAGCGGACGTGCCTTTCCTCAGCGTGAAAAATTCGCAACGCGAAACGGGCGAAGTGCTCGTCGAAGGCGTTGGCACAATGGAACTGACGGCGACGGAAGGCGGCAGCCTGAAGCGCATGGACATCAAAGAGACGAATCCTTATTTGCGCTCGCTCGCGCGTTCGCCTTTGCAGGCGGCGTTTCGCTATCACCGACAAGCGACAGAAAATCCGAGTCTCGCGCTGGAATGGACGCGTTTTCCAGACAGCAGCGTGCTCGCCGCAGTCGCCGAACGAGCGATAGTTACGACGCTCGTGACTACGGAAGGAAGATCTCTGACCGAAGTGAAATTGACGGTAAAAAATCAAGTCCAGCCATTCTTGAAAGTGGAATTGCCGACAGGGGCGAGCATCGTGACCGCAGAGGTCGCCGGAGAAAAGGTAAAGCCTGTAGAAGGCGCTGATGGCCAGCGCGTCCCACTGTTGCGGCCCGGGTTCCGGCCGGTCGACGCTTACGAAGTTTCTTTCGTGTTCATGCACTCCGGCGCTCCGTTTGCGAAAAAAGGCGGATCGGAAATTTCATTGCCGAAGATGGATGTTCCTATCACCGTGCTGCAATGGGAGGTGTTTTTGCCGGCGCAGTACAAGGTGAAAGATTTCGGCGGAGATGCTTTGGCTGCGAACTTGTTGCCGCCGTCGTTCCAGGGATTTGAGACCGTGGGATACATCACAGGGTCGTTTCAGGCAGGTGTCGGGGTCGGCGGTAGTGTGGGCGACCGGATTGCGCCGCTTCAGCTTCTGCCAGGACAGCTCGGAGGTTACATCGTAGATGCCAGCGGAGCGACGCTTGCGAACGCACAAGTGAACGTCACGCAGTTGGACACCGGAGCCGTGCGAACTGCGGCGACCGATTATTCCGGCCGCTGGATTGTTTCGAGCATGCCATCGGGAAGAGTGAAAATTGCAGCTACGGCGACCGGTTTCAACAATGTCGTCCGCAACCTCAACTATGACGCGAACAGTCCGACGTCGTACAATTTAACATTGCAGGTCGGGAGCGCAACGGAATCCATTGAAGTGCAGAGTAGTTCGATTGATCTGAAAGAATCACGGCGCATCGAGCGGGATTTGAAGGATCGCGAGGCCGCGGCTTCCAACTCGGCCTCAAATAATGTCCTGAATCTGCAACGGCGCGTTTCGGGCGTGCTCCCCGTCCGCGTCGACGTCCCGCGCGCGGGCAGTTCCTACAGCTTCGTCCGCCCGCTCGTCCTAGACGAGGAAACGAAAATCACCTTCACCTACAAGACCAAATAAACTCCACTGCTGCTAGTGGATTCCACGGATTCGAACTGGCCAGGGGAGTTTTTCCCCCTGGCCGGTTCCATTTACAGCGTATTCATAGTCCGCCGCGAAGAGTGTCTATCCGGATTCCTCCCATCTGGCGGGAACTAACTGCGGGAATCAACGGAATTTAAAGAGTCCGTCGTGCGCATGGATGAGTAAGGAAACTCTAACGACGCCAACAGCCGTCTAAGCTTACATAGATAGGCGCGAAACAAAGGGCTTTTCGTGGCGGCGGGGCGTACATTTATTTTAGGCAAGGGAAGAGGCAGGCCGATATGAAGGCAATCCCGGATTTTTTAATTGGCTTACTGATTTGTTTATTTCTTACGGTGATGAGCGTGGCTGCGCAGTCTCCGCAGGAAGCTCCGCCCGCTCAGAATCCCCCAGCGACGCAAGGCACGAACCCTGCGCAAACGCCGGGCCCCGGCGGCGAGCGGCGTCCGGGAGTCTTCGGAAAGCTGACGGCGGTGCACGATCAGTCCATCGAAATAACGAGGCAGGACGGAAGCGTGGTAACCGTCAAGATCAGCGGGAGCACTCAGTTCCGGAAAGACCGGGAATCTGCGAAGCTTAGCGATTTCAAAGTCGGGGATACGGTCTTTGTACGCGGCCAGGAAAACGCGGATCACACTTGGACCGCGGAAATAATAGGGGAGCGCCCCAACGGCGGATTTGGTGGAGGAGCTGGCGCTGGAGGCGGACGTGGAACAGGTCAAGGCGGCGGTCCTGGCGGCGGACGGCCAGCGGGTGTGCTCGGGCAGGACTATGTGTTCGGCGAAGTGAAAGCAATTGATGCTCCGAAATTGACCATTCTACGGCCGGACAATGTCACTCAAACGGTCGAGCTAAGTGAAGAGACTTCCTTACGGAAGGGCCGCGACAGCATTACCATGGCGGACATTCAAGCTGGCGATCACATCATGGTGCGCGGCGGAATGGCAAACAATGTGTTTCAGCCTAAATCCGTGATGGTGATTTCGCCAGAACAATGGAAGCGATTCCAGGAATCAGGAATGGGCGGGGCCGGCGGACAAGCTGCGAAGCCGCCGCAAGACAATAGCAAGCCGCAGAATCCTCCGGAGCCGCCACATTGAAATTGTTCGTTCGGATTATTATTTTCCTGGGTCTGGTGACCTTAGCAATCGGAAATTCGTTCGCGCAAGAGAATCCTGCGACCGTGCAGAGCGCTCCTGCCACGCCGCAGACGAATGCGGCGTCCGCCCCACCTGCGACTTACCAAATCACCGGCAGCGTGCACAGTGGCAAGACGCCCTTACCCGGCGTGACGCTGACCGCCTCAAACACGCTGACAGGGAAGAAGTACACCGCCGCGACCATTTCAGATGGCAGTTTCGGGATGACCGGACTGCCGCGCGGACGATACGTTTTGCGCGCCGAATTTATGGGCTTCGCGGCACAAACTCAGGAAGTGGTGCTGAATCCAGAAAATCCGTCCGGTAAAGCGGATTTGGAATTGATCCTCGCGTCACGCCAGCAGGAGCAGACGGAGCAGCGCAGCGCCGCTGCCGCGACTGCCGGGCGCGGTTTCCAGAGTCTGACTATGGACTCAACGGAAACAGCTCCCTCGGCCGGAGAATCTGGTCTTGCGGTCGGAGCGGGGCAGAATCCAAGCGCGAACGATTTAGCTGGCCTGCCGCTTAACGGCGCGGGGGCGGACGCCCCGACGGAATCGGTGAGCATCAGCGGCGTGCAAGGACGCACGCAAGACTTCGGTCAAGGCAACGAAGGTGAACTGCAGGACCGCATACAGGAATTCCGCGATCGCGCGCAGCAGAACGGAGCCGGTGGTTTTGGAGGCGGAGGTGGCGGTGGATTTGGCGGCGGCCCGGGAAGCGGCGGAGGTCCGATCGCGTTCGGGCGCATGGGGCGCGGCTTTAATGTGAATCAGCCGCACGGCAACATGTATTTTTATGATGACACTTCCGGGCTGGATGCGCGGCCGTTTTCTCTGAGTGGGGAACCGCTTCAAAAGGCAGACTACAACCAGCTGCACTTTGGGGCGTACGTCGGCGGCCCTCTGAATATTCCGAAAATTTTCAATGGTGGCAACAAGACATTTTTTTTCGGAGGGTGGAGCGGAACACGCGGGAGTTCGCCTTCTGACTTTTTGTCAACGGTGCCCACGATGGCCGAGCGAGGCGGCAATTTTTCCGCGCTGTCGACGCCGATCTACAATCCAACGACTGGGCAGCAATTCGATTTTAACGGGCAGCTCAATGCGATTGATCCGACTTTGATCACGCCGCAAGCGCAGGCTCTTTTGCAGTACATTCCGCTGCCAAATTTGCCGGGAACGACGCAGAACTATCATGAAGTGACGTCTGCTGAGAGCAATTCGGACTCTGTGAATTTACGGCTGATCCACAATTTTGGCCCGGTACCGGCGCAGGGCAATCGCACGCCGGGTGGCGGAGGGCGCGGCGGCGGAGGTGGCGGAGGCCGCCGCAGGTCGCAGAACAACCTCAATTTGGGCATGAGCTGGACCAAGACAAACACCGATATCGTCGGAGCGTTTCCTTCGCTTGCCGGGGGAACCAGTACTCAAGGCTTGAATGCAAATGCCGGCTGGGTCTACGGCAAAGGACACGCAACGAACAACCTGCGCTTTACCTACAACCACAATCATGTTTCGACAACCAATTTGTACTCGAACGTAACGGACGTTGCCGGCCTGGCGCAAATTGGCGGTGTCTCCACAAATCCGTTTGATTGGGGAATTCCGGGAATCAACTTCACGTCTTTTTCCGGCTTGAGCGATACGATGCCGCGACGCGAACTCGACCAGACGTATACCGCGTCCGACACCGTCATTTGGAATCGCGGCAAACACAACTGGCGATTCGGAGGCGACTATCGCCGGATTTTGCAGAGCTTCCACGCGGCAAGAAACGCGGAAGGGACGTTTACATTCACGGGCTTTGCGACCGCGCTCTATGTCAACGGCCAGCAACAGCAAGGGACGGGCATCGATCTCGCGGATTTTCTCCTGGGCTTGCCGCAGCAAAGCAGCGTTCAGTTTGGTACGAACACTTATAATTTTCGCGCGAACTCCTTTGATTTTTTCGCGCAGGATGATTGGCGGATCCGCGCAAACCTGACGCTTCTCCTCGGCCTCCGTTACGAATACCAAGGGCCTTTCACGGAAGCGGACAACCACATCGTCAATTTGGATGTCGCACCTGGCTTTACGGCGGCAGTTCCGGTTCAGCCAGGGCAGTTCGTTTCAGGCTTCGGCGTTGCTTCGAATTCGCTAATCAATCCGGACCGAAATAACTATGCGCCGCGCCTTGGGCTTGCCTGGAAGCCAATGAAGAATACGGTGGTTCGGGCTGGTTATGGCCTCAATTACAATCTCGCGCAGTACACGGCCGTGATTCAGAATTTTGCGTTTCAGCCGCCTTTCGCAGAGACGTCCACGAACACGGCAACCACGTCGAGTTTTCTAAATCTTTCAAACGCCTTTCCGAGCCTGGCGCCCGGCACGGTCACGAATAACTTTGCCATCGATCCAAACTACCGGCTCCCCTATGTCCAGCTGTGGAACGTGGATATTCAGCGCGATTTGGGCGGCGGCTTTCTGATGAATATTGACTACAACGGATCGAAGGGAACCAGGCTCGATACGGAGAGAGCCATTCTGATTCCCGGCGGCTCGCAGCCTTTTATCTACGAATCCTCCGCCGGAAACTCGGTTTTTAATGCGGGCTCGATACGTTTTCGTAAGCGGCTGGCCAAGGGCATTGGCCTGACCGCGACATACATTTACTCGAAATCGATTGATGATGCTTCTTCGATTGGCGGAGGAGGTGTAGTCGTGGCGCAGAATCCTTTCGATATTGCCGCGGATAGAGGGCTATCGAGTTTCGACCAGCGCCAAAAGTTTACGGGGACCTGGACTTACGATCTGCCGTTCGGCGAGAACCGGCGATTCTTGCAGAAGGGCTTTGTGTCGCACGTTTTGGCGGGCTGGCAATGGAGCGGAGATTTTACGGTGGCGAGCGGGTTGCCATATACGATTCGAGTTTTAGGTGGGACCGTGGATATCGACCGCGGCGTGAGCGGGTCCTTGCGCGCTAACGTAGTCCCTGGCGAATTGCAGCGCCTCAACGATCCGACAACCAAAGAGTGGTTCAACATAGCGGCTTTCTGCCAGCCGGAAACGACGACGAACAATCCAACAGCGACTTGCGTCAATGCCGCCGATTCGACGTATGGCGATGCGGGGCGCAATATTCTGGAAGGGCCCGGGCAAGTGAGTGTGGATATGGCGCTGAACAAGACGATCACAATCAAGGAATACCGGTCGCTCGATCTGCGGATTACGGCGAATAATATTTTCAACATGGTGAATTTCACTTCGCTAGGCACGGTCGTGAACTCCACGACGTTTGGTGAAGTGACGGGCGCGGGAACTATGAGGCGCGTGACGGTGCAGGCGAGATTCCGGTTTTGAGGGAGAAGGCCATGGTTGTTGTAAGAAGAAAAATTGCGGCCGTTGCGTGCGCTAGTTTGCTGCTGCAAATTGGTGCTCCCTCGTATGCACAGCAGCCCCAGCCGCAGCCTCCGCAGGCATCGACAGATGCGCAGGCACAGACGAAACCGCCGGCGTCTTCCATTCGAGTTACTTCGGAGTTGGTGTTGGCGAACGTTGTGGTGCGCGACAAAAAAGGAAATCTTATACGCGATTTGAAGAAGGAAGATTTCACGCTGTTTGAGGACGGCAAGAAACAACAGATATCGACTTTCGATTTTGAAAATGTGGATCAATTGGAGACCGCGGGTGGCGCCGAAAAAACCGTCACGGGCGAAGCGGCGGAAACGGGCGGACCGGCGGGTGTGTTGAAAAAGAGCGATGCGCCCGTGATGAACGCGCGGGACCGGCGAGTGATCGTTCTGTTTTTCGATTTTTCCGCGATGGAGCCGGATCAGATAGACCGGTGCGTGGAATCGGCGAAGAAATATATAAATGGCCAGATGCGGCCTGCGGACATAGTGGCACTGGTTTCGCTGTCGACGAATATGCGCGTCGACCTGGACTTTACGGATGACAAGACGAAAATACTTTCGGTGTTGAGCTCGTACTCCTCCGGCTCGGGGGAGGGTTTTGCGATGGGCGACACCGGGAGCGCGGAGGGGACAGCGGAAACAGGTGGCTCGTTCACGCCCGATGATACGGATTACAACACGTTCAGTGCGGACTGGAAGCTGCTGGCGCTGCAGTCCACGATGCAGGCGCTGGGAAAAATCGAGCAGAAAAAATCGCTGATTTATTTCAGCAATGGAATCAGCCAGACCGGGACCGACAACCAGTCAGCTTTGCGAGCGGCGACGGCGGCGGCGGTGAAAAATAACGTTTCTATTTATCCCGTGGATGTTCGCGGGCTGCAGGCTTTTCCGCCAGGCGGGGAAGCGCAGAGCGCCAGCTTACACGGCCAGTCGGCGTACAACGGCGCTGCGGTTTTGAACGACCTCAGCGGCAATGCTGCGTCGCAAGAGACGCTCTCAACTCTGGCGGCGGACACAGGCGGGAAGGCGTTCTTCGATTCCAATGATTTCAGCGGTGTGTTTACGCAAGTGCAGAAGGACAGCTCGGCGTATTACGTCCTCGGGTTTACCAGCACGAATCCGCTGAAGGATGGACATTATCGCCGGCTTAAGGTGGTGGTGAACCGAGCCGACGTGAAGCTCGAATTCCGTCCGGGATATTACAGCGGCAGAGACTACCAGCACCTGAACCGCGCGGATCGCGAGGCGCAGCTCGAGGATGAGCTTGCGGCAGAATTGCCGCAGACGGATGTCCCCCTGTACGCGGGCACGGCGTATTTCCGTCAGGATGAGTCGCATTATTATCTGGCGGTTTCGCTCGTGGTGCCTGGTTCGCAGATTCCGTTCGTGCAGGAGAAGGACAAAGACAACGCCACCATCGACATCATCGGAGAGGTGCGCCTCGGCGACAAAGGCCGAGTGCCTGTCGGACAGTTGCGCGACACGGTGAAGCTGGCTGTCGACAGTACGCAGCAGGTGCGGCGGAAAAATGTGCAGTACAACACGGGGTTTGTGCTGGCTCCGGGAAATTATCATTTGAAATTTATCGTGCGCGAGAATCAGACGGGGCGCATGGGCTCGTTTGAAACGGATGTGCAGGTGCCGGATTTGCGCAAGGTGCCGCTGCGGATGAGTTCGGTGGTGCTGAGCAGTTTGCGGGCGCCGGTTACGAACGCGCCGAAGAAGAAGGGTACGAATCCGTTGATTCAGGACCAGACGCAGCTGGTGCCGAATGTGACGCATGTGTTTACGCGCGATCAGCATTTGTATTTGCAGTACGAGATTTATGATGCGGCGCGCGGAAAGGTTGCCGTCGCGGCTGCCGCAAGGCCTGCTGCTGCTCCACAGTCAGAAAACACTGCCGCCGCGCCTGCTCCCGCCCCGCAGACCCGCGAGTCGATTCACGTTTTGACTAGCATTGAGTTTTTGCAGGGCAACGTGAAGGTTTACGAATCGAAGCAAGTGGCCGCTACGGAAGTTACGGCGCCGGACCGGAAGGCGGTGGTGTTTCAGATTGATTTGCCGCTGCAATCGCTGAAGCCGGGTCTTTATGTTTGCCAGGTGAATGTGATTGATGATGTCGCGGGGAATTTTGCGTTTCCACGGTGGCCCATCTTGATAAAGGACGCGGCTCCGACGGTTGCGCCTGCTGCGCAGTCTTCCTCCAGTTTCGGGCAGTGAGCATCTCGCAACACAGACTGAATCTGTGCAAACTCGCGGGCGCCCCCTCCCCGTTTTCTCGTAAATGCGGATTCTAAAGGACTTTAAGTGCTGTGTTTTGGAAGTGCGCATCCTACTGGAGTTACAGATGCGTTTTCGTAAGTGCGGATTCTAAAGGGCTTGGACGCAAGCACAAGTCATACCCGGATTCCGCAATTTCGAGGCACACTGGCGAAACAGTTGACAGCATTTCTGACCTTACTCCGGCGAGAAGGCGAAGGACCGTAGGGCTCCGCCCTACGCTGCGTCTGTGTAAGCCTGTCTCTCGAATGGCTCGCGAGACACGGAGAAGTGCATCAGCCAAGATTCATCGCATGCGGAATAAGCATGCGATGTAAAAGCGCTTGGCTGTGCCACTCGGGCCCAAAATAAAAAACGCGGCAGGCTGGCTGCCGCGGAAACTCTCCACAATACTGCTTGGAAACTGAGGTAAGATGACCGGCCACGCGAGGATGCAACTTGAAGAACAGCGCTATCCTTCTATTGCAGTGCCCGGATCGTAAGGGATTGGATGCGGCCATTGCAGATTTCATTTATTGGCATGGCGGCGACATCCTTCATTTCGAGCAACACCAGGCGGGGGAAGAACGATTCTATCTGGCACGTGTCGAATGGGATCTCGAAGGGTTCGAGTTCGATCTGAAAGATTTTCCGCAGTGGTTTGCGCCGATAGCCGAGGAGTTTTCGATTCGGTGGCGCATCACGCGGTCGAATTACCGTCCTCGCGTCGCCATCTTCGTTTCAAAATACGATCATTGTTTGGTGGATCTGCTTTACCGGCAGCGGATCGGCGAGCTCGCATGCGAAATTCCCTTGATGATCAGCAACCATCCGGACGCGAAACGGCACGCAGACTTTCACGATATTCCGTATCACCTCATTCCCGTAACGAAGGAGAATAAACAGGAGGCTGAGAAGCGGCAGATTGAGTTGCTTCGCGAAAACAATATCGAGCTAGTTGTGCTGGCCCGGTATATGCAGGTGCTCTCCAGGGACTTCATTGCGCAATACCCGCAGCAAATCATCAACATCCATCATTCCTTCTTGCCTGCGTTTATTGGGGCGAAGCCGCACCAGCAGGCTTTTGATCGCGGCGTGAAAATCATCGGGGCCACGGCGCACTACGTCACGGAAGTGCTTGATGACGGGCCCATCATCGAGCAAGGCGTGGCGCGTATATCGCATCGCGACAGGATCGAGGATCTGGTTCAGAAGGGGCGGGACCTAGAAAAGGTGGTGCTTTCTACAGCGGTCCGCTGGCATATCGAGAACCGGATTTTGCTTTACGGAAATAAGACGGTGATTTTCGAATAGCATCCGTTGTTTTGGGCAAAGTGGAATTTAAACCACCCACTAGTGGCGGCGGGAGATCTGGCAGTTTGGCGGTGGTCGAGAGGTTGGCGGAGCATGGCTTTGATTAAGCCTTGGCGGCTGATGTTGAGTTCTTTGGCGGCGGCTTCGAGTTCTTCGAGCATGGCGGCGGTGAAGTCGACGTTGACGCGTTGGATGGGTTTCTGCATTTTGCCGGAGTTGGTGAAGAAGCGGGAGACGTCTCTGCCGTTGTCGGCTTGGAGGGAGATGCTTTGGGCGGGTTTTCTTCCATTGAGCTCTCGTTCTCCACGTGATCGAACCTGAGCCGTATGGGGTATAGCAGTTATATTCGTAATCGGACAGTTCTTTTCAACTACGCCATTCGGAAAGTCGTAATAGAATACGGGCACCTTATCCCCCAACTCAAGGTGCATGTATGCGAAAGCCCTTCGAAGCGCTCTTGATCGCGATCTTGACCGTGAGTTCGTTTGCATTAGTACGTGCCCAGAACGGACCGACAGCGGCGACGCAAACCAAGGACCTGAAGAAGCTGGTCGTGGCGGCTCGTGCGAAGTCGGATTCGGAGATAGCAATACCTCCGTCGACTTCGATGAGCTTTCCGCTGATTGCAGACAAAAAAGCGCCTGGCGCGGGCACCGTGGATTTGGGGAGCTGGCTTAGCAAAGAAGCGGCCCTGAACGGGTTGGAGTCGGTGGGCTTGCAGCCATGGTACATCGTTGTGAGCTACGACCAGTTTGATGAAGATGGCGACAACATTCACAGCGGCGTTTATGAGGAATACTGGGCTGGAGCAAAAAAGTTCAAGCGAAGCTACAAGAGCGATGATTTTAATCAAACGGACTACGCGACGGACAAAGGTTTGTACAGGCGCGGCGACCAACAGTGGCCGAGCCGGACACAGCTACAGGTTCGGGCGGAGATGATCGCACCGTTTTGGTACGGAGCTACGCTGGTGAAGGGCTTCCATGCGAGAAACATGGAACGAATTTTCAGCGGCTATAAATTTGAGTGCGTCGCGATTGAAAGAAATCCGGGAGCCAGCGATCCGACACAATACTGTTTTGAACCTGGTGGTTCCGTGCTTCGTTATAACCGTGGATGGGGTTGGGACCAGACTGTCTACAACAGGATCGAGTCGTTTCAAGGACGTAATATTGCTCGGGAAGTGGATGTCACGGACGGCGGGCATCGTTATCTCGAGTTGCGAGTAAAAACCATGGAAATGCTTCCGCAACTAGATGATGCGGAATTTACACCGTCAGCGGATGCTGTGGGTCCGATTGGCGGGCGAGTGTCCGGAGTATTTTTGGAGCCGATTAATAACCCCACTGCTCTTCAATGGCCAGCGTCATTGCGAGGGCAGCATTTCACGGTAGTGGTGGAAATGGTCATCGGAAAGAACGGCCAGGTTGTGAGTGCGCACGGAGTTTCCGGCCCGCCGGAGGCGTACAAGGGATGCGAGGACGCAGTTAAGCAGTGGGTTTTTCCGCCTTATCTCGTGCTTGGCGAGCCCGTCGAAGTTGAGTATAAAACCGGGTGCAGCGCTTTCTAGCGTCTACTTTTGCACGTAGCGGAACCTGTCAGTCGAAGCAAGGCCGCTCAACGCGAATGAAAACCGCAATTGGATATTGCGGTATTAGCACTGCTGATCCTAATTTACTCGCCGTAGGGGACCCAGATGTTTTTGATTTGGGTGGCGTGTTGGAGGAAGAAGCGACCTTCGGATTGGGCGGGGTTGAACCAGTCGATGGAGCGGCCTTCGTTGGTGAAGACTTGTTTTAGGTTGCCGATGGAGAGGGATTTTGCGGTGGCGCAAGTCGCGGCGTCGGCGAAGCACCAGAGGGCGTCTACGTCATCGTGTTCGGCTAGCGTTTTTAGGAGTTCGTGGGGGCGGCCGGTGACTATGTTTATGGTGCCTGGGGGGAGGTCGCTCGATTCGAAGAGTTGGTAGAGGTCGGCGGTGATTAGCGGATAGAGTTCGCTGGGGACGGCGATCACAGTGTTGCCGACCGCTATCGCGGGCATAACTGCGGAGGCGAAACCGAGGAGCGGGACTTCCGCGGGGCAGAAGATGCCGATGGTGCCGATGGGTTCTTGCATGGCTAGGGTTACGTTGCGGAACGGGGGGTTGTGGATGGAGCCTTCGTATTTGTCTGCCCAGGCGGCGTAAGTGAAGATGCGTTCGATGCTCGTGGTGACTTCTGTAGCGGCTTGATTTCTGCCTACTACGTCGGCAAGACGGGTCGCGATTTCTTCGCGGTGTTGGGAGAGGTTTTCGGCGAGGTAGTAGAGGACTTGGGCGCGGGTGTGGGCGGTGGATTTGGGCCAGGCGGTAGCTTTGCGGGCGGCTTCGACGGCGTTGCGGATGTCTTTGCGATTGCCGAGGGGGGCTTCGCCGAGGAGGCGGCCGTCGGCGGCGCGGACTTCTGTGCTGTAGCCGGAATCGGGGCGGGCTTGTTTGCCGGCGATGAAGAGTTTTACGGTGCGATCGATAGGGGGCGTCGCAGAGTCGGCGGTGGCTTCGGTTAATTGTGCTGGGGGTTGATCGATTGCTAGGGGACGCGGGTGGAGTTGCGGGGCGTTCTTGAACCAACTTGGCTCGAGGTATTCGAGGAGGCCTTCGCGGCCGCCTTCGCGGCCGTAGCCGCTTTCGCGATAGCCGCCAAAGCCACAGCTGGCGTCGAAAAGATTTGTGCAGTTGACCCAAACTACGCCTGCTTTGAGCTGTGCGGCGATGTGGAGGGAGACGTTGATGCTTTCGCTCCAGACGCAGGCGGCGAGACCGTACACCGTGTTGTTACCTAGTTCGACGGCTTCGCTCGGAGTGCGGAAAGTCATGGCGGCCAGGACGGGGCCGAAGATTTCTTGTTGAGCGACGATGCTCGTGGGATGGACGTTGCTTAGAAGAGTTGGCGGGAAATAGAGGCCGCGGGAGGGCATCGGAATGGATGGTTGCCAACACGTGGCACCTTCGGCGACGCCTTGATCGACCAGGCGCTGGATGCGGTCGAGCTGGACGCGGGCGATGATGGCGCCGATGTCGATGGATTTGTCGAGGGGCGGGCCGACGCGGAGAGTGTTCATGCGATCGCAAATTTTGGCGATGAGTTGGTCGGCGATGCTTTCTTGCATCAGGAGGCGGGAGCCGGCGCAGCAGACTTGGCCTTGGTTGAACCAGATGCCGTCGACCAGGCCTTCGACGGCGGAGTCGAGGTCGGCGTCTTCGAAAATGATGAAGGGGGATTTGCCGCCTAGTTCGAGAGAGAGTTTTTTGTGGGAGGCGGCAGTGGCTTTGCGGATGGCGCGGCCGACTTCGGTGGAGCCGGTGAAGGCGATTTTGTCGACGTCGGGATGGGCGACCAGGGCTTCGCCCGTGGAGCCGTCGCCGGTGACGATGTTGACGACGCCTGGGGGAAGATCGATCTCCTGGCAGATTTCCGCGAAGGCTAGCGCGGTGAGAGGCGTAAACTCCGCGGGCTTAAGGACGACTGTGTTGCCGGTGGCTAGAGCTGGGGCGATTTTCCAGGCCAGCATTAGTAATGGGAAATTCCAGGGAATGATTTGGCCTACTACGCCGCAGGCTTCATAGCCGGGGAATTCTTGAGTGAGGAGTTGTGCCCACCCGGCATGGTAGTAGAAGTGGCGAGCTACTAGCGGGATGTCGATGTCGCGGGATTCACGGATGGGTTTGCCGTTGTCGAGGGTTTCCAGGACGGCTAGGCGGCGAGAGTGTTTTTGGATCTGGCGGGCTAGGGCGTAGAGATAGCGGGCGCGGGCGTGGGGTGAGAGAGGTTGCCACGCGGGTAGGGCGGCGCGGGCGGATTTTACGGCGGCGTCGATGTCGGCGGCGGAGCCTTGGGCGACCTCGGCTAGTTTTTCGGTTGTCGAGGGATCGGTGGTGTCGAAATATTTTCCGTCGAGCGGAGCTTGAAACGCGCCATTGATGAAATGGCCGAAGCGGCGGTGGTGTTTGTCGAGCCAAGCCACAGCTTCGCGGGGATCTTCGGGGGCGGGGCCGTAGTCCATGGTTACGAATTTTTCTACGATGCTCATGGGTGTGAGTTGATTGTAATGGAAATTGGGGGCAGCGGAGGAGACAGATTCGCGGGGTGGGTTTCCTTCCACGTATGGATCTCAGCGTGTGGAGGACGGAACGGAATTTTACACAGAGGTCACCGAGAGCACAGAGGTCACAGAGAAGAACTACGCGATGGGGTGGCGGTAGTCGGCGGAGTAGCGGCCGGTGGCGTGGTGTTCTAGTTGGCGCTCGATGTCGGCGAGCATGCCGCTGGCTCCGAAACGGAAGAGGTCGGATTTTAGCCAACTGGGGCCTAGTTCGTCTTTCATCAGGGAGAGCCACTCGAGGGATTGTTTGGCGGTGCGAATGCCGCCGGCGGGTTTGAAGCCGACAGCGAAACCGGTTTGATTGGCGTATTCGCGGATGGCGCGAGTCATTACCAAGCCAACAGGAAGAGTGGCATTCACGGGCTCTTTGCCGGTGGAGGTTTTGATGAAGTCGGCGCCGGCCATCATGGCGACAACGCTGGCACGGGCGACGTTGCGCAGCGTGAGGAGATCGCCGGTGCCGAGGATGACTTTCATGTGCGCGGGGCCGCAAGCATGTTTGAAGGCGGAGATTTCGTCGTAGAGGGCTTGCCATTTTGCGGCGAAGACGTGGGCGCGGGTGATGACGACGTCGATTTCGTCGGCGCCGGCTTCGACGGAGCGGCGGATTTCTTGAACGCGCTCGGCGGGCGGAGAAAGGCCGGCAGGGAAGCCGGTGGAGACGGCGGCTACGCGGATGCCGCTGCCTTCGAGTGCGCGGCGGGCGGTTTCGACAAAGACGTGGTAGACGCAGACGGCTGCGACTTTTATGTCGAGGGATTCGATGCCGAGTTTTGCGACGAGTTCGTGCTGGAGGGGTTGGCGGGCTTTGGCGCAGAGGCGGCGGACGCGCTCGTCGGTGTCGTCGCCGGAAAGCGTGGTTAGATCCATGCAGGAGATGGCGCGGAGAAGCCAGGCCGCTTGGTAATCTTTTTTTACCGTGCGGCGGGTGACGAGGGATTGGGCGCGGCGTTCGACGGCGCTGGTGTTGACGCGAACGTCTTCGATCCAGTCGAGATTTAGGGGGACGCCGCTGTTGGCTTGTAGCGCGCGGCCGCGTAGGTGGGCGAGGGCGGTGTCCGTGGGGGAAAGCGCGGCTTCTAGATTGCGATTGCCGATTTGCTGAGCGTTGCGAGGTCCGCTATTGATGGTGGACATGTTCAAATCTCTTCTGAGTGGGGGGTGGAGCGTTGACCCAAGCTCAATCTTATCACTTTTGCTGTGCAGTCGAGTGGCTCATGGTCGAAAGAGAAAAGAGATTTCTCTCTGCGCAAGCCGACACTTGCAGGAGCAAACGTAAAGAGAAAAAGCGTCGGCTTGCTCCGCTCGAAATGACAGTGGTGGGGGGATTAGGGCGTTTACAGACGGGTGCTGTGGAACTGCCATTCTCGTTCGAAATCAGCCCGATTTAAAAAAGACTTCTGTGTTCCCACTGCGGTTGTGGAAAGGGCTGCGTAGAGATTTGCGCGCGTGAGCGCTTCTTTTTCTTGCATGCCCTCGCCGAGAAAGACGGCGAAGCTGCCGATGAAAGCGTCGCCGGCGCCAGTTGTGTCGATGGCTTCCACTTTGAACGCGGGAATTAATTCGGTTCCTTCGGGTCCGGCGAGAAGTGCGCCGCGCTCGCCAAGAGTGAGGACGACGCGCTTCATTCCCTGACGCAGAAGAAAATTGGCGCACCTTGTGGCGTCTTCAAGTGAATGAACGGGCATGCCGGTGATGAGTTCCGCTTCGGTTTCGTTGGGGATGAAATACTCGGCGCCGGTTAGTTGCTGGAAGTCCACTGGTTGTGCGGGTGCGGGATTTACGATGCAGCGGATGCCTTCCGACTCGGCGAAGCGGACGGTGTGATACACGGTGCGGAGTGGGATTTCGAATTGCATCACGATGGTGTCGGCTTTACGCAGAAGCGGGGCGGCGGCATCGATGTCTTCGGGCGAGAGCGTGTCGTTTGCGCCTTTCACAACGATGATGCGATTTTGGCCGCCCGGCTCGACAAAGATGGGCGCGACGCCGCTGGAGACACCTTCCGCGATGCGCACGTGGCTGGCGTCGATGCCTTGCGACTGAAAATTTTTGATGGTGGCGGGGCCGAAGAGGTCGCTGCCGACTTTCGCGACCATGGCCACGGACGCGCCGCACAGTCGAGCGGCGACGGCTTGGTTCGCGCCTTTGCCGCCGAAGCCGAGGTCGAATTTTTTGCCGAAGATGGTTTCGCCTGGGCGCGGGAAGACGTCGTTGAATGTGGTGAGGTCCACGTTGGCACTGCCTACGACGGCGATGAAGGATTGCTTCGCCACGTTCGCTCCTGGAGTTCGCGCGCGAATTATATAGGAAGTTTGCGGCGAAACAGCAATATGTGAATGCTGGATTGCATTGCTGCCGCGAGACGAATTCGCGTGATTCTCCTTGACAGGTGGAACTGCGGTGAATATAAGCACGGGCGGTACTAAAACTCGCGCAACTCACGGCTGGGGACTTGCCGCGACATAACTTTTTTCAAAACTGAGTTGGACCGGAGCACAGACTGAAGTCTGTCCCACCGGAGTTCGCCCGCTAAGGAGCCGGAAGTTCATGTACACGCCGCATAGTTTGGAAATTGCGCTGTTTATGATGATTACGACGGCTATTTGCTGGGGCTCCTGGGCGAATACGTTCAAGGGAGTGAAGAACTACCGATTCGAGCTTTTTTATTGGGATTACGCGCTCGGTATTTTTCTGATTTCGGTTGTGCTGGCATTCACGATGGGGAGCACTTCGAATGATACGTCTAGCTTTCTGAATAACGTGCGAGCGGCGGATGGCTCGAACGTTGTTTATACGCTCATCGGGGGAGCGGTTTTTAATTTGGCCAATCTGTTGCTGGTGGCTGCGATTGATATGGCCGGGCTTGCGATCGCTTTTCCGGTTTCGATCGGCATCGCGCTGGTGGTGGGAGTCATCACGAGTTACCTGCAGCAGCCGAAGGGTAATGCGGGTTTGCTTGGGATTGGAGTGGCTTGCGCCGTTATCGCCGTGATTATGGATGGGAAGGCTTACGGGAGTCTTGCGAAGGTACCAAGTTCGACGTCGAAGAAAAGCATCACGACTTGCATCGTTTCGGGCGTGCTGATGGGGCTGTGGTCTCCGTTTGTTGCGCACGCGATGAGCCACGGAAAAACCTTGGGACCGTATAGCGTAAGCGTTTTTCTGACGCTCGGCGCGCTGCTGTCCTGCTTTATTTGGAACATTTACTTCATGAAGAAGCCGCTGGTCGGCGAACCGGTGAACTTCGGCGAATATTTTCGCGGGCCGGCTTCGGGCCACGTGCTCGGCTTGCTGGGCGGAGCGATTTGGGGAACGGGGACGGTGTTCAATTTGGTGGCGGCAAGTTTCACGGGAGTGGCCATTTCGTATGCCATCGGGCAATCGGCGCCGATGGTCGCGGCGTTATGGGGAGTGCTGGCGTGGAAGGAATTTCAGGGAGCGAAGCCTCAGGCCAAGACCTATCTGGCGCTGATGTTCCTTTTCTACTTGCTGGCTATTTTGCTTGTGGCAAAGGCCAACACAGCAACCTGACAAATTCCGTCCAATCCCTTGTAATATTGGGTAGATTGAGGATCATGCTGACCCTAGCCCAGTGTGAAAAAGCTGTGACAATTTCGGAATCAATGGGGCGTCCCCCGCGGTGCTCAGAGGTTTTCATGGGCTCGAAAATTCACCTGCATTTTCAGACGCTGTTACCCGGGCGACGAATTCCTGCGGCCTCAGAATCCTCTCCATTAGGCATTTTCTGTCCTGTTTTCAATGCTTTACGGGATGGGGCAGCCTTAAATTGGAGGCGATTTAGGAATACCTCTCAGTACCTGCAAAATAGGGCATTCGTACTCTTACGGGACGAGTGGTTTGGCCCTAGTTTTGTTACCATCATGCCGACAGGGGTGTAGGTGTGCAGCTTTTAGGCAAATACGAGATTATCGCCGAGATCGGCCGCGGAGCTATGGGCGCGGTCTACAAAGCCCGTGATCCGCTGATTGACCGTTTAGTTGCCCTAAAGACCATCACCGGTGGCCCCAGCGCACAATCGAATCTCCTGGACCGTTTTTATCAGGAAGCGCGTTCTGCGGGCGCTCTCCAACATCCCAACATCGTGACGATTTACGAATTGGGGCACGAGAAAAATACCCCGTTCATCGCCATGGAGTATCTCGAAGGGGAGAGCCTGGATCGGATCATCGAGCTGCGCCCGGTACTTCCTCTGTCCGTCAAGCTTGGATACATTGTGCGCGTTTGCGACGCGCTCGCGTATGCGCACCAGCACAACGTGGTGCATCGCGACGTCAAGCCGGCGAACATCATGGTCACCAAAGAAGGCGTCGTAAAAGTGGTGGACTTCGGCATCGCGCGGCTCACGGACATGTCGATGACACAGCCGAACATGATGATCGGGTCGCGCGCGTATATGTCGCCGCAATTGTACAAAGGCGAGAGGGCGGATGCGCGGTCCGACATTTGGGCTGTGGGCGTGTCACTCTACGAACTGCTGGCGTACAAGAGGCCCTTCACGGGTGACAGCGAAGCCGAGCTGATGTTCCACATCATCTATGAGAAGCCCGAAGATCTCATGGGGCAGTCGCCGGAGTGCACCGAAGAATTGGCGCAGATCGTCGGCAAAATGCTGGAGAAGAAGAGCGACGATCGCTTCCAGTCGATGGAGGACTTGCTCCACGCGATCGAGCCTATCTGGAAAGCCGCGCAGCAGGCCACCGTTTCGGGATTGCTCGCGGATTGCCAAGAGTTGGTGGTGGCGAAAGACTTGCAGCGCGCACATGCGCTCCTCCGCAAAGCCCTGCACATCGACGTAGGGAACTCACAAGCCAAGAGCATGTTGGAGAAAGTGTCCGTAGAGCTTCGGCGGTCAGAGATTCAACCGAGGCTGCAGGAACACTTGAGCCGCGGCGAAGGGTATTTGAAAGCGGGTCAACTGCGCGAGGCCAAAGCGGAAGCACAAGCGGCGCTGGGTCTCGATTCGAAGCATGAGCCTGCGCACAAACTGCTGGCGGAAGTGGAAGCGGCAGTCGCGAAAGCGCAGCAGTTAGAACAGAAACTGAAGTTGACCAAGCAGCGATTGGCTGAAGGGGCATTGACCGAGGCGGCGGCGGCATTGGGACAGGCGGTTGAGCTAGACGAGTCCAACCTCCAGGTGCACGAGCTCAAGAAACAGATCGAAGAAGAGCGGGGTCGACGGGAAAAGCGAAAGAAGTTAGGCGAAATCCTGCACCGGGCGCGAACGCTTTGGACCGAACTAAATTATGACGAGTGCCTCACCGTCATAGCGGCAGCTTTGCAGGAATTTCCGAATGACCCGGAACTGAAAAAACTGCAGGAATCAGCGAGGACGGACCAGGCGGAACTGCAGAAACAGCGCCAGATGGCGGAAGTGCGCAGGCTGCTGGGGCAGCAGAATTTTGCCGAGGCGCGAAAAATATTGGATGTTTTGGTCGCAGAACACCCGCAGGACACGGCCGTAAAGAATCTGCAAAACCTGGCTTTGCAGGAAGAACAGGAACAGAAACGACAAAAACGGCTGGATTCGGAAGTGACAGCCCTGCGCGGCCTGCTGGGAGCAGGCAAGTTCAAGCAGGTGGTGGCCAAGGGTGAACCGCTCTTGCAGGAGTATCCGCAAGAGTACGAACTAAAAGAATTGGTGAATTACGCGCGCGGAGAAGTGGCGCAACAAGAACAGAAGCGGAAGGAAGAGGAGCGGGAAAAACAGATCCAAGGCTTCCTGATGTGCGAGCGCTACGGCGAGGCTCTGGACACCGCGCGGCTGGCGATTGAGGAATTCCCGAAGCAAGATGCTTTCCGCAAACTGGCTACAGAAGCGGAGGCCTTGAAGAAAGAGCAGGACGACCGCGAGAGAGCCCGCAACGAGATGCAGCGGCGAGTCCGCGAAATCAACAGCAAGATCAATCAAGACAAAATCACGGATGCCATCGATTTGGCCCAGCAGACCATGGAGTCCATGGGTCCGGACCCCAATGTGACGCAATTGCTGCAGGGCGCGGAAGAAAAGCGGAAAAAGAAGGATGAGGCAGAGAAGAAAGTCAGCGCGGTGCAAGCGCTGGTGAACAAGGGTGATCACGCCGGCGCCACGCAGATGTTCAACGAAGTGATGGCCACGCAGATATTTCAGGCCTCCGATCCGCGGATGCAAGAGCTTAAAGGAAAAATTACGAATCTTGCCAGCGGGCAACAACCGGCAGCGACGCAGATATATTCGGCTGCGAAGACAGTTGTGCAAAAGCCGGCGGGTACCGCGAAAAAGGACAAGCCTGCCGCTGCCAAGCCGGCGTCTCCGGCTAGTGATCGGACGCAGGTAAGCGAATCCGCGCAAAATATCCCCGCGGCGGGATTTTCCGCTACAAAAGTTATTGGTGCGGGAGAGAAGCCGGGGGCACGAAAAGATGGAGCGGTTCCAAAGCGCACGGATTCCGTAGGCAAAGAAACTGGCTCTCGAAGAACGGAAGCTCCTGCCCCTGATGCGACCGTGATTGCAGGCCCTGCTGTGCGGCAGGCCGTTGGAGCGACTGGCGTGCCAGCGGAGCCGCGCCCGAGTGGGAGCGTGGCGGCGGCTGCGCCGCGAGTTACTGCGCCTAAGCCCCAACCTGCCGGCGATGTTATGGCGCAAGTTCTGCCGATTTTGCGGCGGCCGCCTGTGCTCGCAGGTATCGGCCTGGTGGTGGCACTGCTTCTCGCCGTGGCGCTTTGGCCGCACAAGACAAGCGGGGGAACTCCGTCGGACAGTGATTTGAAGTTGAAGCAGCAAGCCGCAGAGCTTTGGCAGAACCGGCAGTTTGATCAGTCCGAACAGATTTGGCAGGGGCTCGCCAAAAACAAGGGCCCGCTGCAGAACGAAGCTGCGCAGCAGGTTAGTCAGATTGATCAGAAGCGAGCGGATGAACAAAAACGATTTGACGACGCCGAGGTTTTGCTGAAGGACAAGAAAGACTATGCCGGTGCTCAGCAAGCTTTTCAGGACGTGATTCAGATGAATCTGTGGCACTTCGACGACGCCACGCGGGAATTGGAAACAGCGAAAACGGGTTTGAGCGCGACCGACGTCCATAAGCAAGAGCAGGATCACTTTGATCAGGGCATGACGCTCTATCAGGCCAAAGATTTTGAAAAGGCTCGCAAGGAATTTCGCGCGGTTGTTGATCTAAACGTCGCCGGCTCTACCCTTAAGCCGCAGGCGGAAAACTACCTGGGCAAAATACGCCAGTCAGGGAACGACCAGAAGGCCTACGACACCGCCATGCAGGATGTGAAAGACGAAGACTGGGCTGGAGCGAAGGATCAGTTTCAAGAGGTGATAAACCGCAAGGGAGCTCAGAGCGCGGATGCGAAGAAGCAGATGCCGGGGGTTGATAAGGCTCTGCAAACTGTGAACAGCTTTGAAGAGGCCATGAAGGCGAGCTCATTCCGCGCTGCAAAAGCCCAGGCGGATTCCGCGCAACAATGGACCAAGACTCACGACAAACTTCTGAAAGAATTGCACGGTGCCGAGCAGCAGCAGTTCGACCAGATTAAGAACAACGCGCAAGCCGCCGAAGCAAAGGGCGAAACCGCTGCCATCCAGCGTGTGCAAGATGAGCTGCATGGATTTGAGGGGCGCGCCGAAGAGCCATCGCTGCTCGCAGCGAGCCAAGATCTCGAGAAGCGAATGAATGCCGCCTATTCGATTGCGATGAGTAAGAATGGCGATAAGGCGGCCTTTGATGCCGCGGTGCTGCATTTTGAGCAGGCGAAACAGAAAAAGGACACCGATCTATTAGCGCACGGCGTGATGCAGGAATTTCAAAAAATAGCGAGTGGCGCAGGGATCTACAAAGAGAATGCATCGCTTTACGTTAAGACGACGATTCCCAATGAGATTCAAGCACTGACGCAGACTTCTGGAAAGGTTCCTCTGCAGGCTATCTTTTGCGGTCCTGGCCGGGGTGCCCCGGAAGCCCCATCCGTGGCGGGCTCCGTCACTTGCGCACAATTGGATGCGAATCCGCCTCTGCAATGGGTGGGGATTCCCATGGTGGATTTCCCTGACGTTGCCAACAAGCCTGGCAAGCTGCCTTACACGCTAACCGTCATGGTTACTGTCGATTCGAATGGAAGCGTGAAGATCGATAAAGAGGGCGACGCTGATAAGGATTTCTTCAAGAAAGTAAAAGATGCTTCGAAACACTGGAAGACGACCGCACCCAGGGCCGCCGGAAAACCAGTAAGCGTCCGCTTTCCGCTTACAATTACGTTTCAGCGCTAATATCCTGGCCGCAGTGAGCATTTTCTACCACGAGCGGCACAGGATCCTCACGCGACACTCCCTTTATCGCTATGAAATACGTCGATAGCGAGCGCCTGGAAAAAAACATCGTGCGGCTAACGCGCGACTTCCAGGGCAGTGCCGCTGTTCAGGCTTAGATCGAGCCGACAATGCCGCCGCGCGTGAGTGGCGCCGACGAAAGCATAGCCGTTGATGTTCGCCACTCGACCAAGGATGGCAGGGAACTGGTCTACCGCCGGATCTATGCGCGAAGTGGAGCTTCGGTAGGCGTTTTGACCGTGACGACGCTCGCGGCCGACCTTCCTCAAGTCTTGCTGAGCCTGCAGTCGCTTCTCGAAGGGGCCGCTTTCCGATCAACGGTCAATAACTGACACCGGAAGTAAACAGAGGTTTGACTCACTTCGAAGATAAACAATGATCCGACGCGCGAAAAAGTGTCTCTTGATAAGGCCTTCGTTCTAATCGAAGGGCACCCGAGAAAAAAGACAAAATCATAACCGCTTTGGGCGAGTTAGGGATGTTCCATGGGCCATAGGCCGATGGTTTTCGCTATTCGCTCATGTTCCAAACGTATAGAAAGTTGGCGTCGGTTGCGGTTGCAACCTTGCGACCCGCTTTGCGAGTAGCGCGATTCAGGGCAGAACGAACTTTTTCTTTTGATTCCACCAACTCCGCCAGAGGAACTTTAATGGCTGCCCCAGTTTTCAACGCATCAAGATCCTTAAGGATGATCGTAACAATCGATTTGTGCTTTCCATTGCGGCCTTGCGGCACGTCGGATTGCACCATGGTCTTGAAATGCATCGGAGCCTTTTTACTTTGAGACATGGCCACGTCGTCCTCCAAGAAAAAATAACGCTAAACAAGCGTAACGTTATCGTATCTCATCGTAACAAGTCCTGCAAGTAAAAAATACGAGCCGTAAAAGCGCAAGCTGGGGGGCGAATACGGTACGAGAGCGCTTCGGTTCGTTTTGCTAACCGAGCGCATTCGGGTGGATTAAGTGAAAGGACGGTGCTCAAAAAAGTTTTAAAGATGTGACCCGTACGAATTGCGGGCTGTTAGTTTTTAGTGGTTTGAAGGAGCGATTGTGACCCCTAAAAGAAAAACACATTTCGAGCAGGTACCGCTGGAAGCGATCAAAAAGGTTGTTGAAGAAAACGCGCTGCAGGAAAAAACAAATACCGGCGAAGAGGTCCGGGGAACCAAGACAAAGGATACGGAAGCTGACGTCTTGGAGGCAATGACGGCCAACGGGTGGAGTGAAAGAGGATGAGTACGCCGTTTGACATTTTCCAATTAGACCGAGCAGGTGTGCGGTGGCTAGAATCAGCGGAAAGTCTCGATTATGCCAAAAGACGGATCCACGAATTAGCCGTGAGTTCCCCGGGGGAATACCTTCTATTGGACCAAAAGACGGGAACTAAGGTTGTGATCAAGCCAGAACGGGTGGACGCAGAATGACTCACTCGCTTGCCTCGGCATTGTCTTTCCTTGGTATGTGCCGAACATCCTTTTTCACTCAAAAGCGATATGCCACGAGCCCTTGAGTTGCGATTGTTCAAGCGCTTGTACATAACGAGATAAAAGCTGCGGAGGTTGAGATGTCTGAGTTAGGTTCGAATCCAATCGAACGGAAAGCACATGTCAGCATGTTGATTGAGTGTCCGCGGTGTGGTCAGAAGATGATTCTGCACGTTGGTTTGATAGGTGACCCCAAGGACAATTCGGTTGAATGTATTGGATGTCACAACAAGCTTGTTCCATTGGTGCCAGGCCCCATCACCGGTGGGCCGTTTGCAGATTAAACTATAAAGCTTGCCGGGGTCGGGATCGTGGCCGCAATGGCCAAAGGTGAAGGGGAGTCTTGCTAGCGGTTTGCCATTCCCCTAAGCGTAAGCAAAAAGAGATTGCAGCTTTCTCGTCCGTCTTGCCCAAGAGACGGCGCTCAATTGGTCGCCTGTCAGCAGGCGGGTAATTCCATCAAGCTGAAGAAAATGCGAGCCACGCCCGGCGGAGATGACACTAGTTTGGTGTCCCCCGAACCGTTTCCGCGTCTTGACTCAGGCCTTTGCCTTCGCGGCTGGGCACCTTTAGACGGCTACACGATTTAATTGTTACTCCCTACCCGTTTCCCCTTATGGCAGCTCAAGGCTGGAAGTTGTTTATGGAAGGTGGATGGTGTGACAAACGTTTGCACTAGAGATTACGGAGACCAGGCGAAGTTGGGCCCGTCAGGAGATTCACATGGAATCGAACCGGTTGAAGCATCTTTACGTGGAAGAATTGAAGGATTTGTACAGCGCGGAGAGCCAAATTGTAAAAGCGCTGCCCAAGATGATCAAAGCCGCAACTTCAGAGGACTTGCGCGCGGGTTTTGAAGAGCATCTCGAACAGACGAAGGGCCACGTTTCACGGCTCGAAGAAATCTTCAAGGCGCTCGGAGAAAGCCCGAAGGGGAAGAAATGTAAGGGCATGGAGGGCCTCATCAAAGAAGGCGGAGAAATGATCGAGGAAGATCCAGCGCCGGAAGAATTGGATGCTGGGCTTATCTCGGCTGCCCAGCGCGTGGAGCACTACGAAATCGCCGGGTATGGGTGCGTTAGCACGTACGCGAAGCTCCTCCGAGAAGACGAGGCAGTGTCGCTTTTGAGGAAGACGCTTGAGGAAGAAAAAGAGACAGACGAGAAGCTCACGCAACTGGCGGAAAGCATCAACCTGGAGGCCGTCGCCTCCCAGGCATCGGAAGAAGGAAACAGCCGGCCGAGGAAGGCTAAGACCGCCCGAGCATAATTACGCTCTTGAGGAACAGCAGTAACACAACTCAAAAGGAGGAACAGAAATGAATGGAAGTTTGATGAAAGTATCGCGATTGCTCTTGCCGCTGGGTTCGCTGGTTTTTTGCACGTCCCTGATGGCGATGCCAACCCCGGGAAAGCAAGACCCGCAAACGCCCCCGGACAACACAAAACAAAACAAGGACCAGACCAACCCAACCGCGGACCAACAGAAGATGAATCCGGTGGACCGCGCCCTGACGCAGAAGATTCGAAAGGCGATCCATGAGGACACCACGCTCTCAACGTATGCGCACAACATCAAAATCATTTCACAAGACGGCAAAGTGACTCTCCGGGGACCGGTGCGGTCTGAGGACGAGAAGAACAACATCGAAGCTAAAGCCGTCGCCGTGGCCGGACAAGGGAATGTAACCGATCAGCTTGAAATTGCGCCGCCGAAATAATGGGGCGGTAGCAGACAGTCCTTGAATGTAAGAGTTGAATCGAAAAGGAGAAATACAAATGTCAGGAAAAAAAGTAGGAGTATTTGGAATTTACTCGACTCGCGTGGGCGTTGAAAATGCCGTCGACGCGCTTGTGAGAGCAGGCTTCCCTTCTCCAGATATTTCAGTGCTATTGCCGGAGAATCTTGCCGGAACGAAGGAGATGGGAACAGAAAAAGCTACTAAAGCGCCTGAAGGTGCGACAGCAGGCGTTACAGCAGGAGGAGTGATTGGCGGCACACTTGGCGTGCTGGCAGGTGTCGGCTTGTTGGCGATCCCTGGCCTCGGGCCTTTCATCGCCGCAGGCCCGATCATGGCAGGACTTGCTGGGCTGGGCGTTGGCGGAGCAGTAGGAGGGGTTACCGGCGCTTTAATCGGCTCGGGAATTCCTGAATTCGAAGCAAAGCGTTACGAAGGCCGATTGCAGCGGGGTGGAATTCTCCTCTCCGTGCATTGCGACACGTCGGACGAAATCAAGCGCGCCAAGGAAGTTCTGAAAGCCACGGGCGCGGAAGATGTTACTTCGACCGGAGAAGCTTCTGTGGATCGCGACGCTAAGGCTGCGCGGACTTCGTAGTTCTTTCAACCTGGAGGAAGTCGAGCCACGACTTCCTCCTTTTTTCTAAGAGTAATTTTCGAGAAGTGAAGAATAACTACGGAAAGGGACTGACGATGAACAGAAAACGGATTCCAGGAGCGATAGCAACTTTTGCTGTAGGGGCGGGAATAGGCGCGGCGCTTGCTTTGCTCTTTGCGCCGAAGTCTGGCGAGGAATTGCGAGGCGATATTGCTGACGGCGTGAATGACGGCGTCAATCAAGTCCGCAGCACTGGCAGAGATTTGAAACGACGAGCTCAGAGAGCTGTGGATGTGGCAAAGGACCAAGTGCAGGACGCGATTGACGCAGGCGACAGCGCGTTTAACCAGGCCAAGAGAGCGTAGATCTTGCAGGATCGGCGCCAGCAAATAGTGGAGCGCAACACGCCCATGAGTCGTAGGTCAGGGCATTAAAGAATAAAAGGAGCCATCAAATGAAAGCACAAGCACGTAGACACACTAAGGATGCAGCGCTTCTAACTAGTTTGGCGGAGTCGATCGGGTCAGCGCTGGGCACCATCGCCGCGAAGGCCAATGCGGCGCAAAAGGTTTTGACCCGAAGCAGCGCGGCTCATATTGTGGAACGGGAAGGCAAGAGGCTCGCGCGCAGAACCAAGACTGTTGTCAGGAGGACTAGAAAGGCCGCGGCTGCAAGTTTGAAAAGCAGTAAGGTTGGATTGCGTCGCGCAACCTCGCCCACCAAGCGAGCCGCTCGCCGCAGGTAAGCAGAATCCCTCCTGGAGTAATGCCAAGCGGAGGGAGCGGGAAGTCGCGAGACAATGGTCGGTGCTATTGGGCTGAAGCGCTTGCTGTTTATCCCGCGGCTTGGAAGAACGATTTGGGGGCGGCGTCTTTGAGTTGTTGCATCATTCCGTACTGATCCCAGTTTTGCCAGGCTTCTACGAGGCGGCCGTCCTCGAAGCGAAGGATGCTGATGCCGGTGACTTGCAGAGGCTTGCCTGTGCTGGAATGTATTGCTGTGGATGACCAGCGCGTGCAGACCATGTCGCCTTCGGAGATGGTTTCAAGTGGGGTCACCCGAACGTCCGATAATTGCTCGCGAAGCGCATCGTAGAAAACCTTGAACTCCGCTGGGCCACGATATTCAGCGCCGCCATCATGAAGGACAGCTTCCTCGGGGAACATTTCGTCGATAGCTTCGCGTCTCGACTTGTTCCACACTTCTTCAAACCATCTCGCTGCAAATGTCCTTTGCGCTTCTTTCTGGTCGGCCATTGGGAGGTGCTCCTTTGGGCGGCATTATAGTCCTATAGACGTGCTTATTGCTATAACGCGAGGGCGTCGTCGGCCTGCTCCATGCGAAATGACGGGTCAGGCGTGGGCGATTGCGATTTGGGAGCACAACCTTAGGTTGTGCCACGAGGAGCACAGACTGAAGTCTGTGCCACGGTTGCGTTTAACTGGGAGACAGGTTGCGGGGTGTATACTGCGGCGCGGTTGGTTGAACGGAATCGGAGTTTTAGATGCGCGGGGGAGGAATTTTATGCGTAGACATTGCGTGGCGTTGATGGTGGCGATGGGAGTTGGCGTGATGATTTTGATGATGGCTGCTGGCGGAGTGGCGCAGCAGGCGGCGAGCGCGGGACCTTATAAAGTCTTGAAGACGGCGAAAGTTGGAGGGGACGGCGGATTTGACTATGTGTACGCGGATGACGCGGGACGCCGATTGTACATACCAAGAACGGGGCAGACTGGCGCGCGGATCACGGTGTTTGATTTGGATACGCTGGCATCGGTCGGAACGATTGCGAATGCCAATGCGCGCGGGGCGGCGGTGGACCCGAAGTCGGGGCATGGATTTGGGAGCAGCAAGCCAGTGGTGATGTGGGATACGAAGACGCTGGCGACGATTAAGACGATTGACGTAGACGGCGGGCCGGACGGGATTTTGTTTGATCCGTTTAATGCGCGGGTGTACGTGTTCAGTCATCGGGCACCGAACGCGACAGTGATTAATGCGGCGGATGGGTCGATCGCGGGGACGATGGATTTGGGTGGAGCACCGGAGCAGGCGGTGACGGATGGGAATGGTCATATATATGTGGACATCGAGGACAAGGACAACATCGCGGTGGTGGACGGGAAGACGATGACCGTGATCGCGCATTATGATTTGGCGGGGAAGTGCGGCGGACCGGGCGGGCTGGCGTTTGATGTGAAGAATCATATTTTGTTTGCGGCCTGCCACGAGCCGCAGGTGATGGCGATTCTGAGCTCGGTGGACGGGAAGTTTATTACGAGCTTGCCGATCGGGAATGGCGTGGACGGAGCGGTGTTTAATCCGGACACGATGGAAGCGTTTAGTTCGCAGCGCGATGGGACGCTGACGGTGATTAAGGAAAATAGTCCGACCAGCTTTGTGGTGGAGCAAACGGTGCAGACGATGCAGAGCGCGAAGACGCTGACGCTGGATGGGAAGACCGGACACATTTTGCTGATTGGCGCTGAGTTTACTCCGCCACCTCCGCCGGCGCCGGGAGAACGGCCTGGGCGAGGGACGATGGTGCCGGATACGTTTGCGATTCTGGTGGTGGGGAAGTAGCCGCCGTTTTTCTTGCGATTTGGGCACCGCTTGGATCAGTGGAAATCGGGATAGATTTCGTCGGCGATCCAGTAATTTGCCAGGAGCAGGGCGAAGAGAGTTCCAGCTAGCCAGAGGACCCAGCGGTAACGCTTCCAGGCAGTGCTGAGAGTGGAGTGCTGCATGGGGATGTCGACCATGTAGGCGGCGCAATAGCAGACGTTGGCGAGTAACGCCAGGACCGCGATGGGGGGAAGATAGATGAGATTGAATGCGGGGCGGAAATGGGGCCAAGTGGCGATCAGCCAAACGAGAGAAGCGGCGACAAGGGCTAAGTTGTAAAAGATGCGGCGTATCTCCCAGAAGTGAATGGCGTCGGAGAGGATTGGGCGGAACGGGCCGGATGGGGAATTGGTCAGCGATGGGGATGGAGTTTGATGTGCAGCTTCCATGTTTCGCCTCCGTTTCTGGATTAGGCGGATAAGGCTCGACGGATAGGGTTAGGATACCGCAGGACTTCCTGTTGTCAAGTACTTTTTGCTGCAAAGTTGATTCGGTGCGTCCGCGCGCCTGAGGAAACTATGAATTGGGGCAGTGAAGCGGGATTATTGCTGGCTGTGCTGTTGCTGACGCTCGGGGACGGGATCTTGGGAGTCGTCGGATTCGGATCTGGGCTCGGCGATTTGTTCCTGGCCGGAATCGTCCAGGGCGGGACGGAAGCGGACGTCGACGGACAAGCTTTGGCCGGCGCGACCTTTATATACGCCACGGACCGGCGGCACGTCGCCGTAGTCGCGCCCGTAGGCGACGCGAATGTGGCGAAGCTCGATGAGCTTACCGAGCGTGGGATCGAAGCCGAACCAGCCTCCGCTTGGTAGGAAAACCTCGGCCCAGGCATGCGAGGCTTGGCCGCCGATAACTTCTTCTTGTTTGGCGCCGGGGCCGGCGCTGCCACTGACCAGATAACCGGAAACATAGCGGGCTGGCAAGCCGCGCATGCGGACAACTCCCAGCAGAAGATGAGCGAAATCCTGGCAGACGCCTGCGCGTAACGCCAGTGAATCGCGGACAGAGGAGTTCACGTGCGTGGCGCCCTTCATATAGACAAAATTTTCATGGATGAAGTCGGAGGCGCTCTGTGCAAAGCCGGCGACTGTGCCATCGCAGGAGGCTTCGGCGGCTTTGGAAATTTCGGCTAGCTCGGGGAGATAAGGAACATAGGCGCTGGGAGCGAGCCAGTCAAAATGCTCTTCGAAAAGTTCGGGGCGGATGGCGTCGAGTTCGCATAGCTGCATGCTGCCCGGCTCTGGCGCGGGAGCTTCGTGGACCAGGACTACGGATTCGGCTTCGATTCTGAGGCGGCGATGATGCGGAAGGATGCTGGTGACATGAATCCAGTTTCCGTAGCCATCTTTATAAGAAGAGCCGCGGGAAGCGGGATTGGTGATAAGGCGGAAAGAGAGACAGCTTTGGCGATCGTCGTGGATGGGGCGGAGGCGGACTTCGTTATAGCTTTCGTAAACGGGGCCATCGTAGATGAATTCCGTGGCATGGAGCAGGTGGAAGCGGTTCATGCGACCGCCGCGTAATAGAAGTAGGTGCGAGCGATGACTTCGCCGATGGTGTTGAACTGGTGGATCAAGCCGGTGAGGTACTCGTGGAGGCCATCGTCGAGAATTTCGTCGATGCGGCTGTAGCGGAGGCGCTCGAGAACTTTGCCGGTGAGGCGCTCGGCTTCGTTGGCGTAGGAGCCGGGGGCGGTGTTGCTGATCGCGCGGAGACCGGCCTGCATTTCCGTTACGCAATAGCGGATGGAACGAGGGTGCTGGGAGTTGAGGATGAGCATTTCGGCTACTCGCGCGGGCTCAATCGGCGAATGATACTGGCGGTGATAGGCCTCGTAGGCGCCGACGGATTTCAGGACGGCCATCCATTGGTGGTTGTCGGCGGTGACGCCCGTGGAAGTCAGCGCGAGGAGGTTGCGGTACTGCACGTCGATGAGGCGGGCGGTCATTTCGGCGCGCTCGAGAGCCCAGCCGACGCGCAAGAACTCCCATCCTTCATCGTGGGGAAGCGTGGCGTCGCTGACGCCGTGAAAGCGATGGCTTCCAAAAATGACGCGGCCGCAGAAACGGTGCGGGCCGGCGGCGGTTTCTTCGTGAGGATCGAAACGGCCAAGCGTGAAGTAAAGGCCGTTGAGGTCTTCCCACATTTCGCGGGAGATGCGGTCACGGATGGTTCGAGCATTTTCTCGGGCTTTTGTGATGCACTGCATGATGGAGCTTGGGTTGTTGGGATTGAAAGCCAGGAACTCGAAGACGTTGTGCGCTGTCGGTTCCGCGTAGAGTTGGCGGAAGAGAGTTTCTTCGCCAGCCATGGAAAGGATAGGATCCCAGCGGACACCGTGCGGTTGCTGGATTTGCTCGAGCAACGTGTAGAAAGTGACGTCGAGAATACGGGCGGTGTCTTCCGCCCGTCCGATGTAGCGAGCCAGCCAGAAAAGGGAATCGGCAATGCGTGAGAGCATCTCAGCACTCTCCCCGGAGGATCCAGGTGTCTTTGCTGCCGCCGCCTTGAGAGGAATTGACGACTAGAGATCCTGCTTGCAGAGCGACGCGCGTCAGGCCGCCAGGGACGATGGTGACTTTTTGGCCGTCGTAGAGGCAGTAGGGGCGGAGATCGACGTGACGTCCAGCCATGCATTGCGCCGTGGAATCGTAAGAAGGAACAACCGAAAGAGGTACGATCGGTTGCGCGATGTAGTTGCGCGGCTCGGCAAGAATTTTTTCGCGGAAGGCTTCGATCTCGGCGCGGGCGGCGCTGGGGCCCATGAGCATGCCGTAGCCGCCGGATTCTCCTACGCTTTTAACAACTAAATTGTGGAGATTGCAGAGCACGTGGGAGAGATGGTCGGAGCGATCGCAGAGAAAGGTGTCGACGGTGCGCAAAATGGGATCCTGGTCCAGGTAATAACGAATCATGGTTGGGACGTGGGCGTAGATAGCTTTGTCATCGGCGACGCCGTTGCCGGGAGTGTTGGCGAGCGCGACGTTGCCGGCGCGGTAGGCGCCCATTAGACCGGGGACGCCTAACATGGAATCTGACCGGAAACAGAGTGGATCGAGAAAATCGTCGTCGACGCGACGATAGATTACATCGACGCGTTTGAGCCCATAGATCGTTTTCATGTAAACGACCACGCCATCGACAATGAGGTCGCGGCCTTCGACGAGTTCGATGCCCATTTGCTGGGCAAGGAAGCTGTGTTCGAAATAGGCGCTGTTGTGGATGCCGGGAGTCAGCAGGACGATCTGGGCGTCGGGGTCCGTGCGGGGCGACAGCGTGCGCAAGATACGGGAAAGTTCCGCGGGGTAATGATTGACGGGGAGCACTTCGTGCTCCTGAAAGGCTTCGGGGAATGTACGCGTCATGACGAGGCGGTTTTCGAGAACGTAGGAGATGCCGCTGGGAGTGCGGACATTATCTTCAAGGACCAGAAATTCGCCAGTGGCGGAGTCGCGAACCAGGTCGATGCCGCAGACATGGGTGTAAATGCCGTGAGGGACCTCGAGGCCAATCATTTCGCGGCGGAAGTGACGGCAGGAATAGACGAGAGAGGCCGGGATTTTGCGGTCTTTGATGATGAGCTGCTTGCCGTAAACATCTTGCAAAAAAAGATTCAAAGCAACGACCCGCTGGCTTAGGCCGGACTCGATGCGAGCCCATTCGGATTGCGGGAGGATGCGCGGAATTAGGTCGAAGGGGAAGAGGCGCTCGGTGCCGCGGCCGTCGCTGTAGACGGTGAAGGTGATGCCTTGAAGGAGGAAGCTGAGGTCGGCGTGTTTGCGGCGGTCTTCGAATTGGGTGGGAGCCATGACGCCGAGTTTCTCGAAAAGGCGGGCATAGTGCGAACGGGCGCAGCCCTGCGAGGCGAACATCTCGTCGTAGAAAGGGCCTGCCGTGTAGCCGGAGAACAGACCTCGGTCTGAGAGACACATAGGCGCCGCCGTCATCGGGACACGATAGCAACCCCCGACGTAGAGTGCTCACCAAAAAATCACATTTCATGTATCGGAAATTTGGGAGAAGAACGGCTGTATACATCTCATACCCGATGGTTAGGGATGGTTCTCGTTGCCGCGGGAGAAGGGGAGGCAGGCGTCATTAGAAGAAAGATGGGAAATACCTTATGGGGATGGTGAAACACCTTGATCTTCTACACGTCTGAGAATATATATGCAGAAGCCGGAGGTATAGGTGTTGAACCCGAAGTCGGATCTGCCCCAGGGCACCCTGGACTTATTAATACTGAAGGTTGTGGCACTTGGACCTGTGCATGGATATGCGATCGCACAGAGGCTGGAACAGGTGTCGCAGCACGTTGTGCAGGTGCCTCAGGGGTCGCTCTATCCCGCCTTGCACCGCTTGGAAAACCGGGGACTTTTGGCTGCGGACTGG
>Ga0210394_10001685_pt1 | contig 33771 bp, 27 predicted proteins | sample IncBWC12MmetaG_FD_160121 | JGI IMG/M metagenome (GOLD analysis project Ga0210394, IMG submission 160121) | Forest soil microbial communities from Barre Woods Harvard Forest LTER site, Petersham, Massachusetts, United States - Inc-BW-C-12-M | ecosystem: Environmental > Terrestrial > Soil >... | reverse complement strand
GAGGCAACCGGATCGTAAATCGTGAGCTGGTGACCGGCAGCGATGAGCCGCGCCACCATGCACGAGCCCATGCGACCCACGCCGATGAAGGCAATCTTTTCGCCCACTAGGAGCCTGTCCGAGTATTCCACGTGAGCCGCGTTGGCTCTGCAAGGAGGCGGATGCAAGGCGCGCGGCCCCGGTCGTGGTTGATTCCACGACCAAGCCGCGCAACGCCGCAGACGCCCCTTCCAGAGCCAACCCTTCGGGACCGGACGGATTTGCCTTCATTCATCGTTGTCGCCTCCTTATTGGGCTCTACCCAACCGCGTCGGCTCCGCCTCGACTGAAGGCAAATCCGTCACGGTCGCGGCCACGGGGAATACTCAGACAGGCTCCTGGCCCCTGCTTCAAATCTGCGGCCTTCGAGTCTAGCAGCCGCCGCCACTGCTGCGGGGATCGACATCTACACGCACCTCATTGACGAGACCGGCACGCACCGCCGGATAGCGCGCCAGCACCAGCGGGTCGTGCCCCGGAATGACATGCTGCGGCGAACTGGCCAACGACTCAATGGCCGCGAAGGCATCGAGATAAGCCGCGACATTGTCGACAATCGGAAATGGCCGCCGCTGCTGCCAATTGGCGTAGAAGTGCGCCGCGTCCGAGGCCAGCACCACCCAGCCGCGCTGCGTGTGTACGCGCACGACCTGCAGGCCGCGCGTATGGCCGCCCATGAGGTGGAGCGTGATCCCCGGCGCCAGCTCGGCAGCCCCGTTGTGATACACCACCCTTCCGGCGAACAGCTTGCCGACCATCGCCTGCACATCGCACGCATCATAGGGCGCACGCATGAGTGCGTGGCACATCGCGCTGCCTGTGCAGAAAGCCATCTCCTCGGTCTGCAGGTGGTAACGAGCGCGCGGAAACAGCTCGTGGTTGCCCGCGTGATCGTAGTGCATATGACTGATGATCACATCGGTCACCAGCTGGGGATCGACACCGACGGCCGCAAGCCCTGCCTCGACGGGCTGCACCAGCTGCCTGCCGCGCGCGGCACCCGTCACCGCATCGAACCCGGTGTCGAGCAAAAAACAGACACCCGGACCACGGATGGTCCAGACAAAGTAATCGAGCGGCATGGGACCGTCGTGCTCATCGCCCCCCATGAAATTATGGCTGGCCGTGCGCTCCAAATGGCCGTAGCGGACCGCGCAGATTTCATAGTGAGGAGCCATAGCGGTATGCTCGCGGGATCCGCAGCAACAAGCAACACGGAAATACACATAACCATGACGAACGCCGATATCGTTACCGTGGGGTCCGGCCACAACGGCCTGGTGGCTGCCGCGTATCTGGCGGCGGCCGGCAAAAAGGTATTGGTGCTGGAGCGCAACGCCTGGTTCGGCGGCGGCGTCGTGTCGCGCGAACTCACGCTGCCGGGCTTCCGCCACGATCAGCACTCCATGAGCCACATCTTCATCCAGGCTAATCCGCTGCTGAAGAATGACGAGCTTGGGCTCAAATCGCGCTACGGACTCGAATACATTTTCCCGCAGACGCCGATGATGTCGGTCTTCGAGGATGGCAGCACGCTCAAGCTGCATCGCGACCGTGAGAAGTCGGCGGCCGGGATCGCAAGATTCTCGAAGCACGATGCCGAGGCTTTTCGCAGAGTGTCGCTGCAGGCCGCCGCCTGGTTGCCGATGATCGCTGCCACGCTGTATGCGCCGCCGGCCGCGGTGGGCGCCACTCATGCGATGTTCGATGCGAGCCGCGAAGGTCGCGAGCTGTGGCGCGTCATGCAGATGAGCAGCCACGATCTGCTCTGCGATCTGTTCGAGCACGAGATGGTGCGCATGCATTTCGCGCGCGTGGCCGGCGAGAACCTGGTATCACCTGATGAAAAGGCCACCGCCTTCGGTGTGTACGTATTCTTGGGCTTTCTCGAAGGCTGCGGCTTCGGCGTGGCGCGCGGCGGCGCGGGCCGGCTGACCGATGCTCTCATCGCCTGCATCCGCGACCACGGGGGCGAAGTCATCGCCGATGCCGATGTCGTGCGCATCAAGGCCGCCAATGGCCGCGCCAGCGGGGTCGAGACGGCGGACGGTCGCAGCTTTGCGGCGAAAGACGCCGTCATCGGCGCCATTCATCCGCACCTGCTCGGCGGCATGATAGAGGGCATGGATGCTCGCGCGCGTGCGGGGGCGGAGGCCACGCACATCACCCCGGCGGCCTGCATCACGGTGCACGCAGCACTCGGCGAGCCGTTGAAGTTCCGCACGCGCGATCCGGTCGATGCAGTCATGGTCGAGATGCTGCCCATGAGCTACGAGACCCTGCGGCGCGACTTCGACGAGCTGCGCTATGGCCAGTTCATGCCGTACCCTCTGCTCGGACTCGGCTCCCTGTCGCAGTTCGACCCCAGCCGCGTGCCGCCGGGCAAGGCCATTCTGCATTTGTGGGACTATGTACCCTACCGGCGCCCGGACGGGCGTAGCTGGGACGAAACGAAGCATGAATACGCTGACCGCATGCTCGCGCATCTTTCGAAGTTCGTCGCGAACATTCCAGGTTGCGTGCTGAAGTCCCATATCGACAGTCCGGTCGACATGGAGCGCACCAGCCCAAGTTTCCGGCGCGGCGACCTGCACGGCATCGCCACCGCCACTTATCAAAGCGGCGCGCATCGTCCCACGCCGGAGCTTGGGGGATACACGGTGCCCGGCCTCGAGCGCTTCTACCTGGTAGGCCCGTTCCAGCATCCGGGCGGCGGCGTGTTCGGCGCAGGGCGCGCCACGGCCATGAAGATGTTCGAAGAGCTCGGCATGGACTTCGAGAAGCAAGGTCGCATCAAGTGAAACTGCACTCCACCGACGGCAGCGAACTCATGACGGTGAACGCACTGGAGCGTAACGGCAACTCACTGCTCATCAAGGGCAAGGTGTTCGGCACGATGCCGTTGAACGCGCGTCTCAACCCCGAGGAGGCGCGCGCGGCGCTGAAACTGCTGACACCGCGGCTCATCCTGTTTCTACTGACGCTGCCGTTTCGCAGGGGCTAACGAGGCCCCGGTCGCACGCAGCGCATCCCCGTGATGATTGACGCCCAGTTCGAATATGTCATTGTTGGCGCCGGCACGGCGGGGTGCGTGCTCGCCGCGCGACTGTCGGAGGAGCCGCACACGCGTGTCTGCCTGGTCGAGGCCGGCGGGCCGGCACGCCACCCTTTCATCCACGTGCCGGCGCTGGTGGGCGCGGCGATCGTGCATCGCGGCCTGACTTGGGGCTTAAGCACCGAGCCGCAGACTGCGCTCAACAACCGCCGCCTGCCGCTGCCGCGCGGCAAGGTGATCGGTGGTTCCGGCTCTATCAATGGCATGGCCTATCACCGCGGACACCCGAAGGACTACGACGATTGGGCGGCCGCCGGAAACACCGGCTGGAGCTGGCAGGAGGTACTGCCCTACTTTCGATTGTCTGAAAACAATGCCGACCGGCGCGACCTCAACGTACACGGCGTCGACGGCCCCATCCACGTTACTTTCATTGCAGAGCCCAATCGCCTGAATAATGCCTTTCGCGATGCCTTTGCGGCGCTCGGCGACTATCGGCACTGCGATGATTTCACCGGCCTTGATCCGGAAGGGTACGGACTGCGCCAGGGCACGATTCACCGGGGACATCGGGATTCTTCCGCACGAGCCATGTTGATGCCGGCTCTCAAGCGTCCGAATCTCACGGTGCTCACTCGGTCCGCGGTCACCGGCATTCGCATCGAGGCGGGCCGCGCCGCCGGCGTGGACCTATCGACCGCCGGCGGGCGGCGCACGGTGCTGGCTTCACGCGAGGTCCTGCTGTGCGCCGGCGCGGTTCACTCGCCCCAGCTGCTGATGCTTTCCGGTATCGGCCCGGCACGACATCTGGAATCGCTCGGCATCAGGGTCAAGGCCGACCTTGCAGGTGTCGGTGCGAACTATCACGACCACCCGGCTGTACCGATTGCGCTCGATATGCGCGACACGACGTCCTACGGTTTGTCATGGCGCACGCTGCCGCGCGCACTGTGGAACATTGCGGAATATGCTGCCGCGCGACGAGGCCCGCTGGCGAGCAACGTGTTCGAGTCGACCGCTTTCATTCGCAGCCGCGTGGGCGCCGATCGCCCTGATGTTCAAATTGCTTTTCAGCCGGCGCGCCGCAACCCTCACACATTCCCGCTGCCCCTGGGTCATGGCTTCGCATTGAGCGTGGTGAATCTCTACCCGCGCAGCCGCGGCGAGGTCCGGCTCGCGAGCCCCGACCCGCGTGTGGCGCCACGAGTGAATCCGAATATCCTGGCCGACCCCGAGGACAGTGCGCCGCTGCTGCGTGGCCTGCATCTCGCCCGGCGGCTTTGCGATGCGCCGGCTTTTGCGCCTTATAACGCCGCCGAAGTGCGCCCCGGCCGCGCAGCCCGGAGCGATACCGAGCTCAAGGCTTATCTGCGCGAGGCAACCGCCACCGCCCATCATCCGGTGGGTAGCTGTCGCATGGGCACCGACGACCAGGCCGTCGTGGACCACACCCTGCGTGTCCGCGGCGTCGACGCGCTGCGGGTAGTGGACGCATCGGTTTTTCCGAGTATTGTGGGCGGCAACACCAACGCGCCCATCGTGATGGTGGCCGAAAAAGCCGCCGATTTGCTTGCGGGGCGCACTAAGGAGCCTGTCTGAGTATTCCACGTGGCCGCGACCGCGGCAGATCTAGAGGCGGGCATGGCGGCTGAACATATCCGCCACTGGCGCGTAGGCGACGTCGAAATCGCGCGCATCGTCGAAGTGTACGGTTTTGAGGACGACATCAGCATGTTGCTGCCGGACGCCACGCCGCAATACGTGCAGCAATTCGGGTGGCTGCTGCCGCACTTCGCCACGCTTGATGGCCGCATGATCATATCCTTCCAATGCTTCGTGCTGCGCTCGCAGGGCCGCACCGCAATGATCGACACCTGCATCGGCAACGACCGGCGGCGCGAGTTCGAAGTGTTCTGCAACATGCGGAACACCTTCCTGGAAGATCTGCGCAGCGCCGGCTTCCCGCCAAGCCAAGTCACCGATGTGCTGTGTACGCATCTGCACTTCGATCACGTGGGCTGGAACACGCAGCTTGTCGGCGGCAAATGGGTACCGACCTTCCCCCAGGCGCGCTATCTGCTCGGGCGGCGCGAATGGCAGCACTGGAAGCATTTGCGCAGCACCAACGGTTACCATCACATGGACCACCTGCAGGATTCCGTCGACCCGATACTCAACGCAGGGCTGGAGGAATTCATCGATCCGGACTTCCGTCTCACCGACGAGGTCTCGCTCATTGCCACGCCGGGACACACACCGGGCCATGTCAGCGTGCTGATCGATTCGCGGGGCGAGCAGGCGGTGATTACCGGCGATTTGATGCACAACCCGATCCAAATCGCCGTGCCCGCCACCGAAGCGCGCTTCGACATGGACAAGCCTCTGGCCGCGAGCACCCGCTGCGACTTCGTGCGGCGCTTTTGCGATACCCGCACACTCGTCATCGGCACTCATTTTGCCGAGCCTACCGCGGGCCATATCGTGCGCGACGGCGAGGCGTGGAAATTGCAGGTATGAAGGGCATGGCGGCTTACCCAGATCTCTCCGGACAGCACGTATTCATCACCGGCGCCGCGCGCGGCTTGGGCAAATCAATGGCCGAGAAGCTGGCCGCTTGCGGCGCCACCGTGGCCGTGACCGATGTAGATGCCGGCGGCTGCGATGAGGTCGTCAAAGGCATTCGCGCCACGGATGGCGCCGCGCTCGCATACCCGGTCGATGTCGCCATGCGCGATGAGTTCATGCAAGCTGCCGCGGAGTTTGCCCAGGCCTGCGGCCGCATCGACGCCGTGGTCAACAATGCGATGCTGCTGCGCTACGAGCCGCTGGAGAACATCACGCCGGAAACGCTCAATCGCATGACCGCCATCGGCATCAACGGCAGCATTTGGGGGGCGCAGGCCCTGCTCGCGCATTACGATGCCGCGCGCGGCGGCGCGATCATCAACATGGCATCACCGGTGGCGGAGAAAGGTTTCCCCAATACGGCCGCCTACAGCCTCGTGAAAGGCGCCATCGTCACCCTCACCAAGGTTTTGGCTGCCGAACTCGGACCGCGCAACGTGCGCGTCAACGCCATCGCGCCGGGTTCGGTGCCGACGCCGGGGGCACTCGGGCTCAACGACCAGGCCGAATACGCCCGTCGTGCGCGCACGATTCCGCTACGGCGCCTCGGCCGCGAACAGGACAACGCCGAGGCCTGCGCATTTCTCTTGAGCGGCGCAGCGTCGTTCATCAACGGCGAAATACTGCATGTCGATGGCGGCATTGCCGCCGCCGGGTAGGTATCATGCCCAAGACAATTCCCGAATTTGACAACGACCCGTTCTCGCGCGAATCGGTCATGAACGCGCGTGTCATCGACGACCGGCTGCGCGAGTTGGCGCCAGTGGTCAGGCTGCCGCGGGAAAACGTGACCCTGCTGGCACGCTTCGAGCATGTGGCCGCGGGCCTCAAGGATTGGAAGAGTTTCTCGTCCACCTCACGCCCCTGGCACGATCCGAATTCCGTGCGCCCCGAACTGCTGCTCACGGACGATCCGCCCAAACACAGCCGTGTGCGCGCGGTCGTGGCGAACGCGCTCGCGCCGCGGGCGCTGTCGCATATGGCCGAAGCCTTTCGCCGCGATGCCAAGGGCATCATCGACGGTTTACGCACGCGCGAAGCAGAGACCCTTGATGCGGTCGCCGATATCACGCAGCCTTTCGTCTACAAGGTGCTGCCGGATCTGATCGGTCTGCCGCAGCAGGGGCGCGAACACATGTACGCCTTCGGCAACATGGTGTGGGCGACGATGGGGCCGATGAACGAGTTGTTCCATGAAGCCATGGAGAACACCGAGGCCGTCATCGCCTGGGCGAGCCAGTCCTGCAATCGGGAAAACCTCGCGCCCGGGAGCCTTGGCATGGCCATGTACGAAGCGGCCGATCGCGGTGAGGTCACGGCGCAGGAGGCCTATCTGCTGGTCGGCATCCTGCTATCGGCGGCGGCCGATACCACCGTGCTGACCCTCGCCAACACCATCCGCGCGTTTTGCGAATTTCCGGACCAGTACCAGCTGGTGCGCTCCGACCGCACGCTCGTCAGGGCCGCATTCGAGGAAAGTCTGCGCTGGGACTCGCCCTCGCGCATGGCCGGACGCATTGCCATGAAGAATGTGGAGATCGACGGCTACGTCATACCGGCGGGCGAGCGCTGCGGCCTGATGTTCGCGGCGGCGAACCGGGACCCGCGCCGCTGGGAGGCGCCGGATCGTTTCGATGTGCGCAGAAACAACCGCGACAACCTCGGCTTCGGCTATGGCGTACATGCCTGTGTGGGCAGAGTACTCGCGCTCCTGGAAGCGGAAGCACTCTTGGGAGCGCTCGCCGAGAGCATCCAACATTTCCGGCCGGCCGGCGATCCCGAACCGTGGATGACCACGATCGGCCATGGTCCCATTCGGCTTCCTATCAAGGCAGTTTTCGCTGCGCACTACGCCTAAGGTTTCCGGCCGGTTACCTCACGGCAGAAATGACCATATCGGACAGCTTCTGGAAGCGCTCGGTATTCGCATTGCTCTCCATCAGGCCGGCGGAGAGAAAGGTGAACGAGACATCGCGCTCCGGATCGACCCAGAACAGCGTGGTGCCTGCGCCGTAGTTGCCGAAGGTGCCCGGCGAGGCCAGCGTGCCGAACAAGTGGCGGCACATCGCCGTGCCGCGCAAGAAGAACCCGAGACCGATGTACGCCGGCTCCGGATCCCAGCCGCGCTCGCGGCCGCGTGCCGCGTGCAGCTCGTTGGGCTTTTCGCCGGTCCAGTTGCGGCGCGCCAGTGCCAGCGTTGCCGGCGACAGGATGCGTGCACCATCGAGTGCCCCGTTCTGCCGGAACATCTCGGCAAAACGGAACATGTCAGGCACGGTGGAAGCGATACCCACCCAGGGCATCTCGGCGTGCTCTTCCTCGAACGCACCGTTGGGGCCGAAGTTGCTGTGACCGAGATGTCCGATCGGAAAGTTGCCGCGAAAATCCGGCACCACATGGCGCGGCTTCAGATCGGCGCGCAGCCCGACCGAGGTATCCTTCATCTTGAGCGGCGTCAGGATCTCATCCTGTACGATTTGTCGGTAACCGCGGCGCCTCGGGTCACGGCGTCGCACGCATTCCGCCATCAGCACGTGATTCACCAGCGGCGCGTAGGCTACCGTGGTACAGGGTGGTTCCACGGGGCGCACCACTTCGATGACCGCGGCGATCATTTCCTCGAATCGATCGATGTACATGCCGGGCTTGACCTCGAAGATGATCGGGAAACCCGCCTGGTGCGACAGCAAGTGCCAGACCTGCACCTTTTCGCGCCCGTGTCCGCCAAACTCAGGGATCAGCTCCGATACGCTCGAGGTCAACGCGAACTGTCCGAGTTCGATTGCCCGCAGCACCAGCGTATTGGTAAACGCCTTGGTGATGGAGAAGATGCTGAACACCGAGTTCAGCGCCAGCGGCCGGGACTGCGCCGCATCGGCGGCACCGATGGCCGCTTCCAGCGCGACCGCACCTGCACGCGCAACTTTGATGACGGCGCCGTGATATGCCCCGGCCTTGATATCCGCGCGGATGACACTTTCCAGCTCGGCAAGACGTTGTTGATCCATGCCCGGCGGTGCCATTGAATCCCTGCTGGTCGAGTGCGGAAACCACCAGTATAGCCAGAGCTTGGGTCCCTGCATCCTTTATCTTTATGACCCTGTGGGACAAACAAGTGTTCGCTCTCAATTGAATCGGCTGGGCGCTGATGGTGTATACATCGGGGCAAGTACGGCCCCGGCACGCCCCATTGCGGCGCGTTTTAATGGCTTTTTAATAGGTTCAGAGGGCCGTACGGGGAAGTTGCCAATAATAGCTGCGCGACTGTGATCGCCAGGCGCTGGATAAGATCATTGGGGGAATTGGGATGTTTAGAAGACTACTGACAGGGAAAACACTTCCGGCAAACGCTCGCCGCCGCCGCTTTCTGAGTTCGGTTGCCGCGGCCGCCGCGTCGATGCTGATCGGTTCGGCAGCATTCGCCGATGCAATTGAGGAAATTGTCGTCACCGCGCAGAAGCGCAGCGAGAACATCCAGAATGTGCCGATCGCCATCACGGCATTCACCGCCGACACTTTGCGGAGCAAAGGCCTCACCGACCTACACTCGCTCTCGAACCTGACGCCAAACGTCAACTTGGACGGCGGCGCGCCGTTCTCCGGCGACACCTCCGTGCTGTCGGCGTCAATCCGCGGCATCGGCCAGGACGACTTCGCCTTCAATCTGGATCCCGGTGTCGGCGTTTACCTGGACGGCGTATATCTCGCGCGCACGATTGGCGCAAACCAGAACCTGTTGGATGTGGATCGCATCGAGATCCTCAAGGGTCCGCAGGGCACTCTGTTTGGACGCAACACCATCGGCGGTGCGATCAATATCGTCACCCATACGCCGGGTGCCGAATCGACGCTCAACGGCAGCGCGACCGTGGGCCAGTTCAACCGCCACGATGTCCTGTTGACCGCCGACATGCCGATTTCGAGCAGCGTCCTGACGACAGTCAGCGTGTCTTCGCAAACCCGTGATGGCTACCAGAATGTCGTGCCTTATCCGCCGAACTCCGTCATCGGCAGCACGCCGTACCAGGTCGCTGGACAGACCGATTTCCCGAAGGCCCAGGGAACTCAGAGCTCATCCTCCAACGGCGGCCAGAACGTGCAGGTGATTCGCGGCAAGCTGCTCTGGCACGCGAGCAGTGTTTTGGACGTGACGGTCGCGGGCGACTACTCGCATGAAGACCAGTCAGGTCTGCCCAACACGATCCGCAGCGTGACGACGGACAACGCCATCAATTACGTGGGGCCCTCGCCGGCGCTGTTCGGCCCGAACATCTTCGGCAATCTGTACAATATGTGCATCACCACGCCGGCAGCCACGCTGAACGGCGGCGGCTTCGGCGGCCTGTTCAATACGACCAACGGCTTGTGCGGTCCGCTCGCAGTGGGGACTTGGAACTCCACCACAGGAAAATTCTCGGGGACCCCGTTCGGCCCGGGCAGTCCGGCGCTGGGCGGCGTGGGTGCTGTGGGAGTGCCCAACACGGTGCTGGCGGGACTGCTCGCCTCGAATCCAGCGCTCGCCCCGTTCATCTCGCAGGGTCCCAACGGTGTTGGCAGCGTGATCTACCCGGGACAGACGCCGCGAATTTACTGGGGCTTTGGTAACACGCAGACCGGCAGCATCGATGCAACCTATGCGAACGGTCCGAGCTTTGCGAAGTCGGACTCATACGGCGCATCGCTGACGTTGGACTGGCTAATCTCCGAAAATATGAAGCTCAAGTCGATCACCGGCTATCGCGGAATTGTCTGGAACATCGGCACGGACCTGGACGGTACCCCCGAATCGTTTCAAGAAGTGACCGACAGCCAGAAACAGCATCAGATCTCTCAGGAGCTACAGCTCACCGGCAAGTTGCTCAATGACCGCCTGAACTATGCCACCGGCCTGTACTATTTCACGGAGTCCGGCTACGTGCATGATTTCGTGCCGTTTGATTCGGGATATCTCTACATCGGTGACGTCGCCAATGACGTCAAGACCGACTCTTACGCGGTGTACACGCACTGGGACTTCAAGCTGACGGATCAATGGGGGCTGACGGCTGGTGGCCGCTACTCGGAGGAGCGCAAGAAATTCCTCGGCGGTCAGTCGGATCTGAACGGATTCAACTACAAGATCTCAGGTTGCCTCGATCCGAACGCCCCGGCCCATAATTTCATCCCGCCGGTTCCTTCGCCGGGCCCCACTTGCCAGCAGCTGCTGGGATTCCCGGTCCCCGGGCAGCCGCTGCGCTACTTCCCGAACGTGTGGGACCACCAGGACTGGAATGTCTTTACGCCAACCGCCGGGACGCAGTACCAGATCACCCCGGACATGATGGCTTACTTCAGTTTCTCCAAGGGCTTCAAGTCGGGCGGCTGGACCACCCGTCTGTCAAACCCGATCTCGAACCCCGACATGGCCCGGTTTTCGCCCGAGTACGACAAGACCTACGAGGTGGGTCTGAAGTCGCAGTGGTTCGATCACCATCTGCAGGCGAACCTGGCAGCTTTCGAGAGCTTCTACGATGGCATCCAGCTGAACGTCCAGGAAGGCCCGTCGCCCGTTTATCAGAACGCCGGTAACGCAAGGATCAAGGGGGTGGAAATCGAGGTGCAGTCGGTGTTCGACAATGGCCTGTCGCTGAATTTCTCGGGCGGCTATCTGGACGCCTATTACACCTTCCTGAATCCTTGCCTGCTCTACTTCACCAACGCGGCGGGCCAGTGCGTGCCATCGGCCGGGGCGCAGTACGTCCCGGGTTTGGGCGGCTTCTCGTACGGCAGCGAGTTGCCGAAGACCCCGAAGTACAAGGGCACCTTAAGCCCGGTCTACGATCTCCGTCTCCCGGCCGGCGGCACGATGCGCTTCATGGCCGACTACACCTACGTGACGCACCTGTTCAACGACGCTCCGAATACGGTCCTTCTGGAGAGGGATTCGACGCATACGGTCAACGCTTCAATCCACTACCTTTCGCCGAGCGCAAAGTACGAGTTCATCCTCGGTGGAACCAACCTGACCGACGATCGATACCTTATCGTCGGCTCGACGAATTACGCCGCAGGCGAGGTCGTAGGATCCTACAACCCGCCGCGGATGTGGTATTTCACGATCAACGCCAAGATGCCGTAACGAGGTTCCCCTCATGGCAACGGTACAAACAGTCAGGCAACCGGGCGATTCATCATTCAACTCTAGGCAACAATAAGAAAGAATGACTGCATCATCACGGGGCGCCGCATCGTCGCTCGAATCGCTGCTGAATGGCGTCGGCAACATCGTTGAATTTCTGCGCAATCAACCAGCAGGCCCGAACGTTTATCCGGGCGTGCCCGCCGAGTACACGAACTGGCGGGATGAACAGCGCGCCTGGCAACAAAGCTGCGTGCTGTTCAACCAGTCCTATCATATGGCCGAGCTGATGGTGGAAGGAGCGGATGCGCTCGCATTTCTCAACGGGCTCGGCATCAACAGTTTCAAGGGCTTCGCTCCCGACAAGGCCAAGCAGTTCGTGCCCTGCAGCCACGATGGCTACGTCATCGGCGATGTGATCCTGTTCTACCTGGCGGAAAATCAGTTCAATCTGGTGGGTCGCGCACCGGTGCTCAATTGGGTGCTATTCAACGCCGAGATGAGCCGTCAACGCGTGACGTGCAGCTATGACGAGCGCACCGCGGCGCGCCCGGACCCGCAAAACCGGCGCCACTACCGCTATCAATTGCAGGGACCGAACGCCTCAAAGGTGGTCGCAGCGGCGACCGGGCAACCTGCACCAGACCTCAAATTCTTCAACATGTGTGGAATGCAGATCGCCGGCCGCGCGGTACGCGCGTTGCGCCATGGCATGGCCGGGCAGCCGGGATTCGAATTGATGGGTCCTTGGGCCGACGGCCCCGTGATTCACGCGGCCCTGGTCGAGGCCGGCAGGGCGCATGGCTTGAGGCTGGTCGGCGGGCGCTGCTATTCCTCGAATACGCTGGAATCGGGCTGGATCCCCTCGCCGCTTCCTGCCGTCTATACCGGCGCGAAAATGAAACCCTATCGCGAATGGCTGACGGCGAATCACTACGAAGCCAAGGCCTCCATCGGCGGGAGCTTCGTCTCCGGCAATATCGAGGATTATTACCTCACGCCCTGGGAACTGGGTTACGGGCAGTTTGCCAAATTCGACCACGAGTTCATCGGCCGCGCAGCGTTGGAAAAGATGGCAGCGAAACCGCATCGCAGGAAGGTGACGCTGGCGCTCGACAATGTGTCGGTGACCGATGCGCTGTATACGATGTTCGATCAGGGTCTGCGCGCCAAGTTCATCGAGTTCCCGAGCGCCGTATATTCAATGCATCCCTTCGATCGGGTGAACGTGGACGGAAAACTCGTTGGCGTGTCCACCTGGATCGGCTACAGCGCCAACGAAGGCAAAATGCTCACCTTGGCCATGCTCGATGAGCGCTATGCGGCGCCGGGCACCGAAGTGATCTTCGTGTGGGGCGAACCTGACGGCGGTACGCGCAAACCCATGGTGGAGCGCCACAAGCAGGTGGAGATCAAGGCCGTGGTATCGCCGGTGCCGTACTCGAATGTCGCCCGCACTGTCTACGCCGAAGGCTGGCGCACCAAGTCCGCCTAATTCGCCGCGAGCGCGTCGCCGCGGTCAATTCACTTACGGTGTGTTCACTCAGAGTCTGCCGCGCGCACCTTGAGCGCGAGCAGTGCCGCGGCTGACGACAGCGAGCCCATGGCCATCATCGTGGCGACGGCCTGCAATCCGAATCCCGCCTGCAGCAGGTACCCGGCAACGACGGGCGCCAGCAGCGCGCCGCCGCGGCCCACGCCGATCGCGAAGCCGGTGCCGGTCGCGCGTACATGCGTGGGAAAAACCTTGGCGAACAGCAGGTAATACCCTCCTATCGCCGAGTTGGTGAACAGGCCCGCAATTGCCACCGTGCTCGAGAGCGACGCCAGGGTCTGCGATCCGCGCCCAAACCAGACGATCATGGCCGATGAGCCCAACAGCGTGGCGAGGGTCAGCGCCTTCAGCCCAACGCGCGTGGCAATCAGCCCAAACAGCACCACCCCCGCGGCACCCCCCACATTGGCCCACGTCAGCACGCCGGCAGCGGCCTTGGGCGCGAAGCCCATGTCGACCACCAATTTCGGCACCCACTTGATGATGAAGTAGAAGCTCGTGACATGCGCGAAATAACCCACGGTGATGAGCAGCGTCGCGACAATCAAGCCCGGCTTGAAGATATCCATCACCGAGCGCTGCGCCGATTCCACTGTGTCCGGGGTTAGCGCGGCCATCGACTCGTGACCGAAACGCGTCAGAATCCGGTTGATCGCGTCCAATGCGCCCGGCTTGCGCTGGCGATCCAGGAAGGCCACGGACTCGGGCAGCAGGAACCAGACGATGGGAATGAAGGCCGCAGTGACCGCGCCGCCGAAGATGAACACATCATGCCAAGTGCCGCCGCCCAGTAACCTCTGCACGATGGTGCCGCCGATTATTCCGCCGACCGGATAACCGATCACCATCAGGGATACGGCCAGGCTGCGCCAGCGCTGGCTGGATAATTCCGCAGCGGCTGCATTGATCGACGCCAGCATGCCGCCGATCCCAAGACCGGTCAGCAAGCGCCAGATGAGCAGTGTCGCAACGCCGCCGGCCTGACTCGCGCCGAACATGCCGACGCTCATGGCAACCAGACATCCGAGAATGGTCGGGCGCCGTCCGATCTTGTCGGCGACGCCACCAAGCAGCACGGAGCCCAAGGCCATGCCGACCAATTCCATCGAGAGAACCCAGCCGAGCGTGGCCTTGTCCAGCCCCCAATCCTTCGCAATTCCGGGCGAAGCGAAGCTGATGGACAGGACATCGAATCCGTCCATCGCGTTGAGGCCCACGGTGACAAGAACCGCCAGCCACTGGCCTGCGCTCATGGCGCCGAGATCGATGATCGATTTTGGATCTTTTTTACCTTGCATTTTGTTCCAGCGATTCACGCGCCTTCGCTCTTATATAGTGCCGCAGAGAATCGAGCTGCGCGTCGCTCAACTCCGCAAATTGGGGCATGCCGCGGCTCACGAGAGTTCCATCGCGGACGATCGTCGCAAAACCCGCCGCCGACAAGAGGACCGGCGAAGCACGCAGGTCAGGAGCATTTCCACCTGCGACCACACCCGTGCCGTGGCACAACACGCAGCGCACGTACTCGCGTGAGCCTGCCGAGACCATCGCCGGATCAAGTTTGAATTCCGACGCCGCCAGCGGCTTCGCAAAGGACGCCGTCGAGGCCGGCGGCAGACGGGCTTTGCCATCCAGCGAAAAACTCAGAAGACGTCTCGGAAACCCTTGCGACGCCCAGCCCCAGCGCGCCGACACCGACCCGAAGGCGGCCGTAGCGCCGTTCAACGGGCCTGATGTGATTGTCACGTACTGACGCCCCTTGGCGCTGTAAGTGATCGGCACGCCCGTGATCGCGACTCCGGCGTTGAACGACCATAGATCCTTGCCGTGGTCAGCCGAGAAAGCGTGAAGATGACCGTCGGCGCGTCCCTGGATCACCAGATTTCCGGCGGTGGCCAGGGTACCTCCTTCGGATATGCCGGGAGTTTCGATCGACCAGCGTTCTTTTTGCGCAATCGGATCCCACGCCTTGAGAATGCTCTTTCCGGCGTCCGCTGGAACATCCGCGTCCCCCGGCGTATAGCCCGCAAACTCCGGCGTCATCAGCTTGGGCTGCCAATGGTTTTTGTCGACGCCCTCGTCTCCGAACGGGATTGGCATCTCCAGGGTGGGCACATACACCAGTCCCGTGAGCGGGCTGAACGATTGCGGCGTCCAATGATGCACGGCCTGGAAGCTGGGCCAGAGCAGCACGTTCTTGTCCCGATAGCGCGCGTCAGGATTTTCCACCGGGCGCCCGGTCGATAGATCCACTCGCTCGGCCCAGGTGACCTTGCCCAATTTCTCCGCCGAGATCAGCCGGCCGTTTTCCCGATCGATCACATAGAAAAAGCCGTTCTTCGCGGCATGCAGCAACACTCTGCGCTTGAGTCCCTGGATGTTCAGGGTCGCCAGCGTCATGTCCGTGGCCGAGTCATAGTCCCACGCATCACCCGGCGTCGTTTGGTAGTGCCACACATAACGGCCGGTATCGGCGTCGACGGCCACCACTGACGCGGTGTAGAGATTGTCGCCGCCCCCGGGGCTGCGGATTTTCCAATTTGATGGTTCGGCATTGCCGGTACCCAAGTACAGGCGATTGAGCTGCGGGTCGAACGTCATCGCGTTCCAGACATTGCCGCCGCCGCCGAGCTTCCACCACTCGCCCGTCCAGGTCTTCGCGGCCTGGTCCATCGCTTCATCGGATGCCGCACCGTCCTTGCTGCCCGGTTTCCCCGGCACGACGTAGAAGCGCCAGATCTGTCGGCCGGTCTCGGCGTCATAGGCGCTCACGTAGCCCCGAACCGGCGAGAAATCGCCTCCCGCATTGCCAATCACGATCTTGCCGTTGAAGGCCCGCGGCGCTCCGGATATGAACGCGCCATTGGCAGGGTCCAGGGTTTGCACGCTCCAAACCAGTTTGCCGGTCCCCGCGGCCAGCGCCAGCAATCGCCCGTCCTGAGTTCCGACGTAGACCTTGTCCTTCCAAAGCGCCAATCCGCGCACACCCCAGCCGGCCCGCAACTTCTGCCCTGAAGCTTCCGCCACTTTCGGATCGTAGCGCCACAGTAGTCGGCCGTCCGTGGCCCGGATGGCATGCACGATGCTGTAGCCGGCCGCCAGATAAATAACACCGCCCGCTTCCACGGGCGCAGTGATCGAATTCGTAACGTCGAGATCCACCGCCCAAGCCAACCTCAAGCGGGAGACGTTGGAGTCATTGACCTGCCTCAAGGGGCTGAAGCGCGACTCGCTGAAGGTCCGACCGTAGGCAGGCCAGTCGCTTCCGTCGGCTTCGTTCCCCAACACGGTGTCGTCAACAGCCTTGGTTCCGTGGGCGCAAACCTGCGCACCCGGCAGTGACGCGAACAGCGCCGCCGCCAGCGGCATCAACCAGCGATGGGCAATCATTTGTCTCAATCGCCACCGTGCGCGTAGTCGCGTTGATTTTTCGCATAGTCGGTGAAGTAGTCGAGCGATGAGGGATTCCGCAGCGCGGCGCGGTTAGCCGCCTTGTCGGGATCCGCGCCCATGAGTATTCGCCGGATCGGTACCTCGAGCTTCTTGCCCGTGAGCGTGTAAGGTATGTCCAGCACCTGGTAAGTCTTGTCCGGCACGTGGCGCGGAGAATAGTCGCGACGCAGTTGCGTAGCGATGCGCCGGGTGAGCGATTCATCAAGCAGCCGCCCGTCCCGCAACTTGACGAACAGCGGCATGAAAAATTTTCCGCCGGGCAGATCCAGATTGACGATCAGTGCATCGTCGATTTCCACCAGCTGCGCGAGTGAGCGGTAGATTTCCGCAGTACCGATGCGGATGCCGTGCCGGTTGAGCGTGGAATCCGACCGGCCCAGCACGTACACGCCGCCACGCCGATTGAAGCGAACGAAATCCCCGTGGCGCCAGATGCCGGGATAGACCTCGAAGTAACTCTCGCGGTAGCGCTTGTCATTGGGATCGTCCCAGAATTTCACCGGCATCGACGGCATCGGCTGCGTGATGACGAGCTCGCCCACCTCATCGAGGATCTCCCGCCCCTGCTCGTCGAATGCAAAGGCGGCGCATCCGAGCGCACGCGCCTGAATCTCACCCGCGTACACCGGCAGCATCGACACCCCGCTCACGAACCCCGTGCAGCAGTCGGTGCCCCCGCTTCCCGATGCCACCCACAGATCCGCCTTGACGTGCTCGTATATCCATTGCATGCACTCGGCGCTGACCGGCGAGCCGGCCAGCGTCACCGATTCGAGCCGATTCAAATCGAATCGCTGCATGGGGACGATGCCGGCTTTGCGCTGCAGATCGATGTAGCTGGGACTGGTGCCGAACAGCGTCGCACCCGATTCCTCGATGACTTTCCACAGTGCATCCGGCCCCGGGTAAGCCGGGTTGCCGTCATAGAGAACGGGGATGACATCCGCCGCGAGTGAGCTCAAGAGAAAGTTCCATATCATCCACGACGTGGTGGTGAAGAAGAACAGCGGGTCGCCGCGCGTTGCCTCATAGTTGAAATGCAGATGCTTCAAGTGTTCAAGCAGGATGCCTCCATGCCCATGAACAATCGGCTTGGGCAGTCCCGTCGTTCCAGAAGAAAACAGGATCCAGAGCGGATGGTCGAACGCCACCTGCTCGCAGGCAAAATCCGCCGGCGCTATCCGCGGTTGATCCATCAACTCGTCCCAGCCCCGAACGCCGGCAGGCATTGCCTGCTTGTCGTTCACGGCGTAAGGCACACGAATCGAGTGTTGCACCGAGTCCAGCCCTTGCCGGATGTCGCGCAGTTCGGCGCTGCGGTCGAAGTGCTTGCCGCCATACTGGTAAGCATCCACGTAGAAAAATACCTTGGGCGAGAGCTGCCGGAAGCGCTCCAACACGCCCTTGGTGCCGAAGTCGGGGCCGCAGCAGCTCCAGATGGCGCCAATGCTGGCGGTTGCCAGGGTTGCGATGGCCGCCTGAGGTGCATTGGGCAACACCGCCGCGACGCGATCGCCGGGCTGAACGCCCATTCGGCGCAGTTGCGTGGCCAGGGTGCGCACTTGGTCGCCAAGCGTCGTCCAGCTCATCCGCTGCAGGGACTCGCCCTCGCGCAGGGAAATAATTGCCGTCGCCTCGGGACGCTCGCGCGCAAGAATGTAGCCGGCATAATTGAGCCGCGCCCCAGGGAACCACTCCGCTCCCGGCATGCTGCGCCGCCCGAGCACTCTGGTAAAAGGTGCCGACGCCTGAATGCCGAAATAATCCCAGATCGAGTGCCAGAACGATTCCAGATCAGTGACGGACCAGCGCCACAGTTCATCGTAGCTATCGAGGCGAAGTCCTCGATGCTCCTTGAGCCACTGCATGTAGCGCGACACCCGTGAGCGGTCCCGCCGGGCCTTGCTCGGCGTCCACAACAGGTCACCTTCGCGAATTGCCGTCACCGTATGACACCTTTCCGGACTTCGGACGGCAATGGCGATACGCTTTCAAGGAGATCGCCGAGGCACCTCAACACTTGTTCAGGGCGCCGCAGGCCCGTTTGACGCTCCCACTCCTCGCGTGCGGTGACGCCCGTAGTCACGGCGAAGGCCTTCGCGCCACCCCGCCGCGCCATGATGATCTCGACCGATGGGTCGTCTCCGACTATCCCTAAGTCGCAGCGCCGCAACCCCAGTCGGCGCGCCACGAATCGCAGCGCGTGCAGTGAAGGCTTGCCCGTCAGTATCATTGGCGCCCGGGTCACACGCCGAATGGCGCCGGCGATCGCATAGGAGTAGCCCATTGTCCGGCCCTGCTTGGTGGCAAAATACGGCACATCGGAAGCTACGTAAAGCTGCGCTCCGGCCCAGATCGCATGACAGGCAGCTTCGATGGCCTGCATCGTGCACTCCGGATACCAGCCCACGTACACTGCCTGGACATCGCGTTCGCCGCGCTCCCCCACCGTTTCGATTCCTGCGTCCCGCAGAGCCTGTCCGACGCCGGGGCTGCCGAGGACCAGTGCGCGCTGCACGCCGGCGCGCACCATGAGGTCGGCTGCGACGCTGGACGGAGTGAGCATGCACTCGTCGCGCACCGGCAAGCCCGCGCTGCGCAATTTCGCGGCCTGCTCCGCGGCGGGATACGCGGTGCCGTTGGTCAATACGACGAAGGGAAAAGCCCGCCGCACAAGTTCGGTGAGCAGCTCGGCGGCGCCCGGCAGAATTTCATAACCGCTCAAGGCCCGGTCGCTCAACAGCAGCGTGCCGTCCAGATCGAACATCAGCCCCTTGAGGCGCGGCGGCGCGGCAGTTTTCGCAGTCCTGCTCACCACACAGCCCCTGCATGGTTGTCCGCCGCAGCGCCCGCCGTATGACGGCGAAGTTCCAATCTCACTCCCGGCTTGGCGATCGCGATGTAGTCGAGATCGCTGCGCTCGCTAAGCTTTCGAATGAGATCGAGTACAGGACTTACCGTCGGATTGTAGTGACGCCGGGCGGGACCGGCCGCCAGCATCGCATCAACTTGGCCTGCGGGCATCGTGGCACGCAGCAGAAATTCCTCCTCGCTCAAGCCCCGACCAATGCGCCGCCGCAATTCCTCGAGGCTCGCCATTTCAGGCTCGGCGCGCAACTCTCGTGTGCGTGGCAGCGATTCGATGCGCTCCAGTACGTGTGCGGCTATCGGCACCGTCGGCCGGCCGAATCGGCCGATCGCATAACGGATCGCTTCGTCCGGTATGACTTTGTAGCGCTCCTTGTTCATCACATTCATCACCGCCAGCGTCACGAGGATTTGCGCGAACGGCGTCATGACGATGGGCCATCCGAGTTCCTCGCGGACCCGGCCCAACTCTTCGATCACCGCTCCCTCGAGGTGCGACAGCCGGGCCTCGGCAAGCTGGCGGCGCGTGGTGCCGACCATGCCGCCGGGCAGCTGATGCTGAAGATAGCGCGCATCGAACGCCTGTGGTGTGCCTACGGGCAGGCCCTCCGCCTCGGCGAGCTGAGTGAAGTACTGGTTGACACGGCCCAGCGCCTCGTCATCGACGGCGACGCGATGCCCCAGCGCCCGAAGATTCGCGACCACGCGTGCGGAATGCGGGTTCGAGGTCCCGTCTGCGGCGGCCCCGGAAGCACACTGCAGCGCCGATACACCATGGTTGGGTGCGTCCATATAGGTGTGTTCGGCAAACCCGATGGTGCAGTGGGAATGCAGCTCCAAGGGCTTGCCGCCCGTCACGGCCTTGATCGCCGGAATGAGGTTCTGCGCCCGCGAAGGCTTCAGCAGCCCGCCCGGATCCTTGATGTAGAGCGCATCGATGAAGGGACTCGCTGCAAGCTTGCGCGCCCGCTCGATGTAGTGGGCATCGTCATGAATGGGGCTGATGGTGAATACCAGCGCCACAATGACGTACTCGCCGCCGCCTTCCTTCACCATGCGCGCGCAGGCCATGTTCGATTCCGCATCGTTCATGGGATCCGCAAGGCAGAAGCGCCGGATGCCGTTGCGCGCCAGCACCCGGAATGCGAGCGCCATGAAATCCGGGCTGGCCGTCTCCCAGGATATGAACCTGAAACCAGTCGACATGAACTGCAACGGCGTGTGCGGCGTCGCTGCCGCCATGAGTCGTATCCGCTCCCACGGGTCTTCCTTCTTGTATCGCGCCGCCACTCCCATGTGTGTCGAGGTCGTAAAATCGATGGCGCGGAAACCGACACGGTCCATCACATGGGCGATGGCAAGCGTCCTCGCCGTATCTATACCTAAAGCCGCCCACAGGCACTGATTGCCATCACGCAGAGAGGTCTCGACCAATTGAACGTCAGCCATGTGCGCCGGCCCTGTCTTGCTCGCAGAGGTCCGGCCGGCGTGCATACAACCGATCGACGAAGCCCGTATCCACGCCTCCCGCCTGAAATTCCAGATCGTCCAGGGCGGCCTCGTGGAAACCGAGGTTGCTCTTGATTCCGCTGATGTGCGTCGCGGCGATTGCGCCGCGCAGCCGCGCCAACGCGCTGGCGCGATCGGGACCCGAGGCGATGATCTTGGCGATCAGCGAATCATAGAAAGGCGGAATGCTGGATCCCGCTACCACGTGAGAATCCACGCGAATACCCTCACCGCGCGGCCATGACACGTCGCGGACACGTCCCGGACTGGGGCGGAAATCGTTGCGATAGTCCTCCGCATTGATCCGACATTCGATGGCGCATCCAATTGATCGAATCTTGGATTGTTGCAGCCGCAGTCCGCTTCCGTCCGCGATTGCGATCTGCTCGGCGATCAGGTCGATGCCGGTGACGGCCTCGGTCACTGGATGCTCGACCTGGATGCGCGCGTTCATCTCGAGAAAATAAAAGGCCTCGCGTTGCGCATCGACGATGAATTCGACCGTTCCGGCGCTGCGATATGCGAGGCGTGCCGCGAAGCGCACGGCGGCTTGCTGCAGTGAATCGCGCAGCGCCGCCGACAGCCCCGGGGCCGGCGTCTCCTCGATGAGCTTCTGGTAGCGGCGCTGCACGGAGCAATCGCGCTCACCCAGCTGAACGACCCGTCCCTCGCCGTCGCCAAGAACCTGCACTTCGACATGCCGGCCACGGTCAATGTAATGCTCCAGATAGACGCGCGCGTCGCCGAATGCCGCGCCCGCCTCGGCTGCGGCCAAGTCGAGCAACTTCGGCAGGTCTTCGAGCCGCTCGACCAGCTTCAAGCCGCGACCTCCGCCCCCACCCACCGCCTTGATGAGCAGCGGCGCCGCAATCATCTTGGCCAGAATCTGCGCCTCCACCCGCGAATTCGCCGCACCACCCGGTACGACCGGCACGTTGGCCGACTCGGCTTCGGCACGCGCCCGCAGCTTGTCGCCCATCGCGGCGATCTGATCCGCCGTCGGTCCGATAAAAATGACGCCCGCACTTGCGCACAACTGCGGCAGGACCGCGCGCTCGGACAAAAACCCGTATCCCGGATGAATCGCATCCGCACCGGTGGCAACAGCGGCGTGGACGATGGCCGCGGCATTCAGGTAGCTGTCCGCGGATCTCGCCGGGCCGATGCATACGACACGATCGGCCTGTCGTGCCGGTTCGCCATCGCGGTCGGCTGCAGAGACTGCGAGCACCACCTCGATATCGAGGGCGCGGCAGCTTCTGATAATGCGCGCGGCGATTTCTCCGCGATTGGCAATCAGGATTCTGCGAATGGCCATGATTCAGGCGTCCTTGCGCACCCGCATCAGGACTTCGCCGAACTCAACCAGCGTCTCGTCGGCCGGCAGGATCTCCGTGATGACACCCTTTGCACCGGCGCGCACCGTATTCATGAGCTTCATGACTTCGATGATGGCGATGACGCTGTCCTCGTCCACCACCGAGCCGATCTCAACGAATGGCGCGGATCCTGGCTTTGGCGCTCTGTAGAATGTGCCGAGCATCGGCGAGGTGATGTCGCTGAGATTCGCGTCGCTTAAGCCCGCGGCAACGGACAGCGCGGCGGTTCGCTCGATTGACGCGGCCGCGCGCGGAGCGGCCGAGCGCGGAGCGTCCGAGCGCGAAGTGGCTGTGGCCGCCGCGTTCAATAGGCTGGATTGCGTGGTCATGCTCTGAGCAATTTCGCCGGATGCGCCGCTGCGGCGCAGTGTCAACTTGACACCGTCAATCTCGAGGCTCAGCTCGTCGAATTTCGACTGTTCCACCAACCGCATGATTTCTGCGACATCTGCGGCGGTCAAGGTCACCGTCGTCCTCCAAAAATACTCATGACATGCAGCAGCGGGTCGGTGGCTCGCGCGACGCCAGCTGTTTGATTGTCCTTGTTCGACCAAACCGTCTCGGGCCGGCTCTGCAGCAGCAAGATTTGCTGCGAATGCCGGTCGATGGCCCACTCGATATCCTGTGGCCGGCCGTAGTGGCGCTCAACCTGTCTGCCGATGGCGCGCAGCGAGTCCAGTTCCTGGTCGGAAAGGCAGGCTTCGCGGCGCAGAGTCTCCTCCACGGCAAGCTCCTCGACGCCGCCAACCGGCGACCGTGCATGACGGACTGCCTTGTCGGAGATATCGCGCACCGAGATTTCACCGGTGATTTTCGCTACCACCCAGCGGTCCGGAGTCACTTCGCCGCTCACCAGTGCCGAGCCGAGTCCCCAGGTCCCCTCGATGGTGATCACGGATCGATCCCCGCTGATCGGACTGCGCGTGAACATCACGCCTGCGGTGCGCGCATCAACCATGGTCTGCACGACAACCGCCATGGCCACCGTCGATTCCGCAATCCCATGCCGCAGCCGATAGCTCAGCGACTCAAGTGAATACAGGCTGGCCCAGCAGCTGCGGATCTTGCGCATCACTGCATCGGCCGCCGTGACCCATAGGTAGGTGTCCTGAAGGCCGGCGAAGCTCGCATTCGCTGCATCTTCGGTCGTCGCCGACGATCTCACTGCGACGGCCGGCGGCGCCCCCAGCTCGCCCAAGCGCCCGTAGGCATCGCGCACCTCCTGCTGCAGATCGGCCGGCAGCGGCGCATCCTCGATGCGCGTGCGCAGCTCGCGCGACACTGCCCGCATCCCCTCCAAGTCTTCCACAGCCAGTCCCTCGACGCGCGCCCGTAGCGGTGACCCCCGTTCCAACGCGTCAATGAAACCCTCAAACGCCTCGGTGCGCACGACAAAGCCCGGCGGGACATTGATGCCGGCTCGAAGCAGCTCGCCCAGACTTCCACCCTTGCCGCCAACCCAGGCACGGTCGTCGAGACTGATATCTTTAAACCAACTGATGTACTTCGCCGCCAGCACGCTTTGATATCCAGTCACTGCAACAAAGTGACGATGCCCCTTCCGCCGTCGACGCGAATCCGCTGGCCATCCTTGATCTTCGAGGTGGCATTCCCGGTGCCCACCACGGCGGGCAGCCCGTACTCGCGCGCGACGATGGCGGCGTGGCTCATGGAGCCGCCGATGTCGGACACGGCAGCGCGAATTTTCTGAAAGATGGGTGTCCAGGTTGGATTCGTGACTTGGCAGACGAGAATATCCCCCTGCTGCAATCGTGAAATCTCTTCGACCGACTTCACGATGCGTGCGATGCCTTCCACGACCCCGGATGAAGCCGCGAAACCGCGCACCTCGTTGCTGTCCTTCGCCGTGCCGGCCGACAGCCAATTGTCGAGGCTCTCGCGCGTTATCCCCCACAGCATAACGATGGCGGGATCATCGATGACGTCCGGGATGGGCCCGAGCGCCGGCGGAGTTTCGTGCCGCGCCCACTCGACGATCGCGGCCTTGCGCTCCGCGACGATCGGCGGCCAGTGGGCAGGGCCGCGCGGTTCCGAGCCGCTCGACCATGCGTTCATCAGATCGATAATCGCCGCCTCGAGCTCGTAGTGCGTGAGATGGAACACATCTTCGGCGCTCGCGAAAAAACCATGTGCGGCCAGCAATGCCCCGAAGCTGCGGATCTTGTTGAAGAACAGGTTGGTGTACCAATGTTCGCAGTAGAACTTGTGTCCCTCGACGTAAGGGAACACGCGGTGCGCCAGACCAATCATCTGATCGTAGGCCGCGCGTTCTTCCTCGTTTGCAAGAAGCTCACGATAATCAGCAATCAGCCCGCGGCGCTCATCGCGCAGCCGTTCAACCTGGCGCTCCAACAACTCGCCGGCGCGCACGCTGCGCGCGTAGCCCGAAAGCGCGGCGAACGGCATGGATAGATCGTCATTCCAACTGCGATGATAGTGATAAAACCCATCGCCGACATTGATGTTGAACCAAGGCTCGCGCGAGGTTTGCAGTTCCTCGAGCCAGCGACGACCCGGCTCGCCCGACGCGCGCAGCGATCGCATGATGTCGTCGACGGACGACCCTTCCCGGAAGTGTGCATCGACTTCAAGCGCGACGGCACAACGAGCGAGGCGCCGCAGTTCATCGTCGGGCCGGAATATTTCCGCATCGATTCCCGCCACCATCCGGGCGATCGTCTGGTCCGTGATCTCGGGAAACGCCTTTTTGCAAAAGCCGAAAAAGGTCAGGTAAGCGCCGTAGCCCAGCAACAGAAACTCGAAGTGGTGGTGCCACATCCGGAAGTAGCCCTCGATCGCCTTCTGGTATGTCACCAGCAGGTCATGGTTCGAGGCAATACCGCGGCCCGCGTGCACGTGTTCGAGCGGTTCGAACTCGGGCAGCACGGGGTCCGGCATGGCCTTGGCGTCCTCGATCAGCCGCAGCATCTTCTGTTTCCACTTCGCGTACAGCGATTCCCAATTCTCGTAGTAATAGAAGGCGCGCTTCTGGAACTCTGCGGTGCGGCGGGCGATCTCCTTGGGCTCGGTAACCGCGTTACCGCCGATGTACACCCGGCCATTGATGATTCGGTGATCGATACCGAGCGTGGTCGGCAAGCAGTGCACGCGGGTGTTGGCGGCGCCCAGCGCACAGTAGGCCGCCTCGGCCGTTACCATGTCGAATGCGGACATGGGTTCGGGAAAGTGCATGGAATTGTAGAACCAGAATTTCTTATCGTCGGATTTCGAAAATTGAATATGATAGGGATAGGCCGACTGCGCCTTCTCGGTTCCCGGTATGACCTTCACCGAGCTGGGCAGCGGGAACTCCCGGGGCTTGAGCTTGGCATTCATAATGCACTCCCGACGCGGTAAGGTTGTGGCTGCCGCAATGGCCTACCCTAAACCCTGAAGCCTTCCGCGTCATCCAGAATGAAGCGGCCCTCGGCGATAGCCTGCAGCCATCGACAAGTCCGGACAAAGCCGCCGAAGCAAAACAGGTGCACACCCGCGAAATCGCTGGACATTTCGCATCGCGCCTGAGCCAGCCCACGAAGCACGCTCTCCGGACCATGATTGCTCAGCAGTTTTGTGAACGCAGGCCGCGCGGCCAGTACCCGCATCGAGGCGCCCACGCCGCAGCGCATGGCAAACTTGATCAGCGTACTGAGCCTGGCGGGCCCTGCCAACCCGGCCACCAGGGGTGCCTGCACGCCAGCCGATCGCAACTCGCGCACCCAATCGAGAAAAGGCCGCTGCTCAAAGAAAAATTGCGTCAACAATGTCAGCTGCAGACCGGCTTGCTGCCCCAGCCGCGCCTTGTCCAGTTCAGCACGCCGGATGTCCTCGAGTTTTACGTGGGGGTGCCCTTCGGGGTGGCCCGCGACTGTGACACGTCTTATCCCATGCCGCTGCAGTGCGCCACTGCGCATGAGTTGCAGAACCTCTGTGTAAGGTCCCAGTGCCTGCGGGTAATCGCCGGAGATCAGCAGCACCTCATCGACTTGCGCCGCGTCTACATAACCGCCCAGCACGCGATCCGCGGTCGCCGCATCAGGCAGCAGGCGCACCGGTACATGCGGAACCGGCCTGAAGCCGGCGGCACGGACCGCGCGACAGGCCGCCTCGGTCTCGCGCCATTGCTGCTTCGGCAGGTGACTGACAAAGAGGGTCTTGCCCGCCGGCAGCACGCTGCGGCTCTCCTCCAGGTGCATGATATCGTGCACCGTGATCTCAATTGACGCTTCGCGCGCCAACTGCGCAATGGTTGCCATCGGCTCTTGCGCCGTCGACAACGCGATGCTGCTTGCCGTCAGCGCCATGATGGGTGCCGATCAGGACTGGCGCGTGCGCCAGCCCGCGTGATAACCCTCGCGCGCATCACGGGCATAGGGCACCGGCGCCACTCTCACCCGTACATCGAGCTGTTGGTGCCGCTCCACCGTGGTTTTCTTCGTGCCACCGCCCTCCTCGCCCCACACCAGCGTGAGCACATCGCCCACATTGATGCCGGCATCGACCACACCCAGCGATAGCGCCGCGCGTTCGTTGAAGCTGTAGCCGCCAAACATGGAGAAACCGACCACCTTGCCGCCCATCATGACTCTGTCGTACGAGGACGATGCGTAGTTGGCGATGGGTATATCGAGAAACTTGTAAAGATCGGTGCCCGGCATGAACAACGAGGCGTAAATCTTGGCGCAGTCTTCGCCGTTCCAGGCAAAGGTCACTTTCTTGCGATGCGGTTCCTTGGATTTTTTCTCGAGCGCCTCGCGCCCGATGAAATCATGATCGAACTTTATGAACGAGCCGTAGCCCAATTCATAAGGCGTCATGTAATAGTCTTCGATGTTCTTCGAGACGAAGCTTCCACCGATCGAACCCGTACCTTCGTAGCCGCCGGCCGGCAGCCACTCACGATATTTCTTCATCTTCTCGCCCGTATATACCGCCGGCAGGGGTGATGGGATCCATCCGGATTCCAGCGTATTGCTGGCGTAGGCGCGCGAGCCCACCGGCACCAGACCAAAATCGCGTCCGGCTTCCAGTATCGCGTCGCGTATCTCATCGCCTTCGGGATAAGGACCCCAGACCTCCAGCCCGGGAGCACCCGCCATGCCGTGACGCAGTGCACGCACCTTGCGACCCTTTATGTTTATGGCATCCATGGTGAAGAATTTGACGTCGGGGAGCGCTCCGCCGTTGAGTTTTTCCAGCACTTTGGCGGCATTCGGCCCCTGCACCTGATAGCGATAGTGGCGTCGGGTAACAGCCTTGCCACGCGGATGCGAGGGCGAGCGATCGTCGCGGATCATATCCAACTTGAAGCCGCCGGTCTCGCCGTGAAATTGAATCCAGTTCACCGACGGCGCACGACCGACGAACAGCAACTCGTCCTTGTCAAGATAGAACAGAATGCCGTCGCCGATGACATAACCGTCGTAGCTGACCGGCACCATCTGCTTGGCTTTGTTTACCGCGAAGTTATTGAAGCTGTTGATGGTCGCATGCGACATGAGCTTCAAGGCATCGGGACCCTTGACGGTCAGCTCCGCCATGTGGTGCGTCTGATCGAACAGCACGGCAGTTTCGCGCCAGGCGCGCTGCTCGTCGCGCCAATTGGTGAACTCGCTGGGCACCACGGGATACACATAGGCTCCGATACGTGAATTGCGCAACATGTCCACCGTGTTGCCGGCGCTCTTCAGCAGACTCTCGAGATTTTGCTGACTCATGACGGGGATGTCCTCTTGTGTTGGCGACGATTATTGAGGCGTGACGCGGCTACACTGCCGCCAGCCGCAGTCGAATCAGATTGCCGCCCGCGACCTTGCGCAGCGGCGCTTCGCGCTTCGTGGCCGCGTGCAGATTGCGCTTGGCGAGATGCGAATGCTCGCGGGCGACGTTTTCGGCGCGGGCGCTTGCGCCCGCCGCCACAGCTTCCAGGATCGCGCGATGCTGCTCCTGCGAGACGATCAGCGTCTGATGCGCATCAGCAAGAGCCGCTTGCGCCATCACGAAGGCGCTGGGCGAGGCGAACGGCAGGGCCACGATGCGCTCGACGGCGCGCGTCAACACCGGACTGCGCGCCAATCCCACCAGGAGAGAATGGTAGCGCTCATTCAGACGCACAAAATCCGCAAACTGCTCCACACCCACCCTGCGGCGCTTGACGATCGCGTCCATGGCACCCACGCAGTCGCGCAGATCGCTCAGTTCGGCGTGTGATGGACGCCGCTGGGCAGCGCGCCGTGCCGCTGCTCCTTCGAGCATGCCGCGCACATCAATGGCGTCATACACATCGGCTTCGTCGAAACCACGCACGACGAAGCCGCCGGAACTGGACGGTTCCAGCAAACCTTCCTCCGCGAGGCGCAATAATGCGGCTCGAACCGGCGTGCGCGACACGCCGGTGCGCTCGACGAGCATTAGTTCCGGCACGCGCTCGCCTGCGCTCAACTCGCCATCGAGAATCATCTGGCGCACGCGCAATTGCGCCTTGACGGTCTGGGCGGCGCGTGGATCGCCATTGCGCATCAATCGGTTCATGGCTGGCTGGTGTCCGGCATTAATGTATACGTTATCTTAAAATGTATACAATTTTTCGGCTTCAATGTAAAGGCGCAAGGCGGCCCGCATGGTTCCCGGCTTATAGCCGCTGCGCAGCAACCTCGCGCCCGATGTGCTCCGCCTGGCGCAGCGCCAGGGCAACTATTGTCAGCGTCGGATTCGCGGCGCCGGCCGTGGTCTGCACGCTGCCATCCGAAATAAACAGGTTCGGCACTTCGTGCGTCCGCCCGTAGGCGTTGGTGACGCCCCGCCCCGGGTCGTGGCTCATGCGCGCGGTGCCCATCTGGTGCGTGGCGGGCGGTATGGTGCTCACCACCGTGCGCTTCGCGCCCGCTGCTGCGTATAACTTCTGTCCCTGCCGTGCCGCGTGCGCGCGCATGGCCAAATCGTTCGCGTGCGGGTCGCAGTGGATATGCGCCACCGGCAAGCCGTAGCTGTCCTTGAGCGTCGTCGAGAGCGAGATGCGATTGTCAGCGCGCGGCAAGTCTTCGCCGTTGATGAGCATGCCAGCCATGTTGCGATAATTGTCGATGGCCGAGGCGAAATCGCGCCCCCACCCGTATGGCAATCCGATGAGCGGGAGCGTCGGCAGGTCGAGCATCGCGAGTTCCAGGTGATAGCCGCCTGCGAAGCCGCGGCGCGGATCGTGGATATTTTCATCCTCCACGACTCCTGCCAGCACCGCGCCGCGCCAGAAGCTCACGGGTTGATCGAAAATGCCGAAAACAAAACTCAAAACGTGATGGCAATAGTTGCGGCCCACCTGGTCCGATCCGTTGGCCAGCCCGTGCTTGAAGCGCCCGGACTCCGAGAGCAGGAGCAGGCGCGCGGTCTCGATGGCGTTGCCGGCGACGCACACAATGCGCGCGCGCTGGCGCTGCTCCACTCCCGCAGCGTCCCGATACACGACGCCGGTGGCGCGGCCCGCATCGTCATGCTCGATTCGTGTAACGAAGCATTCACTGCGCAGGTCGAGCTTGCCGCTGGCCTCGGCCCGCGGAATCTCCGTATACAGCGTGCTCCACTTGGCGCCGGTCTTGCAGCCCTGAACGCAGAAGCCCTGCTGAATGCAAAAACCCCGCCCGTCGCGTGCGCGCGAATTGATCGCTAGATAATTGGTGTGCACGCGTTTGTAGCCCAGGCGGCGCGCGCCCGCATACATCACCTTGAAATTGTTCGATGCCGGCATGCCGGGATTGCCATTGCGGCGTGTAACCCCGAGCCGCTTTTCCGCCACCTGATACCAGCGTTTCAGCTCGGCGTAGTCGATCGGCCAGTCGGCGAGCGAGGCCCCGGGTATATCGCCGTATGTACTGCGCGCACGGACTTCGTAGGATTGCAGGCGCGGTGTTGCAGCAGTCCAGTGCACGGTTGTGCCGCCCACCGTGCGGCAGTGCCAGGCCGGCAATGTCGGCGAGGTTTTTACCGGATCCCAGGTGCCGCTCTGCGAGCGCGGTTCGAGCCAGGTGAGTTGAGCGAATGCTTCGCCGGGGTTTTGTGAAAAAGCCGCGAGCGATTGACGCTTGCCGGCCTCGAACATCACAACCTTGAGGCCGCGGCCAGTAAGTGCATTTGCCATGGTGCCGCCGCCGGCACCGGAACCGACGATGGCGACGACGTCCGCGTCGTTGAGCTCGAAACGCGGCACGAATCTGGACCCCTATCCGAGCGGCATCGGGCCGCTATCCGCCAGCGGCACTTCGGGAAGCCACTTCAGATCATTGAAGCCGCGCAACAGGTAGCCACCTTTCGAGAACGACTCACCCTGAAAACCAAAGTGCGCCCAGGCGATCGGGTTGTTATACAGCACCAGCAAAGTTTTCAGCCGCACAGACTGGAAGAATGCCCCGGATTCGATGTGCCGGAGCTGTTCGACACGCGCGTTCTCAGGCATCAGAACAAAAGCTTCGCCCAGATTCGCAATGCCGGCCTTAAGATCGGTGCGCGCCTGCGTCGAGCCGGCCGCGTCGCCATCGACGGCATTGACGACCAGGGCGTAGGCAGCATCATCCAGCGTGTCGTGCGGCGCAATGGTGCGGATCATGGCCAGCAGCGTTGCGGCCTCTGCGGAAGACAGCACGCGCAACTCCACTGCCCAGGCGCGACCGGGCAGCAGTGCAGCGAGCGGACTGCCCAAGGCAATCACCCCGGTGAGCACGCCCACTCCGCGCACGAAGATGCGCCGCTCAGCGCTGTGCGGTGAATCGGATTGCGTCACGCCTGTGCTCACTGTCGCAAGGTTCGGCCATAGGGGGCTGCTAGACTCTACCCATAGTGAACAAGAACCTGCTGCCCAGCGTACCCCCGTCGCCCCGCGGCCCCTTGAGGTGATGTAAATGCCCTTGACGCAACTGGAACACTACTTGGTGCTCACCGACGATCTCGACGGGACGCGCAATTTCTACCGCGACGTTCTCGGATTGCGCGAGGGCGCGCGACCGGCACTGGGGTTTCCCGGCTACTGGCTCTACGTGGGCGATGTGCCGTGTATTCATATCGCCGAGTGGAATACCTACCGTGCGCATTCGATCGCCGCCGGCATCAGCGTTTCGACGCGGGCGCCGGGCACCGGTCCGCTAGATCATATTGCATTCAATGCAGCGGACTTGACCGGCGTGAAGGCCCGGCTGGTCGCACATAAAATCGAATATTCCGTCAACGACGTGCCGAACGCCGGATTGACCCAGCTGTTCCTGAAGGATCCCAATGGGGTCAAGATCGAGATCAATGTCAGATGAATGAGCGCACCGGATCCGCTCCATCCCAGCCGATACTGGCGCGATAGAACTTGCTGAACAGCGCCTCGAAACCCGCGCCCAACTCGATGAGTTCCACGTAACCAGGCAGATGCGCCGTGGTGTCCATGTAGGCCACGCTGCCACCGCTCGGCACGCCGGCGAGAAAAACCAGATCATGGCCCTGCGCCTGATAGTGCGCTACGTCGCGATCGAAATTCGTCGTCCCGCGACCCCAGTGATGAAATCCGTAACCGCGCTTCTCGATCCACTCGCGATACACCGACGGCTCGGCATCGTTGGGCTGGATGAGTTCGATATTCATATGCCCTGCGAAGCTCATCGCCAGCGACACATCGGCCTTGGAGTCCCGGCCGCGATACTTGGGATTGGTACCGCCGAAGTGATCGAGCAAAAACCAGGGACCCACTTTCAGCTTATCGATCCACAGCTTCATGGCCGCGCGAATGTCGGGCACCAAGTAGCATATTTGGATGATTCCATCGTCCGGTTGACCAAAACCCACAAGACCCATGGTTGACCCCTATTGATTAATCAGCGGCAACGCGAGATTGCCTCGAGTCTCATTGCGCTGGCGTATTGCGCGCCAGGAATTTCGCGAGTGCGTCGAGATCAGCATCGCTGATCTCCGTCTTGCGAAACTGCGGCATCACCGAAATCCCATTTCGCACCTGATGACGGACCAATTCCGGCGGCAAATCCTTCCATTCGAGCAGCACACCGGATTTGATGCCCTGGTATTTCACGGTCAGCGCGTTGGTGCCCGGATGGATGACTCCCGGATCGTGACAGGGTGCGCACCACTTCGTGTACACCGCGCGTCCGGGCGCATAAGGGTCGGATGGCTCCGTGGCCGGCGCCGTCCCGATCTTCAATCCTGCCAGCGCCAAGCCGGCCAACGGGAACCCGTACATCAGCCTTGCCGCGCGGCGCCGGCTCATGATCGCGTCCCCCGCAACGGCTTGGGCCAAATCGCGTAGCGGCCCGGCGACATGATGCCGTTGGGATCGATGGCGTCTTTGAGCGTTTCGTGAAAGCGCTGTAATGCATGATCATTGAACGAATACACATCCATCACGGATTTTTGGAACACCGGCGCCGTGCGATATTCACCCCAGCCGTGCTGGCCGCCGATTGCGATCAATTTCTTGAATCCCTCGCGGTAGCGCTTGTTGGTTGCCGGATCCTCGGTCACCGGCGTCGCCAATATGAAAATGAAGCATCGCTCCCAGAAACAGGCCGGCATACTGAACGAGCGAAACAACGGCATACCCAGTTCGCGCGCGGCTTCGCTGAACACGCGGTTCGCCTCGATGATGGCCTCGCCGGTGCGCGGGACTATCGGCGAGAACCACATGTGACCCTTCGAGGGAGTCGGGTTCCACGGCGTGCGCGCGCCGATTGAGAACGCACGCAAGGAAGGCACTCCCAACTCCGGTTCGTGATAGGCGTCCGCCTTGGCCGGATCGATCGGCAAACTGATCCGATCGACCACGCGAAATTTCGCACCCCCGATCTTGGCAAAATGCCGTTGCGCGGCCTGCCACTGCGCCTCGATGACTTCTGCGGGCCCGTGGAAACTGAGCCACAGCTGCCAGTAGGGTATGCCCGCTCTGATCCCGTAGGCCTCGAGTTCCGGCGAGTATCCCAGCTTGGCGGATGACAGGAGTTTGCGGTGTTCGTCGCTCATGCTGGGCGGGCCGCTCTCATTCCACAACTGCACCTGCCCGATGGGCGGGTAGCCATTGAGGGGCGACGCAATATCTGGAAATCCGGCGGTGATCCGTGCGTTTTCCAGGTAATTGAGCGTCTCCACCATCGGCCCCAGATCCGCATAACGA
>Ga0210394_10001684_pt1 | contig 33789 bp, 23 predicted proteins | sample IncBWC12MmetaG_FD_160121 | JGI IMG/M metagenome (GOLD analysis project Ga0210394, IMG submission 160121) | Forest soil microbial communities from Barre Woods Harvard Forest LTER site, Petersham, Massachusetts, United States - Inc-BW-C-12-M | ecosystem: Environmental > Terrestrial > Soil >... | reverse complement strand
CCGCCACAATTACACTGGCAAGTAGCGCGTAGTCTGAATGCACATGCGCGCGCCCCTCGATCGCCGCGATGACCGGCACGCGTATGTTGGCTATATTTTCCAAAACCTGAGCGCCTTCATCATGAACTTGGCTCCACACGCCGGGATCGGTGACGTCGCCAAAAGATGACCAATCGACATCAGTAATGAATTCCCCGCCTGCGCCCGTCAGGATCACGATCTTGTTGGCTCGATCTTGCGCAATGCGGTAGAAAGCATCGACGAATTCCGTGTGAGCTGGCGCGGTCATAATGAACGGCCCGCCGTTGCTGTGGAATTCAGCAACCAGCACGCCGTTAGCGTCGCGCGTCACCTTTAGATTGTGATAGGCACTGAAGTAATCAGCTCGCAGTGTTTGCATCGTTCTCCTCCTTGATTTGCCAGGGCAGGACTCTTTCCGATGATTTGGTCAAACTGGTGATTTCTGTCGTCCTGGCCCTCGGACCGATTTATTCTGAAGCCGGCCAGTGCATCCCTCCTGTCAAAACCGTGCTCAAACTCGGTCTTCGTCTTCGCTTCCCATGGCCGCTCGAACGCCTTCGAGTTAGAACTCCGCCATCAAACGGTTTCGCAAGGAATTTAACTGCGCACTAGCTTCACTGGTCATAACCAAAAACCCTTCCTTTCGCTACCCACTCGCGTATATAAGCCGGACAATTTCTGAGTTCAATTCCATTTGTCTCGCTGACCGCAAGCAGCCTCACCGCTTCGCGATCCACGACAATGACCTCCGTGAGATCGAGCGCCAGTCGGCCCTTCTCCTGTCCGATCACTTCTCGAAGAGTGTCCACGTTCTCTCCGTGGATCCGCCCACTCACGCGCAGCACTACAAAGCCTTCTCCGTCGACAGTTCGTTCGATCTTGCAGCTCATCGGCGTCGATGCCCTAAGGCGGGGACGCAACTGGGCATTTCGGCTCCAGCCAGAACGGCCATCTCACGGCTAGACTCGACCGTACTGCTTAGACAACAGCACGCCACGCCCCACTCAGAAGATATTGATAACAAAGGAGCTCGGCTGCAGGAATGACGAATTCCGTCTGATGTATTTCGCGGTTTTCGCGGTTTTCGCGGTTTTGCGCTACTCTGTCCTGCCGACGAGGAGCTTTTTAGCGGAACTTGAATCGGCTTTTGGGAATCTTGAACTTTTTAATCTTGGACCGTAAAGTCGATGCCGGGATTCCGAGCTCGGCCGCCGCGCCCGTCGGTCCGTAAACCCGCCCTCTGCTCTCAGCCAGTGCGGCTTCGATGAGCTTGCGTTCTTCACTTCGCTCGTCTTCAGACGTGAGCGAGCTTTGCAGCTGAGATAAGTGTCGAGGAGAGTGCTTGGAAAGCCAGAACTCATCGACCGAGAGAACATCACCAGAAGTCAGAATCACTGATCTCTCGATGACATTCTGTAGCTCCCGGATATTGCCAGGCCAGTCATAAGATTGAAAGAGTTCGAGCGTCTTCTTGTCGATCGACTGGATAACTTTGCCTGCCCGCCTTGCGTATTGCCCAACGAAATACTCGATGAGCATCAAGAGGTCGTCCTTGCGTTCCCGGAGCGATGGAACTTCAATCGGAAATACATTCAGACGATAGAAGAGGTCCTGGCGGAAGGTCCCATTCGCTATCGCGGTTTCCAGATCGCGATTGGTGGCAGCAATGACGCGGACGTCTACCTGGACGGACTCCGTCCCCCCGACTCGCTCGAATTCCCTTTCCTGCAGAACTCTCAAGAGCGCGATCTGCGTCTCGAGTGGAAGGTCGCCCACCTCGTCCAGGAAAATCGTTCCGCCGTCCGCCATCTCGAAGCGGCCCAAGCGGCGCTGTGCCGCCCCTGTGAACGCTCCCTTTTCATGACCGAACAACTCCGAAGAAATCAGCGAGGGCGGCAGCGCAGCACAGTTCACGCTGACGAAGGCGCGTCCTGATCTCTGAGAGCGCTTGTGGACAGCGCGCGCGATGAGTTCTTTTCCGGTACCTGTCTCTCCTGTGATCAAAACTGTGGAGTTAGTCGGGCCAACTTTTGCAACCCGCGCAAGTACCGTTTGCAGCGCAGGCGACGCGCCTATAATCTCTTCGAACATCGAAGCTCGGGCGACTTCGTCCCGAAGAGCCAAGTTCTCTTTGTAGAGCTGGTCTTTGAGCGCCTTGATCTCCGCCTCCGCCCGCTTCTGTTCGCTCAAATCGAGCACGAAAGCGACCCCATCGTTCCTACTTCCTTCGAAGAGTGCGCCGCCCAGCAGCACCGGCACGCGGCTGCCGTTTTTCCGGAAGAACTCCTTCTCGAAAGCTTGAAAGATCCCGGTCGCCTTTAAATCAGCGACTGCCCGTTCGTCGCAGTCGCGCCATTCGGCGGGCGTGAGGTCTGCCCAGCGCACACGACCGGAAGCGATATCTTCGTGGCCGTATTGCACCATGTGGAGGAATGCTTCATTAGCCCCGACGATCGCACCGTCGAGAGTCAACATGACAACCCCCACGACATTGGACTCGACCAGGCGCCGAATCTTTGCCTCGCGTTGTTCGAGATCGCGGTACAAACGGGTATTTTCCAGCGAGATGGCGGCCTGCGAGGCGATGAGCTTTAGCACTGTGATCCGGGTCGGCGTAAAGGCGCGGGTAGTCAGATTGTTTTCGAGGTAGAGCGCGCCGATAAGCCGGGCCTGGTTCGTCAAAGGCAAGCAGAGAATGGAGCGGGCGCGATGCTGACGGATGTAAGGATCCGCTGCAAACTGGGGCTGGGCCGAGGCATCGTCGAGAATGATGCTATCCCGGGTGCGCAGGACATAGTAGAGGACCGACTCCGGCAGCATCGCCTCACTCACCGGCATATCGCGCGGTTGCACGTTGACCGTGTCGCCGCTGGTCGTGGCTTCCGCTGCTATTCGCTGCTCACCACCTCGGGCAAGAATCAGCAGGCCGCGCTCCGCACCGGCCTGCTCAATCGCCGTGCGCATGAGCGTATGGATCAGTTTTTCCAGTACAATCTCACTCGAAACCGCCTGCGACACCTTGATCACGGTTGCGAGGTCGAGGTGTTCGACCGGCATCGCGATCGTGCTCGTCGGGCCGGGCGGGGGCTCTTCCGCCCTAAGGTGCGGGTACATCTCCTCGAGTTGTCGCACCTTTCCGTCGGCTCCCCAACGCAGGTAGCCGTAGCGAGCCTTCCTCAAGTACAGATGTGCGATGTCCTCGAATCCACGCGCCGCGTAGAACCGTGCGGCGAGCTCGTCGGTAAGCGCCTCATTGTGAACAAAGCCGTTTGCCTGGGCCGAGTGGATGGCCTGCTCGTACAGCTGTTCGGCATCAAGCACGCGGCCTTCGATGCGGGCGATCTCGGCAGCGACCAGTGCGGCGCGGTTTTCGAAGTTCTCCGGGCAGTTCTCCGCCCAGATCTGTAGCTGCTTGTGATGCGCAGCAACAGCGTTCAGGTGCTGCAACCGCTCGCCGGCCGGTGCTGAATCGCAACAGGCGGCTTGGGCCAGCGCACCGTAAAAGTGATATTCGGCTTCCTCAAACAACGCGGATACGGTCCAGAGAAGCGGTTGTGCTTTCGATGCGGCCTCGATGGCCGTCGCATAGTCGCCCGCAATACAGCGCGCCTGCAATTTCCGGATCCAGTACCGACACGCAGGGGTCGCCAAGGACCGGTCGCTGGACAAATGGTCTTCGGTGCGAACCTCATTGAGCTGCGCGTCGTCAAAGCAGCCGAATTTCGGCGTCAAGCCGCGCAGCATCCGAATCAGTGCGAGTTGCACTGTGATGTCATGAATGACAAGGCCGAACCGCGCCTTCTCGGCGAACACGAGGCCATGTTCGGCTTCAGCTTGTACCTCGAGCAGCGGCTCGCCAGCGAAGAGAAGGTCCGAGTTTAGATTGTTGCACGTGTAGGCTGCATACGTGAGGTCTCCGATCCGGTTCGCCGCTTCGAAAGCGCGGCACAGCAGATCACGGCAAGCCCGCACGTGTTTTATCCAGGGAACGACGAAAATCGCGAAGCAATGATAGGTGCTCGCCTCGAAGCGTTTTAGCCCGCGTCGTTCGACGAGCTCATAGCCGAGTTGGCCGAATCGACATCCAGCCCTGTAGTCGCCGAAATGCGGTCCGACGATCCTGGCGAGCCATACGTAGGCGACACACGAAGCATCGCAGTTGCCGTGCTGGAGGCTGAGGCTGACCGCCCTGCAGATGGTCAGGGAAGCCAAGTTCTTATCGGTTTGCATGGCTGCCGGCAAGACTTTAATTAGAACGTCGACGGTGGCGAGGGAGGCCGGGTCATCCATTAGAGGCAGATCAATGAGATCCTCGATAGTCCGACTCCCGAGCAGCGACCAGATGCACTGGTATTCGCGTAGCACCTCCTCCTCTTTCGGATGGGGTGACCAATCGATACCGACATGCCGGAGGTAGTTAAGACAAACAGCGACCGCGCGGCCAGTCTGAAGGAGGGCCGTACAGACATTCATGCGCAAGCTTGCGAGGATTGCTTGTTCGACCGTTGTCGCGGCGCGATTCGACAATGCAGCCAATCGCTCCTCTGCGACCGACAACTGGCCGGTCAAAAATTCGCATTCGGCCCGGGTCAGCTCCAGCGCAAAAATCAGCTCATGTCTCCGCTCCCAACAATCGTCCTTCAATAGCTCCCCACCGGCGATGAGATAGGCGAGCGCCGAGGCATAGGCAGTGGTCCCTTTGGCGCGCTTGCCACCGAGCAGGTTGAGCTCTGCGAGTTGGTCCCGTTCCTCTGGTTGGGTGATCAGCGGGGCGCCGCGGTTGAGCTGATTGAGGATCTCGAAGATCGCCTCCTCCCGTTTGTCGGCGGGCGTTTCCGTCACCAGCAGCCTTCCTATCCGGAGATGGACCTCAGCGCGCAATGCTTCTGGGATTAGCGAATAGGCGGCCTCCTGCACCCGGTCGTGAATAAATTTGTAAGACCCTTCCAGGCGCTCGATCAGTTCCTGACGGACCGCCGGCCACAGAACCGCATGCACCTGCTCCTCGGGGGTCTCCAGAACGGCCGAAAGCGCCGGGGTCGCGGCAACGTTGCCGAGACAGGCGAACTGCTGCAACGCGTGCTGCGTTTCGGCCGGCAAGCGGGTCACCTTGCCCAGCATGAGGTCTACGACATTGTCGGTATAACCCTTGTCGTGAATGCGACCGAAGTCCCAGGACCAGCCCGCCGCGTCCTGATCGAAGCGGAGCAATCCCTCTTCCGCGAGCGAGTAAAGAAACTGAATCACGAAGAAGGGATTGCCGGCGGTCTTCTCATGCACTAGTTGCACCAGCGGCGCAGCGTCGGCCGGATCGCAGCGAAGCGCATCGGCGATCAACTGTCCAACGTCGTCACGGGCGAGCGCCGCTAGGCGAAGTTCCTGCACCCGCGCTCCGGCTTTGCGGATCGCTTCGAGCTTGCGCGTCAATGGATGAGCGGCATCAACTTCATTGTCGCGGTAAGCGCCGATTAACATCAGATGTCGCAAATCCGACCGGGTCAGCAGATCCTCCAGCAGGTCGAGGGTCGCAGCGTCGAGCCACTGCAAATCGTCGAGAAACAGCGCTAGCGGATGTTCCGGTCGGGCGAATACGCCAATGAAGCGCCGGAAAACGAGATGGAAACGGCTTTCCGCTTGCTGAGGCTCAAGCTCCGGGACCGGCGCCTGGTCTCCAATGATGAGCTTCAGTTCGGGGATGAGGTCGGTCATGAGCCGTGCATTCAGCTCGAGCGCCTCCAGAAACGCGCCGCGCCAGATCGCCAGTTCGGCGTCGCTCTTGCCGAGAAGAGGCCGTACAAGGCTTTGAAATCCCTGCACCAGGGTCGAATAGGGAATGTCGCGCTTATGCTGATCGAACTTGCCTGAGGCGAAGAGTCCGCGCGGTGGAGCAACCACCGTGTGCAGCTCATTGACGACAGAGGATTTTCCAATGCCGGAATATCCCGAGACGAGCACCAATTCCGGCGCGCCGCCCTCGACCACGCGGTCGAAGGCCGCGAGCAAGGCGTCGACCTCGCGTTCCCTGCCGTACAGCTTCTCGGGGATCAGCAGCCGATCGGGGGTGTCATGTTGGCCAAGCGGGAACTCAATGACGTGCCCGTGAGCTTCCCACTCGGCAAGACAACGCCGTAGATCACTCTCAAGGCCGGTCGCAGTCTGGTAGCGTTCCTCGGCCGTTTTGGCGAGCAGCCTCATGATGATTTGGGAGACAGCGATTGGGATATTGTCCAATCGCTTGCTTGGCGGCACCGGTCTTCTGGCGATATGGCAGTGAACCCATACCATCGGATCGGACGCGGTGAACGGCAGCGAACCGGTAAGTAACTGGTACAGCGTGACGCCCAGAGAGTAAAGGTCGCTGCGGGAATCGATCGAGCGGTTCGTCCGCCCGGTCTGTTCGGGGGCCATATAGGCAAGCGTGCCGGCGATTGTTTCGGGCGGCTCGGGCCTTTGTCGCTCGCGCGGCAGACGCGAAGCGAGTCCAAAGCCGGACAGCCACGCTTCGCCGGTCGAAGTGTTCACAAAAACGTTTGCGGGTTTGATGTCTCTATGGAACAGACCGCGCTGATGGAGACGCCCCAGCGCCGCGGTTATGCTTATAGCAACGCGTAAAAACAGGTCCAATTCCCACGGTTTGCCGAGGAGTCGCGCAAGCACCTCCCCGCCGTGATCTTCAATGAGCAGCGCCGGTTTTCCGTGGTCATGAATGAGCTCCAGGGGCCGTGCAGCCCAGCTTGGATCGAGCTCACTCCGCAAGTCATACGCGTGTTCCAGCCGCGCGTTGCTGCTCGGCGCGGGCTGGTCTACTGCAGAGGTCAAGACCAGGACTGGGCAGGACGCACCGGCTTTGGCGCTCCTCGACAGACAGAACTCCCCGTCGTTCCATAAGGTCTCGAAATCGGAACTCAAAGGTTCTCCCACTCCACCAGATCATCTCGCGCTGCGATGCCCCAAGCAAATTGACTGAGCGCGTGCTAATGCTCCTGTCCTTTCTTGGCTTATCGTTCGGCTCCTCACCGTTTCTTTGCCGTTGCGTGAAACGTAGCCTAAGACGGTCATGCCGTTCATGGGCGTGATAGGGCACCTTGCCTCTCCGGCCTTGAGCGTGAAGCATGCCTCCTTTCGTTATGCCCTTCACCGTGCCAGCCCAACTGGCACGTCCTATTGGCTCATCGAGGTAGCCGCGTAAAGCAGAGAACACCGAACGAGGCGATCAAAAGCACGGTCGACAATAACATTAGAAGCTTCGGCTGGAAGGTCGCCCCGTTCCACTCTCCGGCGGCGACGCCCCAAACGTTTGCGGTCAGGATGGAAACCGAAATCCCCAGCGCCCAGCCATAGACAGAGCCCGCACTTCCCAGGATGGACGCCCCAAATCCGTAGAGCAGGATGGCGCCAAACCACATGCTCCCCATCAGGGCGGAGCGGCACCATCTGCCTACACAATGATGTCCTTCAAAGAGCACAGGCCAGGAACCGCGAAGGGATATCAAATATGCCGGGTAACCCATATTAAAGATCAGCCCTCCGAAAAGTGCCGGGATCCAGACAGCTAAACTAGCGAGCAGGGGCGGCGAACCGTCTATCCTGGCGTTCGCAATGAGGGGGGCTCCCGAGGCAAAGCCTACATTTAATACGGACGACAAACAACCTGCCAAAACAGCCAGGAGCACCGCCACGAACGCTCCGGTGGAAGGCCGCACTTCATTCAACTTGTTCTGCTGAGATCGATCCCTGCTGACCGACGCTCCGGCGCAGAGGATCAGGCTGAGAATCAACAGCGTCAAGCCGAAGATCAGCCACTGCAAATGCCTCCGGTCCATTTGTACCCCTCCAACCATAATAGGCCAGAGGCTACCCAGGAAAACCACTATCCCTGAAACCAGAGCGTTGGTAATGGCGATTCCCAACCGGGCCAGGCTCACGCCAAAAAGTACCGAACCGGCGCCGAATAGCAGTCCACATCCACCCACCTGAGCCGTGAGGTGAGGATCGCGAATGAGGGTTTGACGGATGATTTGCGGGGCGAAAGCGAGGGCCAGGCCGATGGGCAGTATCGCCATCGCGAAGGCAGAGTAGATGAGCCAAATATGTTCCCACTTCCAGATCAGGATACGCTTGGAGGGGACAGGAAATGACCCGTTTGCCACACCCCCGGCCGCAATAACGAAAACCCCGTTGATCGAATCCGAAATCATGCCTTGTTCCAGCAGGTTCGATTAGTCGAAATGAAACACCTCTTCCCACGACCCGGAATCAGTTTCCTAGAGCAAGTGCCCCATCGCCCGGTCCCGCCGTCTTTTGATGTCGCTCTCAGCCACCCGGGCGCCGAAGCAGCGATGCCCTCCGCGTCGACGTTAGGCGATCACGGTCCCCCCGGCAATAAAGCAGCTGCGCATCCACCCGAGCCCGGTCTTCCGCCACGACGGTCAGGTTCGACAGCATTCTGCTGAAGCGCGGCGCTTCAACGGTTACGGTATATGGGCCCGGTAACAGGGGGTTAAAGACAAAACCGCCATCCGAGCCGGACAACTGCTTGCGGTCCACCAGTCGCCGTAATTGTGACTGCGACTTTGACGTTCATTACAACCGCTCCCGCGGCGTCACTCACAATTCCGACGATGTCCGACGTTGTAATTTGGCCGAATGCCTGTTGCCCCGCCAGAAAACAAACACTGTTACCGCTCACGCAGAATGCCGCGTAGATTATAATCGCCCGCAGGTCGCGGCTTCTGCGCCTGGCAGTCTCGGATCGATGGTTCTTTATTCCCTGTCGGCTGTTATACCACAGTGGAAAAAATGCGGCGGGGGGAATGCAAAATACGCGTACCTCGCTACCCACTTTTTAAATCCTGGTTCAGAATGCTAAAAAGGAGTTCCTTTTATCAGGCTGCTCACAACACAGTTACCGTTTCCGACTTTTCTAGGAGAGCAAATGGATTACAGACTATTGGGAGGTTCAGGTCTGAAGGTATCGTCTCTATGTTTTGGCCTCGGCACGTTCGGCGGAGGAACTGAGTTTTTTAGGGCGTGGGGCTCGACCGGCGTCGAAGAGGGGAAAAGACTTGTTGGCCTTTGTCTTGACTCCGGCATCAATATCTTCGATACCGCGGATGTCTACTCCAACGGCTTGTCGGAGGAGATCTTCGGACAAGCCATTCAGGGAAGACGCCACGAACTATTGATCTCGACCAAGGCGACCTTCCCCTTTGGCAAAGGTCCGAATGACGTCGGGTCGTCCCGCTATCACCTGATCCAGGCATGCGAGGGCAGCCTGAAGCGGCTGGGCACGGATTACATCGACATTTACCATATGCACACCTTCGATGCGCTGACGCCTGTCGAGGAGGTGCTGTACACCCTCAATGATTTGGTGCACAGCGGCAAGGTCCGCTACATCGCCTGCTCGAACTTCTCTGGCTGGCACTTAATGAAGTCGCTTTCCATATCGGAGAAGTATGGCTGGGCGAAATATGTCGGGCATCAGGTTTACTACTCTCTGGTGGGCCGTGACTACGAGTGTGAGCTCATGCCGCTCGCGCTCGACCAGAACGTGGGGGCATTGGTCTGGAGTCCGTTGGGATGGGCACGATTGACCGGCAAAATCCGGCGTGCGCAGCCGTTGCCGCAGGTGAGCCGTCTGCCTAAAACCGCGGATGGCGGGCCCCCGGTTCCCGACGATTATCTCCACCGAGTTGTCGACGCCATCGATGCCGTCGCACAAGAAACGGGCAAGACCGTGGCGCAAATTGCGCTCAACTGGCTGCTGCGCAAGCCTACGGTTTCAACCCTAGTCATTGGGGCGCGCAATGAAGAACAACTGATGCAGAACATCGGAGCGGAGGGGTGGCGGTTGACGCCGGAGCAAGTGGCGAAACTGGATGAGGCCAGCAAAACGGCTGTCCCTTATCCTTACTGGCACCAACGTCAGTCTCAGGATCGAAACCCGGTGCCGCCATCTGTCGGCCAATAAACCCTCGTTCTTGCGGCCGGTCATACGCCCGCAGCTTTTTCAGCAACGCTGCGCTCAAGCACTGCAGATACTTCGCGAGCCAAACCGGATGCGCAGGCCAAGCGGGGGCCGTTACCAGGTTCCCGTCCACATGAGCATCCGTCATCGGAATGCTTAGGTACTCGCATCCCGCTATGGTCACTTCGGGTCCAACCGCCGGATAGGCACTGATCTCCGCTTGATTTTGCGGTACGAGCACAGGCTGAAGCCTAGGCTACCGAGGACGCCGCTCGGCGGCGGGTTGTTTGAAGAGGATGCCTACTCCGAAGGCTCCCTTGCCAATCGCAGACGAGCGGAGCACAGCCAGGAATGGCCGTGCCAAACCGCCTGTGACGCCGGCTAGATGTCGTCGGCGTGACTTGCATCGTTTTATTCTCCTGCATGCTTTCCAGGTAATATGAATGGCTTTGGGTTGAGCCGTACATCGGGCCTTGGGCAGGTTTGCGGATTCTGAAACGCAGAGTTTCGCGGAGCGGAAGGAGAAACGACTGTTGCCGGCGCAAACACACAACTACTGGTACAAAGATGCCGTTATCTACCAGGTTCACGTGCGCACGTTCAGCGACAGCAACGGCGATGGCATCGGAGATTTCGCGGGGCTCACGCAGCGACTCGATTATCTCCAGCAACTGGGAGTCACGGCGCTTTGGCTACTTCCCTTCTATCCATCTCCGCTGCGCGACGATGGGTACGATATCGCCGATTACACGGCGGTACATCCGAGTTACGGATCGCTGGAGGATTTCCAGGTATTTCTCACGGCGGCGCACAAGCGGGGCATCCGGGTCATCATCGAGATGGTGGTGAATCACACCTCGGACCAGCATCCGTGGTTCAAGGCGTCGCGGAGTTCGCGGGACAATCCGAAGCGCGATTGGTATGTGTGGAGCGATACGGACACGCGCTACCAAGGCGTACCCATCGTTTTTGTGGACATGGAGACTTCGAACTGGGCTTGGGACCCGATTTCGAAATCGTATTACTGGCACCGATTTTTCGGCCACCAGCCAGACTTGAATTTCGACAATCCCGCCGTGTTCGAGGCGGTATGGGACGTGATGAAGTTCTGGCTGAACATGGGGGTGGACGGATTCCGGCTGGATGCCGTCGCGTTCCTTGTGGAGCGCGAAGGCACGCCGTGCGAGAACCTGCCGGAGACGCACGCGATCATCAAGGAGATCCGCAAACGGCTCGACGTGGCTTATCCGGGCACGATGCTGCTAGCCGAGGCAAACCAATGGCCGGCGGACGTGCGCGCGTACTTCGCGGACGGCGATGAATTTCACGCAGCGTTCCATTTTCCGTTGATGCCGCGGATGTTCATGGCCGTGAAGCTGGAAGACCGCAAGCCGATCATCGAAATTCTGGAACAGACACCCGATATACCGCCCAGCTGCCAGTGGTTCATTTTTCTGCGCAACCATGACGAGCTCACGCTGGAGATGGTGACGGAGATCGAACGCGACTACATGTATGACGAATACGCGATGGATAAGACCATGCGCATCAATCGCGGCATCCGGCGGCGGCTGGCTCCCTTGATGAAGAACGACCGAAGGCAGATCGAGCTGCTGAACGGATTGCTGATGTCGCTGCCCGGAACGCCGATCGTGTACTACGGCGACGAAATCGGGATGGGAGACAACATCTATCTGGGCGACCGGAATGGCGTGCGTACGCCAATGCAATGGAATAGCTCGTTGAATGCGGGCTTTTCGACGGCCGATCCGGAGCGGCTCTACGCCCCGGTTATTTCGAACGCGGTGTACGGCTACCAGGCGGTGAACGTCGATGCGCAAGAGCGGTCCGGGCACTCTCTACTGTTGTGGATGCGGACGTTGATCCGGGCGCGGAACGCCTTTCGCGTATTCAGCCGCGGCTCGATTCAGTTCCTAAATCCATCGAATCACCGGGTTCTGGCGTACGTCCGGCAATTCGGCGAAGAGCTGGTGCTGGTGGTGAACAACCTCTCCAGTTCCGCGCAGGCGGTGGAACTGGACGTGCAAAAATACAAAGGCTACTTGCCGATCGAACTGTTCGGCCGAAGTTTGTTTCCGCGGTTTGGGAATCTGCCGTACTTACTCACCCTGGGGCCTTACCAGTTTTATTGGTTTCAGTTGCGCCGGATATGATTCAGCGATGGATGTCCGCATCGCGTTATTGAATCTTCCCGGAAATTTCGGAATCAAAGTAAAATTTCAGGAGTCATGGTCGAAGATACTTTTTTAGCGGACGATTTAGTCAGTCAGTTGATAAGCGTGGGGGAGGTGGACCTTCTTGTGGGGATCTCCTCACACGATTCGCCCAGCACGATCGGCTCCGCCATTCGCGCCATTGAAGACAGTTTCCAGCAGCACTTCGTGCGGCAGCGCGTGGTGATCGTGCTGATGGACGGCGGAGACAAGAACGAGGAGGACAATGTGGTCTCCGTAGAGACCAGCGCGCCGGACGAAAAAAGGGCGCGCGGACATGGGATTACGGCGCTGCGCACGATTCATCGCGTGAGGGCGAATTTCGCAGCTCCGCCGACTCCCGGGCAGGGGCTGCGGACGATCCTGGCAGTGGCGGATCTATTGCGCGCGCAGGCATGTGCGGTGGTTTCGCCGGCCAGCACCAACCTGACCGCAGCCTCCATCGGCAATTTGCTGACGCCGGTCTTCAAGGACAAATTTGATTTTGTGGCGCCCCTCTACAGGCGACACAAATTTCAAGGATTATTGATGCGGAATTTGCTTTACCCGATGAGCCGCGCGGTCTTCGGCTGCGGAATCCGCGAAGTTTTTCCCTCGGAATGGGGATTCTCGGGAGGCCTGGCCTCGCATTGCCTGAATCAAAACGTTTGGCAAGAAGAAGCGATCCGGGAGCAACCTGAGGCGTGGATGACGATTTCGGCGAATAGCGCGGATTTTCGCTGCTGCCAGGTTTTTATTGGCGACAAATCGCCGCCGAAGCCGGGCACACCCGGACCGGACATCGTCGAAATTCTGCGGCAGACCGTCGGAACCTTGTTCTGGTGCCTAGAGAGCCAGCAATCGAAGTGGTTCGAGCGCGATACCGTGCCGGCTGTGCCTACATTGGGCCCGTCGCAGCAGCTCACCTCTGAGCCGACGGAAATGGACCGGCACAGAATCTTCGAGATGTTCCAAAGCGGGGTCACGACTTTGGAACCGATCCTGAGCTCGATCCTTGATCCCGAGACGCATTCGGAGATCAAGAACATGGTGACCCTGGAGGAGGGGAAATTTCGATTCCGGTCCGATCTGTGGGTGAGGACGCTTTACGATTTTGCGGCTTCGTATCATCACGCGGTCATCAATAGGGATCACCTGGTACAAGCTTTGGCGCCCCTGTACCGAGGCATGACGCATTCCTACCTGGTGGAACACGCCGATTCTTCGCCGAACGAGATTGAGGCCGCGAACGAAATGCTCTGCGGCGAGTTTGAACTACAAAAGCAATATTTGAGGGAGAGATGGAAGGCAAAAGTTGAGGTGAAATCATGAGAGACACCATCGTGCAGGCCCTGGAGCAGGCTTACTACAACCTAGTCCACATGGTCGGCGAATTTCTTCCACACTTCCTGGTAATGCTGACCATCATCCTGATCGGCCTGGTGGTGGCGTTTGTACTCAAGTACATCCTGCGCACACTGTTGCGCTTCACGAAGCTGGATCGCGTGTCGGAGGAGGCAGGGGCCTCGCGCGTGTTGCGAATGGCGCATCTTCCTTCGATGTCAGAACTGCTCAGCCGGTCTTTGTTCTGGGTAACGTGGTTCGGTTTCATGCTGGTCGGGTTAAGCGTTCTTGGCGTTTCGAGCCTGCAGGAACAGATTTCGCGGCTGTTGCGGTTCCTGCCGGAAGTGTTTGTCGCGATCCTGATTCTGTTCCTGGGCGTAGCGATCGCGAATTTTTTGTCTAGGGCCGCGCTGCTCGCCGCAGTCAATGCGGGTTATGCTTCGGCGAGAATTCTTAGCTGGTCGATCCGGTTTGTGATCTGGATTTTGGCGATCACGATGACACTGGAGGAACTGGGGTTGGCACGGCAAACCGTGATTGCGGCGTTTTCGATCGTATTTGGCGCGACGATGCTCGGGCTGGCCATCGCTTTCGGATTAGGCGGGCAGGATCTGGCGCGGAAATTCCTGGAGAAATATTTGGGAGAACCCAAGAAGGCAACGGATAAGGAACCACAACCGCTGTGAGAGACGGTAACAGCCCAGGCGTTCAGCAGCGTGCCGCTTATCACACTCTCGCGGCGGGCCGGCGCAGCAGGGTCATGGAAATATAAGCGCCTACCCACGAGCCGGAAGCGGCGAAACCGACGTACACCCAGTTTTTCGTGTAGCTAATCACCGCAAAAGCGGAGAGCAAGTACCACACGCTGCTCCACGTCGCCGCCGGCACACGACGGTGCGCGGAGACCGCAGCATTGAACAGAACATAGACGGCGTCGGTTGCGGCGGTAGATACGAACACACCAAGCGCTAACCACGGTTGAATTTGCGGCACAGGTCCCTCCTCTGGATTTCGCGACCCACTTTACTCCGGACGGCGAACGATTGAGCGGAACATTTGTGACAAGACGCTGCGATCGCAGAGGGATTCCTCGCTGCGAAGACTCTGCCTGCCGCAGGTTGGCTCGGAATGACGGGGCTTGGGAGGAAGGTCTAAGCGCGGGTGGTTTCAAGGGCTGCTGTTTGATTGCGTTTCAACGCAGCCACGAGTTCATACAAGGCGGGATTGGTGCAAACTTCATAATAGTTGTGATCGGAAGGCTTGCCGATTTTGCCGTCGGGGAGCAACTGGCGCGCCACACCTTTGCGCAGGACCAGAAGCTCGACGCTTTCTCCCATCGGGACTTCGCCGTAGTAAAGGATGACTTCTTCCTTGCTCCATGGATACTCGAGCGGCGTAGGGAAAGGCTCGAGGGAAATCTCCTCGGAGAGCTTGGCGAAACCTTCCTCATTCAACTCGATGCCGTTCATGTTATAGCGCACCAGGAATTCGTCGAGTTCTTCGGCGGAGGCGCCTTCCATCGCCGTCAGGAAATGAAATATCGAGAAGGAGGTTTTTTGCCGTGAGAGCAGGCGTTTGGCCAGTTTGGTGCAGCCAGACAGCCGATCCGACAAGTTCAAGGCTTTTGAAATCATGATGCGGGATTCACCGTCGGTCCAATAGGTGGGCGCGGAACCCTGAAAGGCAACGCCAATGCCGAGTTCCAGAGGCGGCAATTGGGAAGAGGCAGCCTGGTCGTTGTAGGAGTTGCAGACCGCAAGGATCTGTTTGGAAAGCGCGCAGGCTCTCGCGACCGGTCTGGCGTAGGCGCGGCTGGCCTCTGTCTCGAAGATGGCCAGAACGATGGCGTCGCCTTCGATGAACACTTTCTTGGCCGAGTATCTGTCCAGCAGGCGCTTGACGGGTTCGTGAAGGTTCAGGCTGAAGTGCGAAGCTGGGCTGAGGCCTCTCGCGAGCAGATCCTGAGTCATTTTTGTGGAGCCGCGCACGTCCGCCTTGATGATTACATGCGAAACGACCTGGTCGTACTCCGGACGCGCTTCTTCCCGCAGCAGGCATTCGTATAGTTTGTTGTTCAGGCGCGAAAGCTCTCGCACTTTTTCCGCGGTGACGAGGTTGACGCGCTCCATGCAAGTGGTAAGGTGCTCGGCGTCCCGTAAATCGCGCCGCAGGCGCATGAAATCGGTTGCGAACTTCAGGACCGTGGCTTGTGTTTCATCGCGCGAATAGCGCCGGATGCGTTTCGTCAATTCCTCGATCGGCTTCATGGACAGCCGCTTCGCGCGGAACTGTTTGAGCAGTTCTTCCACGCGGCGCGCTTCTTCCTTTGCTACGAGGGCTTTCCTCAACTGCTGCAAGTGCACGGGAGGGCAGAAATCTCCGGCTATGGAGCGGATCTCATAGCTCGCCAGAATGTGAACGATCAATTCCTTCTCTTCGAGAGTAGCGATCAACTGACCCAGGAGGCGGGCGCGCGTCGCGCGCTCCGATTCGTCGCCGATAGCGGCGGGATCGAACAAACGGCGGGCGTTTTCGGGATTGTTGAGATAGTCGCCAAGCTTGCCTTGATGATCTTTGTTGACGAAATCGGCCTGCTGCCTGGCGTGCTCAAGATCCGCGGCCAGCGATTCGAGCTTTTCCTGTAGCTCTTTAATGCGGTTTTCCGTTTCGTTCCACGACGCGCGCAGTTCGGCCGGATTGGCGGAGCCCAGGAATTTATTTAGAAGGCCATCGCCACGCAGCTTTTTGCGAAGCGATTCGCGCTGCTCCTCGAGCGACGCCAGCTCCGCGCGCACTTTCGCGTCTTCGGCGGATAGCTCCTGGAAATTTCGCCCTCCCTTTGCCGCAGGCGTTTCTTGGGGAAGCTCCACGGCGGATTCTTTCAGGAATTCTTGGAAGAGAGCGTCGATGGCTTCGAAGCGATCGGGATCGCGCGCGTAATTGCCCAGCAGAACGTAATGTTCGAGGAAGTAAAAATCGTCTTTGCCGCCGTCGAGGAAAATCAGGCGGTTCTTCAACAGGTCGAAATAGGGCGCGTAATCTTCTCCGAACAAGGCCCTGCGGGCCTTGGCGATCACGTTTTCCTCGATATCGACGACGATTTGCGCGACGGTCTGGCCGATGAGGCGCAAGACGTCGCGCCGGGCGGATTGCATCTCGGTGAGGCGGGATTTCATCACGTGAGCTTGCTGGCTTCGCTCGAAATATTCTCCGCGCTTGCGAATGTATTCCTTGCCGTCGAGGATGACATTGGCGAACTGGTTTTGCAGTTCGGAGGTGAGGAATTTCAGAATCGCCAGGCGGAACAGGAGATCGATTTCCATGTTCTTCTGGTGCTTGGCGGTGGTGAGCGAGTTCCGGAGCAGGTCGGCGAGCACTTTGCGAAACGCGGAAGAATCCGCGGGCTTGCTGCTGCGAAATTCGATGCCAGCGAGGTGGCTGTTGCTGGCGTTTTGGCGGATTAGATCGAAAAGGTAGTCCCGCGCGATCTGGACAAATTTCGGACTCAGGAAAACATCGTGACGGATGTTGTCCACACCGATGGCAAGCGAGCCCATCGGCAAGGTCACGTTGTAAGCTTTCAACGCGCTTCGGTTGGGGTCCGTCGCGCCGAGGTTGAGAATTCCAGTGGACATACTGCTACCAGGTGCCCTCTCTGGTGAACCTAGCAGCCGCCTACGTGGGTGGCAAGAAAACGGAAGTACCGGGGTAGCGAGAGAGTAAGCTCAGCTGATCCTATATTGTTCATACCCCGGTAGTTAGCACAGTGATGCGGCGGCTATCACCGCCCAGATGCTCAAGGCGAAGGCGAACCAGCGGCCAGGGAGCTTTTAGTGGGAATTTGTCGCTCCACTCCAAAATGAGGATGGCCGGCTGGGAGAAAACGTCTTCAAGACCCAGCGTCTCAAAGTCGTGGAAGCTCTCGATGCGATAGAGATCGCCGTGGAAGACTTTCTTGCCGCTGCCGTATTCGTGGACGAGAGTAAAGGTGGGACTGGTCACCTCGTCTTCCTGAGCGGCGTTGAGCCCGGCGACGATGCCCTTGGTCAGCGTAGTTTTTCCGCTGCCCAATTCGCCGGAGAGCAAAACCAGCGTGGGTGCTTGTAGTTTCTCGGCCAGTTTCCGTCCCCAAGCGATGGTTTCTTCGGCGGAGTGTGTGAAGACCTCCTCAGTCACGCTCTTGCAACTCCTGGAGCAATTTCCGGCGAGCAAACGGGATTGTGTTGGCCACTTCGCCGGCAAGAATTCCGGAGGCATCGGATTGTTCGGCGAGAAGATCGGCGGCGCGGCCGTGGAGATAAACTCCCAACGCCACGACTCGAAGCAAATCGTTGGCGCCAAATTGAGCGACGAGGCCGGCAAGCAAACCGGTTAAGACATCGCCGCTGCCACCTTTCGCTAGCCCGGCATTTCCGGTTGTATTGATAAGAACCTTGCCGTCGGGAGAGGCAATGACGGTGTGGTAGCCCTTGAGGACCACGCAGGCATTCCATTTTTTCGCCGCGTCCACGGCGGTTTGCACTCTGCCGGCTTGGACTTGATTGGTGGATACGCCGAGGAGACGTGACATTTCTCCAGGATGCGGGGTAATGACGAGGTATTTGGAATTGCGATCGGCGAGTTTATCTGCGTGACCCACAAAAGCGTTCAGACCGTCGGCGTCGAGAATTACGGGGCGATTGCATGTTTGAACAACGGAACGGATAAAGGACTGGGTTTCAGGGTGCTCGCCCATACCGGGGCCGACGGCCAGGACGGTTTTGCCGGTGAAGACTCGTTCGAAAGTTGAGCCGGAAAAAGCTACACCTCGGAGATCGGGCCCAATAGGGCTGGCGAATTGGCCCTGCGCTACAGCTGACGGTGAGGCGAGATTGCGAGTTGAAGCGGTACCGGCTTCGGTTGACAGGAGCGGCTCGGTCATGAACTCCGGATGCGCAGACGCTACGACAGGCAAGACAACATCGGGCGTGGCAACGGTTACCAGGCCCGCTCCCGTGCGCATTGCAGCGTAGCCTGCCATCACCGCCGCACCACTTTTGCCGAGCGAACCAGCGACAACAAGCACGTGTCCGTAAGTACCTTTGTGGGAGTCCGCCGAACGGATCAGTGGCAAACCGGCGAATTCGTCGGCGCCCGCCCAACGGAGGCTTCCCTTCCCGATCTCTTCGATCAGCGCGGCTGGCGAGCCGATTTCGCGCACGACGAGTTGTCCGCAGCAGCCGGCCTGCGGGGAAATCAATTGTCCGACCTTGGGCGCGGTGAATGTTACGGTCCAGTGCGCTTTCATCACCGGGCCGGTGGCTGCTTCACCATCCGACGGCAAGCCTGAAGGCGTGTCGACGGCGACAATCCACGCAGGCCGTGCGGCCGTCGCGTCATGAGAAAGACGATTTGTATCGTCGATTGCCCGGGCGATTAATCCCGTGGCGGCGCCTCGAATGCCAGTTCCAAGCAAGGCATCAACGATAACTTCCGCGGTTGAGATCTCCGCCCAGGCTTTGTCCCAGTCTTCGGTGCTTCCTATCAACGTGACATCGCCGAATTCGCGCCAGCGTTCGAAATTCTTCGCGGCATCTCCACGCAGTTCCTCCGGCTTCGCGAATAGGTAGACGCGTACGTGGTCGGCTTCGTCTTTGAGGTAGCGAGCGACGACGAAACCGTCACCACCGTTGTTCCCTTTTCCGCAGAGCACCGCGACGCGTGCGGGGGCATCTGGCATCACGAGGCCGTACTGCTCGAGAAAGACTTCCGCGACACTTTTTCCGGCGGATTCCATCAATTGGTGACCGGGCATACCGAAGCGCTCAGTGGTGAGGCGGTCGACTTGCTGCATTTCGGCGGCTGTGAGGGCTTTCATATTCTTTTCCGTAAGTGGTTGGTAGCGAGCGGCCCTTCCGAAGGGAGTCTCCGCGAGAATCGTCCTTCATTTGCAATCGAACAGGGATTCATCGCTCCGCAGACTCCACTCGGAATGACAATTGATTATAGACAATTGAATGTTGGAGTGGTGCTACAGCATCCAGCCGCCGCTGACGTTGACGACCTGGCCAGTGACGTATTCCGCTTCTTCAGAGGCAAAGAACGAGACTGCGGCGGCGACATCGTCGACCGTGGGAGGCCGGCCAATGGGATAGCGCGCGTCCTTAAGTTTTCGGGCTTCCTCGAGCGTCAAATCCTTTTCGTCGATGCTGGAGGGATTGACCACATTCACGGTGATGCCGTTTTTCGCTTCTTCGAGCGCCAATGAGCGGGACATAGCCACAACGGCGGCTTTCGCCGCGGCATAGGCGGAGATTTTTGCCTGCCCGAAGGCGCGCTCCGCTCCGACCGCGCCGAGATTGATGATGCGGCCCCAGCGTCCCTTGCGCATGAGGGGAAGCGCAGCTCGGCACATGTGGAAGACGGTGGTCACATTCGATTCGAAGATACCGGTCCATTCTTCCACGGACGATTCGGCGAGTGTTCCCCAGCGAAATTCACCAACGTTGTTGACCAGAACGTCGACGCGGCCGTAGCGGTCCGCGACGGCTTTGATCAGTTGTTCCGCGCGCGCCGGCTGGCTAATGTCCGTTTCGACCGCAACGCAATCCGCGCCTACCGCCTGAAGTTGGCGCAGCGCGGTTTGCGCGGCGGCCTTATTGGTACGGTAAACTAGGGCGATCCTGGCGCCTTCCCGCGCCAGCCCCAATGCGATTCCTCTGCCGATTCCCCGTGTACCACCGGTTACCACTCCCACCCGGTTTCGCAGCGACATTCGTCATCCTCGCAAAACGTGCCAGTATAGCCCACTCCCTCTGGTCCCTCTACCTTACCTCAATTCCGGAAATGAGAGCTAAAGGACAAGCCCGGCCGAGGTGAAGCAAAGGGGTCTGACTCGATACGCATCGCTGACTGGACCTATTGCAATTGTGTAAAATAACCGATGGGGACCCGAACACAATGAGCGATGAGAGCATAAAGCGGGCGGCACAGGAGTATCTGGCGGAAAGACTCTCAGAAGAAGGACTGACCGCCGAACAGACGCTCAACCGGCAGGCGGCGATCGCGCTGGCAGCCGCAGTCTGGCGGCGGTTCGCGGAGACCGTGGTTGCGATGTGCAACGAGTGGAACGCAGTGACGAAAGAGCAGTCGCTGACGTGCACGGAGACCGTGCTCGGAGACCTGCGCATCCGGTGTGCGGGAAGATCGCACCAGTTGGTTTTTCACTACGACTCGTCGAGCCGTTTGGTGCGCGTCGAGAACTCCGCGCGAGAGGAACATGAACCGAAGGTGGTTCTGTCGATCGAGGGATATCCCACGGAATCCGGCCGGGGCGCCCGTTTGATGCGCAACCTTGAGGCGGTAAATGTGGAGATGCTCATACTGGGGCAGCTTCGCGTTCTGGCTGGGTTGAGCCGCAAAGCGGAAAGCTAGGCGCGGGCGCGGCTCACTTCTCTCCCACCCGCCGTCTTTCGACCGCGAGAAATTTTCGAGGAATTTTCCACGATTGACGACTTTTCCGAATACTGCTACTTTATGGCCGCACCGGAGCTGACGAGGCTCCCCCATCCGCCCGCATTCCGTTACGCCTTGAAAAACAAGAATGGCTCGGACTTTGCGTCCGTCTGTACGCCGGACAGGCGCATTGCCATTCGATGTAGGTAGAAAGGGGCATTCGATGAGGAACCGGTTGCATATTTTTCGTCTCTGCTTGGTGTTGGCGTTCGCCGCTATATTTTCTTTGCCCACTCTTGCCCAGTATCAGAATAACGTGATGGCCGGCCCGGGCTGGCAAGTGACGAAAGCCGAGTGGGGCTCGGGCAATCGCTGGATAGATGTCACCAATCAGGTGCGCATGCTTTTGTCCGGAAACGGAATGGTGCGAGTGAATAACCAAAACCTGGGAGGCGATCCGGCCGTCGGAGCGGACAAGATTCTTCGCATCCAGGCTAGGAATTACCAGGGACAATCGCGGCAATTCACATTCAAGGAAGGCAGTTCCATCGATGCCAGCCAGTTTTATAGCTATGGAGGTGGCATTGGCCCCGGAAATCCGGGCAATCCGGGCTGGCAAGTGATGTATGCGGATTGGGGATCGGGTAACCGGCGCGTCGACGTGACGCAACGCGTTCGCGTGATGCTCTCTGGAAATGGCATGGTGAGAGTGAACAATCAAAATTTGGCCGGCGATCCGGCGGTGGGCGCCGACAAAGTACTGCGAATCTCGGCTCGAGATGCTCGAGGACAGGTTCAGCAGTTCTCCTACAAGGAGGGCGCGAGCATCGATGCGAGCCAGTTTTACAACTACGGCGGATATCCCGGCGGGCCGGCCTACCCCGGTCCGGGAGGTCCAGGGCCAGGAATACCGCCGGGTCCTGGGTACGGGAATTTACAGATCATGCGTGCGTATTGGGGTCTGAACAACCGGACGAACGACGTCACCGACCTGTTGCGGAGCCAGGTACAAAACGGCAGTCTGGTGATTCAGGTGAACAACCGAAACCTGGGCGGCGATCCCGCGGTCGGGGCCGACAAAGTGCTGACCGTGATTTACCGCGTCAATGGCAGAGAACAGACGGCTACGGTGAAAGAGGGGAATACGCTGCGCATTCCGTAGCGGCGGGTTTGTACAAGTTTGATCCGCGAAGGCGGGCCGCTACAAGAGCAACAGGCTCCCGTAGGGAGCAAAGAGGGATTCCTCCCTACGAAGACTGCGCTCGGAATGGCGGAAGGGGATGTGCGCCTAGCTTAGTACTCATTTCCATAAGTACGATGACGTATTAAATGTGCTCTTATTAAGGAGATTTACTTCTTCATGCCAAGAGAAAGCCCATTTGCGATAGTTCTCTCCAAGGAAGAGCGCGTTGCACTGGAAGCCCAGGCCCGCCAGTATACGTCATCGTATTGTGATGTGATCCGAGCGAAGATCGTATTGTTCGCGGCGGAAGGTCTCTCCAACGACATTATCGCTGCTCGTCTAGACACGCCGCGCCAGATTGTCAGCAAGTGGCGCAAGCGATTCGCCCTCGCGCGACTTCCTGGCCTCGAGTCGCAACCTCGGGGCGGGCGTCCCGCCCTCTTTTCCCCCCAGCGTCATCGTCCAAGTTAAGGCGCTCGCATGGGAACTCCCGCATCGCTTGCAGCTACCGCTCTCGCGACTTTCTCTTTCCGAGATTCGGCGCGAAGTGATCACACAAGGATTGGTAGCTGAGAGTAGCGGGGCGACCTTGTGGCGCTGGCTGTTCAGAGGAAGGTACTCACGCCCAACGACTTCAAATCCCTCAATGAGCTCGAACAGCGGCTGCTAGCCTTCGGGCGGCGATACGAGGAAACCGCCTCGCCCTTCCAGTGGACCTTTACTCGCAAAGACCTGACAACCCTTTTGGCGAAGATCGAAAACAAACGGTTCGCTTCCGCTGCCTGACGCCCTTTCAAAATACGTCACCGTAATTCCGAGCGAGAGCACTTAGCGAGCTAGATGGGCGGCCTGAGGGCGCGGCACCGCGTTTGACCGAGATGGCGGCTGCCGGGCGCTGCGCGTTGGTCGATGTGCACCACGCCAGCGCAAAGGCGAGAGCTGGGCTCTCGCGCTCCAGGTTATTTTAGTTTGGCGACGATGACAGTCATGTCGTCGGCGCGTTCGGGAGTGCCGGACCATTCCTCGGCGGCGGTCATCAGCGACTCCGCGATTTTGCGCGGGGGAGCTTGGCGGACTCTTTGCGCGGCGGCTTCCAGGCGCGACACGCCGAATTCTTCGCCGTAGGCGTTCTCCGGTTCCACAAGGCCGTCACTGTAGCCGATCACCACCGCGTTCGGCGGCACCTCGACGCAACCTTCCTGGTAGTCGTAGTCATCCACGATGCCGAGCACAATTCCGCCCACATCGAGGTGCTGCGATTTTCCGTCGGACAAGCAGAAACCCGGCAAGTGGCCGGCGTTGGTGTAGCGTAATTTCCGCGCGGCGATATCGTAGATAGCGATCAGGAATGTGGCGAAGCGGTCGTCGCCGGTGTTGCGAACCAGGTGCTTGTTCAGGCGGGCCACGAGTTCGGCGGTGCTCAGATTCTCGCTTCCGGGATTCAGCAACTGACTACGCAACGCCGCTTGCAAGCTGGCCATAAGGAGCGCGGCGGAAATTCCCTTGCCGGAAATATCGGCAATGGCGATGGCCACCCGAGTCGGACTCAGCTGAATGAAATCGTAGTAGTCACCGCTGACGCTGCGCGCCGCCTTGCAGATGGCCTCGATTTCCACGCCCTCCACGTGAGGCAGGTGTTCAGGAAAAAGCTGATCCTGAACCTCGCTGGCGATGGAAATTTCGTTCTCCAACCGCTGCAGGTGCTTTTGTTCGGTGATCAGGCGGCTGATCGAACCGGTCATGTTGTTGAAGGACTCGCCGAGCATGCCCAACTGGTCACGCCGTTCGACCGGTACGCGGGCTGACAGATTACCGGCTTGCAACGACTGCGTGGCACGCGACAAGTCGGAAATGGTTCGCGTAATCGCGCGCGTCAGGCGAACGCCGATGACCAGCGCGGCCAGTTCGATGAACAAGAAGATTACGCCGATCAATTTCAGCTCGAATCCCTTGGCGCCGCCTAAATCGCCCAAAGAAGTGAATATGCGGTGAGTGAGTTGCGATCGTCGTGCGTTAAAGAATCCGAATACCGGATGGTTGCGGCTGAGGACGCGGTTTTCCTCGAGGTAGGTGGCTTTCAACTGCGAAAAACCGTCTACGAGCGGATCCATCCACGACTGCGCGGCCAATAGAGGCCGCTTCTGTGTCCTGACTCTGGCGATAGCACGGTAACTCTGGCCGCCGATCGGCACCGCCAGTTGCGCCTGATCGGGGCCTACGGTCGCCCAGAGGGTGAAGGAAACCGGGCCAAGGTCCGGAGCTAGGCCCTCCAAAAACTCCGCCGTTACCGGGACACTGAGCTGGATGAATTGAACACCTCGGGGAGATTCGACTTCGCGCATGGATAGGAGTTGCAGTTGCGTTCCATCCTGCACCAAGCCGGTGAACGATTTTGCTTCGTTGCCGGCGATTTCGCGGAAGTATTGACGGTCAGCACCAAAATCCACCACCAGCCCCGGCAACTCTTTTTCTTCCGCGAACAGTACTTGGCCGGCTAACGCTCGCTCCATAGTCGCTTGACCCATGTTCGCGGGCAGAGTCGATTCGGCGGCGGCGATGGCTTCGGCGGAGTTGCGGAGCATTTCCAGGCGGTCTTCGACATCATGGAAGAGAAGATACGCACCCAACTGGGAATAGATAATTTGGGCGAGCAAGCTGGCGAACAGCAGCAGCAGGATGATCGGAACGACAGCGATGAAGAGATAAGCGACGATCAGGCGATTGCGAAGGCTCCACAGCAACTGGCTGCGCCAGCGAGTCCAGAAGCGGTAGAAGAGATAGAAACCCGCCAAGGCTCCGACAAGCTGCAGCGGGCCGATGCCGGGAATTCCCAGGAGATCATCCCGGCGCCAAAAGACGAGGATGCCCAAGACGCACAAAACAACGGCCGCCCAGTCCAGCTTGGACAGGCCCTTCCAGAATGGATTCTGCTGATTTTCTGTTCCGGCCATGACAAAAAAGGGTTACAGAAACACTTTACCCGATTCGCGGATGGGGGACGAGTGCGGGGTTGGGTTCGGGATTAAGAATTCGCAAGTCCGCTCGGTGGCCAATCTAAAGTTCGGCCATTACACGGCGATACTCGCAAAAATTACTCGCCGGAGAGGTGCGGGTTGCGGACACGGCTGTGATAACGGCTGTAGGTGAAGTAAATGACCAGGCCGATGACGAGCCAAATGACGAGGCGAGCCCAGTTGATCCAGCCGAGCTTGTACATCATGTAGCCATTGAAGGCGATGCCCAGGAACGGCACGAATGGCACCAAGGGCGTTCGAAAAGGCCTGGGCTGAGACGGATTCGTGCGGCGCAGGACCATAACGGCGATGCAGACGATGATAAAGGCAAGCAGCGTGCCGATATTGACCATTTTTCCGATGTCGTCGATGGGAGTGATGCTGCCGACGATCGCCGCGAGCAGGCCGACGAGGATGGTGTTCTTGTAAGGAGTGCGGAATTTCGGGTGGATGGCGGCAAAGAACTTGCGCGGCAAAAGGCCATCTTTCGCCATCGAATAGAGCACGCGAGTCTGGCCCAAAAGCATGACCAGCATGACGCTGGTTAAACCCGCCAGTGCGCCCAGCGTGATGATGTGGGAGGCCGTCGAAAGGCCGCGGTCGAGGAATGCTCGCGCCACGGGAGCTTCGATGTTGACGTCCTGCCAGTGGACCATTCCCGTGAGGACGCCTGCAACCGCGATGTAAAGGAATGTGCAGACAAGCAGCGAAACGATGATGCCGATGGGCAGGTCCCGCTGGGGATTCTTGGCTTCCTGGGCCGTGGTGGACACAGCGTCGAAACCGATGTACGCGAAAAATATGTAGGCGGCGCCGGCTCCGATTCCTCCGAAACCCATGGGAGCAAAAGAGTGCCAATCGGTACCCCAGTTCGCGGTGTTGACGTAGTGCACGCCGAGCACGATCACGAAAAGCACCACGGAAACCTTGATCACGACAATGGCGGTATTGAAGCGCGCGCTCTCCTTAATCCCAATCACTAGAACGGCGGTAATGACCAGGGCTACGAGAAAGGCCGGCAAATTGAAACCGATTTCCATGCCGAACAGTCTTGGGGCGTTGACGAGATCGTGCGCGCGCTGGAGGAGTTCGGGAGAATGAGTCGCCAGGATGGCGTCCGCCTTATCGAGGAATGCTTGTGTGCCTGGCAGGAGCGATGGGTCCGCGGCCTGGGCCATCTGACGCGCCACCAATTTTTGGGACGTTGCCAACGCCGTCCAGTGGTCATACGCGAGCCACAAGGGCATTTTCAGGTGAAAAATATTGAGTAGCTCGATGAAGTGATTGGACCAGCCGGAAGAGACGGTGCTGGCGCCCATGGCGTACTCCAGCGTGAGGTCCCATCCGATAATCCAGGCGAAGAGTTCGCCGAGGGTGGCGTAGGCGTAGGTGTAAGCACTTCCGGCAAGGGGAATCATGGCGGCGAACTCGGCGTAGCAAAGAGCGGCGAAAGCGCAACCGAGGCCAGAGATGACGAAGGAGAGCATCAGGCCCGGTCCCGCATAGTGCGCACCCAAGCCGGAGAATACGAAAATCCCGGCGCCAATGACCGCGCCGACGCCCAAAGCCGTCAACTGAAACGGTCCCAGCGTTTTCTTCAGGCTGTGTTCGCCGGATTCTTTGGCTTCGGCAACCAATTGGTCGAGCGATTTAGTTGCGAAGAGCGGATTGCTCATGCAACTCCTCCTTTTTCGTACGGCTCCAGCAGAAAAACTATGCCCCGTCTTGCACGGAACTGCGGCGGTGCCATAACCAGTACACCGGTAAACCGAGCAGCACAATCACCATTCCCATACCCGCCGTCTGGGTTTCGTAGAGCAGCAGCACGACCATAATTCCAGTGGCTGCCACTATATATAAGAGCGGGACCAACGGATAGCCGAATGCCTTATAGGGACGTTCGGCGTTTGGCCTGCGGCGGCGCAACACAAAAATTCCGACGATGGTCAATGCGTAGAACAGCAACGCGGCGAAGACGACATAGTCCAGAAGATTGCTGTACAAGTTTCCGTAGGTGCCATCGGGTTTCCGGGTGCGCAACAGAATCAGGACCACAATCCAGATGCCCTGATAGACGAGGGCGATTCCGGGCACGCCACGGCTGTTCAGTTTGCCGGTGGCCTTGAAGAACAGTCCATCCTTGGCCATGGCATAAGCAACGCGAGAACCCGCCAGGATCAAACCATTGTTGCAGCCAAACGTGGAAATGATGATCGCTACCGCCATGACGATCGCGCCTTTGGCTCCGAAGACGGCGGAGAGGGCGGCGGTCGCGACGCGGTCGTCCGGGGCGTTTTGAATCTGGTGCAGAGGGAGAGCGCACACGTAGGCGAGGTTCGCTAGGCAGTACAGGGAAATGACGATGATCGTGCCGAAGGCCATCGACAAGGCGACGTCGCGTTTCGGATTTTTGACTTCGGCCGCGGTGAAGCCGATGTTGTTCCAGGCGTCAGCAGAGAACAGTGAGCCGACTTGCGAGACGGCGAGCGCTAACAACAAGCCGTACCAGCCGCTGGCCGCGGTCACGGTGGGCAAGATTCCACGCAAAAAGCCCACACCGGGCGAAATCGCGTTGGCGCCGCGGATGGCCCAGAGGTGGGTGAAGTTGTCGGCGATGGCCGAAGCGTTTCTGCCGACAAAAAGGCACAGGAAAATCAGACCGAGCAGCGCAAGAACCTTTGCGGAAGTGAAAACATTCTGAATCCGCTTTCCGAGACGGACACCGCGAGTGTTCAGGAAGGTCAGAAAAATGATCATCAGCACGCCGACGAACTGCTGAACAGAGAGGCTGATCGCAAATCTCGAAGAGAAGTTGATGGGCGGAATGATCCAGGTGTTCGGCGAAACGGATGGAAACAAGACACCCAGGTAGCGCGCGAATCCGACGGCGACTGCCGCGATGGTGCCGGTCTGAATCACGAGGAAGAGCGTCCAGCCGTACAAGAATCCCCAGAGGGGCGAGAATGCCTCGCGCAAATACACGTACTGCCCGCCCGCGTGAGGAAACAGCGCCGCTAATTCGCCGTAGGATAGCGCCGCGGTGATGGTCAGCAAGCCGGTGATGATCCAGGTGAGAAGCAGGCCGCCAGCCGAACCGGTCTGGCGCGAGATGTCCGCGGCGACGATAAAAATGCCGGAACCGATCATGGATCCGGCGACGATCATGGTGCCATCGAACAAACCGATGGCGCGCACGAATCCGTGTTCTGTTTTTTCCGTGGGCAATGATGGGACGCTGATGGAATCTGTCATTCTACCGTTGCCTCAATGGTTGGCCGCGTGTTTCGCGGTATCCAGACGCTGGATGAATCGACGGGCTTGCTCCGCCGGGTCCGACGCGCTCAAAATGTCGCTGATAACCGCGACAGAGTCGGCGCCCGCTTCAATGACTCCCGCCGCGTTTTCCAAACGGATTCCTCCAATGGCCACAATGGGCTTTTTCGTCAGCGGCCTCAGCTCGCGGAGAAGCGCCGTTCCGACCACAGGATCGGGGCTGGCTTTGCTCGTTGTGGCAAAAATAGGTCCGATGGCAACATAATCCGCCGAAGTGGCCACTGCCTGCTCAAATTGCTGCCGATTGTGTGTCGAAACGCCTACCCAGCGATCTTGCCCGACGATGGCCCGCGCCTGTTCCACGCTCAAGTCATCCTGTCCCACGTGTACTCCGTCGGCGCCGGCAAGATAGGCCAAGTCCGGGCGGTCGTTTACGAAGAAATGCGCTTGTTCCCTGCGCGCCAAGTCCGCAATGTGCCGGGCGGTCTCCAGCGTCTGGTGCGCGCGCAAATCCTTGGCGCGATACTGCAGCAGACGCACGCCCGCGGAGATGAGTCGTTTGGCAATTTCCGGTGCAGGCTCACGAAGCAGCCCAGCGTCTAATATCACATAGAGCCTGGGCATCTCAAGGCGCATGGGGCTTTATTTTCCGTTGGTGTTGAGAAGCTTTTCGATGAAGTGAGTGTCGAATTTGCCGGCGGCAAAGTCGGGATGCGCCAGAATGCGCCGGTGCAACGGAATAGAGGTTTTGATTCCTTCGATGACGAACATTTCGAGGGCGCGTTTCATGCGGCTGATGGCTTCGCCGCGGTCGCGGCCTTTGACGACCAGCTTGGCGACCATGGAATCGTAGTAAGGCGGAATGACTGCGTCGGAGTAGGCCGCGGAGTCGACGCGGACACCGGTGCCACCGGGTGCCTGGAAGGTGGTGATGCGGCCCGCGGAGGGGACAAAAGTTTCTGGATCTTCGGCGTTGATGCGGCACTCGATGGAATGCCCGCTGAAGCTGACTTCGCCCGCAGCTTCTTGGAGGCGCTCGCCAGCGGCGATGCGGATTTGCGCCTTGACGAGGTCGACGCCGGTTACAAATTCAGTGACAGGGTGCTCGACCTGAATGCGCGTGTTCATTTCGATGAAGTAGATCGAGCCGTCTTCGTCCATCAGGAACTCGATGGTGCCGGCATTGGTGTAGCCGATTCCTTCCATGGCCTTGACGACTTTGGCGCCCAGTTCTTTCCGTCGCTTCGCGTCGATTACCGGCGAGGGCGATTCCTCGAGGAGCTTTTGGTGACGCCGCTGGATCGTGCATTCGCGCTCGCCGAGGTGGATCACTTTGCCATGCTGGTCGCCGAGCACCTGAAACTCGATATGCCGAGGATGCTCCAGGAATTTCTCCATGTACACGTCGGGAGTGCCGAAGGCCTGTTGCGCTTCGCTGCGAGCCGTCTGATACGCGCCGAGGAGTTCATCGTTGTTGCGCACCATGCGCATGCCGCGGCCGCCGCCGCCCGCCGCCGCTTTCAGGATCAACGGATAGCCGACGCGCTTGGCCTCTTTCGCGAGGCTCTCTTCACCTTCGACCACGCCATCGCTGCCCGGAATCGTGGCAAGACCGGCCACTTTCATTTCCCGGCGCGCGCGGTCTTTTTCGCCCATCATCTCGATCACTTCCGGCTTGGGACCGATGAAGGTGATCTCCGACGCTTCGCAGACCTTGGCGAAGCTCGCGTTTTCGGAAAGGAAACCGTAACCCGGATGGATGGCGTCGACGTTGGTGATTTCCGCGGCACTGATAACGTGGGGAATGTTGAGGTAGCTTTCGCTGCTGCGAGGAGGCCCAATGCAGACGGCTTCATCGGCGAAGCGAACGTGCAGGGCGTTGCGATCGGCTTCGGAATAGACCGCGACGGTCGCAATGCCCAATTCCTTGCATGCACAGATGACTCGCAGGGCAATTTCCCCGCGATTCGCTACAAGAATCTTTTGGAACATAGTTGGATGGGCCGGCTACCGTTTCCGGCTGGGCCGAATGCCGAACAAGGGCTGCCCGTACTCGACGGGCTGCCCATTTTCCGCAAAGATCCGAAGCACTTCTCCGGTGGTTTCCGATTCAATTTCGTTCATCAGCTTCATGGCTTCCACGATGCAAAGAGTCTGCCCGGATTCGACATAGCTGCCGACCTTGACGAAGGGTTCCGAGCCGGGGCTCGGCGAGCCGTAAAACGTCCCCACAATCGGCGACTTGACGAGGAACAGGTCCTCTCCGCCGCGGGTGTCCACTTCGGGGGCCGATTCCGCAGAGTGAGCAGACGGACCCGACACCGCGGCGGGCACGATAATTTCAGCGGGCCTTGGCGCCGCCACTACGGTGGCTGCGCCTGGCTTCCTCAGCCGGATGCGCAAATCTCCGCGGGAATATTCGAATTCCTCGAGGTTGTGCTCGCTCATGAAGCGAAGCAACTGCTCGATCTGCCCGATTTCCGGGTTTTCAAACGATCCACTTCCAGCCGCTTTCGACGGTTTTTTCCGTTTCATGCCTATTTTAGAGCTCGATGAGATCCCGCGAGACGCGGGTCAAAACTTCCCTGCCACGAAGCCCAACTACGACATCGTCTTCGATGCGAATACCGCCGACGCTTTCGACGTAAACCCCAGGTTCTATGGTAATCACATTTCCCGCTTCAAGTCGAACCGACTGGCCGCGCACGATGCGCGGCAATTCGTGAACTTCCAGGCCCAAGCCGTGGCCGGTGCTGTGGATGAAATACGCTTCGAGCCCGTTCTTCGTCAGGACCTCCCGCGCGGCGGCGTCCACTTCTCCGCAGGTTACGCCGGCACGGACCGCAGACGTGGCGGCCTGATTCGCTTCGTGTACAGCCCGATACCATTTGCGGGTACGTTCCGAGGCTCGGCCCACGTGCACAGTGCGGGTAATGTCGCTGCAATAGTGGCCGAGTATAACACCCAGGTCCAGCACCACCAATTCATTTTTCCTCAAGCGTTTGGAAGTAGGACGCGCGTGCGGGAGAGCGCTCCTTTCTCCAAAAGCGACGATGGTTTCGAAGGACGGGCCGCTCGCTCCTTTCTTTTTCATCTGGTATTCAATCTCGGCGCCAACTTCGTTTTCGCGGACTCCCGGCTTGAGCAGCTTGAGGGCACCTTCGAGGACTTCGCCGGCGAGGATGGCTGCCTTGCGCATCACGGCGAGTTCCTGAGCGTCCTTTTTCATGCGCAGGGACTCGACTACTCCGGCGCTCTCGATGGCACGGCATTTGGCGCCGCTCGCTCTCTGGAGCGCTTTCAAGCGAGCGACCGTCCACTGTTCCGGGTCGTAACCCGCGCGACGGATCCCTTGTTGCCTTAGCCATTCGCCAACAAACGTGAAGAGCGCGCCTTTTTGCAGCTCGACGCGGATTCCTCGAGATTCTTCCCTGGCCTGAACGGTGAATCGACCGTCGGTAATCAGCGTTGTTTTCGTCGTTCCGACCGCCAGGACACCGGAATCGCCGGTGAAACCCGTCAGGTAATACCAGTTGGCGGGATGGGTGACGAGCAGGCAGTCCAACGCCCGGCGCTTCAACTCTCGCGCCAAGTTCTTTCGTCGATTTGCGTAAATATCGCTCATAAAAAAATCGAGGAGACTTTGTGTCTCCTCGATTCCAGTTTACCTGAAGCCTGTCGAGTTTCTAAAACCCGCGCTTACCCGGAGATTATCCAGGGATGATGCGCGGCGTGAGGAAGAACAGGAGCTCCGAAGAGCTGATGGTTACGGCCTGTTCGCGGAAGAGCCGTCCGATGACCGGCAGGTTGCCGAGCACCGGAACCTCGGTGGTGCTGGTCTGCTGCTGAGTAACGATAATTCCGCCGATGACCACGGTGCCGCCGTCGGCTACCAAGACCTTCGTCTCCGCGGACTGCGTGTCCAACGCGGGAATGCCCTGAACGCGCGGGATACCGTTATCGATCTGGGTATTTTCCACCAGCACGTCCATGAAGACCGTGCCTTCGGCGGTGATTTGCGGGGTGACTTCGAGCTTCAACACCGCGTCAATGTATTGGACGGAGATCGTGTTGTTGATGGTGGTCTGGATCGGAATCTTTGTACCTTGCTTGACGGTAGCCTTTTCGTTGTTCTGCGTCACGATTTTCGGCTTGGAGAGCAGTTTGCCGACGCCCTTCGCTTCCGCGGCCGTGATGTACAGGTCGACGGCGAAGTTCGGCGAACGGTGGCCGAAGTAGAAGCCGCTGGTCGGCGCGCCTGCGGGCAGGTTGACGTTCAAAGGAAGACCCGTGCCGGAGCTGCCGCTGCTGGTCGAAGTTGCGATGAGCGGAGGTTGCGGAAGGCCAGTGCCGGTGGTGATGGGGCTGATACCGGTTTGCGGGGTACCGCCGAAGATGGTACGGCCGCTGGTGGTCGTGCCCGCAAAGCCCCATTGGACGCCGATGTCCTGGCTGAAGGAACGCGAGGCTTGAACGACACGCGCTTCGATCTCCACTTGTTGCGACTTGCGGTCCAACTGGCGGATGAGGTTGTCGAGCGTCGGGAAGTTGGAGGGAATGTCGCGGATGATCAGCTGGTTGGAACGATCATCCGAGAAAATGTCGCCGCGAGAGGACAGGAATTTCTTGAGCGTGTCGCGAACGGTGGAGGCTTTGGCGTAGCTGAGAACGCGGGTAGTGGTGACTGGCGCGACGGCTTCGGCTTGGGCTTTCTGCAGGTCGCGGGCGGTTTCCGCTTCTTTCTTCAGAGTGTCCTTGGTAGCCACACGGAGAACATTGCCGTTGAGCTGCTTATCGAGGCCGTTGTTCACGAGGACGATGTCGAGCGCCTGGTCCCAAGGCACTTCATCGAGAACGATGGTGAGCGTACCCTTGACGTTGGGATCGAGGACGACGTTGAGGCCGCTGATCTCATGAATCAAACGAAAGAAGTCCTTGAGATCCACATCCTTCAAATTAACGGAGATGGGCTCGCCGGTGTAACGATTCGCGGACGGAGCGTTGATCGCCGCGGGCGACTGTTGGGCGGCGAGGGTCGAAGCGGCGGTGGTGGCCTGCTGCACAGCTTGTTGGGCCGCCTGCTGCGCGCTGGTGTCGGCGTGTTCAGGCTGCGAGGTTTCATTCACGGCTGCCAGACTGGCGGAGGGCTTGGTCAACTCACTGGGCAACGGAAAATGATCCGAACCCGCACTGGCCCTCTTGTCCGGGGAAGCCGGCTGTGAATCGTTTGCCGTCGAGACCACTTCTTTTTTCGACTTGCCGGCCGTGGATGATGTTGAGGCCACGACCGGGCCGGCATTGGCATCTGCGGGTTGCACCCGCAGATACACCACTATC
>Ga0210394_10001683_pt1 | contig 33813 bp, 19 predicted proteins | sample IncBWC12MmetaG_FD_160121 | JGI IMG/M metagenome (GOLD analysis project Ga0210394, IMG submission 160121) | Forest soil microbial communities from Barre Woods Harvard Forest LTER site, Petersham, Massachusetts, United States - Inc-BW-C-12-M | ecosystem: Environmental > Terrestrial > Soil >... | reverse complement strand
CTTGCTGGCGCAGGAAAACGTGACGGTGCTCAGCCAGACACCGGCAGCCTTCTATCAAGTGATTCAAGTCGAGGAATCGGGCTTCTCGAGGCCACTTTCGCTGCGCTTTGTAATTTTCGGAGGAGAGGCGCTGAATTTCACGAATCTTCGCCCGTGGTTCAAGCGCCATGGCGATAAGCAGCCCCAGCTGGTCAACATGTACGGCATCACCGAGACGACCGTGCACGTAACATACCGGCCGATTGCTGCTGCGGATTGCGAGGGCGAAACGCGAAGCGTTATCGGCGTTCCGATCCCCGACCTTCGCGTCTATTTGCTCGATGCCAAACAAAACCCTGTTCCGACAGGCGTCGTGGGAGAGATGTATGTGGGCGGCGCGGGCGTCGCACGCGGGTATTTGAACCGGCCCGATCTCACCGCGGAGCGTTTTGTAGCAGATCCATTCACAGGTCGTGCCTCGGCGCGCATGTACAAGTCGGGCGATTTGGCTCGCTTCCTGAAGAGCGGCGAACTGGAATACCTCGGGCGTGGTGATACGCAGGTTAAGATTCACGGATTCCGCATCGAGCTCGGTGAAATCGAAGCTGCGCTCACCCAACATTCCGGAGTGCATCAGGCCTCGATTACGGCGCGAAAAGATGGCCCCGGCGAGAAGAAGCTCGTGGCTTATTTCGTGGCAAAATCAGGAAAGAATCCCTCCAGCGCTGAATTGCGCGAATTCCTTCAAGCGAAACTTCCGGCGCATATGATTCCGTATGCCTACGTAGCGATGGAGTCGCTCCCGCTAACGGTAAATGGCAAAGTGGACCGCGACAAACTTCCACCGCCAGATCTGGGCGCTTCGACGAAGACTCGCGAGTATGTTGCTCCCAGCACTCCCCAGGAAACAATATTGGTGGATATACTTAAAGAAGTATTGCGGCTCGAACGCGTCGGCGTCACCGATAATCTATTCGAGCTGGGCGCCGATTCACTTCATGTGTTCCAGATTACTTCGCGCGCGGCAAAGGCGGGTGTCGCGATCACGGCGAGACTCTTGTTGCAACAGCGCACAATTGCCGGGGTCCTGGCCGCGATGAGCAAATCGCCCGCGGACGTGCAGCCACAAGCGCCCGCGATCACTCCTGTAGCGCGGGATAAGTACCGCGTAACACGGGAGGTTTCCCGATAACCGGAAAAACCCGATGACGGATTTCACCCAGCCAGCAAATCCGAAAGCGGCATTGAAAGAACACCGGCCGGCCAAGTCGAGAGCGATGCCTAGCGCCGGCGGCGATCTATTTGCCTTTCCTCTTTCTCCGGCTCAGGAGAAAATGTGGTTGGCTGATCGGGCTCAACCCGGGAATCCCTCCTACAATGCCTCTTTTCGCTGGAGGCTCGACGGCCCGCTCGACCCGGATATCCTCGAACGAACTTTCAATGAGATTCTGCGTCGGCACGAAATACTTCGAGCTACATTCTCCCGCAACGGCGAAAACCCGGTTCAATTGATCGCTCCTTCGGCGCATTTGCGCGTCCAGACGCGCGATCTGCGCCCTCTGACTCCCGAAAAACGCGAATCGGAAATGGACCGATTATGCGCTGAAGAAGCCCGGCGCAGTATCGACATTGAAAAGGGGCCGCTGGTCCGCGTTGGTCTGCTGCGCATGGAGGACCAGTGCTACATCCTCATGCTCACCATCCATCACCTGGTCTGCGACGGGTGGTCGATTGGCTTGATCATGGAGGAACTCCAGAAAATCTACGCCGCTTTCGCCGAAGGCCGCGACTCGCCTTTGCCCGAACTTGCCATTCAGTATCCGGACTACGTGGTGTGGCAGCGCGAGAGCCTCGCCAGCGCAGAGATCGAGCAGCAACTCGGTTACTGGAAGAAGAAGCTTGGCGGCTACAGGCGGCTCGAAGTGCTGCCGGATTTTGCGCATGCCGCGGGGCGCACTACAAATAGCGCAATCGTTTCCATGCTACTTCCGCGCGAACTCACTGAGGCCCTCAAGGAATTCAGCAATAAGCAGGGCGGCACTCTGTTCATCACTTCATTGGCGGTTTGTTTGGCGCTTTTGCGCCGTTACTCCGGTGAGACCGACATCGCTGTCGGCTCCCCACTCGCCGGCCGCAATCGCACTGATCTCGAAAGTCTGGTGGGGCTCTTCGTTAATCATGTGGTGTTTCGATCCGACGTCGCGGGGGATCCTACATTCCCGGAATTTGAGGCGAAGGTTCGAGACACGGTGTGGGAAGCCTTCGCGAACCAGGACGTTCCATTTGAAAATGTGGTGAAAATGGTACGTTGCGACCAGGAATCGCAAGAAGAGCCGTTCTATCTCGTCAATTTTATCTGCCAGCGCGAGTATGCGCGTGCCTCGACTTTTGTTTTTGAATTCGCGGGAATCCGAATGTCGACGATGCCCTCGAAATCACAGGGTGCGCTGTACGATTTAAATTTTTTTATGGTCGAACGCGAAGTTGGCTGGCGCTTATCGCTCGAATACAACACCGATATTTACAGTGAACGCACAGCTCAGCAGATGCTGGCGCATTTCCGCGAACTGCTCGATGGCGTGGCGGCCAACCCGGATCGCCGTCTCTCTGACTTTTCATTGTCTGGAAACACTCAGCTTCCGAGAAAAGAACCGGCGAACTCCGCGCTTCCTTCCGTCGGCTCCGTTCACACAGAGACCAAGACGACACCAAGCCTTGGTCCGGCCGCCGTCGAGATTTTCGCGATGCCTGCGAGTCCCCCACAGAAGCGCTTCTGGTTGCTGGAAAAATTGGCTCCTGGGAATCGGGCGTTTTACATGCCGGCATGCGTTCGCTTGACCGGCCCAATTTCTCAACCAATTCTCGAAAAAGCCTTTCAGGTCCTCATTGACCGCCACGAAACTCTTCGAACGACTTTCGAAGAGATGAGAAACGAACTGATGCAGGTGATTACGAGCTCGCGCGAATTTTCTTTGCGATCGAGTTCTCTCGAGGATATTCCCGGGCCTGAACGCGAAGCACAACTTACGGAACTAATTCGTCAAGAAGCGGGAGAGCCGTTCGATTTGTCCCGCGGACCGCTGCTGCGGGCGCGCCTGTTCCGGCTTGACCCACGAGAGAACATTCTCGTCGTTACCATCCACCACATTCTCGCCGACGGTTGGTCGCAAAGCATCATCCAGCGCGATCTCTGGGCTGCCTATGAAGCGCTTGCGCACGGGCAAGAGCCCTCCCTCCCGCCGCTAGCGATTCAATATAGCGATTTCACAGCCTGGCAAAAGGATTGGCTGCTTTCTCCTGAATCCCAGAAGCACATGGAGTATTGGACAAAGCAACTCACTCCTCCGCTGCCGGTGCTCGATTTCCCCGCGGACCGGCCCCCGCAGAATCGGCCCGCGTCGCACGGGGCAATGGAAACGCTTTTGCTGCCGAAAGAACTGACGAGTGCGCTGAAGAGCCTGGGGAAGTCTCAGGAAGTTACGATGTTTACTCTAATGCTCGCCTGCTTCGGCGTACTTCTGTCTCGTTACACAAACGAGGAAGACGTGCTAATCGGTTCGCCGGTAGCAAATCGGAGACCTGAAACCGAACCGCTAATCGGCCCGTTTGCCGGACCCGTTTGTCTGCGGTTAAACCTCGCAGGCAATCCGACTCTTTATGAGGTGTTGAACCGCGCACGCGAAGTAACGCTCGACGCAATGACCTATGCCGAACTCCCATTTGAGGTGCTGGTCGACAAAGTGAAAGTGCGCTCGGTGCATGGCCGTAACCCGCTGTTCCAGTTTTATTTCATCTATCAAACGGCTTTTCTGCAAACTCGCGAAGTAGGCGATCTAACCGTCAGCCCCATGCCGACATTCAGTCTCGGCACGCCGTTCGAACTTCAACTAGCCCTCATCGAGCGCAGCGAAGGAGTTCGTGCACAGCTTGAATACAATCCCGATCTCTTTGATTCCTCCACGATCCAGTCAGTGTTGGACTACTATACCGAGGTTTTGCACAGTTTCGTTTCGAGTATCGAAAAACGCGTTACCGACGTGCCTCCGCCGCCGCGGAGCACGTCAGGCCCTCATGTGCTGCCAGTTACTGGGCCTCACAGCCAGTTTGTGGCCCCGCACGACAGCACCGAATTACAACTGCTGCTGATTTGGGAACGCCTCCTCGAACGGCTTGAGATCGGCGTCCGAGACAATTTCTTCGAGTTGGGCGGGCAGTCATTGTTGGCGGCTCAACTCGTTTCCGAGGTTGAGAAAGCCTTTGGGCGAAAAATCGATCTCTCGACCCTGCTGACGGCGCCCACCATCGAGCAGTTGGCCCGGCAGCTGAGAAGCAAAGAGGCGACGGAACATTCGTCGCTCGTTCCGATCCGCCCGTCCGGCTCGAAGCCGCCACTCTTCTGTGTCCACGGGGGTGGCGGACATGTTTTGCGCTTTCGCGCAATGGCGGCTCGTCTGGATCCCGACCAGCCGTTCTACGGTTTGCGATCACCGGAAGTCGACGGCGCAGTTAAGAAAGTAACCGTAGAGGAACTCGCGGCCGGATATATTCGCGACATTCGTTCTCTGCAAAGCCATGGACCGTACAACCTGTCCGGCGCATCCTTCGGAGGACTGGTGGCTTATGAAATGGCCACACAACTCGTCGCGCAGGGCGAGCAAGTTGGCGTGGTGGCGCTATTCGATACCGGTAACCCGGCCTACTACCGGAATCTCTCTTTCTCGCGATCAATGAAATTCCGTGCCTCATATCTGCTTGAGCGAATTCAGAGCTACGGAAAGCGACTGCTGCTCGGGGAGACATGGCAGCTCGCGAGGGACCTCGGACACTCCCTCTACACCCGTGGGAGTGGGTTTGCCTGGAACGTTTTTCAAAAGCTCTATAGCGTGAGGCAGCGGCCGATGCCCGGTGCGCTGCGCGACAACGTAATGATGTTCAGCTCCGTTGCCCAAGCGTACACACCCAAGCCCTATCCGGGCCGTGTGACGCTCTTTCGCGCGGCTGGCCGCACGGCCGAATACGGCAGCGATCCCGCGCTGGGATGGGAAGAGGTGGTTCGAGGCGAGATTAAAATCATTACCGTTCCCGGCGACCATATGACGATTCTCGAAGAGCCGCACGTGTGGAACCTGGTAGAACAGCTCTCCACATGCCTCGAAGAAACCCGCACAACCGCTCCGCCGAAAAAGGAATAACTCCGCGTCAGATATTTTCGCACTGCCTATATTTTGAAATGTCGTGTCTTTACGTCGTCGTGATACTCGGCGCAAAGTTTGGTCGAACACCCGGGTTCCCCGGAAAACATCCAACCGTTGTTACAACGGAAACGAAGTTCGGAGCGCGAAACGCGGGGATTCAAACTCAAGCTAGGCGGCGATTAGAACGAGCGCCTCTCTCTTTTGTTAGAGTTATGGATACTTCTAATCGGCAAGCTTTCGCGATTCAGAATGCGGCAATGAGTGGCGGGACAGTCTCCCACGTAATATCCATTAGAACTGCCGTCGGCGGAAGTAGAATCCGGAATAATGCGGCACTGAGTGAGTAGGGAAGAGCGGAAGCGTCAGCGACAGCTCAGGAGCCCACCAGCGATCCATTAAATTGTAACCCATGTTGGCGAAGGCGGATACCAATTCGCGTGCATTTCGCACGATGCATGGAAACGCACAGTATCGCGTTCGTTGAACCGTAACGAAAGAGTTTTGTGTTTCGTGGATGGGACTGCGGTTCACAATCACATGCTCCGGCGGTTTACCGAGGTGCTGAAGGAATGCCTCGACAGAGCGTTCCCAGTAGTGGAGGGTGCCGGAGACCAGCAATACGTTTGCTCCTGAGACGTTCGTCACGGAATTTGTAAATTCTAATCCAAGCGCGTTTCGTTCCGCGGCAATTCTCTTTCCCTCTTCTAGGACTGATGGTAAGTCAAACACGGTCCAGTTGGTGTCGAATGATCCTCGCAGATGGGGCGAATAACTGTAGAAAAGATTTCCAATGTTCCCGCCAAAGTCAAAAATCCTGAGCTCTCTTGAACCTATTTGAGACAGCCGACACAAGACCGCATAGTCGCTGGCTCGCAAGCCCTTTGAAAGCTCAAGATGGACCATGATTTCGCTTGAATGTTCATGGCCGGCGAGCATTGTTTTCCGCGCCGCTGACCATCCCTGTTCGAAAGTGGCGAAAATCCCGCCGGTGCGGCTGAGGGAATTAAGGAGCTTTTGACCGAGTGGCGGCGCTTCAAGCTGTCCGAGTAAAGCGCGGCACGGTTCGGAAGCCAAGATCGTTCTAGCGATTCCTGCCGCACTCATGAACTCACTCCCGAGAATATTTTCCAGATCGGACGCACGCCGCGATTTCAAATCGTCCGCACGCGGAGGCGGGCTCTTCCTTTGCTGGATGACTCTGTTCCCATGTATCCTAAATGCAAATCGGGGTCCGGAGACTACACTGAAGGGGGTATTTCTTCACGGAAGATCATTGTGATCAGCTTAGGGCTTCACATCTATCTTCATGAGAATCCTGGAAATCATTCTCGTAGCGATTGAGGGCATCGTCATCGTGGTCTCGTTTGCGAGAAAAGAGACTTGGACCACGTGGATGAAGGCGCTCGTGGTCCTGGCGGTCGCGCTCGGCATGATGCTTTTGTGCACGGAGGGATACCGCTGGCAAATGTACCCGGCGTGCCTTGTGGGGGCGATCTTTGCGGCGTACCTCGCCGGATACCTCGCGATTGGCTCAGCCCACTCGGAGAGATCCCCAGCGCTCCTGAACTGGGCGGCGATGCTACTTCTAATCTCAGCTGTGGTGCTCGGGTCTGTGCTTCCAATATTTTCACTGCCCACTCCGGACGGGCCATTTGCGATCGGCACGATCTCGGACACTTGGTTTCGGCCCGTAATTTCCAGGGATATTGCCCAGGGCTGGGTCGGGTCGAGGAAGATCATCGTGCAACTGTGGTATCCAACTGCGGCCGGGCAGGAAGGGAAAATAGCGCCGTACAGGGGTTCGGACTCGGGTTGGTTGCTTACACATTACCTCAGGCTGGTTCGCACGCACGCCCAAATCGGCGTACCAGTGTCGCCCGCTCAGTCGTCGTACCCAGTTCTGCTGTTTTCGCCTGCGTGGGACGGAGGCCGAACCGACTACACCGCTTTTTACGAAACGCTGGCGAGCCACGGTTATGTGATCGCGGCAATGGAACACGTGAAAGATTTGGACGGTCCATTCCTGGGAATGAATCTTGAACAATACCGTGAGGCAGGCGCCCTCGTGAGAAGACGTGCGGAAGACGCTGTTTATGTACTGGACCAACTCACGAAGCGGAACGAACGCGACCCCGATGAACTGCTGACCGGCCGTCTGGATCTATCGCGTGTCGGTATATTAGGTCATTCCTTCGGTGGAGCGGCCGCCGCCGATACGTGTTGGCTCGATCGAAGATTCAAGGCGGGGATTGATGTGGATGGCGATCTTTATGGAGAAGTCGCCGATGCCGGGACGTCGCAACCGTTTTTCTTTATATTGAGCGACAGTCGGCCGCCCACCGAGGCCGATCTTCATGCCGCCGATCCCCGAGTGCGATTTACAAATGAGATGGATGATTTGAATTGGAAACGACAGGAGTCGTGGCTGGCCCACCGCGGCGGCTACGAATTGATGATTCGCAAATCTTCGCATGTGAACTATTCGGACCGGCCGTTGTTTTCTCCCGTCAAGCGCCTGACGGGAGCGGGGGAAATTAACCCGAGACGGGCGCTGCAAATTGCCGATGCCTATATCCTTGCGTTTTTCGACCGAGCGTTGAATCAACAACCAGGAAATCTTCTCGACGATCCTACGGAGCGCTTCCCGGAAGCAATTTTTAAGGCTTACCCTGCGTCGCAACAAATTCCCGCGTCGAACTCCAAATGAGTGATCGGTTCCTCGTTTCGAAAGGCGGACCGGAAGCGAACCTTAAGATGATTTCAGCGCGCGCTTCATGGAGCGTGCCCCTGAGACGACTGCACTTTTCGCGCGATCGAGGTGATTGCTTTGACCGGGAGGTGTGGGCGTTATTCCCAGTTTGCGAAGATAGTGATTGACTTGCAGCACATCTACGGGGCTCTTGACCGGCTCGAAACCGAGGCTTAGTGCTATCGAAGAAGTGGGCCCGTTCTGAACCCAGTGCGGGAAGTTTACCGGATTGTGAACCCCGAGGCCCGGGCGTAACTCGAAAACGCGCGCACGCGATTTGAATTCTTCGCGCAGCTCGATTCCGCCGTGTCCGTGCCAGTACTCTTCGAGTTCGCGCCACTCAAGCAGCTCGCGATCGTTGCCGTCGAAAATGTAAACCGTCTTGGTTCCGTAGATCTGAAGCAGGAAATTCGCTTCCGAATCTACGTGGAAATGAGTGATCTCGTTCGGTGAAGCAATGAAAAGTGTGGCTAGATGCTCGCGGAATTGCCGCGCCAAGTCGACGGATGTCAGCTCGCTCAGTTCTTGAGAGCATTGCGCCAGAACCTCGGCGTACTCAGGCTCTGAATGGATTCTGCTGAGTTTCATCCGCATCTTGCTGGTCTCGATGTTTTCGAATGCTACCTTAACGGCGCTCTGGAACTCGCTGCTGCCCCAGCGCAAGTCTCGCGGAAATTCGGGCAACTTGACGTAGCCGCGAGGCGATTCTGACTTCGCCATCTTCGCGGCCAGCGCCCGCAGAGCGGGCATACCCAACAGCGCGTGCGCATGCAGATCATGCTGGAATACGAATGGCTTCTGGTTGAAGCCGGCCGCGAAGAGCTGATACGCGGAGGAATCGTTCGAGAAATAGCTTTTGTGGGCGTCTTCCATGCTTTCTTCTCCAACTCGCTCCGCACAGAGGGGAATGCTGTTAGCAGATCACCAGGGCGAATTGGCTCCCTGCAGAAGCCGGCGCATTCGAACGGCGCCCGCCATCACCGTATTCTTCAGGCCGTCGCGGATGGGACCTGCGCCCGGACCTGAAGGATTCATGCCCAGCCGCCGAAGAAAGTAGTTCGCGCGGTGTACGTGAGCCCGAATCGTATCCTTGAATTGAAAATTTACGCTGAGCGTCACCGAAACATTGTTGTCGTTCTGCACCCAGTGCGGGGCGTTGACGGGAACGTGGACTCCAATTCCAGGGGCGAGCTTGTATGAGATGGCGCGATCTTGCAGTTCGGGTTTGTACTTCGGCGCGTTATTGTCAACAGCCCAGAATCGCTCCACCTCTGTCGCGGGCAGCACGTCCCGGTCGTTTTGATCGAAGACATGGAGAGTCTTCGTGCCGTGAATCTGCAAAATCCAATTGCACTCGCGATCGATGTGATATGTCGTGATTCGCTTCGGCGAGGTGATAAAAAGGATGATGTCTCGCTGCTTGATGAGCGGTTCAATGCCTTCGTCGGCCAGACTCGTCAACTCCGCCAAACCCTTGTCCAAGAGGATGCGATAAGCGGGATCCTCTTGTGCGTGCTTGATGATGATCCAAGCTCCGCAGTCCTCGATGCGACGCATGGCGTCTTCGATCGAAAACTCTGCTTTAGGTATTGAGTCCCACCGCTGATCTACTCGGACGTTTCCAGCGTCGTAGTAAAGGCGTGTCGGGTTGTTGTCACGCGTGCGCTTCGCAAGCGCCATCAACTCGTTCATCTGAAAAAGAGGATGGCTCGAGAGGTGATGCCTCACTTCGAAACTGCGCTCGTTAAACTTCTCGCGAAACTCCGCCGGATCTGCCTCAATCCACCGATCCGAGACGCCCGACTTCATCGAAGCCGCCTCCATGACTTGCCTCCGTCTACTTGCGCAATCCAGTTGGCGTGTTGGTGCATAGAACCACGTGCAAGATTATGTCCACTCACCCCTTCGGGGAACCGACCGATTGCACTGGTGGCCTTCAGTCTCCCTACCCCCTCGATATGTAAGCGTTCTATTATCAGTTATTTAGTCCTGTCAATTTGCCCGCTCTTAGAGGGAGGATTCTCGCCAAAAGGACCCAGCCTCCTGCCCGAGGACGCACTCGGAAAGCAATAAGGACTTGAGTGAACTGAATTTCCACTTAATGCTCAATTGACCGGTAATCTCACTGCTGCAGCGGGGACCCGGCATGCCCAGTACGTCGATTAACGTGTCTGTTTATGAATAAGATGCGAAGACAGGCCAATTTGAGCTAAGGCACTCCGATGGGATGGAATCGACCGAACTTTTGGTGATTCACGTGCCCAAGTATACGCTGGGCGCGGGCCTTCGCCCGTGCGCCTCGGCAGCACGGTTATTACATACAGCGCCACTTTTATGTGGTAGGGACTCTAAACACGGCATGAAGATCATCGATATCAGTCTCAGCGGAGAGAGTCCCTCAAAATCGTCTGCAGCGTACCCTGTTTCGGCCCTCGGAGTTCTAGATTGATGACGCGCGCTGCGGTTCTTACTTGTCTGTTGCTGTTGATCCTGCCAATCGCCAACGCGCAGGTAGCTGTTACAACGTATCACAACGACAATTATCGTTCCGGCCAGAACGTCAATGAGGTCATCCTCACCCCGGCAAACGTCAACCAGAATTCCTTCGGCAGGCTGTTTTCGCAATCCGTAGATGGAGCGATTTATACCCAGCCGCTGTATCTGCCAAATATCTCAATCGCCGGTCAGGGCCACAACGTAGTCTTCGTGGCCACCGAGCACGACAGTGTTTACGCCTTCGATGCAGACAGCAATGCCGGTGCGAATGCGTCTCCTCTATGGCATGTGAGTTTTATCAACCCCGCTGCGGGCGTAACGACAGTTCCGAATTCTAACATCCAGTGCAATGACATCGTTCCCGAGATCGGTATTACCGGCACACCGGTAATCGATACCTCCACCGGCACACTGTATGTAGTGGCGAAAACGCTGGAGAACAGCACTTACGTCCAACGGCTGCACGCCCTCGACGTCACTTCAGGAGCTGAGAAGTTTGGGGGGCCAATCGTTATTTCTGGCAAAGTGGCCGGTACCGGAACGGGCAGTGTGAATAATTCAATCAGTTTTGATCCGCGATGGCAGCATCAGCGATTGTCGCTGTTGCTACAAAACGGCCTGGTGTATATCGGTTGGGGCTCTCACTGCTCAGAAGGCAACGGGCCGTACCATGGATGGATTATGGCCTACGCTGCTGGGACCCTTCAGCAAATGGGCGCGTGGGTAGACACACCAGACGGCGAGCAGGGCGGTATCTGGGAAAGTGGCGGCGGGCCGGCTGGCGACTCTGGGTTTAATACCTATTTTTCGACCGGGAGCCCGGCGACCTTCGACGAGGCCTCTGGGGTTCCGATTGACTACGGCGAGTCGATCGTCAAGCTGGGGCCGCCCGCCAACGGAGCGTTTCCGGTTGCGGACTTCTTCACTCCGTTCAATTGGATGACACTCAATTCCGGCGACGTAGATATCAGCTCGAGTGGCCTTACGCTGATCGATTTGCCGTCTACATCCCCGCATAAGCATCTTCTGATTTCCGGCGGCAAACAAGGGACGATTTACGTACTCAACCGCGACAACATGGGGCAGTTTAACTCCTCGGGTGACACTCAGATCGTTCAAGAGCTTACTAATGTGATCGGCTCGGTGTTTGGCACACCGGCCTGGTGGAATGGCAATTTGTATATCGGGGGAAACAACAGCTTCCTCGAGGAATTTGAGCTAAATCCCGCGACCAGTCTTCTCAACCCGAATCCGACTTTTGAGACCATGACCACGTTTCAGTTCCCGTCTCCAACACCTTCGGTGTCTGCCGATGGCAACGCCAACGGGATCGTTTGGGCTCTGCAGAACGAAGCATATAAGACCAACGGTCCGTCGATCCTCCATGCGTATGACGCAACCAATCTTTCCAACGAATTCTACAACACGACCCAGAATCCCACTCGAGATACTCCAGGCGGTGCGGTGAAGTTCACCACCCCCACGGTAGTTAACGGCAAAGTTTACGTTTCTACGCAATCGCAACTGAGCGTCTATGGACTCTTGACGAACTTCAGTGCGAACGCGTTGCCGACATCTCAGAGCGTGACTCCGGGCGCTTCGCCCACTTTTACGGTCCAAGTTTCGGAATTCAACAATTTCAATGGGACTGTGAGCTTAAGCGCCTCGGGTCTTCCTTCAGGCGTGACAGCTACCTTTAACCCGGGCACGATCACTGGATCCGGGCAATCAACTTTGACGCTCGCTACGAGTACGACAACTCCATTCGGTGACTATCCGGTTACCATCACTGCTACCTCCGGCGCCTCGAGCACTGTGGCTCGCGTGTCATTGATTGTAACTGCATACCCGAATTCGATTCAGATTAACTCGGGAGGGAGCGGGGCGGGGAGTTTTGTCGCAGACGAGTTCTTCAATGGCGGGGGCGCGGCGTCCAACACGAATACGATCGACACCAGCGGCGTGACGAACCCGGCCCCGCAGGGAGTCTATCAAACTGAGCGCTGGGGTGTGTTCACGTATCTGATTCCGGGTTTGACAGCTGGCGGATCCTATCAAGTACGTCTTCACTTCGCCGAACTTGCTTTTAGCAGTCCCGGAGGACGGGTTTTCAATGTTGCCATCAATGGCAGCACGGTGTTGAGCAACTTTGACATCGTCGCGACGGCAGGTGCGAAAGACAAAGCCATTGCCGAGGCGTTTAACGCCACAGCGGATGTCAATGGCCAGATCACGATTGCCTATCAAAAGGGCACGGCGGACTTTCCGAAATCCAGCGGGATCGAGATCATACCGCTGGGCTCGATTCCTCCCGATTTCAGCGTGTCGGTGACTCCTTCGACGCAAAGCGTTGCGCCGGGTGGGAGCACGACCTACACGGTGACGGTGGGATCGCTGGGAGGGTTCAGCGGAACGGTCGGGTTGGGAGTGAGCGGATTGCCGACCGGGGCCACCGCGGGGTTCAACCCCAATACGATTTCAGGTTCTGGTTCATCGCTGCTGACAGTGAACACCACCAGCTCAACACCGGGTGGGACCTACACGTTGACGATCAGCGGCACGAGCGGGAGCACGACGCACACGGCGTCGGTGTCGCTGGCCGTGACAGTGCCTGGCGCGACTCAGATCAATTCCGGCGGTGGGGCAGTAGGGAGTTGGCTGGCCGACACGGACTTTAGCGGCGGGAACTCGTCGGCCAACACGAATACGATCGACACCAGCGGGGTGACGAATCCGGCGCCCGTGGCGGTATATCAGAGCGAACGCTGGGGAGTATTCAGCTACGCGGTTCCGAGCCTTACGCCGGGCGGATCCTATGAGGTCCGCCTGCACTTCGCGGAGATTGCATTTACAAGTCCTGGGGCCCGGGTGTTTAACGTAGCGATCAACGGCAGCACGGTGCTGAGCAACTTTGACATTTTTGCGACGGCCGGCGGAGCAAACAAGGCGCTGGTGGAGCAGTTTACGACCACGGCAAATGGCAGCGGCCAGATCACTATCGCTTATCAGAAGGGCACGGCGGACTTTCCGAAATCCAGCGGGATCGAGATCATACCGCTGGGCTCCATTCCTTCCGATTTCAGCGTGTCGGCAACTCCTTCGACGCAAAGCGTTGCGCCGGGTGGTAGCACGACTTACACGGTGACGGTGGGATCGCTGGGAGGGTTCAGCGGAACGGTCGGGTTGGGAGTGAGCGGATTGCCAGGTGGCAACACGACGGCTAGTCTTAATCCGACCTCGGTGAGCGGATCAGGGACATCGACGCTGACAGTGAACACGACCACTGCGACGCCGGGTGGTACGTACACGTTGACGATCAGCGGCACGAGCGGGAGTACGACGCACACGGCTTCGGTGTCGCTGGCAGTGACAGTGCCGGGCGCGATTCAGATCAATTCCGGTGGCGGAACAGTAGGGAGTTGGATAGCGGACACGGACTTCAGCGGCGGGAACTCGTCGGCCAACACGAATGCGATCGACACCAGCGGGGTGACGAATCCGGCGCCAGCGGCGGTATATCAGAGCGAACGCTGGGGAGTGTTCACATACACGATTCCCAGTCTCGTCGGCGGACACGTTTACACAGTTCGGCTGCACTTCGCCGAGATCGCATTTGCGAATGCTGGGGCAAGAGTGTTCAACGTAGCAATCAACGGGAGCACGGTGCTGAGTAACTTTGACATCTTTGCGACGGCGGGTGGCGCAAACAAGGCGCTGGTGGAGCAGTTCGCGAGCGCGCCGGACGCGACCGGAAAGATCACCATCTCCTACATCAAGGGCACGGCGGACGTGCCGAAATCCAGCGGCATCGAAATCATTCCTTAGACCTGCAAATGAATCGGTCCTCGATCCGATTCTTGACCGGACCGTCGGACACCAGAAAAATCGGGCTGCGAAATCCACGAGTGCCTCTTATTCGGGAAGCTCTGATCATACTAAAGCGCGGTGTCCAGTCTTAGCATCTGTGCAGAATTTTGTGGCATTCCCTACAAAGCGTGATTAGGTTGGTCTCTGCGTCGTCACCAAGGGCGCTGCGCCGTCTGATGTGGTGAACATCGAGATTCCTGGAGCATCCGCATTTCTGACAGCGCCAACCATCGCGTTCCAGGATTTCGCGGCGGAGCTCCGCATATTGCCGAGGCGCCTTTCGAGTTCGAGGCCGTTTTTGCGAAGTAGGATTATTCATGCTGCCTACGAGCTGCCTCCTCAGTGGCCGGGAATGAAAAACCGCGGCCTGCTGAGTCTCCGTGATTCTGTTCGGGTCCTCCCGTCTCAAGTGCAGCACCCGCCAGGAAATCGGCGCAGATCATTTCCAGAGAATAACCCCGAGATTTGTCGCTGCCCAGCATAAGAGCCGCGATTTCGAGCGCCCGCTCGACAACCGGCAACTGGCTCTTGTACAGCTTGAAATAGATGATCTCCCACGCCTCCGTTTCCTTGCCCGTCAGGTAGCGTTCCACCTCCCGCTTGAACTCTTCCTTCGGAAGCTCCTTGGCTTTGTGCACCCAGGGTGCACAATCGAACTCCGTCCCATCGCGACGCGCTACCTTCACCAGTTCTCTCGCCTTCGTCCATCCCACTTCTCGAAGTTGTTGCCTCGGTACTCGGGTCAGATGCTCGTGGATGGCCAGCAGTAATACGCCTTTCGTCGCGATTCGGGGAAACGCTTCTCCAGAAATTCATCGAACGACTTCAGATTCTCAAGTCTCCAGTATTGTCCGGCTCGCACCTCACAGAGATGCTGCCCCAGTTCGACGAACCGCTGATCCCGCTCGCGCTCCTTCGATTGCTCCCAGGACAAGATCTCATCGATCTTCTCGAGAACGACGAGGGCCCGTCGGCGATTGAGTTCGGGAGGCACCCGTGTGCGCCCGTCAATCCACAAGCTCGTCAAGCCAATCAAGGTCGCTTGCTCCTGGCTTTCGGATCAGATTCGTTGTAATCAATTCCTGACTGCCGAGACAGAGCCCCAGATGCGAGCAGCTCACGCATCCGTTTTGCGGGAACCGGATGCCGCTGTGGGGAAGAAACTGGCCTGATTCGATCTGGCTGACCGTCGTTCCGACCAGACGACCGTATTCGCGCCGCTGCTCGTCCGTGATGGACGTCTTCAGGTACTGAATCTCAGGAAGATGCTTTCGAACGAAGATGACGAGCGCCACATCGCGAATCCCGCTGATCCAGGAATAGCAGATCATCTGCGGGTCGAGTGACAAGAGCCCTTCCGGCTCTTCCGGGTAGCGGCTCGCAGTAGTTTTCCAGTCGATCAGACACTGGGTGCCGTCCAGTTCTCCGAGAGCGTCGATATAAGCCACGAACTCGTTGCCATCGGGAAGAGGTCGGCTCATTTTCACCTGCAGATCCTGCTTCGGTCGGGGAATCTTGACACGATCGTCCTGCGCGAACCTTTCGAGCAGATGAACTCCCTGGTGAACGGTTCCAAGCAGGCGCTGGCGAGAGTTTTAGTATTACTAGTGCTACGGTGAACGGCAGTTCCTCGTTGGGCGTGTGGCAATTCTTTGCTGACGACAAGCTCAACAACGGCAGCACTCCCGATTGCAACGGAGCTGGTTCCGCCAACGGTTGGGCGTGCGGAGACACGGCCTCAGGGGGTCATTGAATCCGTTCGACATCAGCAGCGGCAACACGTTGGAGATCATCCTTTCCGGTACTTTCACGAATACGGGCTTGGTGCCGTTGGATCTGATGGCCAGCGGCTGCACGGATGCGGAAACCTGCAAGATCGACGGTGGCCGCAACGACGAAAACAAGTGGGCTGTTTCGGGACCCCTGTCGGTGACAACCGTCACGCCGGAACCGGCCAGTCTGTTGCTCTTGGGCAGCGGGCTGAGCGTGTTCGGAATGCTCGTGCGGCGACGCAAGCAAGCATAGTAGCTTTGCCGTTGCGGTTGCCTTTCCCTCTTGATCGTTTCTCTGATTGGGGGTCCGATGTAGCCAACATCGGACCCCGCCCAGCTAATCCCCAGAAGCCTCCGGTCAGTGGAACTTGGGCGACAAGTAGGCCGTGATTTTTCCTTTCCGCTTCGAAACCGTGCGTCGTGCCAGTGGTACCATTGTCCGCAATACACATCGCCACGACCATGGCGTAGCAGTCAGGAAGCTCGGGCGATCCGGCGATTCTTATTCCAGTGGTTCACCGGCGGCAGCAGGTCGTCCGGAGGCAGACCCGAGCAAAATGTGGCGGCTACAGGCCGCGAAGGGTGCCCCCCAATTCTCGGATCTCGAATGACTCCAGAAGTCTCCAGGGTTGTTTACTTTCTCAGATCGGCGAGCCAAGCATCCAAGATCGACAGGCTACTCGGCTCAATCGAAGTGAACGCGATCCCCATCCCGCCGTTGTTCCGCGCATAGGCTACCTTGCCTTGAGCCATGAAGTTGACGCCCGCGTGCGAAATCCGCAATCTGACCTTCGTTCCAGCTGGGAACGGAGCAGCAGTTTCGACAAAACATCCAAAGACGCTCAAATCCTCGATATGCGCTGCCAGTTGCTTCTCCGTCACAACGTCCGTGACTTGAATTCCGGCAACGAATTGGAAACGCTGCGCGCGATGCCGTTCAAAATTAATCGGTGGGCGACCTCCACTCCATTCGGATTCTATAGCACCGGAGTCGCCGGCAAAACAAATGAGTCTCGGGTGGACAAATACCGAGACTTCACCTGGGCGAATCAACGATTGTTTCTTGACTTGGTAAACAATCTCGGATGGATTCGTCACTCGATCGCCGCGCTACGAGCAACCAGGGAAGTCGATTTCCATCGGCGTGACGGTGGCGCCGGGAGTCACTTTCAGGGGATTGCCGAGTGAGTCGAGGCTCGTGGATTTCGAGAACGGCGTGCAATCATTCAATCCGCCGCCCATCGGAACCGCGGCGTTCGCGCCCACCGAATAGAGCACGTCGCCAGAGGCCGGCGCGGCGTAAGTGATTTTCCCGGAAGAGAAAATTCCCACGCTGGGGTTGCTTGCCGGCACGATCAGCGTGTACTGAGCGCAATTTGTGTTCATCGGCGCAGTCGGCGGGCAAGTTGAATTCGAGTCTACGGAAATATTGGAGATGGAGTTGCCCTCGGCCGGGATCGTCACAGGCACCATCGCTCCTCCGCCGAGGGTAACGGTCTGGAAAGCGGAAACAGAGGCGTCGATGGTTGCAAACGCCACGCCGGTTGTCGCGGTGACGAAGCCCTGAAGCGTGGCGGGACCAGTCGCTGGGCCCATCTCTGCGACCAGAGGCATCGCGCCGAGGGCGGTGCCGCCGGGGACAGAGGCCGCAACGGTGGCGTTGTAAGCCACGCCCGCGCCGTTGATGGCGACCACGACGACATCGAACACGGCGCCCGTGGGAAGCGGGCAGAAATTAAAGTTGCCCGACGCGTCAGCGGCCGCCTGCATGAAGATGATGTCGATGTGCGAATCATTTTGCTGCTCGAGCGCGACGAGAACGGTTCCACCCGCTATCGGCATCATCGTCGATGCGTCCACGACCTGTCCGCTGATGCCAGTGTTGTTCGTGCTCACTTGGCCTGCCGTCAGCACCGGCTTCAAACGGAACTTGCCGTTGCCCTGCTGGATAATTGAAGCGCAAGCGTTGAAATCAATGTTGAGGTCAACGTCCTGGCCAGCAGCGACTGTGATGGGCCCGCCTTCGATTTGGCCGGGAGGAATCTTCAAGCCGGTGTTCGCCTGGCTGGAGAGTTGGAGTTCGTGGATGCTCCCGTCCTGGAGGACGACGCAATTGAAGCCCTGATCGCTGCATGCGTTCGACACCGGCAGCGGCCCGCTGCTGCCGTCATTGGGAACAAGAAGCAAACGAATTTGCTGATAGGTTCCCGGAGGAAGAGCTGTGGTTGCTCCGAGCATCGTTAGAACGCAAGCATTCGGACGGGCAGCGAAGAGGTCGATTTGCATGGGCTGGGTGTTGAGTTGCGGCGCCAACTCCTGCCAACCCGGAGTATTGTCGTCGGCAGAAGCGCTCGTGTGCGCTTGGACAGAACGAATTGTGACAAAGACGTGCTGGAAATCGCCGTTCGGAAATTTGCAACTCGGAGGGTCGCTGATGCTGACATGGACCGTGGCCATCCCGCCGGTAGACATGACAGAGCCCGAACCGCTGCAGCTAACGAGCACGGTTGCGAATGCCACCAACGCAGTAAGAGCGCAAACCCACAGGAACACCGGCAGAGTCCTAGAGCTAGTGCGCGGCAAAAATGCCATGGTCGACCTCCAATGGAAACGGCAATAAGGGCTGCGAACGCCAAGGCGGGGTGGGGCGTGCAGGCGATAAACTTACCCCGGTCATATGGAAGGGTCAAGGCGAAGGCTCAGGCGAAACTTGAACGGGCCAGTGGTCTCAGCTTTTGCCAACTCAAGTCCTCTATTCTTTATCGCCGGGCTTCCGGGGAAGGCAACAAAATCGACATTTTGTTGTGACCACGATCTTGCAAGGTTGCCAGGCATCAGTTAGTGCTTGCTCCAGGTCTGCCGAGCGCGTACAGCAAGAATCGCAGGACCAGAGATGGCACTTCGATTGTCAGTGGAAGTTTCCAATTAGAACAAACGGTGCCCAGTAAAACGGATGAGAGTAGCGCGCTTCATGCGCCGTAGAGGTTGCCTCCTGTCCGGTTTGGAGGAGGCGGTCCTTTCCTGTTTTCGGTGATTCAGCCGTGTCCCCGCGCAAGAGCCCAAGCTGGGCCTGGCGCAATGCTTCCGCCTTGCCAGCCGTCGGATGTTTTACCCATCGCGCATAAAAATCACTCATCAGCCGGCTTGTACTGGCATCGTTCACATCCCAGAGTGTGGCGAGCACAGCTTCTGCATCCTTCTGCTGGGCAATCATTCCCAGGCTGTCCATTTCCTGGCCGTCCTTCGTGGCATCGCCTTTCGCGGTGCTGCAGGCCGAGAGAGTCAGCAGTTGCGTTCCGTGGAAACTGATAGAGGAATCCTCCATCTTCGACAAGGTCAACTCATATCCCGCTGTTTCCCCGGTGTTCTCCCCGCCCAACATCAGATACGGTTCTTCGCCGCTGCCTGCCTCCTCGACAAAATGGCTGGCTATGTGCACAACTGGAAAACTCTTTCCGGCGCCGAGCTCCGTCTTGAGCGCAGCGAGCGTGAACTGCTCATTCGGAAGCAGCCTTCCTTCCATCGGACCATGTGAATCAGGTACAGCGGGGTCGTGGACTACGGCCTCCAGTTCCGGCAACACGCCGGGCAAGGCAGGCAAACCGCCGTAGCTCTTGGATAAGCCCATCGCCAGCACGCGCAGTCTGGCGGCGTTTGTGTCGGAGGAAGTTGCCATATGCCCGTAACTCTCGGGAGTGAACAGGACGTTGTTAAATCGCTCGATCATGTAGTGTTGGCCGTCATAGAGCACCGCCATCGGCAAATAACGCAGCACGCCATCAAGCGACCACAGCAGCGTCGGAACACGCTCCTGCCCTACATCACTCTGTTCCAACGCTTTCAGCTCATCTCCGAACGGAGCCACCACCATCGCATACAACTCCGCCAGATGTGGCCTCGGATTCGAAGAAGGAAAACGCAGATCGCGACGCACCTGCAACACCTTGTTGCGCAGCTCCGCCGGCGTGGCTTTCAGTTCAAATTTCTCGCGCGTGTGTGCCGTTACAACAATTGCATACGCGTGCTCCTCTCCAAGTAGCAGCCGTATGCCCATCACCCGCGATCCCAATTCCGCCAGCGTATTCTGCAGTCGGCTCACCTCCGATTTTTCTTTGCTCAGCAGCGCGTTCGCATCCTGCGTGCCCGACTTCTGGGCTAGTTCCGGATAGAGCGTGTTCTTGAAGAATGCCGAGACCTCGCCGTTGCCGTGCTCAATACTCGCCTCCAGCGATTTCAACCGAGCGTCTTCCGCCGGCGTGCGCTTTTCCTTGTCCACCAACGCGGCATACTCGAGACTCAAACCTGTAAGAGCCTCGGCCGCCTTCTCGGGAGCGACCAACCGGTTCTGCGCACTCTGCTGTGCTACGCTGAGCCTCAATGGCTCGACGTTGGCCGACGGATCCGTGCCCGCGCCGCGCACTACTTCCTTCAGCTCCTGTTCTTTAAGGAGATCGAGAACCTGCTCTGCTTCGCCGAGGCGATCGGTCTGCACCAACAACTCTGCCAGTTTGCGGTAGGTTGCCGACTTCGATTTCGTAAAGCCAGCCTGCAAGTCCTTATCCAACCCGGAAATGTTCTTGCGAATCTGCTGGTATGAGTTCACCGCATCCATTCCAAAGAAGATCGCCACTTCCGGACGCTGCAGATCGCGAAAATAGTTCATCAGAGAGGAATCAATCCTGCCGCGCAATTCTGGATTACCCATAGCCTTTGCCAGGGACAAAGCAGCTATTTCATTCGACAGCGCCTGCTGCTTCTGTCCCAAAGCGTCATAGACCGCGCCAATATTGTTCAGGGTAGCCGACTCGCCGTAGCGGTCGCCCACCTCGCGCCGAATGGGCAGCGCTCGGTTGTAGTAATCGAGCGCCTTCCGTCTTTCGCCGAGGTCGTTGTAAGATGCGGCGATGTTATGCAGCGAAGCCGCCTCCAACGCGCGGTCCCCAACGGCGCGCTCGAGCGGTAGGGCCTGGGTGAAGCACTCCAGCGCTTTCTCGTTTTCTCCCAGGTCGTTATAAATTGCACCGATGTTGTTGAGCATACCCGCCTCGCCCTGGCGGTTCTTCACGGCGCGTTCGAGTGGCAGGGCCTGGGTGTCGTATTCCAGTGCCTTCTGATTCTGTCCCAGTGCGGCATAAATCAGAGCGATATTGCCCAAGCTAGCCGCCTCACCGCTGCGATCGCCCACCGCGCGCCGAATGGGCAACGTTTGCGTGTAGTATTCGAGCGCCTTCTGCTTTTCCCCCAGGGCGGAGTAGACGGTACCGATGAAGGTCAGTGTAAACGCCTCCAGCGGGCGCTCTCCGACGGCGCGCTCGAGGGAAAGGGCTTGGGTCAGGTAATCCAGTGCTTTCTGGTTTTCCCCCAGGTCGGAATAATCTGCACCCATGCTGTACAGCGAAAGTGCTTGGCCATATTTGTCGTCAATTGATTGCCAAAGGGCGGCGCTTTCCTGCCACTTCACCGCCCCCGCTTTTGCAGATTCCGCGGTACCTCGCAACCAGAGCAAGGTGCCATCCCTGTAAGTTCCCTCAGCTTTGATCCGGGTTCGGTCCGTTTCTACTGGTGCTCGCAAATCCGTGAGTTGTATCTGGTAATGTCCTGCCGGAGCATCACCGGAACCCGCAGAGACGTCAAACTGGAAGTCGCCAGAACTTTCGACGATGATCGAGGCGGGTTCGGGTCCATACTGTTCGTTCAACGAATCGGCGGTCAGGATTTGCTTTCCGCTGGGATCGAGCAGCGTCACCGCGACATCAATTCCCTGTTGTAACGTGACGACGTGAACGAATTGGCCGGCTTCGGCGTGAACCTTGTACGAATGTTTTTCACCGCCGTGCATGCCGCGTTCGATCGGCCTACCGAGTTCAAGAAAAATTGGTTCGCTTTGCGGATTTCCGGCAGTGCCTGTAGAGTTTTGAGCGTGAAGGAGTCCGGGGGTCGCCAGGCACACAATCGCTAGACAGATGATGCGTCGCGTTACGAAGGACACGCCACCTAACAGAATATTGAAGCGGATGCCATTGTTTCGACTCTGCACAAGCACCTCTCAGCTGCAGCCAATAGAACGGGTGGCAACGCGCTTACTCCGTAGCGCTCTCTGATCACCTCTGGATCATCCTTGCGGGGGAGTCGCTTGCCGGTCCTGAGGCCATTCGACCATATTACGTAGTTTTTGCATGCTGGCCGGAGGTACAGGTGTGATGGCAAAGTTAAGATAAGATAGGTCGGGATAAACGTGGGAATTACATCGACATTCCGTAAGTGGGGAATTTTCGAACCGAAATCGCCCGATGAGACTTAGATTGCGAATTAGGCTCGGGAGTGCCACCGCTAACCACATTGCGGGCGGCCTGATGTAGTCACTTCTTCGGTGCGTCGCCTCCTTGCAATTTTTCCGCGTGAGCGAAGTCCGTTTCGGCAAGATCACGCGTTTCGGGAATTTGATCGTAGATTTCTCCGCGTCGCTTGTAAGCTTCGGGCTCGCGCGGGAATTTCGTGATCACGTCCGAGTATGCCGCGACGGCGTCATACCACAGTCTGGCGTCCTCGAAAATCTGCGCGCGGCGCAACTCATCTTGAAGGCCGTGTCCTGATATCCGCGCGAGCGCGCTCTGCAAAGCCTTGCGCTCTTCCACTGATTGGACGACGAACTCGACAGGCTCTGATGGCTCTGCCATCAAACCGCCAGAGAATTGAACGGTCCACGAATAAGTTTCCCCGGTTTTCAACGCAGGAGCGGTGGTGGGATAGGTATAGCTTTTCCCGTGGACTGTCTCTTCGAAGACGATGTTGTCGCTCGAGTCATAAACGCGAAACGTGAATTCGTTCATGGCCCCCAGCTGGCCCCAGTTGAAAGTTGGGTTGGCGGAGTAAGTCTTGGCACGATGGGGCGCATACAAGAACGGCCCGGGCACGCCGCCCCTCGTTCCGCCGCCGATCTGGACTGAAGAATCTGTCGAGGGATGCTCAGGTGCTAGTTCGAATCCCGAGAGGTTGGCGCGCACGCGTTTCGAGTGGCTTGCGCTGGAATCCGCGTTCGCCGGTTTTCCGGCCTGTGAACCTGTCGGTTCTTGCGCCTGACCGCCGCACGCAAGAGCAATCATTAATGGAAGAACAGAAAGCACTGAAAGTTTCTTCATTCCTTCACCTCTGAGGAGTTGCTGAAACCTGGATCCTCGAAAGTGTCGCCGCGCCAACATTTAATGTGTAAACGTGAATCGGAGAATCGAATCCTTTCAGTTTCGTCAAACCCAAATCGCGCACGTCGGAGGCGCGCGCGCGGATGGCTTCGTAGGTGCTCGCGCTAAAGACGAGCGGAACTCCGAATTCCTTTGTGGCGCTTTCCAGTCGCGAGGCAAGATTCACGGTCTCACCAATAACACTGTATTCGAGTCGGCTTTGCGATCCGACGCTTCCGCACGTCAAGACTCCCGTGTGGATTCCGATGCCGATACGAATGGGAAGATACGCCGAATCGGGTGCATTTTCTTTGTTCATTTGCTCGACGCGTTCCAACATCCGCAGCCCGCAACGGACCGCGCGCCACGCGTCCTCCTCCAGACCTTCGCTGAGCGGCACGCCGAAAAGAACCATGAGACCGTCGCCGATGAATTTATTTAGGAAACCGCCCTCCTCGCGGATCACTTCGTCCATCGCCGTGAGGTAGTGGTTCAGCCAGGTCAGCACGGCGGGTGAGGACTTGCCGGCCGTGAGTTGCGTGAAGTTGCGAATGTCGGTGAACATCACAGTGGCGGAGCGTTCTTCTCCTGCCAACGACAGCTCGGATCTACGTTCCCAGATCTGTGCGGCGGCCTCGGGAGAAACATATCGCGAGAACATCTGCATGATCTGCTGGCGCTCCGCTAACGCCGATGCGCTGCGGAACCGCTCTCGAATAAATTGATATGTAAGGCTTACCGGAAGCGAGATGGCCACAGCTAGCTCGCCCGTGAGGAATTTTATCCATTGGTGCCCGAAATCAAACGCAAGTTGAGCACCGCCGTACAACGCGATCATCGTGATACCGACACCGGCCAAGCCGTAGCGAAGTGGAAGGCGGAGCGTGAGCCAGACTGCGAGCAACACCGAAGCCAGAATCACACCCCAAGCAATCGACCGCCGGCTAACGGAAACGGTCGGTCCGTCAAGCAGAGTAGCAATCGCAGCCGCATGCACTTCCGTGCCAGAAATAAATGCACGCTGCGGAGGCCGAAACACCGGAGTGAAGTGCCGGTCACGGGCCGCGTCACTGCCTTGGCCGATAAGGACCAATTTATCACCCAATTCGTTTGTGAGGTCCAAGCGGCCTTTTAGCACGTCAATTGCAGAAAGCCGCTTCACCGGACGAGGATTCCACCTGCCGATCAACGCCGACTTGAGGTCGGGATCGAAATACGGAATCTCACGCCCGAGGAAAATCACCGCATTGTGTTTGCCCGCATGAATCGCCTGGCCGCTGTACTGCTGCGCCAGAGCCAGAGGAAACGACACAGGCGCGTCGGGATAATCGGGCAGAAGGCGCATACTGCGAATGAAACCGTCGGCATCAATGGGCATGTTGACGAATGCAAAGCCCATGGCGCCCGGCTTTCCCTCCTCACAAAAACCAGCGGCTGAAGCATCCGATTCGGGCGAACAGAAGAATGGCATCGGGACGACGGCAGGCAATCCCCGAGCTGCGAGTTGGCTGGCGATGATAACGTTTCCGGCGCTGGTCAGCGCCTTTTGCATCGCCGCATCTTCCTCTGCTCCGCGCGACTCGGAGAGAAAAACGTCCAGCCCAATTACGCGCGGCTTTCCCGTCGCAATCTTGTCAATGACGAGCGCCATGGTGCTTCGGCGTATAGGGAACTGGTTGAGCGCCAAAACGGTTGCGTCGTCGAAATCGACGAGCACGATGTTAGGGTCCGGCGGGCTATAGCCGGCATGATTGACGAGGAAATCGTAACCCCAGAGCTCGATGTCGGCCATGGCGCCAGAGCGACTCATCGCGAACGCAACAGCACAGACTCCGAGAGCCAACACGAAGCAGATGGCGACGTGACCGATCTTCGATCGCATTTTGGAGTCTGGAGGTGACATCGCGCTACTCGTTAGAGCCCCGACGTCCATGTTCATCGCTCCGCCACGCTAACACGACGTGGTGAGCGTGAAAAGGGCACCGAAATCTTGATTGCATTGGTAGCTCCGCCGTCGAACCTTGACGCCCGGAGCGGCCACGCTAGGATGTGCCTGCGATCCTGACTATTCCTAGGACATTTTGCAATTCGCGGAGGGCTTTAATGCTCGTTACAAGGTTCGTGATTCCGCTTGTTGCGTTCGGCTTGCTCGCTGCCGTCAGGTAGGTTCACACAAACTGAGACACTGCCGATTTTCTAATGCAGTAGACAATCGGAGAGAGGAGCGCTAGCATGCGCCCCATGAGGGGCTGCCCACGCTGCAGTCTCTGAGTCGTGCGGCCCCCTGAGCTCGCACGACGAGGCGCATCTCACGGCGTCATTTGCTCCTCCAGTCCCCAACGGGCCTCTCGAGTCACTGATTCCAAAAAGGAGCAGGTATGAGCACACCGGCTCAAATATCAAGTTCGGCAGCGGCGTCTCCTGAAGGAGATTCGACGATGTTGAGAGTTAGAATCATGCATGTTGTCACGACATTCTTGCTGCTCGCCTCGATTGCGATGCTGGGTGCCTGTAGCAAGAAGGAAGAGGCTGCCGTACCTCCCCCACAGCCGCAGGCGGCGGCGCAGCCCGCGGCGCAGGCCGCGCCTCCTCCGAGTGCCAATGCGCTGCCCTCGACGCAAGGTGAGTTCCCGGGATTAACCCTAACAATTCAGGAACTCAAGCGCAGCTCCAACGCTCTCACCCTGAAATTCGCGCTGATCAATCAGTCCAACAACAGTTTCGGTTTCGGCTACAGCTTCGGCGAAGGCGACAAAGAATTCGGCAACGTTGGCGGCATTCACCTGATTGATGCAGCAAACAAGAAGAAATACTTCGTCGTGCGTGATGCGGATGGATCCTGCGTGTGCAGCCGCAACATCGCGAACATTAATGTCGGTTCGCAGTCGGTGCTGTGGGCAAAGTTTCCCGCACCTCCCGATGACGTGCAGAAAATCACGGTGGAGATCCCGCACTTCCCTCCGTTCGAAGACGTGCCGATAACCCGCTGATGAGGGCCGCGAGGCGCAGGTGAGAAATTATTGGGTACGGTTGATGTTGTGCGCCCTAATGATCGGGGTTGGTGTTGCCGAGGCCCAACAGAATCCCGGCGAAAGCGCGCAAACCGAAGGTAAGGGAAAGGTCTTGGATCTCGTATTCCGCGTTCAGGACCTGGGCAGTCGTGTTGAGGACCTGGGCGGCAAGGTCCAGGCGCTCGAGGTGAAGGAGTCGGCGACGGAAGTGCGAATCGATTTGGCCGCTGACGTCCTTTTTGATTTCGACAAGGCCGACATCCTGCCCAAAGCGCAATCCACCTTGAAGCATGCGGCGGACATGGTTCGCGAGAAAGCCAAAGGCACGGCTCGTCTCGAAGGACATACCGACGCGATAGGTTCGGACGCACGAAATCAGAAGCTATCCGAGCAGCGCGCAGAAGCGGTGAAATCCTGGTTCGTCGAGAAGGAAAGCCTGCGAAACGTATCCTTCACGACCAAGGGTTATGGCGCCAGCCGGCCGGTAGCTCCCAACAAAAAGCCGGACGGCTCCGATGATCCGGATGGCCGACAGAAGAATCGCCGTGTTGAAATCGTCATCAGCAAGTAGCCAGCGGGGCGCCACACTGACGGCTTAGCCAAACCGCTGGCTGATCTCTGATGCCTTACCGACAGGGTCTCCGATTATCCCAGCTCACTTGATTTTCTTTAGCAGCCCTTCGTATGCCTGTTTATAGTCCCCATCGTTGGGGTCGAGTGTGTGGGCCGCTCGGTATTCGATAAGGGCACCCTGAAGATCGCCCTTACGCTCGAGTGCCCCGCCGAGGTTGAAATGGGCGAGGTGGTTTTTCGGGTCCAGGCGGAGGGATTCGCGCAACTCGACGATTGCTCCTTCCCAGTCGCCCTTACCCGCGAGTATCCCGCCCAGGTTGCTGTGCGCAAGGTCATTATTCGGATTCAGGCGCAACGCTTGGCGTTCCTCCACGATTGCTCCATCCAAATCGCCCTTGATTCCGAGCGCCACACCGAGGGTGGCGTGGGCCTTGTCGTTTTTCGGGTTTAGGCGGAGGGCTTCGCGTTGCTCGGAAATTGCCCCATTCAAGTCGCCTTTCCCTAAGAGGCCCTCACCAAGGGCTGCGTGGGCCTTGTCGTTTTTCGGGTTCAGGCGGAGGGCTTCGCGTTGTTCGGCGATCGCTTCATCCCAGTTGCCCTTGTCTCCTAGCGCGAGGCCAAGCTGTTGGTGGGCGAGGTCGCTTTGCGGGTTCAGGTGTACGGCTTCGCGTTCCTGGGCGAGTGCCCCATCGAAGTCGCCCTTGTCTCGCAGCGCGGCGCCAAGGAATCGGTGGGCATCGGCGTTTTTCGGGTTGAGGCGGAGGGCCTCGCGGTACTCCGCAATTGCGGCGTCCCAATCCTTTTTCGACCGTAGCTCGTTCCCTCGCTTAAGGTGGTCCTCCGCGGAAGAGGGCTTCACCTGGCTTTGGGCGTCTGAACTCGAAGCCAATGCCAAGGCACAAACAATCGATGCTGAGAGGATCAAAAGACAAGCGCGGAACATGCGACGTGTCATGTGCCACCTCCGGTTCGACTGCCCGCCCGATGCCGCTTTTCACTATACATCTTGGAAACCGGACACCAGCAGAGCTCGAAGTCAAAGCCATCCAGCCGGGATTTCCGTCTACAAGGGCGCTCTTGCCCAAACTCATAGCATAACGGCCCTGTCAATTCAAACTGACCTGCCGATCAGTTCGCCGTCTGTTGAAAGTGATCCATGGAGATCTTCCGGGTCAAAATTCGACAATCCTTCCTTGGCAATCCTCGTTTCACAAAGCGTGAAGGCCATCGCATGTTGCATACCGATTCGCGGAGCGCAGGTCTCGAGCAGGCATCGCTTTCGGCGAAAACGTCATGTTTGAAAGTCTGCGTGTTACCAGTTGACATCGCGGTATTCGTTTCTGGTCAGATCAGAGTGGTTCGAATCTATGATAACGAGGTACACATCCATTAGCGTAATCAAAGTTGAGCGAATAATATGCGCCTCCTCACCCTCTGTTCTGCCCTCCTGCTCAGCGTAATCGGCGCACTTGCCCAGTCTTCTTCTAATGGCGTCCCTGCACCAGGGGACCAAAATGCAAAACCCGAACTCGTCATGGAATCGGGACATCACAAGCCAGTCATGTCAATCGCTTTCGGACCCGACAGCCAGTGGCTGGTTTCGGCAAGCCAGGACACCACGCTCAAACTATGGGATCTCAAGACAGGCCGCGAGCTGAGGGCGTTTGCAGGTCACCCTGGCATGGTCGAGAAAACCGCAGTGACTCCGGACGGGAAAACCTTATTTTCGACTGCGACCGACGGCGCGGTGAAATCCTGGGACATCGAAACGGGACGTGAGCTGAGCAGTTTGGGTGGGCGAACTCCGGTATGGGCGCTGGCTTTGAGCCCGGACGGCCGGACGATTGCGGCGGGCAGCAAAGACGGATTGATCAGGGTCTGGCCCATTTCGACAACACGGAAAATGAAGACGCTGCATGAATCCGTTGAAGTAACCGGCCTCGCGTTCGGCAGCAACGCGGAATGGCTCGCTGCATCGGTCGGTAAGAATGTGGACATCTGGAAGATCAGCAGCGGGGAAAAGATTCAAACTCTCACGGGCCACCAGAATGTTGTTTTGGCAGTCGCCACCAGTCGAGACGGCCGCTGGCTGGCGTCCTGCGATTTGGACGGATCCGTCAAGCTGTGGGAGACGAATACTTGGCGTGAGATCCACGCATGGGTTGCAAAACCGGGCCAATCTTCTTTTGCTCTGACATTTAATCCAGATGGGACGTTACTTGCCGCCGTGGTGGGAAGAGGCGTTGAGATTTGGGAAACAAATACCGGACGCCTTGTGAAGTCACTGCCACTTCCTGGCAATCACACAACAAATTTCGCGGTGAGCTTCAGTCCTAATGGGCACTGGCTAGCCGCAGGCTCGGACAACAGGATCGCGCTCTGGGATGCGAGTAATTGGCGGGAAAAACCCGTTCTTGGCGGTCAAGTTCTTGATCAAATCCGTCCCCTTGCCAGGACGGCCAATGGCAAAACTCTCGCGCTCGGGAGCAGCGACCACACCGTTAGGTTATGGGATCTATCAGCCGGGCAGCAAATGCACGTTCTGACCGGACACACTGGCATGATCACCACCGTGGCCATGAGCCCCGACTCGCGATGGTTAGCGTCAGCGGCCGGACAGCCATATCCCGGCGAAACTAAACTTGATGCGACTATACGGATTTGGAATTCGCGTGACGGGCAGCTCCAACACGCGCTGATTGGACACACAGATACGGTCAATTCCGTTACATTCAGCCCAGATGGAAAGCTTCTCGCATCAGGAAGCAGCGATAAAACGATAAAACTGTGGGATCCAGCGTCGGGTCGCGAACTGCGTACGATTACCGGCCACACGGGAGAAATAAATACGGTGGCCTTCAGTCCCGACGGAAGACTTCTTGCGTCCGGTGCTGGCGTGTTGGACGGAAGCAAACCTCAAGGAAACGATCATCCGGCCGACAAAACCATCAAATTGTGGGATTTAGCTACTGGCCGCGAGATTCGAACGCTCGTTGGCAGCGCGGGGGAGATTACTGCGGTGGCCTTCAGTCCCGACGGGCGCGCTCTCGCTTCCTCGTCAGGAGCCATTCAGCGGTTCGAACGGGGTGAGTGGATCATGGATCGCGTCGTTCGCCTTTGGGATGTCGAGACCGGCCGCGTCATTCGGGAACTCCCCGGATTGAGCGGTTATGCGGTCGCCTTTAGTCCTGACGGCCGATGGCTGGCATCGGCAGGCGGTGATGTGAAGGTGTGGGAACTGGCCACTGGCCGTGAAGTGCGGACAATACACCCGCCCAGTACTGCGTGGGACGTCGCATTCAGCGCGGACGGGCGATGGATTTTCACAACAAGCGAGGATAGCGGCACTCGCGTGTGGGATCCCCAAACGGGCGAGTTGATGGCCACGTTAGTCTCGCTCGCATCGGGCGCGGACTGGTTGGTGATTAGTCCCAACGGCCTTTTCGATGGCTCGCCGCGCGGCTGGCAGCGCATCTTATGGCGCTTCCAGGGAAATACGTTCAACGTCGCTCCCGTCGAGGTTTTCTTTCGGGAGTACTACCATCCCGGCTTGCTCGCTGAAATCTTGACTGGAAAGTCTCCGCAGACCAAACGAGAGATCTCGCAAGTGGATCGGCGGCAGCCACAGCTCGAACTATCGCTCGAGGGAATGCCTGCGGGAGAAGGCGTGAGCAATTCTGCCCGCAATGTGACCGTAAGTATAAAAGTGCAAGAGGCGCCGGCGGATTCCACACACCGGGCCGGGAGCGGAGCTCGTGATGTGCGGTTATTCCGCAATGGATCTCTGGTCAGGATTTGGCATGGGGACGTATTAACGAACGGCAGTTCGGAGACAACCCTGGAAACCACAATCTCCACGGTCGCTGGCGAGCAACGCCTGGTCGCTTATGCGTTCAACCACGAGGATGTCAAAAGCGCAGACACAGAAATCACTTTCGATGGCGCTAATGACCTGAAGCGACCTGGGATCGCCTACATTCTCGCTGTGGGGATAAATGAATATGCCGATCCGCACTTCAATCTGCATTACGCCGTCGATGACGCCCGTGCGTTCAGTGATGAGTTACGCGTGCAGCAGGCCAAAATTGACTCCTTCGGTGATATCCGTGTAATCCTTCTTTCGGATCACGAGGCCACGAAAGGAAACATTCTACAAGCGCTCGCTCGCCTGGCTGGCTCGCAAAGCGGCCCACTGGCGGAAGGGGTTCCAGAAGAATTGAGTAAGATCGAGCCCGCCCAGCCCGAGGACGCGATTTTCATCTATTTCGCGGGTCACGGCGCCGCTCCAGGGAAAGAAAGCAAACGCTTTTATCTGATCGCGCACGATTTCGAGCTCCAGGCGGGGCAAGCCGGCGCGCGTACCTCCGCTGATGCCACCGTCCCAGGTGCGATCAATGACCTCGAGTTGGGCTCCCTCGTCGAAAAGATTGACGCCGCGTATATCGTACTTGTGATTGACGCATGTCAATCCGGGAAGACGCTTGAAGCCGACGATCCGCGGCAGGGCCCGATGAATTCACAAGGTCTGGCGCAACTGGCTTATGAGAAGGGAATGTACATCCTTGCCGCAGCACAGGGGAATGAGGCCGCACTGGAACTGTCCCAGTATGGCCACGGTTTGCTCACCTTTGCCCTCGTGGAAGAGGGATTGAAGCAGGGCAAAGCGGATAACGCTCCTAAGGATGGCCAGATCCTACTGCGCGAGTGGCTCGACTACACCACGATCCGTTTGCCGGAACTGCAAATGGATGGCATGCAGCGCATGACCGCTCTGGGCCGCGACATTTCAATCGTGGAAGGTGAACGGTCGCGAGGCGTCTTGCCCAAGGACCGCGCGACCCAACGCCCTCGCGTGTTTTATCGCCGCGAATCTGATCCGCAACCGATCCTGATCGCCAAACCATAATTCGTCAGACACGTTCTCGCAGTTCTTCCATAGACGCGCCGACTAGCTTCATTCCAGGTCTCAGGAATCGACATGCCGCTCAGTATTCTTCCTAACTTTGCCGCGTGGAAAACCTAGATATCCCCAGATTGCTCGGTACCGGACATGGTGTGAAATAGAACACCGTGCACTTGATGGGGCATCCCGCTCCCTGCCAAGGGAGTTTGAAGAAGTAATCATGGTCGAAGTTATGATCGAAGAGATGTCTGGGTCGGACTGAAACCGACCGCTAGATTACGAACGAGCCGTTGGTCGTCGATGCAGAGGTCAAAGAAAACGAAAGAGGACACGCTCTTCGAAGTGAATGGAGGAGTGTTCCCAAAAAGAGTTTGACAGGGCCGACATTGTTAGAGATGTCTGGTAATCCGACTTACCAGGCACTGAGAGTTTCAAGCAGATGAATGAAGTTTATCTTGCTCAGCTATCCCGGTAGGATGTGGGAAGATGGACTAGTTGAATCACTTGTTGTGAGTGAAATCCGCCAAACCTTGGGCCCGGACGAAGCTGCGAAGCCATACTGTAGCGGCGCCTATCGACGTTGCTCCCCTCTCGAAACCCTTGCGCGTTTGACACCGCATTTGACCTCGATGGGCATCACGCGGATTGCGAACGTAACAGGCCTCGACAATATTGGCATCCCGGTCGTGATGGTTTGCCGACCCAATTCTCGAGGCCTTTCCGTATCGCAAGGGAAAGGCCTGGACCTGGACGAAGCTAAAGTTTCCGGCCTGATGGAAGCTGCCGAGCTGTTCCATGCCGAGAATATCGACCGCCCGCTCAAGTTTGAGACATACGCGAGACTCCGACGTCAGGTTCGCGTTGCGGAACCTGATTTCTTGCCAGGGACGTCTGACAAGCGTTTCCATCCCAATCTACGGGTTTTCTGGATCGAAGGCCACGATCTCCTCAACGGCGCTTCCATATGGGTTCCGAACGAATTGGTCCATGTGGATTTCCGCCTGCCTCGCCCGCAAGGGGCGGGGCGTTTCCTCCAAACGTCGATTGGACTTGCAGCCGGTAACGAGATTCTGGAAGCTGTAATCCACGGATTGTGCGAGGTGATCGAGTCGGACTCCTGCTCCCTTTGGGACCTCCTGCGGCCCGAGCAGCGGGAGAAGACGAAAATCCGGCTCGAGACAGTCACCGACCCTGCCTGCCGAAGAGTCCTGAAGATGTTTAAGGAGGCCGAAGTCGCCGTGGCGGCGTGGAACGTCACATCCGATCTCGGCATTCCCACTGTTGTGTCCCATATCATTCCCGAGTCCGACGATACATTTCGCCGCTTGTTTACAGCAGGCGGTTCTGGCTGCCATCCTTCCCGAGATATTGCACTGCTCCGCGCTTTACTGGAAGCCGCACAATCCCGCCTCACGGTGATCTCTGGGGCTCGAGATGATCTTACCCGGAGCGATTATGTGCGCCATCGACGCCAGCGTATGTTGAACTCGTCTCGGTCAAGAATCCTGAAGGCGAAATACGGCATCGACTTTCAAGAAGTTCCCACTTTCGGCGGCTGCACTTCAAAGAACGTTCTGGATTGGCTGCTGCAGCGGCTTCAGCGGGCCGGGATTCAACAAGTGATTGCCGTCGACCTGACCAAATCGCAATTAGGGATTCCCGTCGTGCGGATCGTAATTCCGTACCTCGAAGGTGTCAACACGTCGTCGAAATACGCGCCGGGGCCGCGTGCAAGAGCAAGGTTGGCGAGCAGAGGAAATCAATGAAAGTTTGCATTTTTACAGGCCCGTCACTTCCCCGGCAGGTGGCGCTTGAGATCTGGAGCGAACCTACTTATCTTGCGCCCGTTGCACAAGGCGACGTGTACCAAATCGCTCGCCGGAAGCCATGGGGCATTGGGATCATAGATGGCTACTTCGAGCGCACCCCATCCGTCTGGCACAAAGAGATACTTTGGGCGTTGAGCAAAGGGATACACATCTACGGAAGCGCGAGCATGGGCGCTCTGAGAGGGGCCGAGCTTTCTGCGTTTGGCATGATCGGAGTGGGAACAATCTATGAAGACTATGCGAACGGCGCGCTCGCGGATG
>Ga0210394_10001682_pt1 | contig 33832 bp, 25 predicted proteins | sample IncBWC12MmetaG_FD_160121 | JGI IMG/M metagenome (GOLD analysis project Ga0210394, IMG submission 160121) | Forest soil microbial communities from Barre Woods Harvard Forest LTER site, Petersham, Massachusetts, United States - Inc-BW-C-12-M | ecosystem: Environmental > Terrestrial > Soil >... | reverse complement strand
TGGTAGAGCAGGAGACTCTTAATCTCTTGGTCGTAGGTTCGATCCCTACACGGCCCACCAAATTCGGCCCCCGCCCGGCGGAAGCCGCTTTCGCCCGGGCAGTTGTCGGGTGATCTGCTCGGGGAGTCGCGCGTCGTACCGCCGTCGTCCGTTGCCGCGCTGACGGAAAATGTCGACATCCCATGCAGGGAACGTCGACAAATTCAGTCAGGACGCCGGGCGCGGATCTATCGCACGCTGGCGCGTGCACCTGAGGCTCCCTGGCTACTTGAGGATCAGCTGCCTCACCAGCTGGCTGCCGATGTCCTTACGCAGCTTGGCGCGCTCGACAGAAGCCGCAGACGCCTTGGGTAGCGAGCCGAACACCTCCTTGATCAGCGGATCGCTGCGCGCCTGCAGGTTGTCGAACGCGGCCATGTTCTTGTACGTCACCGTGAGGATCAGATCCGCGTCCTGCGGGTCGCGCGGCCTCGCCTGGTAGATGGCGTAGTCGGTGATGATCCCCTGTTTCTTGGACTCCTCCATCAGGTGCTTGTAGGTCTTCGACAGATAGCGCATGTACTCCTCGAACATGCCGGGCTCGGTGCGCACGAACGACACCACCAGCACGGGACCTTGGGTGTAGGCGTGCTCGTCCTCGGCGCGCGTCAACGTCGTGGCGATGGTCAGCAGTGCTGCCAGCAGCAGCAGAACGGGCTTCTTCATGTTGTCTCCCCTGGATGAGTTGTTCCGCCGTGGCGGCGGAGGTTCTAGTCGCGAGCCGCGACTATACCGGCGAATGCGCCGCACCAGCATATTATCGGCGCCTGGTCGAGGCGACGGTCGACTCAGCGCGTGCGTGGGAGGGGATGGCCCGCCTGGCGGCGCGCCGCGCGGGCACGGGCATCCACGGATCTGAGCTGCTCGGCATGATCCGCATCGTTCACCGCGCGACCTACCGTGTCGGCCGCGTAAGCACCGCGCTGCCCGAGCGGCGCGCCGCCACGCACGGTGGTGTCCTTGCAGGTCTGGCGCTCCATCTCAGCGTTGATCGTGGCCCCCAGCACCACGACGATGCTCGACAGGTAGAACCACAGCAGCAGCACCATCACGCTGCTGAGGGCGCCATAGGTTCTGCCGTAGCTGCCGACGGTGCGTACGTACTCGGCGAATAGTGCGCTGGCGAGGAGCCACAGGAGCGATGCGATGGATGACCCCCAGGTCACCCAGCGCCACTGGGCGCGCTCGCGCAAAGGTGCGTAGCGGTACACCACTGCTAGCCCCAGCATGGCGACGCACCCCAGCAGCGCCAGGCGCAGTAGCGTCGCTACCCAGTGCACCCACCCACTCACTCCGAGCGCCTTCAGGGCAACCGGAATGGCGACCCCGAGCAGCAGCACGGCGAGGAAGCCAAGCAGCGCGCCGCCTGTCAGCAGCAGCGACAGGAGCAGCTGTGTGAACAAGCCCCGTTTCGCCGGCTCGCCGTAGGCGACGCTGGTTGCGGTGATGAGCGAGGACATGGCGGCGCGGCCACTCCAGAGTGCAATGAGCAGCCCGAGGGCGGCCGTGGTGCCAAGCGCACTGTGCGGACGCCGGCTGATCTCCTGCAGCTGCGCATTGAGGACGTCCCACACCCCCGGCGGCAGGAGGTTCGCGAAGTGGTGCATCTGGCGTATGGCGTCCGCCTGGATGTCAAACAGCCCGTAGATCGACACCATGGCCGCCAGCGCGGGGAAGACCGACAGCAGCCCGTACATCGCGAGGCCTGCTGCGAGCACCGACATGCGTTCATGAGCAAACCGGCGGATCGCACGCCAAGTGATGTCCCACCAGCCGCGCGCCGGGATTTCCTGCGGCTCGCTGGCAGCTCGCCCGCGTTCCTTACCCGCGTCCACGACCAGCAACGATGCGAGCAAAGCGGCTGCTGCGCTATCGGTGCAGGGGGAGTGCCGGTTGCCGGAGTAGGCGATGCGCTACGTAAGCGGGCGCTTACGCCGGGGCAGGTTCCCAGGACCCGGACGGGTTTGTTGGCCGTGCCGCCGGTCGCGTGTGCCGAAGTGACATAAGGCTCAACGCCCACGAACGGCGTGACATCGCTGGGCTTCGACCCGCGCATCGCGAATCTCTGTCCGTTCGTTGCCGCAGGTCCACGCGAGCGGCCGTTGAGCGGCCATCCGTCCGGTCACTGGCGCAGCATCAGCTATAATGAACGCACCCCTACGCGCGGCCGGTGGGCGCGGCGCACCCGTGTCCTGCGCGCACGGCCCGTGCGAAAGTGGCGGAACTGGCAGACGCGCTGGACTTAGGATCCAGTGGGGAAACCCGTGAGAGTTCGAGTCTCTCCTTTCGCACCAGATTCCCATTTAAATCAATTGTTTAAATCAATAAGTTGAAGACTCCGCCCGGTACGGCTCTGCCGGGCAAGGGCCCGAGGAAGAGCCGAGGATTGTGAAATCGATGGAAGTCTCCCTCTCTGACACCGGCGGCCTGTCGAGGCGTCTCGAAGTGGCCGTACCCGCGACCGAGGTCGACCGCGAGGTACAGCAACGCCTGAAGCGCCTATCGCGCACCGCGCGCCTGAAGGGCTTCCGTCCCGGCAAGGCCCCGCTGGCGGTCATCACCAAGCAGTTCGGTGAGCAGGTGCGCGCGGAGGTCGTGAGCGACCTGATGCGCACCTCGTTCGCGCAGGCGCTGAACGAGCGCAATCTGCGACCGGCGGCCGGGCCGCGCATCGAGCCGATCGCGCTCGGACCGAGCTCGGACCTGAAGTACGCCGCACACTTCGAGGTGCTGCCGGAAGTTAAGGTGAATCCGCCCGAGGACCTGGCGGTGGAACGGCCATCGGCCACGGTGACCGACGCGGACGTCGACGCGATGATCGAGAACATGCGTCAGCAGCGCCCGGTGTTCACACCGGTAGAGCGTCCGGCGCGCGACGGCGATCGCGTGGCGCTCGATTACCAGGCGCTCATCGGCGGCAAGAGCTTCGACGGCGCGGAGCTGAGCGATGTGCGCGTGATTCTCGGAACGCGCCAGGCGATGCCCGAACTGGAGGAAGGCCTGAAAGGCGTCCGCGCAGGCGAGCAGCGCAAGATCGACGTGGTGTTTCCGGCGAACCACCCGAACAAAAAGGTCGCGGGGCAGTCGGCGGAGCTGCATCTCTCCATAAAGACAGTCGAGGAACAATCCCTTCCGGAGGTCGACGAGGAATTCTTTCGCGCCTACGGTGTCGAACAGGGCGGCCTCGCGGAGATGCGGACCGAAGTGCGCGCCAGCATGGAGCGCGAGCTTGCCGAGGTGATTCGCAGCCGCCTGCGGGTGCAGGTACTCGACGCGCTTTACCGACATAACCCCGTGGATGTGCCGCAGGCGCTGGTCGACCAGCAGGTGCAGCAGCTGCAGATCGACACCGCGCGACGCATGGGTGTGCGCGAGGTCAGCCGCCTGCCGGCCCGGGACGCCTTCGTCGAGCCGGCCCGGCGCCGGGTGGCGCTCGGGCTTCTGGTCGGGCACATCGTGCAGGCGCAGGGCATGCAGGTGGATCGCGAGCGCGTGCAGGCGCGCGTTACGGATCTGGTGGAAAGCTATCCCAATCCCGAGGAGGCACGGCGGGCGTACCAGCAGAATCAGGACGCGATGCGGCAGATCGAATCCGGTGTGCTCGAGGATCAGGTGGTCGACTGGCTGCTCGAGCGCGCGCGTATCACCGAGCGACCCATGACCTTCGCCGAGCTCACCGGCTTCGGTCGGCACGAACATGAGCACGAGCACGAGCACCAGCACGAACACGACCCCACGCCCGGCGGCGGGCACGAACAGCAAGAGGCGGAAGGCACATGAATGAGCGAGGACTGAACCTGGTTCCCATCGTCGTCGAGCAGACGGCACGCGGCGAGCGGGCCTACGACATCTATTCGCGCTTGCTCAAGGAACGGGTGGTGTTCATCGTCGGCCCGGTCGACGACTACATTGCGAACATCGTCGTCGCGCAGATGCTGTTCCTGGAGTCGGAGAACCCCGAAAAGGACATTGCGCTCTACATCAATTCCCCGGGTGGGATCGTGAGCGCGGGGCTGGCGATCTACGACACCATGCAGTTCGTCAAGCCCGACGTGAGCACCATCTGCATCGGCCAGGCCGCCAGCATGGCCGCGGTGCTGCTCGCCGGGGGCACACGCGGCAAGCGCTACTGCCTGCCGCACGCCCGCGTCATGATCCACCAGCCCCTGGGGGGCTTTCAGGGGCAGGCCGCGGACATGGAGATCCATGCGAAGGAGATGCTCGAGACGCGCGACCGGCTGAACAAGATCCTCGCCAAGCACACCGGGCAGAGCGTCGAGCGCATCAAGCACGATACCGACCGCGACCGCTTCATGGACTGGAACGAGGCCGTGCGTTACGGGCTGGTCGACAAGGTCCTGGAGCAGCGCGGCGAGCTGCCAGCCCCGGGTGCTGCGGCCAAGCCGGCCTGATGGGCCCAGGGTGAAACCCATCCCGCCCGACAAATGTCAAAGTGGTGAAGCGCGTCATACAACTCGCGGCCGCACAAGGACTTAGCTGTGCAGTGCGTTTTGCTTCGCGGCCGGAGGCCGTGCTATAAGAAACTGCGACCGCACGGCCGTATTTCAGCCGTCGTCCGGCGCGGAGCTTATGAGGGACATCGATGAGTGAGGACTCCCGCAGCCGTCACGACGACGGCAAGCTCCTGTACTGCTCGTTCTGCGGCAAGAGTCAGCACGAGGTCCGCAAGCTGATCGCCGGTCCGTCGGTGTTCGTCTGTGACGAATGCGTCGAGCTGTGCAACGACATCATCCGCGAGGAGCTCGAGGACCGCGCCGAGCGCGCCCGGGACAAGCTCCCCAAGCCGCACGAAATCAAGAAAGTACTCGACGAATACGTCATCGGCCAGGAGCGCGCCAAGAAGGTGCTATCGGTGGCGGTGTACAACCATTACAAGCGCCTGCAGACCCGCACCGGCAGCGCGCGCGCCAAGGAGGAGGTCGAGATCGCCAAGAGCAACATCCTGCTCATCGGTCCGACCGGCTGCGGCAAGACGCTGCTTGCCGAGACGCTGGCGCGCCTGCTGAACGTGCCATTCACGATCGCGGACGCGACCACCCTCACCGAGGCGGGCTACGTCGGCGAGGACGTCGAGAACATCATCCAGAAGCTGCTGCAGAAGTGCGACTACGACGTCGAGAAGGCGCAGACCGGCATCGTCTACATCGACGAGATCGACAAGATTTCTCGCAAGTCCGATAACCCCTCCATCACCCGCGACGTTTCCGGCGAGGGCGTGCAGCAGGCGCTGCTGAAGCTGATCGAGGGCACCATCGCTTCGGTGCCGCCGCAGGGCGGCCGCAAGCACCCGCAGCAGGAATTCCTGCAGGTCGACACCAGCAATATCCTGTTCATCTGCGGTGGGGCGTTCTCGGGGCTCGAGAAGATCATTCTCAACCGCACCCAGAAGAGCGGCATCGGCTTCACTTCCGAGGTGCGCGACCTCAATACCCGGCCGCATGGCAGCGACCTGTTTCACGACGTCGAGCCGGAGGACCTGATCAAGTACGGGCTCATCCCGGAATTCGTCGGACGCCTGCCGGTGGTGGCGACGCTCGATGAGCTCGACGTGGCGGCGCTGATCTCGATCCTCACCGAGCCCAAGAACGCCCTTACCAAGCAGTACCGGCGGCTCTTCGAGATGGAGGGCGCCGAGCTTGAGTTCCGCGATGAGGCGCTGAAGGCGGTCGCGCACCGGGCCATGGCCCGCAAGACCGGGGCCCGCGGGCTGCGCACGATCCTCGAGACGGTGCTGCTCGATACGATGTACGAGCTGCCCTCGATGCGCAACGTCTCGCGGATCGTCATCGATGAGACCGTGATCGAGGGGCAGACCAAGCCCTACGTGGTCTACGGCTCCGATGACAATCGCCTGGCGAGCGTCGACGAGCCGCGGCGCGCCTCGGGCTCGAATCACCACTAGAGCCCGACCCTTGCAGCGCCGGCAGCGGCCGGCGCGCCCGTGCTGCCGCGGCGCCTAAGCAAACTGAACGCGCAGCCCGTGAGGCGCGTCACTCTTGAAACGCGCGGCTCAAGCCTCATTTCCCGTACACTAGCGTCGAGAAACGCCGCCGGCCGGGGTTCCGACAGACGCCTCGGCCGCCTCATTCGTCATCCGAGGGCCTGAGCGTGTCCGAACCGACCAATCCTACGACTCCGCTTCCCGACGTCCTGCAGAACGTACCGGTTTTGCCGCTGCGCGACGTGGTCGTCTACCCGCACATGGTGATTCCGCTGTTCGTCGGACGCGAGAAATCGATCCAGGCGCTGGACGTCGCGATGCGCGCCGACAAGCGCATCATGCTGGTGGCGCAGAAACAGGCCGACGTGGACGATCCCAAGGCCGATGACCTGTATCGCATCGCCACCGTCGCCACCATTCTGCAGCTGCTGAAGCTGCCCGACGGCACCGTCAAGGTGCTGGTGGAGGGCGTTGACCGCGCGCGCATCGAGAAGCTGCACGCCGGTGAGTACTACTCCTCGGACGCGACGCTGCTGCCCGATGCCGAGACCTACGACGAGAAGGAAATGGACGTTCTGGCGCGCTCGGTCATTTCCCAGTTCGAGCAGTACGTCAAGCTCAACAAGAAAGTGCCGCCCGAGGTGCTCACGGCGCTCGCCGGCATCGAGCAGGCCGGGCGCCTCGCCGACACCGTGGCGGCGCACATGTCGCTGAAGCTCGCCGAGAAGCAGAAAGTGCTGGAGATACTCGACGTCAAGAAGCGCCTCGAGCACATCCTGGTCGCCATCGAGAGCGAGATGGACGTGCTGCAGATCGAGAAGCGCATCCGCGGCCGCGTCAAGGCGCAGATGGAGAAAAGCCAGCGCGAGTACTACCTGAATGAGCAGATGAAGGCCATTCAGAAAGAGCTCGGCGAGATGGACGAGGGCGGCAACGAGATCAGTGAGCTCGAGCAGAAGATCGCCAAGGCGGGCATGCCCAAGGAGGCACGCGAGAAGGCCGCCGGCGAGCTGAACAAGCTCAAGATGATGTCGCCGATGTCAGCCGAGGCCACGGTGGTGCGCAACTACATCGACTGGCTGGTGAAGGTGCCGTGGAAGAAGCGCACCAAAATTATCAAGGACATCGCCCGCGCGCAGAAGGTGCTGGACGAGGATCACTACGGCCTGGAGAAGGTCAAGGAGCGCATCGTCGAGTATCTCGCCGTGCAGCAGCGGGTCGATAAGCTCAAGGGCCCGATCCTGTGTCTCGTGGGAGCGCCGGGAGTCGGCAAGACCTCGCTCGGCCAGAGCATCGCGCGCTCCACCAACCGCAAGTTCGTGCGCATGTCGCTGGGCGGGGTGCGCGATGAGGCCGAGATCCGCGGCCACCGCCGCACCTACATCGGCTCGATGCCCGGCAAGATCGTGCAAAACATGGCGAAGGCGGGGGTGCACAACCCGCTGTTCCTGCTCGATGAAGTCGACAAGATGTCTATGGACTTCCGCGGCGATCCTTCTTCGGCGCTGCTGGAGGTGCTCGACCCGGAGCAGAACTCGACCTTCAACGACCATTACCTCGAGGTCGATCTCGACCTGTCGGATGTGATGTTCGTGTGCACGGCGAATACGCTTAACATTCCGCCGCCGCTGCTCGATCGCATGGAAGTCATCCGCCTGGCGGGTTATACCGAAGACGAAAAGATGAACATCGCGCGGCGCTACCTGGTGCCGAAGCAGATGAAGAGCAACGGGCTCAAACCCGATGAGCTCAAGGTATCGGATGGGGCGCTGCTCGACATCGTGCGCTACTACACGCGCGAGGCCGGCGTGCGCAACCTCGAGCGCGAGATCGCCAAGATCGGCCGCAAGGCCGTGAAGCAGATGCTGCTGCACAAGAAGAACCAGAAGTCCGTCGCGGTCGCTCCGCGCAACCTCGACAAGTTCCTCGGCGTGCGCCGTTTCCGCTACGGCAAGGCCGAGGACATGAATCGCGTTGGCCAGGTCACCGGGCTCGCCTGGACCGAGGTCGGCGGCGAGCTGTTGACCATCGAGGCGGCCGTGGTACCGGGCAAGGGGAAGCTGCAGCACACCGGTCAGCTCGGGGAAGTGATGCAGGAGTCCATCCAGGCGGCGATGACCGTGGTGCGCAGCCGCGCGCAGATCCTCGGGCTCGAGAGCGAGTTCTACCAGAAGCACGATGTGCACCTGCATATCCCCGAAGGGGCGACGCCGAAGGACGGTCCGAGTGCCGGCATCGGCATGTGCACCGCGCTGGTGTCGGCACTGACGAAGATCCCGGTACGCTCGGATGTGGCGATGACCGGTGAGATCACGCTTCGTGGCGAAGTGCTGCCGATCGGCGGCCTGAAGGAGAAACTGCTCGCGGCGCATCGCGGTGGCATCAAGACCGTGTTGATCCCGGATGAGAACCAGAAGGATCTCGTCGAGATTCCGGACAACATCAAGGGCAATCTCGAGATCAAGGCCGTGAAGTGGATCGACGAGGTGCTCGCCATCGCGCTCACGCAGCAGCCGATGCCGCATCAGCAGGCGGACGCGCCTCCGGTGGCCGCTGCCGCGGCGGGCGATGAGGACAAGCCCCGGACCCGTAACGGCCGCAGACTGAAACAGGTAGTGCCGCCGGCGCACTAAGCCGGCGGGGCTGCCGCGCGTCGGCGGCGTCGCCTTTCCGCGCAATGGGTGCTTAGCTCAGCTGGTAGAGCGTCGTCCTTACAAGGCGAATGTCGGCGGTTCGATCCCGTCAGCACCCACCAATAAATCAACAACTTAGAAACGCTAACACTCATCCCGTCAGGCGCAATACGGTCATTGCGAGACTAGTTCCGGCGCATCGGCTCCGGAAGCCCGGGCTGAGCCTATAGGTGCTGTTTCAGGTAATCGTCGCGGGCGCACTCCAGCTGCCACACGGACTCGCAGCTCACATGACATCGGAGCGTCCGTACGGTTCCGTTAATGAGTGCCTCGACCGCGAGTTCTACTTCAGCCTGCGGGATCGTTTTGTCGCGCAAAGCGCAGAGCTGCCCGGTCCCATTACCACCCAACAGGCCCGCGCGACCTCGACCTCGCCACCGCGACGACCTCCGCAGCCTTCTTGCCGCAGTGCGAGCAGCGCAGCCGCAGCGCAAGGGCTTCAAGCGTCATTGACCAACTCACCAGGCGCGCTAGCGCCTGCAATCGAAACCGGTTCAGTCACCTGCGCGTTCAGATCGTCTCACTGAAGCGGCGGACGCGGCAGGAGGCGGTCGCTTTCCTTTCTGACCACGGCATAACACTCACAGCACAGCTGTTCCAGCCTTGGGCGGTCCAGCACCGTGATGTGCCCCCGGGCATAGCTGATGACGCCGAGCTTGTCCAGCTTGCCCGCGGCTTCGGTGACGCCTTCACGGCGCACGCCGAGCATGTCGGCGATGAGTTCCTGTGTCATGGTCAATTGGTTGGACGACAGGCGGTCAAGGGAGAGCAGTAACCAGCGGCACAGTTGCTGATCGACCGAGTGATGCCGATTACACACCGCGGTTTGCGCCATCTGCGTGATCAGGGCCTGCGTGTAGCGCAGCAGCAGAAGCTGCATCGACCCATTTCGATGGAACTCGTCCTTGAGCAGTTGTCCGACCAGCCGGTAAGCGTGGCCGGCGCTCTGCACGATCGCCCGGCTCGGGGTGGTTTCACCGCCCATGAACAGCGCGATACCGATGAGGCCTTCGTTGCCGACCACCGAAATTTCCGCCGATGCACCGTCGGCCAGAACGTAGAGCAGAGATACGATGGAGTCGGTCGGAAAATAAACGTGGCGCAGCAGATCACCGGACTCGTACAAGACCTTGCCGAGTGACATCGGCACGAGCTGCAGGTGCGGATAGATCCGTTCGCGCTCGGCGGGCGATAGCGCAGCCAGCAGGTGATTTTGTTGTGGATCGTGGGAGTCGGGCATGAATAGCGCCACTCCAAGCCAACCACGGCGTGGTGTCTCACGAATCATAGCTCAGGGTTCCTCCCCTTGTGCGGTAGTACACATAACCGAGGGCGAGCAACACAGCAGCCGAAAATCAAGTACTTGGCCGAAAGGCTGAACAGCGTGTCAGCGCCCAGTTACCTCCTACGCCATCTACGGTGCGCAGCTGGCTACGCCGCCGGAATGCGGTAGAAGCGTCCGGAGCGTATTGGCATCGCCCGGTGCCATCGGCGAGATTATTTCCTGTGCCGCTCGTTGGCGCGCGCAGCATCAATCGTTACTCGCAGATTGAAGTGGTCCGCGCGATCGCTCACGAAGTACGCGTGACGCTCAGTGCACAGGAGGAGCGGAGTCTCGATCTCGATGGGGCGATTTCCATTGATTCGCGGGCGCATGAATTGTATCTGCGGGGCCGCCATTTCTGGTACAAGCGCACCGAGGAAGGAATGCGCGAGAGCATCGAGTGCTTCCAACAAGCGATTCAGTACGATTCGTTTTACGCGCCGCCTTCCTTCGGCCTATCGGACGCGCATACCATGCTGGCGTGCCGCGGGGGTGGTGCCCGCAGCGGAGGCTTTTTCATCAGGCCAAGGCAGCCGCTCGACAAGGTCTGCAAGTCGGGTCGGAGCGGGGAGAGGGCTACGCGTCTCTCGCTCACGTGCGATTGCACGACTGCAATTGGGTCGGGCTGGAACGAGACTTCACCCGTGCCCATCGAAGGTACGCGGAATACCTGATGGCAATGGGGCGGTGTGAGCAAGCCGTCGCCAGGGTGAAACACGGTCAACGATGGGATCCAATGAATTCAGTGATGAATGCATCAGTTGGCATGATCCTTTATCCAGCGCACCGTTATGACGACGCACCTGCTGTACTGCGTAAAGGCGTCGAGCTTGATGCCTCGCATTACGTCTTGCATCTGCGGATGGGACTTGTTTCTCAGCAACAGGGGCTGCGCAAGGAGCCAGTCGTCGCGATGAGGCAGGCTGTACGCCTGTCCGGCAATAGCACCGAGGCGCTGCTGAATCGGACAATCGCGAGCACGTGAGATGCTGAAAAGTCTCTGGGTCACACTGCAGCAAACATTCTGGGCGTGGAACGACCATGAAGCTCCCAGACTTGGCGCAGCCCTGTCCTTTTACACGATGCTGTCACTTGCACCGCTGGTCATCTTGGTCATTGCAATCGCCTCTATGGTATTCGGGCATTCCGCGGCGCATAACGAAATCATCCGTCAAGTCCAGGACATAATGGGCGCAGAGGGGGCAAAGGCCGTTGAGACGGTCATTGAACACGGCCAACGACCCACCGGCGTATTCGCGTCGGTGATCGGTGCTATCACGTTGTTAGTCGGGGCATCAGGGGCCTTCAGTGAGCTCCAGTCCGCACTGAATAAGATCTGGGATGCTCAACCGAAGGATGGAAGCGGTGTCGCAAGTCTGATCAAGTCACGGCTTTTTTCATTTGGAATGGTCTTGGCCGTCAGCTTTCTGCTGCTGGTTTCTCTGGTGATTACCGCGGGATTGGCGGTTCTGGGCAAATTTTTCGGCGAAATCCTGCCAATGCCAGAACTTCTCATGCACGTGATCAACTTTTTTGTTTCGTTCGCCGGCATCTCGGCATTGTTTGCGCTGATCTTTAAATACGTGCCCGAAGCGAGCATCAAGTGGAAAGACGTGTGGGAGGGGGCAATTGTGACCGCTCTGCTCTTCACCATTGGAAAGTCGCTGATCGGCATTTATCTGGGTAAGGCTGCTGTCGGTTCGGCCTACGGTGCTGCAGGCTCGCTGATCGTAGTGATCGTGTGGGTTTATTATTCCGCGCTGATTTTCTTTTTCGGCGCAGAGTTTGCGCATGTGCGCGCTACTGATCGGCAAAGCGCCCACGCAGGGAAAGCAAGCTCCGCGCAGTGATGACGTATTACAGTAGGCGGCGGCACTACGGTCGTGGATGGCGCCACTCGGTGCCAGAAGGCTGTGCATGCGTGAGCCCTTTGCCGAGGACCGGCGGCGGGGCGAACGTCTGAGCGCGGAAAGCGCCGGCTTGCACCTCGACTGCTCGAGGAATCGGGTGACCGATGAGACGACGAGACTTCTGCTACGGTTCACCAAAGAATACGCTGCGGCCGAACGCATCGATGCCATGTCCAGCGGTGCAAAGATCAGCGTGATTGAGCAACGCGCCGCCCGCCGGTGAAATGGTGCGCAGAACCCTAACACCGTTGCGCAGGGATGAGGCCAGGAACATAGATCCGCTGGCAGGCAAGCCGGCGCCCGCCGCGATGCTGGTCAATGTACCTCGACTCCTCACTGCCTACGAATGGCATATTATCGCCATCAGTCAGGCCATATACGTCAACCAAGGAAGTTGTCAGCCGACTCCTGCGCAGGGATCGTGAGGGCTGTTCTTCGGTTCATCTGCGGACGCTGAGCTGCATCCGGTGGCTGAGCGGCTCACCGTTGTGTTGGCAAGACGTTCCGCAACCGCCCTTTCCGGCCGAAGCTCCTTAACAGGCCTTCCACCCCACGCCGACGCGGGATATGCGGAGCAGAATCGGCAAGTTCTCCAAGACTTCGATCGCGTGACGAGCGCTTATCGCGACGTTGAAGCCGGAATGAGCCGCCAATAGTAAGCCGCGGGCTAACGCCAGCATGCCCCTGGGTACGCTCGTGGAAGCCCCAGGCGCGCTATTTGTTGTGTTACAGCTTAAGCGCTCGCTGCAGAGCAGCGAAAAGTGCGGACATGGTTGCGCAGCTATCTAGTAATGGCAGTGAAGTGCTGCCTCAATCGCCTGGGTAGTGGCAAGTAGTTGGGCAGCTGTCCGATTGTTGATGTGCTTGCCACTCTGCGCTGCAACCTCATTGCCGAACCCTGTGAGCATTGCGCACGTTGCTTGAATATCGTGAACCTCGTAAAACGTCAGCGCGAAGATTATTTTGTAAGTCAAACTCTTGCCCGGACCGACGCCTTGGACTCTGCTGAGCAGTCCGGCGAGCTGCACAGAGACAGGTGAGTTGAATTGAACCTGAGCTATCGGCCGGATGTTCCCCTCGCCACCGATGAGGACAAAGCTTATATCGGCAGTAGGGCGAGCGATCGTGAGTTGAACCCAACCGGCGGCATTATTCGGATCCGAGAGCACGGTAGTGCTGCACCCGGCGGGTAACGAAAACGGAGGGCGGCCGATGCACTTCCCCAGGGATTGACCACCGCCGTCAAAAGCCTCAAAACTTTCGATTGCGGCGCCATCTTCCGCCCAATAGCCTACCATCGCGGTGGCGTAGTCCGTCGGGACATTGAAGTTGACGCGCAGTACCGGGCCCTCGCTACCGCCGTCGCAAATGGGTGGGACGACGAGAAAACACCGGCTCGCTACGTTCTCCTCACCCCAGAGAATCGGCTGCGTCGCTGGGATTGTCGTCGCCGTATAACCGAGCGCCAGATTGCCGTTCAAGGCGCAAGGAACACCCGGTACGAAAACATAGCAGCTTGCAGCAACGGGTTGCGCATACACAGCAGGGGAGTACTGGGGTATGAGTGTGCCCGGCAAGTTTGGATCAGGGTTGGGAATGATCGTCATCGCAAGAAGCCGCGCGCCAGCAATGGCGTTCGAGATGTTCTGCCCCGGCGCGAAGTTGTTCGGGTCGACCGTTACCAGAGCCTGCTGTTCGGCAAATGCCGTGGAACAGACGAGTGTGAGCAGGAACCCACGCAGCATTGGGTAGGGGGTTTTCACGTTGGAGACCTCCGAATGTCCGACGATCCAGCTCGAGGGAAACGAGCCGAGTGCGGCAGATCTGATTAGTTATCGCTTGTTGAAATTATTCACGTGGCAGCGCGGTGCATCAGCATTATTCACAGTTCGGCAAGCCTTGCGAGCCGCCACCGCGGGCGCGATGCCAGGCGCCTTTTTTTGGGCACGGGTCCCGGCAGTCAAATGGCGCCGCACCCCAGGACGGCCGCGCCTGAATCTTAATTGATCTGTCCCCCCTGGCGCACGATGACTTCGCGCAGCACCTTCTGCACGCCGCGCGCACCGCTGCGGAACGCCAGCTCACCGAAGGGCGGCAGCGCTGCGAGCTACAGCGGCTTGCGGAACTTCAGCACCACCTGATCGGTGTGGTAGCGGATCGCCGGGTCGAAGACGCGCAGTGCATGCGTGTCGTCGGGGTTGCGCAGCAGGTCGCTGTGCGCTTCCAGCACGAAGCCGGCGGCGGTGACTTCGGCTCGTATCGCCTCCGGATCGATGCGATGCAGCGTTTCGGTATCACGTAGTCCCGAACCGGGCTGCGCCGCGTGGTCGACGACCAGGAATACCCCGCCGGGCTTCAGCGCGCGGAATATGGCGGCGTTAAGACGCGCGATGTCGGTCGGCGCCATGAAGCTGTCGTGCAGGTCGTGGTAGTTCTGTGAGGTCCAGACCACGTCGAGCAGCTCGGGCGCTGCGAAGCGGTCGGTCGCATCGATCAGCACCGTCACGTTGGGGTAGCTCCCGTTGCGCTCCAGCGCCCTGGTGCCCGCGGTCTCCTCCGGGGCGCAATTGGCCAGCTGCTGCGCGGGGATGAAGGCATACACGCGCCCGCGCGGGCCCACCACTCGGCTGAAAATTCGGGTGAAATAGGCGTTCCCCGGCATGAGATCTGCGATCCGGTCCCCGCGCCGCAAACCGGTGAACGCGATGAGCTCGGCGGGGTGGCGCGCGGGATCGAGCTCGACCTGAGGTGCCGGTCGGGCGCCGTCGGCCACGGCCGCAGTGACCTCCGCCGGCACCGGCGGGCCGGCGCCGCCATTCGCGGGACTCGCGCCCGCGGGCGCGGAAAGCAGCAGTACAACGATCGCCAGGGTGGCGTTGCGCATCGACGGTCTCCGCTGACGGGCGTGGGGTGCCCGTTGCAGGGCGGAGAGCCTACGACTTAAAGTGCGCTTTAAGTCAAGCGCGAGCCGTGGGAGGCCTCATGTCGGGAATGTCGATCGGCGAGGTGGCGCGCCGTGCCGGGATCGCGCCGTCTGCGATCCGCTACTACGAGCAGGTGGGCCTCTTACCACCGGCCGCACGCCACAATGGCCGGCGCCGCTACGCGGCCGCGATCCTCGGCCGGCTGCGCATCGTGCAACTGGCGCGCGACGCCGGGTTCACCATCGCCGAGACCCGCACATTCCTTACCGGTTTCTCGGCCGGCACCCCGCCGGTCGCCCGCTGGCGCGCGCTCGCAACCCATAAGCTGGCGCAGATCGACGCGCAGCTGCTGCGCTTCGCGCAGATGCGCCAGGTGCTCGAGTCGAGCTTTCGTTGTCGCTGCCCGCGCATCGAGGACTGCGAGCAGGCGATGGCTAGGCAAACACCCCGTACTCGACCTGCAGGATCTCCCCGGTGTTGACGTTTACCAGCAGCGCATCGGTGTCGTCGCGTACCCACTCGTAGCCGGGCGGGGGCGTCTCGAGCGCGAACAGCCAGTAGTCACCGATGATGAACGACGGCGCCCAGTAAGCACGCGGCAGGATCTCGCCGTAGACCCAGTGATGGCGCACCCAGCCGGATGGGCGATGGTAGACGCCGATACGGTAGTTGCGAGCGGCCTGGAAGTTGTGCTGGTACGCGCTGCGATCCACGCTTGCCGGCCGATTGTTCCAGCCGTGCGGCTCGGTGACGCGCTGATAGTTGCGGGGCCCCTGGTGAGGCTCGCCGCGGGCGGGCTCGCCGCGCGCGGGCGCCTCCCGAGTGGCCGGGCCGCCGCCGTGCGGGCCTTCATGCTCCTGCGCCCGGGCTGCCGTTACGCTTCCTGCGATCAGGGCCAGGGCTGCGACGAGGCTGACCTTCGATGAATACGCCACTGCAGTCACTCCTTGTGGTGGGGGTGGAAATGCTAGCAGACTGATGCAGATGTCAGCCACGGCCGCACCAAAGGCGTACGTGTCCTGGAGCTCGGGCAAGGACAGCGCTTTCGCTCTTTACGAAGCGCAGCGCTCAGGTCAGGCCGAGGTCGCCGGCGTGCTCACGACGCTCAGCGAGGCCTACGACCGCGTGGCCATGCACGGGGTACGCCACAGCCTCCTCGAGCGCCAGATCAAGGCGCTCGGTGTGCCGGCGCTCAAGGTGCTGCTGCCGAGTCCGTGTTCCAACGAGGTGTATGAGGCGCGCATGGCGCGCGCCTTTGCGCAGTTGCGCGACCAGGGGGTGACGCACCTCGTGTTCGGCGACCTGTTTCTCGAGGACATCAGGGCGTACCGCGAACGACAGCTGGCCGCCGCGGGCATGACGGGGATATTCCCCTTGTGGCGACGTCCCACGGCCGAGCTGGCGCGCGCGATGATCGCCAGCGGCCTGGTCGCACACCTGGTGTGCATCGATCCGCGGCGGCTCGGCCGGCAGTTCGCCGGGCGCCGCTTCGATGCCGCACTGCTCGCCGAGTTGCCGGCGGACGTCGATCCGTGCGGGGAGAACGGCGAGTTCCACACGCTGGTCACGGCAGGGCCGATGTTCAGCGCCCCCATCAGCGTGGACCTGGGCGAGGTCGTCGAGCGCGACGGCTTTGTGTTCACCGATGTCCTGGCCTGCGGCGACGGCCCTCAGAAGTGCAGCGTCAGCGTGTCGTAGAGCGTGCGCCGCGGACCGTACGCCGACTGAAAGATGCCGATGCCGTTCTCCGGGCGGATCAGGTTGACCCGGTCGAAGACGTTGAGGAGGGCCAGCCGGTTGCTGAGCACTCCCACGCCGGGGATGTGCCAGGAGCGCTCCGCGCTCGCGTTCGCCTGCAAGACATTGGGCAGCTTCTGCAGGTCGGCGAAGCCGGCACGCAGGCCGCTGCTGTAAATGCCGTCGACGCTCACGGCGTAGGCACCGCGGCGCCAACTGGCGCCGGCGGCGGCGCCGTAGAGCGGCTGGTGATCGAGCACGATCGCGTGGCTGTCGATGTAGGCGAGCTCGGCGGCGTCGAAGTTGAACTGGCCCGTGACGACTCCGCGTTGCCAGTTGCGTCCGAGGGTCAGGTTGGCGTAGGCGCTCAGCGAGTCGTCCTGGTAACGGGCTGCCAGCTCACCGCCCCACACGTGCCCGGTGCCGTAGTTGAACGGCGAAAAAATCGGCACAACGCCGAACTGGCCGGTATCAAGATAGTGCGTGGTCCACTCGTAGTAGGCGTCGGCCGCGAGCGTCAGATTGCCGCTGAGCTGGCGCACGAGGCCCGCATCCCATTCACGATCATCCTCGGTGAGCGGCGCTGGGGCGCCCGGCCCCCCCGCGGCCGTGGTGCCTGCAAAGGCCGCCTGGGCGGTGGGCGAAATGCCCAGGAGCGAGGGCACCTGGAAGTAGCGTGCAACGCCGGCGTGCACGGTCGTGTCGCCGTCGGGACGATAGATCACGCTGGCGCTCCAGTCGACCTGGTGATCGCTGGTGAAGCCGCTCAACGTATCCCAGCGCAGACCCAGCGAGGCGCTGAGCGGCGCGGCGATGCGCCACAGGTCGCTCACGTAGACGCCGCCCACCAGGTTGTTGCGATGGGCGTTGTTGATGACGGTCAACGGCACGTCGCTCGTCTGCTCGCCGGAGTCATTGGCCGGGAAGACCCGTGAAGAGTCGTTCGCGCTCACGCGATACTCGCCCGCGTAGAAGCCGCTCCCGAGGGTGTGCGCGCCGCGCACCAGGCTCAGGTCGCCCTCGAGCGCATAGTCGTGATCCTCGTGAGTGGCGCTGGAGGCGACGCCCTGGTAGATCAGCTCGCCCACCGGGTCCGGCTCGAAGCGCTGCGCAATGGCATGCTGGCTGAGGGCGAGTTGATACGACGCATCCGCACCGAGCGAGCCGCTGAGTGACAGCACCGCCAGCAGGTCGCTGAAGTCCAGATACGAATCGATGGCCGCGGAGCCCGGCGGGACCGGGACGCCGCTCAGCGCATAGGCCGGCGGCAGAGCCGGAACATTCGGCAGCTGGTTGCTGCTGTTCGCTCCCGAGAGCAGCAGGCTCACCGAGTCGCTCGCAGTAACAGGGTAGGAGAAGAAACCGAACAGCTGCCCCTGCCGGGTGAAATCGTGTAGCGGCGTCGGTCCCGGTGTGGCGGAGCTGAAGGCGGTGTTGCTCTGCTGATAGAGCGCGCTCACGTAGCTGCTGAGCTGTCCGTGACAGGCGGCGTACTGCAGGCTCGGCTGGAGGGTGTCGCGCTGTCCGCCGAGCAACGAGACTTCGCCGAACGGCTGTTCGCAGCCGTCGCGGGTCTGGATGTTCACCACGCCACCGGTCGCGTAGCTGTAGCGCGTCGGCAGCACCCCGTCGAGCAGGTCGATTCGCTTGATGAACAGCGGATTGATCATCGACAGGAAGGGCGGATTGGTGTTGATGTCGAGCGGAAGCAGCACGCCGTTGACCTGGTACTGAAATTGCGGTCCCTCGGTGTTGCGGATGTGGATCTGCTGGTTTTGGTCGATCGAGACCCCGGGCATCTGCGCCAGCACCTCGGTGAGCGGGGCGGTCTTTCCCCTGGGCGCGGACGCGATGTCCTGTGCGCTCGCCGTGTAATCGCTGGCGCCGCTGGGGGAGACGGCCGGGCCGCCGGTGGAGGTGGCTTCCACGAGGACGGTGCTCAAGCCCCCGTCGCCGGCATCGGTTTCGGCGCGCAGCGGTGCCGTCGTCCCCAGGCAGAGCACCAGGGCAAGGGTCGGGGGCGAGACGTTGCGTAAGAGAATGAGAATCATTCTCATTCGCATCATAAGCAGCGCCCCTGGGCGCGGTCAACGGGAGCTGCGGCGGGGCTTGGCCCTAGTGCGGGGCGCCGCGGGCGGTGAGCCCTGCGGCCGTGCCGCTCGGGGTGCCGAGGGTCGCCGCATCCCAGCCCCCGCCGAGGGCCTGGATCAGCGCGACACTGGCCGTCATGCGGTTCTGGCGCAGGGTGAGCAGCGTCTGGGCATCCGCAAGCGCGATGGCCTGTGCGGTGATGACGGCGGTATACGCCACGGTGCCGGCCTTGTACTGGTTCAGGGTGAGCTGCACCGCGAGATTCGCAGACTTGACCGCCTGCTCCTGCACCTGCACCTGCTGTTCGAGGATCCGCAGCGTCGCCAGCTCGTCCTCCACCTGCTGGAACGCGGTGAGCACCGTCTGGCGGTAGTTGGCGACCGCGGCATCGTAGGCGGCGCGCACCTGGCGCACCACGGCCGAGCGCGCTCCGAAGTCCAGCAGCGCGTCAGTCGCCGTGCCGCCGAAGGCCCAGAGGTTGTTCGGTGCGCTCACCAGGTGCGACACGACGGTGCTCGCGTAGCCGTAGGAGCCGTTGAGCGTCAGGTCAGGAAAGTAGGCGGCCACCGCGACCCCGATCTGCGCATTGGCCGCCGCCATCTTGCGCTCGGCCTCGGCCACGTCCGGGCGGCGCTCGAGCAGGCTGGAAGGCACGCCGGTGGGAACGACCGGCACGGCGGCGCCGAGGGTGGCGGGCGGGAGCGAGAAGTCGGCGGGCGGTTTGCCGGTCAACATGGCGATGGCGTGCTCGAGCGTGGCGCGAGTGACGCCGACGTTGATCTGCTGCGACTGCGCGCCTTCGAGTTGCGTCTCCGCGGTGATGACGTCGGTCTTGGCAACCACGCCGACCTGGTACTGATTCTGCGTGATCTGCAGGGCGCGCTTGTAGGCTTCGACCGTCTGCTCGAGCAGCTGGCGCTGCTCGTCCGCCACGCGCAGCTCGAGGTAGTCGGTCGCCAGCATGGCCTGCAGCGACAGCCGTGCCGCGGCGAGGTCGGCCTCGCTCGCCTGCGCGCTGGCGACGTCGCTCTGGATGGTGCGGCGGATCTTCCCCCAGATGTCGATGTCCCACGAGGCGGTGCCCGACAGATCGAACTCGTTGACCGGATGCGAGGTCGGCACGGTGAGCAGCCCGCCGCCGCCGGAGGTCGCGACGGCTCCCGACTTGCCGCCCGGTCCGCCCGAGCGTGAGCCGCTGGCGCTCACGCCGATGGTGGGGAACAGCCCCGCGCGCGCCTGGCTCACCACGGCCATCGCCTGCCGCCAGGTCGCCTCCGACGCCTTGAGCGTCTGGTTGGAGACGTCGATCTGCTTCTCGAGTCCATCGAGCGTGGCATCGTCGTACACCGACCACCAGTTGGTGCCACTGGCCGCTTCGCGCGGCTCGGCGGGTTTCCAGCCGTCGGCTTCCTTGAAGCGCTGTGGCACCGGCGCCGACGGGCGGTGATAGTTAGGTCCCACCGCACAGCCGCTCAGCGCCAGCACGGTCACTGGCACAGCCGCCAGCGCCGCACGCCGGCACGAGCTCATCGAGGGTCTGCGGGCATGCTGCATATGCAAACCTGTGCCTTCAAACCTGCGCCGCTGCGGGTGGGGCCGCGGGCGGGGTGTGCGGTACATCCGGGTACAGTCGCGACCAGGCCCGGCTGCTCCAACGGCCGAAGCGATCCAGGTAGAGGTACATCACCGGCGTGGTGTAGAGCGTCAGCACCTGGCTCACCAGCAGCCCGCCGACGATCGAGATGCCGAGCGGCTGGCGAATCTCGGCGCCGTCGCCGGTGCCGAAGGCGAGCGGCAGCGCGCCGAGCATGGCCGCCATGGTGGTCATCATGATCGGACGGAAGCGCAGCAGCGAGGCGCTGTAGATCGCCTCCTCGGGCGCACTGCCGTGCGCGCGCTGCGCCTCGAGCGCGAAATCGATCATCATGATGGCGTTCTTCTTGACGATGCCGATGAGCAGGATCACGCCGATGAGCGCGATGATGCTGAATTCCTGGCCGAACAGCCGCAGCGCCAGCACGGCGCCGGCGCCGGCGGACGGCAGTGTTGAGAGGATGGTGATGGGGTGGATGTAACTTTCGTACAAAATACCCAGAACGATGTAGACGGTGGCGAGCGCCGTGAGGATCAGAATCGGCTCGCTGCTCAGCGATTGCTCGTAGGTGCGCGCCGTCCCCTGCATGCTGCCGTGAATCGTCGGCGGCATATGGATCTCGTTCACCGCCTCGCTGATCGCCGCGGTCGCCTGGCTGAGGGAGACGTTTGGCGCCAGATTGAAGGAGATCGTGGTCGCCACGAAGGTGCCCTGGTGGTTGACGGCGAGCGGCGTGTTACCCGGGGCGTAGTGGCTGAAAACCGCGAGCGGCACCATCTGCTCGACGGCGGTGCTGTCGGCCGAGCCGGTCGAGACCGCACCGCGGCCGGTGTTGGCCAGACTGTTGGTCGCCAGATTGCGCGCGGTGTCGGTGGCGATCGCGGCGACGCTGGTGTTGGCGGCGTTCCTGTTCGAGGTGACCGTGCCCGCCAGCGCATTGGTTTGCTGGGTACCGTTCACCGTGCCGCCGGCAGTGCTGACCCACAGGTTCTGCAGCGTGTCGGGGCTCTGCCAGTATCTCGGCTCCACCTCCATCACCACGTGGTACTGGTTGAGGGCGTTGTAGATGGTCGAGACGTCGCGCTGGCCGAAGGCATCGTACAGCGTGTTGTCGATGGTGGCCGGATTCAACTGCAGTCGCGAGGCGGTATCACGGTCGACGACCAGCTCGATTTCCAGGCCGTTCTGCTGCTGGTCGGAATTGACGTCGGTGAGCAGCGGCACGTGCTGCAGCGCCTCGGTCAGCTTCGGTGCCCACTTGTAGATGTCGGCCACCGTGTCGCCCTGGAGCGTGTACTGATATTCGGCGTTGCCCTGTCGTCCGCCGGTGCGCACGTCCTGTGCTGCCTGCAGAAACAGGCGTGCGCCGGCCACCCGGTTGAGCTTGGGCCGCAGCCGCCCGATCACCTCGTCGGCGGACAGCTTGCGTTCCGCCTTGGGCTTCAGGGCGACGAAGAGGAAGCCGCTGTTGGTCTGTCCGCCACCCTGGGAGCCGCCGCCGGTGAAGCCGACCACCGAGTCGACGGCCGGATCCGCCTGCACGATGCCGAGGAACTGGCGCAGCTTGCCCGACATCGACTGGAAGGAGATCGCCTGATCGGCCTGGATGCCGCCGATCAGGCGGCCGGTGTCCTGCTGCGGGAAGAACCCCTTCGGTATGACGATGTAGAGATAGACGTTGAAGATCACGGTCGCGCCGAGCAGCACCATCACCACGCCGCGATTGTTCAGCGCCCAGCGCAGCGAGCGGCCGTAGCTGTGCAGCACCTGCTCGAAGGCCCGCTCGCTCGCCCGGAACAGCCGTCCCTGGGTGCCGGGGTCAGTCCGGCGCAGCAGGCGCGAGCACATCATCGGCGTGGTGGTGAGCGACACCGCCAGCGACACCAGCACCGCCACCGACAGCGTGATGGAGAACTCGCGGAACAGCCGCCCGACGATACCGCCCATCATGAGGATCGGAATGAATACCGCGACCAGCGACAGACTCATCGACAGCACCGTGAAGCCGACCTCGCGTGCGCCCTGCATCGCCGCCTCGAAGCGCGGCATGCCGGCCTCCATGTGGCGGGTGATGTTCTCGAGCACCACGATGGCGTCGTCGACCACGAAGCCGGTGGCGATGATCAGCGCCATCAGCGACAGGTTGTCGAGGCTGTAGCCGAGCAGGTACATGGCACTGAAGGTGCCGAGCAGCGAGATCGGCACCGCCACGGCCGGCACCACCGTTGCCCGGCCGTTGCGCAGGAACACGAACACCACCAGGATCACGAGCGCGGTGGCGATCAGCAGCGTGCGTTTAACCGCCTGCAGCGAGGAGCGAATGGTCACCGTGCGGTCCATGGCGACCTTGATGTCGATATCGCTGGGGATCGAGGCCTTGAGCGCCGGGATCATCGCCTCGACGCGGTCGACGGTCTCGATGATGTTGGCGCCCGGCTGGCGGTAGAGGATGACGAGCACGGCGGGCTTGCCGTTGGCGAGCCCGAGGTTGCGCACGTTCTCCACCCCATCGAGGATCTGGGCCACGTCGCTGAGGCGCACCGCGGCGCCGTTGCGGTAAGCGATCACCAGGTTGCGGTATTCGGCGGCCTTGCTCGCCTGGTCGTTGGTGTAGAGCTGATAGCGCTGTCCGCCGACGTCGATCGAGCCCTTGGGCGTGTTGGCGTTGGCGGCGGCGAGCGCGGCGCGCACGTCCTCGAGTCCGATGCCGTACTTGAAGAGTGCGCTCGGGTTGAGCTCGACGCGCACCGCCGGCAGCGAGCTGCCGCCGATCTGCACCTGACCGACGCCGCTCACCTGCGAGAGTTTCTGCGCCAGGATGGTGTCGGCGGCGTCGTACATCTGCCCGGCGGTGAGCGTGTTCGAGGTGAGGGCGAGAATCAGTACCGGGGCGTCGGCCGGGTTCACCTTGTGATAGGTCGGGTTGCTGCGCAGTGCGGTGGGCAGATCCGCGCGCGCGGCGTTGATCGCCGCCTCGACGTCGCGCGCCGCGCCGTCGATGTCCCGGTCCAGCCCGAACTGCAGGGTGACCCGCGTGGAGCCGGTGGAGCTCTGCGAGGTCATCTCGGTGACGTCGGCGATCTGCCCGAGATGCCGCTCGAGGGGGGTGGCCACGGTCGCGGCCATGACGTCGGGACTGGCGCCGGCCATCTGCGCCGATACCGAGATGGTCGGTGAATCCACCTGCGGCAGCGGCGCCACCGGCAGCTTGAAATAGGCGATGCAGCCGGCGAGGGCAACGCCCGCCGTCAGCAGGGTAGTCGCCACCGGGCGGCGGATGAAGGGTTCCGACAGGATCATTCGGCCGGCGCGCCTGCCCCCGGGGACGGGACGCCCCAGGCGGCCACGCGCTGCTCCAGGCGGTCGAAATACAGGTAGATCACCGGCGTGGTGAACAGCGTCAGCAGCTGGCTGAAGATCAGCCCGCCGACGATGGTGATGCCCAGCGGGTGACGCAGCTCCGAGCCGGTGCCGGTGCCGAGCATCAGCGGCAGTGCGCCCAGCAGCGCCGCCATGGTGGTCATGAGGATCGGGCGGAAGCGCAGCAGCGAGGCGTGGTAGATCGCCTCGCGGGGCGGCATGTGCTGCTCACGCTCGGCCACCAGCGCGAAGTCGATCATCATGATCGCGTTCTTCTTGACGATACCGATCAGCAGGATGATGCCGATGATGCCGATGACACCGAGGTCGCTGCGCGCGATCAGCAGCGCGAGCAGCGCGCCGACACCGGCCGAGGGCAGCGTGGAGAGGATGGTGATCGGGTGGATGAAGCTCTCATAGAGAACGCCCAGCACGATGTAGACGGTGATGATTGCCGCGATGATAAGGAACACCTCGTTGCCGAGGGTCGCCTGAAAAGCAAGCGCCGCGCCCTCGAAGGTGGTCATCATGCTCGCCGGCAGGTGGATGTCCGCTTCCGCCTGCTTGATCGCATTCACCGCGTCGCCGAGTGCCGCGCCCTGCGCCAGGTTGAACGATACCGTGGTCGCGGGGAACTGGCCGAGGTGATCGATCGACAGCGGCGAGGTGCGCGTCGACACCTTCACCAGCGCCGACAGCGGCACCTCGCCACCAACCGCCGTCGAGGAAGGCAGATAGATGGTGCCGAGCGAATCGAGCGATGCCATCAGCGAGCTGTCGGCCTGCAGGATGACGCGATACTGGTTCGACTGCGTGAAAATGGTCGAGACGATGCGCTGGCCGAAGGCGTCGTAGAGGGCGTTGTCCACCGTGGCCGGGGTGATGCCGAAACGCCCGGCGGTGTCGCGGTCGATGGTCAGGTAGGCGGACAGACCCTCGTTTTCCTGGTCGCTGGCGACGTCCTCGATCTGCGGCAGCTGCTGCAGCCGCGTCACCAGCTGCGGCACCCAGGTGTTGAACTCGGCCGGGTTGGCGTCCTCCAGCACGAACTGGTACTGCGTACGGCTTACCGTGTCGGCGATCGACAGGTCCTGCACCGGCTGCATGTACAGCGAGATGCCGGTTACGTCGCGCGTCTCGCTCAGCAGGCGGCGGATGATCGCGCTGGCGGACGCGGAACGGTCGTTGACCGCCTTGAGGTTGATGAGCATGCGGCCGCTGTTGAGGGTAATGTTGGTGCCATCGACGCCGATGAAGGACGACAGGCTCACCACGTCCTGATCCTTGAGGATCGCCGCGGCCAGGTCGGCCTGGCGCCGCGCCATGTCGCCGTAGGACACCGACTGCGGCGCCTCGGTGATCGCCTGGATCACGCCGGTGTCCTGCACCGGGAAGAACCCCTTGGGGATGAACACGTACAGCAGAATGGTCAGCACCAGCGTGGCGATGGCGACCAGCAGGGTGAGCGGCTGACGATCGAGCACCCACTGCAGCGCCTGCCCGTAGCGGTCGATGAGCGCCTGGAATCGCTCGTTGGCCCAGCGCGCGATGCCGCTCTCCTCGGACTGCGGCCGGTGCCGCAGCAGCTTGGCGCACAGCATCGGCACGAGGGTCAGCGACACCACCGCGGAGATCACGATGGTGACAGCGAGCGTGATGGCAAACTCGTGGAACAGCCTGCCCACCACGTCGCCCATGAACAGCAGCGGTATCAGTACCGCGATCAACGACACGGTGAGGGACACGATGGTGAAGCCGATCTCGCCGGCGCCGCGCAGCGCCGCTGCGAGCGGCGCCATGCCCTGCTCGATGTAGCGCGAGATGTTCTCGATCATGACGATCGCGTCGTCCACCACGAAGCCGGTGGCGATGGTGAGCGCCATGAGCGAGAGGTTATTGAGGCTGAAGCCGAGCAGGTACATGGCCGCCAGCGTGCCGACCAGCGACAGCGGCACCGACAGACTGGGAATGAAGGTGGCCGGAAGGCTGCGCAGGAACAGGAATATCACCAACACCACCAGGATCACAGCGAGAGTGAGCTCGAACTCCACGTCGTGCACCGAGGCGCGGATAGTGTTGGTGCGGTCGGTGAGGATCGAGACCTCGACCGCCGCCGGCAGCGACCCTGACAGCTGCGGCAGCAGCGCTTTGATGCGGTCGACCACCTGGATGACGTTGGCGCCGGGCTGCCGCTGGACGTTGAGGATGATCCCCGGGGTGTTGTTCACCCAGCCGGCGAGGTAGACGTTCTCGGCGCCGCCGACCACCGAGGCGACATCCGACAACCGTACCGGGTTGCCGTTCTTGTAAGCGACGATGATGCTCTCGTAGGCCTCGGGGCTCTGGATCTGGTCGTTGGCGTTCAACGTCCAGGAGCGCGTCGGCCCGTCGAGCGTGCCCTTGGGCGAATTGACGTTGGCGTTGCTGATGGTGGTGCGCAGATCGTCGATGTTCAGGCCGTAGGCGGCGAGCGTGCGCACGTTGGCGATGACGCGCACCGCCGGGCGCTGGCCGCCGCTCACGCTCACCAGCCCCACGCCTTCGATCTGCGAGATCTTCTGCGCCAGGCGCGTATCGGCCAGATCCTCGAGCTGCGTGAGCGGCAGCGTTTTCGACACCAGCCCGAGCGTGAGGATCGGGGCGTCGGCCGGGTTCACCTTGGCGTAGATCGGCGGCGCCGGCAGGTCGGAAGGCAGCAGATTGCCCGCGGCGTTGATCGCGGCCTGCACCTCCTGCTCGGCGATGTCGAGGCTCAGGTTCAGGCTGAACTGCAGCGTGATGACCGAGGCGCCCCCGGAGCTGGTCGAGGACATCTGGTTCAGCCCCGGCATCTGCCCGAACTGCACCTCGAGCGGTGCCGTCACCGAGGAGGTCATCACCTCGGGGCTCGCGCCCGGATAGAAGGTCTGCACCTGGATCGTCGGGTAGTCGACCTCCGGCAGGGCCGACAGCGGCAGGAAGCCGTAGGCCACGAACCCCGCGAGCAGGATCGCCACCATCAACAGTGAAGTGCCGACGGGCCGCAGTATGAAAATGCGGGACGGGTTCATGCGGTGGCCGCTAACCTAAAGAGCGCGCGGAAGTTGTCAGCCGCCGCTCGGGTTGCCCGGCGGCGTGTGCCGATGGCCGCTCTGGCGCTGTGCGCTCTGCGCGGCGCTGGTGTTGGCGGCCGGGGCGGCAGAGGTTGCCGTCGCGCGGGGCTGCCGCACCAGCACCTTGGCGCCATCCTTGAGCTTGTCGGCGCCGTCGACCACCACGATCTCGCCCGGCTTCAGACCCTGGGTGATGGAGATGTTGGTCGAATCCCCCGGACCGAGGGTCACCTTGTCGACGCTCACGGTCTGATTGGTGTTGACCACGTAGACGTAGGTGCCGGGCGCGCCGCGCTGGATCGCCGCCTGCGGCGCGAGTGTTGCACCGTGCAGGGTGTCGAGCAGCAGCACGGTGTTCACGAACTGCTGCGGGAACAGGCTCTCGTCGGTGTTGGCAAACAGGGCTTTCAGCCTGATCGTGCCGGTCGTCGGGTCGATCTGGCTGTCGACTGACTGCAGCGTACCGCTGGCGAGCTGATGCGTGTTGCCGCGGTCCCAGGCGGTGGTGGGGAGCGTCCTGCCGGCGTGCAGCTGTGCCAGCAGCGGCGGGATCTGGTCCTCCGGTAGCGTGAATACCACGCTGATCGGCTGCAGCTGCGTGATCACCACCAGTCCGTTCGGCGCGTTGGGCGTCACGTAGTTGCCGACGTTCACCTGCTGCAGGCCGACGCGGCCACCGATCGGCGAGACGATATGGCAGTAAGTCAGGTTGAGCCGTGCGGCGTCGATCTGGCCCTGGTCGGTCTTCACATTGCCTTCGTCCTGCGCCACCAGCGATTTCTGCGTGGCGAGCTGCTGCTCGGCGATGGAATCCTGCGACCACAGCGTCTGGTAGCGCGCCAGGTCGATGCGCGCGTTGGCGAGCAGCGCGCGGTCCTTGGCGAGTGCGCCCTCGGCCTGCTCGAGCGCCACCTGGTAGGGACGCGGATCGATCAGTATCAGCGGATCGCCCGCCTTGACGGTCTGACCTTCCTTGAAGGAGATGTGCATGATCTGGCCGCTGATCTGGCTCTGCACCGTCACGGTCGCCAGCGGCGTCACGGCGCCGAGGCCGACGAGCGTGATGGGCATGTCACCGGAGCGGACCGTCGCGGTCACCACCGGCATGGGTCCGCCGCCGGCAAAGCGGCCGCCGGACGGGGCCTTCGAGCCCTTGGGTGTCAGCAGCCAGGCGAGCAGCGCGAACGCCAGCAACACCGCGATAACCACCAGCACGCGGCGCGTGGTGAGCGAGCTGCGCCAGGTCGTCGTGACGTCCGTCCCCGGAATCACCTCCGGAGGGGGCGAGCGGTTGATGTCGTTCATGCCTTCAGCGTGTCAGCCGTGTCGATGCCGCGCCTTGATGCAGCGCCGCGCGGCGCGCGCGGCGTGTGAGCCGCAGGCACGCGCCCCGGGGTCGGGGTCGCCGCCGTTTCCCAAGCCCGGGAGTGCACCATAGCAGCCAACTGCCTCAACAAAGCTTAAGGCTTGTACAAGAACTGCAAACCTGTGACTTCAACTGCAAAACCAGCAAAACCAGCCCTTGCAGCCGCGCGGATTCTACCCGAACTGCACGCCGAGCATGGATACCGAGCCCCCGTCCATGCCGGTCACCGGAAAGCTCACCGGCTCACCGGGCAGACTCGCACCGAGCACGTACAACAGCGGCAGGTAATGCTCGGGCGTCGGCACGGCCAGTAACGCATCGCGGCCGGCGACGCCGTAGTCCACCAGCGCCGCGTGATCCCCGGCGAGCAGCCGCTCGCGCACGTGGGCCTCGAAACGCAACGCCCAGTCGTAGGGCTCGCGCGGATGACCGCCCCAGGCATAGGCGTGCAGGTTGTGCACCACGTCGCCGCTGCCCAACAGCAGAATACCCTCGCTGCGCAGCGGCCGCAGCCGCGCGCCGAGCGCGTGGTGAAAAGCCGGCGCCTGAGCCTCGTCGATGCTCAGCTGCACCGCGGGGACGTCCGCCTGCGGGTAGAGGTGGCGCAGCACCGACCAGGTGCCGTGGTCGAGGCCCCAGGAGTGATCGGCGCGTACCGGCAGCGGCGCGAGCAGCTCGCGCACGCGCGCGGCCAGTGCCGCATCGCCCGCGGCCGGATAGCGCACCGCGAACAGCTCGCGCGGGAAGCCGCCGAAGTCGTGGATGGTGCGCGGCTCCGGCATGGCCGTCACCGCGGTGTCCGCGATGTACCAGTGCGCGGATATCGCCAGCACGGTGCGCGGGCGCGGCAGCGCCGCGCCAAGCGCGGTCCAGGCACGCGTCCAGGAGTTGTCCTGCAACGCATTCATCGGGTTGCCGTGGCCGAGGAACAACGCTGGCATCAGCGTGTCCATGGCTTCAGGCGTGCGTCCCGAGCAGCCGCACCGCGGTCTGGTACAACCGCCCGCGCAGCGCCAGGCGCTCGTTGGCGCGCGTGACGTAGCGTACCGCGATCTCGACGGCCCCGGCGGCCGGGCGAATGGCGATCGCCGGCGCGGCGTTCAATGTCGTGGCGCGCCCGCGAGCGGCGCGCTTCCACTCCTCCTCCGCCTGGCTGACGTCGTTCGCCGTCGCCGCGGTGACTTCCTTCTGTATGGCGTCGGCGATGGCGTGCGGGTCGCGATCGTAGGGCACCATGATGGACAGCTCATCCCACAGCCACTGCCCCGAGGTCGAGAAGTTGAAGTAGTGGCCCTCGATGGCGAAGCTGTTGGTGAACGTGACGCGCCGGCCGGTCGGGTGGCCCGCGTCGGTCCAGTTGCCGGTCTCGAGCAGCACGGTGTGGAACATGTTCAGCTCGATCACCTCGCCGCTGACGCCGTTGATCTCGACCCAGTCGCCGAGCCGCATGCCGTTGCGGCCCATGAGCACGAACCAGCCGATGAAGGCCACGATGAAGTCCTTCAGCGCCACCGTCAGGCCGGCGCCGGCGATGCCGATCATCGTGGCGATCTGCGCGGGCACGCCGATCAGCACCAGCAGGATCACAATGACGCCGACGATCTGCAGCGAGACGCCGACCACGCTGCGCAGCGTCTGCAGCTGGCGGCGATCGAGACGTGCGCGCGCCAGCAGCCGCTCGAGCGAGCGGTCGATGAACAACAGCACCAGCAGGGCTGCGAACACGATCATCGCGCCGACAAGCAGCCCGTGCAGCACCTGGCGCGCCTGTGCGGCGACCACGGACTGCCACTGGCCGTAGATGTCGGCGAGCTTGTGCCGCGCGGCGATGCGCTGATCGCGCAGCGTCAGCCGGCGCTGCTCGGAGGCGATCTGCCGCGTGAGCTCGAGCAGCGTCGTGGGCGCGGGAGCGGCCGCCGCCGCCGGGGCCGCCGCGGGCGCGGTTGACGCGGGTGCCGCCGGGACTGTCTGCGGGGTCGCCGCCGGGGCGGCGACCGGCGCGGGCGCGCTGCGAACGACCGCAGCAGGCGGGGAGGTCGATGCAGGCGCCGTCCGCGGCGGCGGGGGTGGCGTGCTGCCGCCGGCGCGGTGTTGTGCGCCGGCGGTGAACTCCGGGATGAGCGCCTTGCTCGCGGCGAGCTCGACGGCGATGCGCGCGCGCTCCGCGGCGAGCTGATCGGCGCTCGCGCTGACGTGTTCGCGCGCCCAGCCGAGCCAGCGCTCCTTGCGGTGCAGCGTCAGCCACTGCCGCAGGTGCCCGGCCATGCCCTTGAGCCTGGTGATCGCGTTCTCCTGGGAAGGCGCAACGGCGGGCGTGGTGTTGCGCTCGGCGGCCTGGTGCTCCTGCTGCATCGTCTGGATGCGCTGATGCACGTTCCCGCCCGCCTGCAGCAACTGCTCGTTGGCCTCCTGGATCTCGTCCTGCTCGAGGGTCACCTGCGACTGCGCCAGATCGAGGCGGTCCTGCAGCGCGGGCTTGTCGGCATCGCTCGCCCGTGCGAGCTGCGCCGTCAGCTGCTTGACGGTGTCGCCATCTGCCCCGAGGCTCTTCTGCAGCTCCTCGAGGTGCTGCTGGATGCGCGCCGCGTCGGGCGACAGTTGTGGCGGGTGCGTCTCGAGGTGATGCAGCGCGGCCGCGAAGGCCAGATCGAGCTCGTGATCGGCGGTCTGCACCGCCGACTGCGCCAGCGCCTGCTCCTCGGGGGTGGTGGCGTAGCGCGCCAGGCGCTGCGCCACGAGCAGCGTGTGCTGATCGATGACCGGCATGGCATTGCCCGCCGCCACCACCGCCGCGCCGCTGCTCTTTTGCACCGGCGCCGCGGAGGAATCGCGGGTAACCCACAGCCCGTACCCGGTGGCGAGCAGCGCGGCGCACAGCACGGCCGCCACGATCTTCTGCAGCAGACTCATGCGCCTATGATGCCACGGCGGCGGGGACGGCAAGCCGCCGGCGCTTCGCGCGCCGCCGGCTCTAAGGCAGGGTGCCCTCGATGCCGAATCCCTCGTCGAGCCACCCGGTCATGCCGCCGATCATGATCTTCACCGGCCGCCCGAGCCGCGCGAGTTGGATCGCGGCGCGCTGCGCGCCGTTGCAGTGCGGGCCGGCACAGTAGACTACGAACAGCGTGCGCGCGGGCCAGGCCGCGAGACGCGCGCTGTCGATCTGCGCGTGCGGCAGGTTGACAGCCCCGGGCACGTGGCCGCCGGCGAAGGCTGCGGCACCGCGCACGTCGAGCAACACGAAGTCGGCGCCGTGCGTGAGCGCCTGGTGCACGTCCCAGCAGTCGGTCTCGAAGCTCAGGGCCGGCTCGAAATGGCGCAGCGCACTGGCGCTGTCGGCGGCGGGGACTTCACTCACGCGGCTGGGCACGCGGCTGGGCATGGGCGCCATTGTGTGCACCGCGGCCCGCCGCAGCCAGTGTCGTGAACGCCAATAGTCGTTAAGATTACGCCATGGGTCACAAAGTGGTGGCGGTCGCCTACGACCGGCTGTGCACCTTCGAGTTCGGCTGCGTGGTGGAGCTGTTCGCGCTGCCGCGCCCGGAGCTAGCGGTGAAGTGGTACGAGTTCGCGGTGTGCGCCGCCGAGCGCGGGCCGCTGCGCGCCGCAGGCGGCATCGAGCTGAGCGTGCGGCACTCGCTGCGGCTGCTCGAGGGCGCTGACACCATCGTGATTCCGGGCTGGCGCTCGGCGGATGAGGCGCCGCCGCCGGCGCTGTTGTCCGCCCTGCAGCGCGCGCGGGCGCGCGGCGCGCGGCTGTGCTCGATCTGCTCGGGCGTGTTCGTGCTGGCGGCGGCCGGGGTGCTCGCCGGCCGCCGCGCCACCACGCACTGGCGATACACCGCGCGCCTCGCCGCGCGCTACCCGGATGTCGTGGTCGTGCCCAATGCCCTGTACGTCGATGAGGGCCGCGTGCTGACCTCGGCCGGCTCGGCCGCCGGGCTCGACATGCTGCTGCACCTGGTGCGCTGCGACTACGGGCCGGGCATCGCCAACCAGGTGGCGCAGCGGCTGGTGATTCCGCCGCACCGTGAAGGCGACCAGGCGCAGTTCGTGCCGCGGCCGCTCGCCGCCGACGGGCGCGGCCGCCTCGCCCGCCTCATGGATTACGTGCGTGCCAACCCCGCTGCCCGGCATACGCTCGGCTCGCTCGGCCGGCGGGCGGCGATGAGCACGCGCACCCTGCAGCGCGCCTTCCGCGCCGCCACCGGGCTGGCTCCCTATGAGTGGCTGATCGGCGAGCGCCTGGCGCTCGCCCGCGAGCTGCTCGAGACCACCCGCCTGCCGGCACCGGAGATTGCCGCGCGCGCCGGGTTGGGCAGCGCCGAATCGCTGCGGCACCATTTCAGGCAGCGCCTCGGCACCACCCCGGCCGCCTACCGCCGCCGCTTCGCGCGCCGGGGCTGACAGGCCGGTCGGGAGCGCCCCGGCTCAGTTGCTGGCGTACGCGAAGTACGGGGTCGAGCCGAGGTTCGGGTCCTCGATGGATGTGTAGACGTTACGGCCGTAGAAGAATGCCAGCCCCAGGTCGAGCGTCGTGGCACCGAAGGCGGGGGCGCCAAGGCTGTTAAAGGCGGTGGCGTTGGGGTTTGCGTTGAACAGCGTGTCCGCATTGGCGACCTGGAAATCAGCGGCCGCCATGACGCCGGTCGTACCCTCGAGCGTCGCGTTCTCATCGGTGGTGGCGGCCGGGCAGAGGAAGTTCGCACCGGCGGTGTTGGCGGCGCAGGTCGGCAGCGAGCTGTTGAGGAAGTTGGCATTCGAGCCGCTGTCCAGGTAACTGTTGGGGTAGGCCGTGCCGTTGAGACTGGCGTTGATCTCCCCGCTGTTCGCATCGGCCAGCAGCTGCGCGGCACTGCCCAGGGCGTTGTTGGTCTCGGTACCGATACCGAACACCAGCGAGCCGCTGACGCTCGTTACCCCCGCGGCGGCGACCGCGGGCAGCTCGAGGATCACGCCGTTGTTGTCCTTGGGCAGGAGGATCACCGGGTTCTGCAGCTGCTGCGCGAGGGTCGCGGTGAAAGGGCTGCAGGGCGTCGTCGCGCAGCTGTAGTAATTGGCGGACTGGGTTCCCGGCGCGCAGTTGCCGTTGGTGTTGCAGTCGTTGATGAACGGGCCGACGCCGAGGATGCCGTTGGCGCCGAAGAGCGCAACGGTATTGTTGGCGGTGCCGGTGCAGGCCGCAGGCGGGTTGCCGGCGGAGGCCGCGCCGATCAGCTGCACGATGACCCCGGAGGCCTTCTCGCCCGAGACCGGCATCACGACGTCGGCGGTGGCGAGCGCGCCATAGACCTCGGTGTTGTCGGCGAACTGCAGGCACTCGGCCAGCTGGTCGCCCCCCGCGGTGAGGGGCGGCAAGGTGACGGTGTTGACTACGGAGGAGAGCAGCCGCAGCCCGATCGAGCCGGTGTCGACCTCGACATGGTCGATGGTCTGACAGGTGGCGCTCTGGGGAATACAGACCTCCACCGACACGAATGCGGTGTTGACCGCCGGCGCGGGCAATCCCGCAGGTCCTGCATCGACCACCAGCGACTCGACGTTGGGCGGCCCGGGCGCCGCGATGGTCTGGTTGCCGCCACCACCACCGCCACCACCGCCACCACCGTTGTTGCTGGAGCTGCCGCCGCCGCCGCAGGCGGCCAACAGCATCAGTGGAAGAAGAAGGAGAGCGAAGAAATTACGCACAAGGTGTCCTCGTCCGTGGAGCCATTATTGAAGGTCGTTCAGGGAAAAATCC